>ERZ1370068.4126-contig-3216_pt1 | contig 112447 bp, 141 predicted proteins | sample MGYA00561227_ERZ1370068 | MGnify/ENA primary metagenome ERZ1370068 (study PRJEB38410, sample SAMEA6850437) | metagenome | study: Metagenomic assessment of the ecological functions of the soil: analysis of the soil microbiota associated with the...
GCTTATCGGGCCGCCCGGGCCACGGCGGACGCGGCGGGCGACAGGGCGTGACGCAGGACCTCTTCGGCATCGTCGACGAAGACGAAGCGCAATCTCCCGGCGCAGGTCCTCCGGCACGTCCTCGATGTCCCGCTCGTTCCGCCTGGGCAGGATCAGGGTGCGGATCCCCACCCGGTGGGCCGCGAGGACCTTCTCCTTGATTCCGCCGACGGGAAGCACCTTGCCGCGCAGGGTGATCTCGCCCGTCATGGCGAGGTCGCCCCGCACCGGCCGCCGGGTGGCGAGCGAGGCGAGCGCCGTCACCATGGTCACCCCGGCGGACGGCCCGTCCTTGGGGATGGCCCCGGCCGGCACGTGCACGTGAATGGCCTTGCCCTCGAAGAGCTTGGGGTCGATGTCGAGCGCCTCGGCATTGGACCACACATAGGAGACCGCGGCCTGGGCGCTCTCGCGCATGACGTCGCCGAGCATGCCGGTGAGGATGAGCCGCTCCTCGCTGCTCGGCATCATCGTGACCTCGACGAAGAGGACGTCACCGCCCGCCGGCGTCCAGGCCAGGCCCGTGGCCACGCCGGGCCGGTTGGTGCGCTCGGCGACCTCGTCGAAGAAGCGCGGCCGGCCGAGGTACTCCACCAGGTTGCTCGGGGGTGATCGCGACGGGATCGCGCTGCCCCTCGGCCAGCCGGCGCGCCACCTTCCGGGCCACCGTGGCGATCTCCCGGTCCAGGCTCCTGACACCCGCCTCACGCGTGTATCCCCTGACGATCTGGCGGATGGCGTCGGGCAAGAACGACAGCTCCTCCGGGGACAGGGCGTGGGCGGCGAGCTGCTTCGGGATCAGGTACTGCTTGGCGATCCCGACCTTCTCCTCGTCGGTGTATCCGGACAGCGGCAGAATCTCCATCCGGTCACGCAGGGGACCGGGGATCGTGTCGAGGGAGTTGGCGGTGGCGATGAACAGCACCTGCGACAGGTCAAAGGGTACTCCGAGGTAGTTGTCGGCAAATGTGTGATTCTGCGCGGGATCGAGCACCTCGAGCAGCGCCGACGACGGATCGCCACGCCAGTCGGAGCCGATCTTGTCGATCTCGTCGAGCATGAAGACGGGGTCGCGGGTCTCGACGCGTCGTAACCCCTGGATGATGCGGCCCGGCAAGGCGCCGATGTAGGTCCTCCGATGCCCCCGGATCTCCGCCTCGTCGCGCACCCTCCCAGCGACATGCGCGCGAACCGCCGGCCCAGGGCCCGGGCAATGCTCTGGCCGAGGCTGGTCTTGCCCACGCCCGGCGGCCCCACGAAGCACAGGATCGGCTCCCGCGCCGGACTGTCGCCGGTGACAGGCGGCGGCGCGGCAGGCACGACGCTCGCGCCAGGATCGGCGGGGATCGCCCGCTCCAACCGGTCCTGCCGGAGCTTCTTGACGGCGAGGTACTCGAGGATGCGGTCCTTCACCTTCTCCAGATCGAAGTGGTCCTCGTCCAGGATCTGGCGCGCCAGGCGGATGTCGATGGCGCCGCCGCCGAGCTTGTTCCACGGCAGGCTCGCCATCCACTCGAGATACGTGACGATCATGCCGTGCTCCGGCGATGCCGGCGAGAGCCCCGCGAGCCGGGTGAGCTCGCGCTCCGCCTCGCGGCGCGCCTCGTCGGGCAGGCCCGCCTCCTCGATGCGGCGGCGGAGCTCGGCGCCTTCGCTGCCGCGCTCCTGCTCGTCCCCCAGCTCTTTCTGGATGGACCGGAGCTGCTCGCGCAGATAGTACTCGCGCTGCTTCTTGGTGAGCCGCTCCTCGGTCTCGGTGGTGATCTTCCGTCCCAGCTCCGCACCGCAAGCTCGCGCTGCAACAGGTCGATCAGCCGGCGCAGCTTGGCCGAGACCGGGTCGAGCTCGAGCAGCTCCTGCCGGGCCGCCACGTCGATGGGCACCACCGCCGCGACGAAGTAGGCCACGTGGCGGGGATCGGAGAGATTCTCGGCGGCCGTCGCCATCTCGTCGGGCATCTCTGCCGAGGCTTCCACCAGGCGCCGGAACACGTCGACCACGGCGCGGCGGAGGGCGTCCACCTCCGTCGCCTGGTCGGTCTGATCCTTCAGAACCTCGACCCGCGCGACCAGATACGGCTCCGTCGCGGTGAAGTCGACCAGGCGGATCCGCTCGATGCCCTGGACCATCAGGCGGACGGTGCCGTCCGGCACTCGGTGGAGCTGGTGGATCGCGCCCACCGTGCCGACGCGGTGCAGGTCCTCGGGGCCGGGGTCGCTCTTGACGTCGCGCTCGGCCACGAGGGCCAGGAGCCGGTTGCCGCGCATGACGTCGTCGACGAGCTGGACGGAGCGAGGCCGCCCCACGGTGAGCGGCACGGCCGTCAGCGGGAGCACGACGGCGTCCCGGAGCGGCAGGACCGGGAGCGCGTCGGGAATGACGAAGTCCGCGGGACCGGCGCCGGCCTCCGCCGCCATCAGCGGGCCTCAACGCGCTTGGGCAGCGTGATGCGAAGCAGGCCGTGATCGGCGCGCGCCACGACGCGCTCGGCGTCGACCGGGGCCGGCAGCGGCACCTCGAGGCGAAACGGGCCCTGGCGAATCCCGGCCGACTGGTAGACGGCCTCGTCGTCACACGATGGAAGCTGGCGCCGGCCCTCGACGACCAGCGCGTCCTCGAAGAGCTGTAGCTCGAAGTCGTCTTCGCCGACGCCGGCGAGATCCACGACGATCTCGATCGTCGTCGCGGTCTCGTACGCGTCGGCGTCCGGCCGCCAGCGGGCGTGCGCCTGCAGGCGCAGCCGGTCGGTCTGCCAGAGATCGCCGAAGGGCCCAGGCTGGCCGAGCCGCATCACCAGCGCGTAGCGGTAACTCAGCAGTCGGTAGCGCAGTGCCCGCCTCCAGTGTTGGTCGTCGCCAGTGCACGTAGCCGATCAGCAAGACCGGCGCCATGGTGATTATGCACGGATTCGATGGCGGCGGCGCGAATTCGGGTCGGTCGACGAGTCCACATCGAGTGAACATGCACCCACACGGCGCTGTTTTCGCCGCGCCCTCACGGTAGAATGGCCGGCATGCTCCGGCGCGACTTCCTGAGGCAGGTGGCCCTCGCCGGCCTCGGTGCCGCCGCGGCGCCCGGGCCCTCGACCGCCGCTCCGGCCGGCCCGCCCGCGGCGGTCGATGGGCCGGTGGCGCGCCACGGGCTGTCGATCTACGGCGACCTCAAGTACGGCCCGGGCTTTCGCCACTTCGACTACGTGAACCCGAAGGCGCCGCGGGGCGGCGACGCGCGCCTCCCCGCGCTCGGCACCTTCGACACGCTCAATCCGTTCGTGATCAAGGGCGTGCCCGCCGCGGGCATCGGCGACGTGTTCGAGGCCCTCACCGTGCCCTCCCTCGACGAGCCCAATTCCCAGTACGGGCTCATTGCCGAGAGCGTGGAGGTGCCGGACGACCGCTCCTGGGTGGCCTTCACCCTGAACGCCGAGGCGCGCTTTCACGACGGCAGCCCCATCACCGTCGCCGACGTGATCTGGAGCTTCGACACGCTGAAGGCGCGCGGCCGGCCCTTCTTCCGCTCGTACTACCGCAGCGTGGTCAAGGCCGAGGCGGTGGGGACGCGCACCGTGCGCTTTGCGTTCGCGGGCGGCATGAATCGCGAGCTGCCGCTGATCGTGGGCCAGCTCCCGTGCTGTCGCGCGCGTACTGGGCGACGCGCGACTTCACGCGGACCACCGTCGAGCCGCCCCTCGGCTCGGGCCCCTACCGCGTCGAGGCGGCCGAGCCCGGCCGCTCCATCACCTACCGCCGCGTGCATGATTACTGGGCGGCGGCGCTCCCCGTGAACGTGGGGCGCAACAACTTCGACGTCCTGCGCTACGACTACTACCGCGACGGCACGGTGTCGCTCGAGGCCTTCAAGGCGGGCGCCTACGACTTCCGCCAGGAGAACTCCGCCAAGAGCTGGGCGACGGGCTACGACTTCCCCGCGATCAAGCAGGGCTTCGTGAAGAAGGAGCAGATCGAGAACGAGGTGCCGACGGGGATGCAGGCGTTCGCCTACAATACGCGGCGGTCGTTCTTCGCCGACCCGCGGGTGCGGCACGCGCTCGCCTACGCGTTCGACTTCGAGTGGACCAACAAGCACCTCTTCTACGGCTCCTACACGCGCACCAAGAGCTATTTCTCGAACTCCGAGCTGGCGGCGCGCGGGCTGCCCGGACCCGAGGAGCTCGCCATCCTCGAGCCCTATCGCGGGCGCGTGCCGGAGGCGGTGTTCACGACGGCCTACGAGCCGCCCAGCACGGACGGCTCCGGGCATATCCGGGCGAACATCGTCGCCGCCCTGCGCCTCCTCGGCGAGGCGGGCTGGACCGTGAAGGATCAGAAGCTGGTGCACGCGCAGAGCGGGCAACCGATGCGCTTCGAGATTCTCGTCAACGAGCAGACGTGGGAGCGGATCAGCCTGCCCTTCGTCAAGAACCTGGCGCGCCTCGGGGTGGAGGCGCGGCTCAGGCTCGTGGACACGCCGCAGTACCAGTACCGCACCGACAACTTCGACTTCGACATGGTGATCAACGTGTGGGGCGAGTCCCTGTCCCCCGGCAACGAGCAGCGGAACTACTGGGGGTCGCGCGCCGCCTCCGAGCCGGGGAGCGACAACGTCGCGGGCATTCGCGATCCGGTCGTCGACGAGCTGATCGAGCTCGTGATCGCGGCGCCCGATCGCCCGGCGCTCGTCGCCCGCACGCGATGCCTCGACCGCGTGCTGCTCTGGGGCCACTACGTCATCCCGCAGTGGCATATCCAGGCCTTCCGCGTCGCCTACTGGAACAAGTTCGGGCGGCCGGCGGTGGCGCCCAAGTACGCGGTCGGCTTCGACACCTGGTGGGTGGATCCGGCGCTCGCCGCCGCCCTGCCCGCACGCGGCCAGGCGCGCCCCTGAGCCATGCTCGCCTACGCCGTCCGGCGGCTCCTGCTCATCGTGCCGACGCTCCTCGGCATCCTCGCGCTGAACTTCGCCATCGTGCAGGTCGCCCCGGGCGGCCCCGTCGAGACGATGATCGCGCGCCTGCAGGGAACCGGCGGCGATCCCACCGCGCGCGTGTCCGGCGACCGCGGGGGCGACGTGGCGCCCGCGCGCGGGCGCCCGACAGCGGCGGCCCCAGCCGCTACCGCGGCGCGCGCGGCCTCGACCCGCGACTCATCCAGGAGCTGGAGAAGCTCTACGGATTCGACCAGCCCGCGCACGTGCGCTTCTGGAAGATGCTCAAGAGCTACGCCGTCTTCGATTTCGGCCAGAGCTTCTTCCGCGATCGCCCGGTGCTCGGCCTGATGATCGAGAAGATGCCCGTGTCGATCTCCCTCGGCCTCTGGAGCACGCTCATCATCTACCTCGTGTCGATCCCCTTGGCGTGGCCAAGGCGGTCCGCGACGGCTCGCCGTTCGACGTGTGGACGAGCACCGCGGTCATCGTCGGCTACGCCATCCCGGGCTTCTCTTCGCCATCCTGCTCATCGTGGTGTTCGCGGGCGGGAGCTATCTCGCGTGGTTTCCCCTGCGCGGCCTCGTCTCCGCCAACTGGAATGAGCTGTCCTGGCCCGCGCGCATCCTCGACTATGCCTGGCACATGGTGCTGCCCGTCACCGCGCTCGTCATCGGCGGCTTCGCCAGCCTCACGATGCTCACCAAGAACTCCTTCCTCGAGGAGCTCGGCAAGCACTACGTGGTGACGGCCAGGGCCAAGGGCTGGCGCGCCGCCGCGTCCTCTACGGGCACGTGTTCCGAAACGCCATGCTGATCGTCATCGCGGGGTTCCCCGCGGCGTTCATCGGCATCCTGTTCACCGGGGCGCTGCTCATCGAGGTGATCTTCTCGCTCGACGGCCTGGGCCTGCTCGGCTTCGAGGCGGCGGTGAACCGCGACTACCCCATCATGTTCGGCACGCTCTACCTCTACACGCTGGTCGGCCTCCTCCTGAACGTCGTGAGCGACCTCGCGTACGTGGCCATCGACCCCCGAATCGACTTCGCCCGCCGTGAAGGCTGACGCGTCCCGTCGGTGGCGTCGAATCGCCGGGACGGGTCGGGGGCGGAGGGGGCCTCTCCCGGAACACGCTGCGTCGCAACCGGCTTCCACCACTCGCAAGGGGCCACGAGATCGTCGCGTTCGGCCTTCGACGACCCGCAGAAGATACGGTTCCGGGGAGAGGCCCCCTCCGCCCTCCAACCCGTCCCGGCGCCGCGAGCTGATGCATCCGAGCAAAACACCGGTCACTGCCGCCGCACACCCAGTCCAGCGCCGCGAGTCAATGTGTTTGGGTGAGATGCGTTGTCGCCCATCACCCGTGCATCTCTCACACTTGGCCACGAGTGCGCATGATTCGTGAATCGCATACCGTGACCGGGCGGGTGATGCGGTGGGGGCCGGGGGATCGGTCCTCAGACCCCTTCCTGCCCGCGCGACGACGACACAGCGGCCCAAGAGTGGGAACGGCTGCCAGGGTGACCGGTACGAAGTCGGCGGTGGTCGGAGGACCGGTCCCCCGGCCCCCGCCGCATCGCCCGCTCGCCTCGCGCGTGGTCCGTTCGCGAATCAGGCGCACTGGCATGACGCTTTCCCCGCTTGCCCGTCGGCGGATTGCGATCTTCAGGGCGAGTCGGCGTGGGTATTGGTCGCTGTGGATCTTCCTGGCGCTGTTTGGGCTTTCGCTCTGTGCCGAGGTGATCGCCAATGATCGGCCGCTCGTCGTGCGGTATGACGGGCGGTGGTATTTCCCGGTGCTCGTGTCGTATCCGGAGACGGCGTTCGGGGGCGTGCTGCCGACGGCGACGGTGTATCGCGATCCCGAGGTGCGGCGGCTGATCGAGGCGAAGGGGTGGATGGCCTGGCCGCCGATCCGGTATTCGTACGACACGATCAACTACAGCTTGACGGTGCCCGCGCCGGCGCCGCCGTCGCGCGAGAACTGGCTGGGCACCGATGACCAGGGGCGCGACCTCCTGGCGCGGCTGATCTACGGCTTTCGGATCTCGGTGCTGTTCGGCCTCACGCTCACGATCCTGTCGTCGATCGTCGGGATCGCCGCCGGCGCCGTCCAGGGCTACTGGGGCGGGTGGGTCGACTTGCTCTTCCAGCGCGGCATCGAGATCTGGTCGGGGTTGCCCGTGCTGTATCTGCTGATCATCCTGGCGAGCCTCGTCGAGCCGACCTTCTGGTGGCTGCTCGGCCTGATGCTCCTCTTCAGCTGGCTCGCGCTGGTGGGCGTGGTGCGGGCCGAGTTCCTGCGCGCGCGCAACTTCGACTACGTGCGCGCGGCCCGCGCGCTCGGCGTGCGGCCCGCCATCATCATGTTCCGCCACGTGCTGCCGAACGCGATGGTGGCCACCCTCACCTTCCTGCCGTTCATCCTGAACGGATCGATCACCACGCTCACCTCGCTCGACTTCCTCGGCTTCGGGATGCCGCCGGGCTCGCCGTCGCTCGGCGAGATCCTCGCCCAGGGCAAGGCGAATCTCCAGGCGCCGTGGATCGGCATCACCGGCTTCGTCATCCTCGCGGTGATGCTGAGCCTGCTCGTCTTCATCGGCGAGGCGGTGCGCAATGCCTTCGATCCGCGCAAGGCCGTCCAGTGACCGGCGGCGCCCCGCCCCGGCCCGACGTGCCCCTGCTCGAGGTCCAGGGCCTCGAGACGGAGTTCGACGTGCCCGGCGGGCCCGTCCGCGCACTGCGCGGCGTGTCCTTCTCGATCGAGCGCGGGGAGACCTTCGCCCTCGTCGGAGAGAGCGGCTCGGGCAAGTCCGTCACCGCGCTGTCGATCCTTCAGCTCCTGCCCTCCCCGGCCGCCCGGCACCCGGCGGGCAGCGTGCGCTTTCAAGGCATCGAGATGCTCCACGCGCCCGAGCGCATCCTCGAGACCATCCGCGGCAATCGCATCGCGATGGTGTTCCAGGAGCCCATGACCTCGCTGAACCCGCTCCACACCATCGAGAAGCAGGTCGCCGAGACCCTCGTCGTGCACAAGGAGATGAAGCGGACGGCGGCGCGCGCGCGGGTGCTCGAGCTCCTGAGCCTGGTCGGGCTCGCGGGCGCTGGAGCAGCGGCTCGGCGCCTATCCGCACCAGCTCTCGGGCGGCGAGCGCCAGCGCGTGATGATCGCCATGGCGCTCGCCAATGAGCCCGATCTTCTGATCGCGGACGAGCCCACCACCGCGCTCGACGTCACCATCCAGGCGCAGATCCTGCGCCTGCTGAAGACGCTCCAGCAGCGGTTCGGCATGGCGCTGCTCCTCATCACGCACGACCTCGGCATCGTCCGCCGCATGGCGGATCGCGTGGCGGTGATGACCGAGGGCGAGATCGTGGAGATGGGTCCCGTTGACGAGGTCTTCGCCGCACCCCGCCATCCGTATACGCGGCGCCTCCTCGCCTCCGAGCCGCGCGGCGAGCCCGTCACCCCGTCGCCCGATGCGCCCGCGCTCGTCACGGCCCGCGACGTCTTCGTGTGGTTCCCCGTGCGCGGCGGGCTGCTCCGCCGCATCACCGGCCTCGTCAGGGCCGTGGACGGCGTGAGCGTCACCGTGCGCGAAGGCCAGACGGTGGGCGTGGTCGGCGAGAGCGGCTCCGGCAAGACCACGCTCGGCCTCGCCCTGCTGCGGCTCCAGGCGAGCCGCGGCGAGATCGAGCTGAGCGGACGGCGCATCGACGGCCTCGGCGGTCGCGCGCTGCGCCTGCTGCGGCGCGAGATGCAGGTCGTCTTCCAGGATCCCTACGGGTCGCTCTCGCCGCGGATGTCGGTGCGCCAGATCATCGAGGAGGGTCTGGCCGTGCACCGCGTCGAGGCGGGCCGCGAGGAGCGCCGCGCCCTCGTGGACCAGGTCCTGATCGAGGTGGGGCTCGATCCCGCTTCCCGCGACCGCTACCCGCACGAGTTCTCGGGCGGCCAGCGCCAGCGCATCGCCATCGCGCGCGCCATCGTCCTGCGCCCGAAGCTGATCGTCCTCGACGAGCCGACCTCGGCCCTCGACGTGTCGGTGCAGGCCCAGATCGTCGATCTCCTGCGCGAGCTGCAGATTCGCCACCGCCTCGCCTACCTCTTCATCAGCCACGATCTGCGCGTCGTCAAGGCGCTGGCCGACGAGCTGATCGTCATGCGCGCGGGCCGGGTCGTGGAGCGCGGCGCCACCGCGCGCGTCCTGGCCGCTCCCGAGCACCCGTACACCAGGGCGCTCCTCGCCGCCGCCTTCGACCTCGAGCCGGTCGAAGGCGATCCGCCGGCGTAGCGCGAGGGACCCGCGTGCAGATCTGGGTCGACGCCGACGCCTGCCCCAAGGTCATCAAGGAGATCCTGTACCGCGCCGCCGAGCGGACGCGGGTGCCCGTGATCCTGGTCGCCAACAAGCTGCTCTGGACGCCGCCGTCACCGTTCATCCGGGCGATGCGGGTGCCGCACGGCTTCAATGTCGCCGATCGCGAGATCGTCGAGCAGGTGCAGGCCGGCGACCTGGTGGTGACCGCCGACATCCCGCTCGCGTCGGAGGTGATCGGGCGAGGCGGCCACGCCCTCGATCCGCGCGGCACCCTCTACACGGCGGACAATATCCAGGAGCGCCTGGCCCACCGCGATTTCATGGACCAGCTGCGCGGAAGCGGCGTCGAGACCAGCGGGCCGCCGCCGTTCCGCCCCACCGACACCCACGCGTTCGCCAATCAGCTCACGCGGTTGCTCCCCGTCCTCCCCAAATAGATGGTCAGGACGCGATCTCGAACTCGACGCGCCCCTGCCCCGACGCCTCCACCGGCACCGCGCCCTCGCTGGCGCGCAGGCGGCTCGGATCGACTCCGCCCCGCGCCGCGAGCTCACGACGCAGCATGTCGACGCGGCTCTTGGCGAGCGCGGCGACGGCGCCGTCCGCGGGGCTTTCCGCCTTCGCCAGCTCTTCGACGATCGCGTCGACCGTCTCCGGCGCGGGGCGGCCGGGCGCGCGCTCCGCGAACAGGCGCGCGGCGACCTCGGGGACGGGCGCGCCCGACTCCTTCGCGAGGGCATCGATTCGCTGCCGGACAGCGGCGCGCGCGAGCGCCGCGAGGTCTTCCGCCGTCACGACCGGCCTGAGCGTGAGAGACACGCCCGGGGCATCCTTCAGGAACGTTGCCAGCCGCTCGGCGTGCGCGGCGATGTCGCGGCGCACCTGGGTCGTCCCCGGCTCGAAGGTGACGGGCCAGATCTGAATCGTGTCGATGCGGGCGTCTTCCGTGTAGAAGATCTTGCCGACCCAGCTCACGGGCAGCGCGAGCACATTGATCACGGTCTTCCGGATGCCCTCCCACACCGCGTCGCCGAAGTCGAACTGGCGCGAGCTGACCCGGCCCGTGACGGGCACCGACATCCTCATCTCCCCGCGGGAGTTCTTGAGCAGAGAGACCAGCGTGTCGACCGGCACGCCGATGCGCTCGCGCACCGCCTCGCCCCGCCGGGACGGGGCGATCTCGGGCTGGCCGATCACGACGTCGTTCTTGGCGTCGAGGCTGTCGTCCGCGATGCGGTAGTCGAAGGTGAGGCCGAGCACGCCCCGCCGCGCAATCCAGCCGAGGTACTGGCTCGCGTACGGGTTGAGGTGGGTGAGCGCGAGATCGGACATCTTGCCCTTCACCTCGAGGACCAGTGGGCCCATGATGGGGCCGACCGTTCCCTCGAGCTGGAACGGAGCGCTGCCGCTCAGCCGGCCGCTCACCGTGAACGGGCTCCGCGCATCGGGCGCCGTCCCCAGCCGGCGCACCGTCGACGCCAGCCCGGACACTTCCTCGACGAAGCGCGGCTGCGTCGTGCGGTCGACGAAGCGGACGAAGCCATCCTCGACGGCCACCGCGCCGATCTCGATGACGGGCTTCGCACTCGCGGTGGGCGGGGGCGCGGGCGGGCTCCCCGATGCCGATGCCGCCGGGGCGGGTGGCTCCAGGACGGACACGAGCGGGATGCTGCCATCGGCATTGCGCTCCACCAGCACCCAGTGCTGGTGGACGCCGATGCGCTCGACCGAGACACGGCGCGGCCAGTCCGCGTTGAGGCCGGCCAGCTCGAGCCGCTTGACCGTGGCGAGCGTGCGCTGCCCGTCGGCGAGCAGCCCGTCGGCGACGATCACGCTCCCCGTCGCCGACACGGCGAGCGGCGTGAGGCTCCCCTTGATCGTGAGCTGGCCGTCCACCTTGCCGCCGACGCGGCCGCGCACCGGCAGATACGGCTGCGCCACGGCGAGGTCGGCTTGCTGAAGCGCCAGCGTGACGTCGACGCGCGTGGCGTCGAGGCCCAGTCTGGCCGCTCGCCGTCACCTTCCCGCTCCCGGGCGTCGGCACGAGCAGTTCGACCGTGGCGGCACCTTTGCGGGCCATGTCAGGTCGCGGACCACGAGCCGCGCCCCGGTGATCTCCACGCGAGTGGCCGGGCTCACGGCGCTGTCGACGATCGCGGCGCCCGCGTTCTCGACGAGGGTCTCGCGCACGGACACCTCGGGCGCCAGCCCCGTCGCGGCGGCGCTCGGGGCCGCGCTGCCCCGCGTGGCCGACGGCGAGGGCGGCGTGGCGGGCGCGAGCAGGGACAGCAGCGTGAGGCCGCCGTCGCGTCCGCGCTCGATCAGCGCCCACGCGCCCTGCGCGCGCAGGCGATCGAGGCTCACCTTCGCCGGCCACCCATACACGAGCCCCGTGGCCTCGACCCGCGGCACCTTCACCAATGCCTGCGGGCCGTCGGAGATCGAGAGGTCCGAGATCGACGCCGCGCCCCGGGCGGTGATGGCGAGCGGATCGAGCGCGACCTTCACGTCGAAATCGCCGCCGGCCTTGCCCGCCACCGTTCCCCGCCGCGCCAGATACCCCCGCGTGAGCGCGAGGTCGACGTCGCGCAGGGCCACCTTCAGATCGAGGCTCCGCGCGTCGGCGCCGAGGCGCCCTCGGCGCTCGCGGTGCCACCGCCCGGCAGCGCCGCGTTGAGCTGGATCGACGCGGGCCCGCGCGCGGGCCACGTGACGTCCTTGGCTGTCAGCCGCAGGTCGCCGAGCTCGGCGCGCGCGGGCGGGCTCACCACGCCGTCGACGATGACGGCGGAGCCGCCCGCCACCACCACCTCGCGCACCACCACGTCGATGGCCGCCGGGTTCGGGCGCGGCACGACCGCCTGCCGCGCGGTGTCGCGCGCCGCCACGCCCGGCGGTCCCAGCAGGGCGCCGAGCGGCAGCGTGCCGTCGGCGCGGCGCTCGAGCACCGCGGTCGGCTTCTGAATTTCGATGCGATCGATCTTCGCCGTCGCGGGCCACGCGTAGTCGATGCCCGTCGTCTCGATCCGCGCTGCCGTCACGAGTGGGCGGTCGCCGTCCGCGACGGCCAGGTCCTGCAGGTCCGCCTTGCCCTGCGCGGCGACCGCGAGCGGCTCGAGGGCGACCTTCACCGTGAGCTCGGCCCCGGCCTTCCCGGCAATCCGGGCGCGCACCGGCAGATAGGGACGGATCGGCGCCACGTCGACGCCGCTCGCGACTAGCTTGCCGTCGAGGCTCCGCGAGCCCACACCGAGCTGTCCCTCGACGCGCACGCTGCCACCGCCGGGGCTGGGCATCTGCGAGCTGTAGCGCGACGGGGCGGCGCGCGGGCCAGGTGAAGTCGCGCGCCTCGAGGCGGGCGCCCGTGATCTCGACGCGCGCCGCCGGACTCACGGCGCCGTCGACAATGGTCAGCGCGCCGCCCTCGAGCACGCTCTCGCGCACCGCGACGTCGAACACCACTGGCTGCGCGGGCGCCGCGCCATCGCGCGATGCCGGGGCCGCGGCCCCCGGCAGCGGGCGGAAGAGCGCGGCGAGCGGCAGCGCGCCGTCGGCGCGCCGCTCGAGCATGGCCCACGATCGCTCCACGCGGAACCGGTCGACCGCCACCGTCGTCGGCCAGCGATAGTCGAGGCCCGTCATCTCCATCCGCGCCACGGTGATGAGCGGCCGCTCCCGCTCGCCGATCGTCAGGTCGCGCACGGCGGCGGTGCCCTTCACCGCCAGGTCTATCCTCGGCGCCAGCGCCCCCGTGATGGCGACGTCGGCGTCGAGCCGCCCCGGATCCGCGCGGCGACCGGCACGTAGGCCTGATAGGGCCCGAGCACCGCGCCCGCGAGCCGCGCGCGCAGGTCGAGCTTGACGGGATCGAGCGACACGGTGCCGGTGGCGTCGAATGTGCCCGTCACGGGCAGCGCCACCTTCATCTCGACCTTGGCGGCGCGGGGCCCCGGCCACGCGACGTCGCGCGCCGTGAGACCGAAGGGCGAGATCCGAAGGCGCGCGGGCGGCGCCACCGAGGCATCGTCGAGGGTCAGCGTCCCCTCGCTCACGACGACCTCGCCGACCTCCACCGCGAGGCCCGATCCGGCGGGCGCGGCCGCGGCGCGGGCCGCGGCTGCTGGTGACGGCGGACCCGCCGGCGGCACGAGCGCCATGAGCGACAGGCGCCCTTCGGCGTCGCGATCCGCCGCCACCGTCGGTCGAACCGCGCGGACGCGCTCGATGCGCAGCCGCGGCCACTCGGCGTCGATGCCGGCCAGCTCGAGCTCCTGCGCGGCGATGAGCGGACGCCCGGCATCGGACAGCGAGAGGCGGGTGAGCGCCGCGCGCCCGCGCGTCCGCACGCCGAGCCCGGCGGGCGACGTCGTGACCGCGATGGTGAGATCGCTCTCCGCGAAGCCACCGAGTCGCCCCGGTAGCGGAATCAGCGCATCCCAGATCCGCGAGGTCGACGCGCGTGACCCGCGCGCGGAGGTCGGCAGAGAGCGGGGCCAGGCGCGCCGTCCCCTGCACGTCGACCTCGCCGCCACCCTGCCGCGCCGCGACGAAGCGCACGCGGACGGACGTCGCATCGCCTTCCATGGCCTCGACGGTGAGCCGCAGCCGGTCGATCGGAATGGGCAACGGAGGACGGCTCCGCTGGTCGAGCACGGTCGCGGTCCCGGTCACGTCGAGCCGCTCGATCTGGGCCACCTGACCGTGCACGCCCGCGCCGTCCACGGCAAAGGCCAGCGAGGGCACGGTGGCCACCGGCGCGTCGCTGCCGCGCCGCACGATCGCGATGCCGTCGAGCGACCCGCGCCCATCGAGACGGAAGGCCCCGCCCGCCTCGAGCGCGGCGGTCAGGTCCGCGGTGAGCGCCGCGCGATCGAGGACGAGGGGCGCCTCCGCGGGCGCGGCGATCTGCGCCACCGCGACGTCGACGTTCTTCAGCGCGACGCGGGCTCGCGCGCGCAGCGGCACGAGGCCGAGCTCGGTGAGCTCGGCGGACAGCGGCGCGCCGGCCACCGCGGCGGTGAGGCGCAAGGCGCCGCGCGGCGCCGCGTCCACCGTCGACAGCGCGCTCGCCTCCACCGTGATCGCCTCCGCGCGCCAGGTGCGCGCCGTGGCCACCGCCCGGTCCTCGACGGTGAGCGCGCCGGCCGTGAGCGAGAGTCGATCGACATTGACGGCGGGCGGCGCCTTGCGGGATGGCGGCCGGCGCAGCAGATCGGCGATGTTCAGCTCGCCCCGCTCCGAGCGGACGATCCGCAGCCGGAGACCATCGATGGTCGCCTCCCGAACGTCGAGGTGGCCGCGGAGCAGCGCGCCCGGGGCGAAGCGCACGTCCAGCCGATCGATCTCCGCCAGCGAGGGCCCGGGCTCGCGGTCGGCGAGGCGGAGACCGCGGACCTCGAGTCGACCCCGCGCGAGTGCCAGATCGAAGCGCTCGACGGTGACCCGGCGGTCCGTCGCCGCCTCGATCTGGCGCACGATGAGCCACCGCGCGATGCCGGGCAACTGCCACCAGAGGATCGCCGCCGAGAGCACCAGGCCAAGAACGACGATCGCAGCGATCGACCACCGGCGCCGGTTCATCTACCCAGCATGCCTCGTCCCGCACGCGCGCGCGAGAGGATGGCCGAGATCGACACTCCGGCCGGGCGCTCAGGAGCGCGCGTGGCCGAGCAGCGCGAGCGCCTCGTCGTGGAGGCGGCCATTGGTCGCCAGCACGTGGCCGTCGTAGATGGTCGGGCGCCCGGTGAAGTCGGTGAGGCGGCCGCCCGCCTCCTCCAGCACGATCTTCACCGGCGCGATGTCCCACGGCTTCAGATCGACCTCGACGTAGAGCTCGGCCTTGCCCTGGGCGACCATGTCGTAGCCGTAGTAGTCGCCGAAGCCGCGCGACCGCGCGGTGCCGTCCACGAGCCGCACGAAGCCGTCCCAGCAGCCGTCCTCGCGCAGCAGCTTGAGGCCCGAGTGCAGGAGCGTCGCGTCCTTCATGCGCGCGCAGTCGGACACGCGGATGCGCTCGCCATTGGCGAAGGCCCCTCGCCCGCGCGCGCGGTCAGCAGATCGCCCGTGACCGGGTTGAAGACGACGCCCGTGGTGATCTCGCCGCGCTCCTCGAGGCCGATCAGCACCGCCCAGAACGGGATGCCGCGGATGAAGTTCTTGGTGCCGTCGATGGGATCGATGATCCAGCGCGTGTCCCCGCTGCCCGCCTCGCCGAATTCCTCGCCGAGGAAGCCCCAGTCGGGAAAGGCGCGGCCGAGCACGCCCCGGATGGCCTGCTCCGCCTCGCGGTCCGCCTGGGTCACCGGCGTCTGGTCCGGCTTGATCGTCACCTCGAAGCCGCCGCGATAGTACCGGAGCGCGATCTCTCCGGCGGCCCGCGCCGCCTCGACGGCGGCGGCGAGCGCGGGATGGAGCGCCGGTCCGCTCACGCCTCCCACTCTCCGCGCTCCTCGAGGACGCGCCGGAACACCTCGAGCGCTTCGACGACCACCGGCATGCCGCCGTAGGTCACCTGCTGGAAGATCACCTCCGCGACCTCCTGGCGCGTGGCGCCCACGTTGAGCGCGGCGTGGATGTGGGCGCGGACTTCGTTGCCGCGATTCAAGCACGGTGAGCGAGGCCACCGCGCACAGCTCGCGCTGCTTCTGCGAGATGACCTCGCGGCTGTACAGCTTGCCCGTGAAGAACATGCTGAGCTCGCGGGCCAGGTCCTTGTCGAACTTCTTCCACGTCTCGAAGCCGGTGCCGCCCTCGAGGGTGTGAAAGAGCATGCGGGCGGTCTGCTTCGTCTTCTCCCTGAGCGATTCGTCCATGGGCCTCTCCGTCGGCGACGCGGGTTCGTGGCGCTGCCCGCGCCGCGGCCGACGGAAACCGGGCCGCGGCGCACGGCCGTCCCGATGATACCCGGAGCGCTCCGCCCGATCACCCGCAACGCGGAATGTCTCGCAGGACATGAACTGTCGACAGCGGAGGCGATCATCCCGTCGAAGGCGGGCTGCCCTCGCGCCGTGTCGATCCCGGGAGTCGGTTGGCCAGCGGATGCAGGACGTCGAGCGCGTAACCCAGATCCAGGCGCTCGCCCAGCCAGGACGGGCACGCCGTCCGCGCGTGCACGCGGAGCCCCTGCGCGTCGTGCTGCGCGCGGAGCGCCTGGACCGGATCGGCGGGCACCGCGGCCGGGGCCGGGACGTCGGGGAGCAGCTTGCCGTCCGGTCGCCGGAACTGCAGCGCGCCGTCGGGCTGTCGCTCGACCTGATAGCCCTCCTCGTGCACCGCGCGGTGATGCCGGCGACAGAGCAACGCGAGGTTCGACAGCGTGGTCGGGCCGCCCTGCGCCCAATGATGGAGGTGATGGCCCTGTCCGAACGGCAGCCTGCAGCCCGGGAAGCGACAGCCCTGGTCGCGATGGTGGAGCGCGCGCCGCAGTGCCGGCGGAATCGTCCTCGTCCGGGCCCCGACCTCCACGGTGCGCCCCTCCTCGTCGTGCCGCATCACCACCCGGCTCGCGTCGCACGCCAGGCGCTGCGACGTTTCCGCGGGAACGCGCGCCCCGTCCTCGAGCACGGACTGGCCGGGCTGATCCGGATCGGCGAGCGCCGCGGCATCGACATGGACCACCACCTGGTAGCGCTCGCCCGGCGCGCCGGGATCAAGCCCGTGGTCGAGGGCCGCCTCCGCGAGCAGGGCCAGCGCGTCGGCCCGCTGCTGGGCCATCGTCGGGCGCTCCGGCGGAGGGATCTGCCGAGGGATCATTGAAGCGCGTGACCGCTCGTTCGCCCCGGCCCCGCTGGTACAGCGTCTCGCGGGCCGCGGCCAGCGCCTTCATGAACAGGGCGCCCACCTCCGGCTCCAGCCGCCCGCGGACACGACCGTGCCGTCCTCGTCCTGGTGGACGTGCAGCGCCCGGCTCGCGTGCTGGCGCTTGGTCTCCCGCGCCTCGGCCTTGCGATCGATGCAGCGCCAGCCGCGCACGATCCGCTCGACGTGCGCGGCCGTGCCGCCGCGCCCCACCCCGAGCAGCCGCGCCTCGGTCGCCGGGGTGGCGACGCGCGTCAGGGCGCGGACCTTGGCGTACGACAGCTCCCCGCGCGCGAGCGCCTGGGCGAGCAGCGGCAGCGTCGCCAGGGCGCGCGCCACGCGGACCTTCTCCCGAGCTGTGCCGAGGTCGAGTCCGATCCGCCAGCTGAGCCAATCGGCGCAGGAGCGGAACCCGTTACACCAGCCCCCGCGGGCATCGAACTCGCGGATGAGGTCGAGGAGGCGCGCGGAGGCGGCCTCGAGATGCGCCGACAGCTCGGCGATCTGATCGCCCAGCCGGTCCAGTTCCGCGACGGGTCCGAGGGTCAGTGCGGATGGGTGTCGAGTGGATCTCCATGGCGAGCCTCCCTTCTACTGGGGCGACTCTACACCCGGGTTTCGGAGCCACTCTGGAGCGCTCAGGACGGGCGATGCGGGAACGAGCGATGATTTTCGTTCGGGCCTGCGCGGCCGCCAAGCACCGGGCCCGTGCGGGCCGCTGGGCCGGCATCCACCGAGCGCAGCCGACACTCAGTCGCGGCACCCTGCCCGAGCTGTCAAGTCGAAAGTGTGGGCCTCGCCGCGCCACGGCGGGCGGGTGGCGGGTCGGACGCGGTGCGTATCGCCTCCGGTATCGCGTGGCCTCGGATGAGGCTTGTGCCGCACGGCTCGGGGGTTGACTGAGGGGCCGGGCGCCTCTAGCGTAAGGAGACCATCCCGCTCCCTCCAACTCAGACAAAGGAGTCCAGCATGGCGAACGTCGAGCGGTACTGTGCCAAGGGCGTCTTCGATCCGGCGGCCTATTCCCAGGCCGTGAAAGTCTCGGGCGCGCAGACGACGCTGTACCTCGCCGGGCAGGTCGCCTATGACGACAAGGGCGGACCGGCCCACCGCGGCGACTTCGCGGCGCAGGCGCGCGCGGTCTTCCAGGCGGTGAAGGCGCAGGTCGAGGCGGGCGGCGGCACGATGCAGAGCATCGTGAAGGTCAATACCTACCTCACCGACATCCGCCACCGCGCCGACCTCATGCCCGTTCGGGAGGAGTTCTTCGGCAAGAAGGGCCCCGCCTCCACGCTGGTCGCCGTCGCCGCGCTGGCACATCCCGACTGGCTCATCGAGGTCGAAGCGATCGCGGTGGTCTAGAGCGATGATAAGGGCCCATCTGCTTCGTTGGCGCCCTCGACAGCCGGCTCACGCTGGCGAGCCGGAGCCGGAGGCGAGGCGAGCGATCCGGAGATCCCGGCGAGCGCGAGCGAGCCACACAGTACGCCTCGCCGGCTGCCTTCGGGCGCCGCCTCGCAGCTGGACCCTTCTCATCGCTCTAGCCCTCGTTTATCCGACGGGCTGGTAGGAGTGGCGTGACGCTCAATCCGTTCATCTTCCGCGCGTACGACGTCCGCGGCAAGATCGGCACCGACATCACCCCGGACGTCTTCAGCGAGGTCGGCCGCGCCTACGGCACGCTCGTGCGGAGGAAGGGCGGGCGCGCGGTCGCCCTCGGCATGGACAACCGCACCTCGTCTCCCGCACTGAAGGAGGCGTTTGCCGCGGGCGTCCTGTCGACGGGCGTCGACGTGGTCGACATCGGCGTGAACCACACGCCGCTGCTGTATTTCGCCGTCGCGCACTGGGGGCTCGACGGCGGCGCCACCGTCACGGGCAGCCACAACCCCGTCTCCGACAATGGCGTGAAGATGGTCCACGCCGGGGCGGCGCCCCTCACCGAAGAGGAGATCCAGGGGCTGCTCGCCGCGATCGAGGACGGCCGCTTCGAGCGCGGTGACGGGCGCCGCACGCTCCGCGATCCCCGCGAGGAGTACTTCGCCGCGATCACGTCGCGGGTCCACATGCGCGCGGCCGCTCAAGGTCGTGGTGGACGCGGGCAATGGCATCGCGGGCAGCTTCGCCCCCGAGCTGCTGCGGCGCATCGGCTGCGACGTGGTCGAGCTCTACTGCGAGTCCGACGGCGACTTTCCCAACCACCTGCCCGATCCCGAGATGGAGGAAAACACCCGCGACCTCGTGGCGAAAGTCCTCGAGGTCGCGGCCGATGCCGGCATCGCCTACGACGGCGACGCCGATCGCGTGGGGGTGATCGACGAGCGGGGCCGGCGCCACGAGGCCGACCTGGTCCTGGCCCTGCTCGCCCGCGACCTCCTCGGGCGCCATCCGGGCGCCGAGATCGTCTTCGACGTCAAGTCGTCCCAGGTGCTGATCGACGACCTGCGCGCCCACGGCGGCCGCCCCGTCATGTGGAAGACGGGCCACTCGCACCTGAAGCGCAAGATGCGGGAGGACAAGATCCTGCTCGGCGGCGAGGTCTCCGGCCACATGTTCTTCGCCGAGAACTGGTACGGCGTCGACGACGGGATCCTCGCGTCGTGTCGGTTTCTCGAGCTCGTGGCGAAGACGGCGGCGACGGTGTCCTCGCACTTCGACAGCCTGCCGCATCTGTTCAATACGCCCGAGCTCAAGGCGCCCTGCCCCGACGACAAGAAGTTCGCCGTGGTGCGCGAGCTGGCGGGCGAGATGAAGGCGCGCTACGAGACGATCGACATCGACGGCGTCCGCATCCTCTTCCCCGAGGGCTGGGGCCTGGTGCGCGCCTCGAACACCAATCCGTATCTCACGCTCCGGTTCGAGGGGCGCACGCAGGCGGATGTCGACGACATGAAGGATCAGGTCTTCGCCGCGCTCCGCCGCTACCCGTTCGTCACGCTGCCGGAGTAGGAGCACGTCGGGGTCAGCAGTGTTCGAGCGCCGGCTTTGCCGGCGCAATCCCGCTCTGTGGGGAGGCCTCGGAGGGGGCCGTCGAGGCCCCTCCGATCAAGTAACGTCGCCGAGCAGCAGGGCGACGGCACCCGCGAGGCTCCGGGCGACGCGGCAGTCGCGCGGGCCCCAGAGCCCGCCGGGATCGAGCAAGATGGCGTCGATCCCGGCGGCGCGCGCCCGAGCACGTCCACCGAGTAGAGGTCGCCAACGTAGATCGCCTCGCTCGGGGCTACCCCGCTTCTTGAAGCGCCAGCTCGAAGATGCGGCGATCGGGCTTCTCCACGCCCACGACGGAAGAGTCGAGGACGAAGTCGAGGTACGGCGCCAGCCCCGTGGCCTCGAGGATGGACCGCACCGAGCCATTGGAGTTGGAGATCACGCCCGCCACGAGGCCGGCGCGCTTCACGCGCCCGAGCGCCGCCGCCGCCTCGGGATCGGCCTTGCTCCAGAGACCCACGGGCGGGTTGTAGGCGCGGCGCCATTCGGCGATCGCCTCGACCTCGTCCTCGCCCGTGATGCCGAGGTGATCGAGCACGTAGCGGAGGTAGTCCGTATGGGTCGCCACGCTCTCGGTCGAGGTGCGCGGGACGGCCAGGTCCGCGTCCAGGCGGACGCGCGCCCGAAGCTCGGCCTCGTGGACGCCCGCTTCGTCGACGGCGTGGCCGCGGCCGGCGAGGTACGAGGCGATGACGGCATAGTTCATCTGGATCAGCGTATTGCCCGCATCGAAGATGACGGCCCGCGGGAGCGGGTGCCGAGGGGACGGGATCGCGGAGGTCATTGCCCTGCCTATTATAATGACGCGGACCATGAAAGCCCTCGCCCGGCGGATCGTCCCTCTCGCCGCCGCCGTCGGCGCCGTGCTGCTCTCGCAGATCGCCCCTCCGTGGTGTGTCGAGTGGGCGCTCGCCGACCACGGCGGCGCGCTGCGCTCGGCGCCGATGAGCCCGCTCCTCGTCGGGCTGATCGCCGCCGGGCTCGCGCTCGGCGTCGGCGCCATCGTCCTCGTGATCGTCAAGCTCCTCACCCGAAAGGCGCCACCGTCCTGATGACGCTCCTCGGCGTCCTCGTGCGCTTCGTCCAGCTCGGCGCGGCGCTCGGCCTCATCGGCATCTTCACCGTGCTCCTCCTCGCCGGGCGGAGCGACCGCGCCACCGCGCTCGCGTGGGAGGCGCGGGTGTTGTCGCTCATGCGCTGGATCGTCGTCGCCCTGCTGTTTTCCGGCGTGGTCGCCCTCGCCTATCAGGCGGTCGTGGCGACCGGCCGCGCGGCGCGCTGCTCGAGCCCGCGACCTGGCTGCGCCTGATGCTCGAAACGCAGTTCGGCACGGTGTGGATGATCCGCCACGGCTTGCTGCTCCTGCTCGCGGGCCTCGTGCTCCTCCGCGAGCGCGAGATCTCCGCCGCGGACTGGATCGCCTGGCGCGCCGAGGGCTGGGCGCTCGCGACCGCCGGCGCCGTCGCCATGGCCTGGGCCGGGCACGCCGCCGCCGCCGAGCCGTGGGGCCTCGCGGCGGCGCTGGGCGACGCCCTGCACATCGCCGCGGCGGGCGCGTGGCTCGGCGCGCTCCTGCCACTGGTACTCCTGCTCTTCGCCGCGTCGCGGGAGGCGGGCGCCGACGCGCGGCCCTTTGCGGTCCTCGCGGTCCGCCGCTTCTCCACCATGGCCCTCGCCGTGATGCTCGCGATCGTCGCCACCGGCCTCTGGAATGCCTGGGTACAGGTCGGCAGCGTGCCCGCCCTGATCGGCACACAGTATGGCTGGCTGCTCCTCGCCAAGGTCGCGCTGCTGATGCCGATCCTCGGGCTGGCCGCGCTCGGCCGGCGCCGGCTCCTGCCCGCGCTCTCCGGCGAGGCCGCCGCCGTCGGCCGCCCGGCGATGGCGCACCTCTGCCGCTTCGTCGCCTGGGAGCTGGGCCTGGCCGCGCTGATCCTCGCGGTGACGAGCGGCCTCGCGCTGACCGCGCCGGCGCGCCACGATGCGCCGTACTGGCCTCTGTCCTACCGCTTGGCGTATGACGTGATGGCGGAGGTGCCCGGGGTCAAGACCAGGCTCCTCGTCGGGAGCCAGATCGCCGTCCTGGGCCTGGTCGGGGCGCCGCCGCCCTTTTCCTGAAACGACAGGCCGCGCTCCTGCTGGCCGCGGCCGTGGCGGCTGTCGTCGCCGGGCTCTGGGTCGCCCTGCCCCCGCTTGCCGTCGACGCCTATCCGACGACCTACCTGCGCTCGACCGTCCCGTATCAGGCGGCGTCGATCGCGAGCGGGATCGAGCTCTACGTTGCCCACTGCGCCACCTGCCATGGACGAGGCGGCTCGGGAGACGGGCCCGGCGGCGCGGGGCTGCCGCGGCGTCCCGCGGATCTCACCGCGCCGCATACCGGCCAGCACACCGCGGGCGATCTCTTCTGGTGGCTCACCCACGGCATCCCCGCCGGGGCATGCCCCCGTTCGGCGGCGCGCCTCTCGGCGGAGGACCGCTGGGACGTGATCAATTTCCTCCGAGCGCTCTCCGCGGGCCAGGAGGCGCGCATCCTGAGCCCGCTGGTCGAGCCCGGCCGCGCCTGGCTCGCCGCGCCCGACTTCACGTTCGCGGTCGGGCCCTCCCCGGCGCGCAGCCTGAAGGAGCTGCGCGGGCGGCGCACGGTGTTGCTCGTCCTGTTCTCGCTCCCAGCTCGGCCCCGCGCATGCGCGAGCTCGCCCTGGTCTACGGCGAGCTGCAGTTTCTCGGCACGGAGATCATCGCGGTGCCGATGAGCGCGGCGCCCAACATCCTGGCGCGGCTCGGCGGCGATCCTCCCGTCCTCTACCCCGTCGTCACCGACGGCGCGGCCGACATCGTGCGCGCGTATGCGCTGTTCGGGCGCACCCTCGCCCCGCCGGCCTCCGGCCCGACCCGCCGGCGCCCGCGCACATGGAGCTGCTGATCGACCGGCAGGGCTATATTCGAGCGCGATGGATTCCCGGCGAAGGGCGGCCGAGCTGGAGCGACCTCAAGATCCTCCGGGACGAGATCCAGATCCTCGCGGGCGAGGTCGCCGCGCCGCCGCCGGACGAGCACGTCCACTGATGGCGCTCTCCGCATGAAGCTCTGGCGCGTGGTCCTGCTCGTGAACCTGTCGCTCGGCGTGGGCCTGCTCCTGGGCTTTCTCGCCTGGGGCCGGCAGGCCGCGGAGCTCGAGCGGGAGCTCCTCCTGGTGCGGCGGCAGGCGTCGCTGGCCGGGGTGGAGCGGACGTGGACGCTGCGGGGCGTGGTGCGCGCGGTCCTGCCCGACATGAACGTCGTCGTCTTGACCCACGAGGACATCCCCGGCTACATGGGGCCGATGACCATGGGCTTCCGCGTGCACGAGCCGCAGCTCTACCGGGGGCTCGACATCGGCGACCCGGTCCGCTTCACGCTCGAGGGCGTGCCGCCCAACCTCTCCATCACGGCGATCGCCCGGGAGGACAAGCCGTGACGGCGACGGCGCGCGCGCGCTGGCGCTCGCGGCGGCGCTCGCGCTGTCGGTCGCGTCCGGCGCCGCCCGGGCCGGCCACGACTCGGTGCCCGACGTGGTGGCGCTCCGATCGGACTACCTCAAGCGCCTGATGGACGCGCGGGAGACCGTCGTGCTCGTCGACATGCGCAAGCCGAGCGAGTACCGCGCCGGCCACCTGCCCGGGGCGATCTCCGTGCCGATCACGGAGCTGGACCGGCGATTCAGGGAGATCCCCGGGCGCCGCGCGTCGTGCTCTACTGCGGCTGCCCGCGCGAAGACATCGCGACCGCCTTCGTCTTCCTTCGGCTCGCAGGGCTACGTCAACCACGCCGTCCTCGAGGATGGCTTCGACGGCTGGCTGAAGCGGCGATATCCGCTGACCAGGTGACTAGGGACCTCTCCCGTGGAAGTCCCGCCGGCTCCGCCGGCGCCTGACCTTCGACCGCAGGCGGCTATGCGGATTCACGTGCCGCGCGGACGAGACGATGGCCGCGATCACGAGCGCCATGGTCATGGCCACGAGGACCGCAAGGTAGAGCCACTCGCCAGCCGACGCGTGATCCTCGTCCTGGGCGAGGACGACTGCGGGGTAGGCGAGCAACAGCAGATGGGTCGCCTCGATCATCGCGAGCGCGATCCGCCTCACGGCTACTTCACCGAGATCGGAATCCGGATGTCGACAGTCGAGGTCACGGGCTTGCCCTCCTCCATCCCGGGAAGAAGCGCCAGCGCCGGAGCGAGTCGAGAAGGGCGCGGTTGAGATCGGGATCCCTGGTCGGTTCGATCAGCTCGACCTCCGCGCTGCCGTTCGCGGCCACGCGGAAGCGGGCAACCGCCACGACGTCGATCTTCTGGTGTCGCAACCCCTCCGGGATCTCGGGCGGGGGCTGGTAGAGGCGCGGGCGCCCATCTTGCCGCCCCCCTGGCCTGTCCCGCCAGGGAGTCCGCCACTCGGAGGCGCATGCGACGGCGTGATCGCCGCCTGCTCAGCGGCAGGTCGAGACGGCGCGACCGGGCCGCCCGTCTCCGGCCTCGGCGGTCCCGGGGAGGCCGGCGGCTCCCGTCGAGGCGCGGCGGCAGCGTGACGGGGACGCTTCCTGCGCCGGAGTGGCGGCCGGTTTCGGGGCGGGCTCCGGCGTCACGGGCACCGGCGGGACCTCGAATCTTGCCGGCGGCGGAGCGGGAGGCGGCGAGGCGTCCGGCCTCGGGCTCGGGGGCCGCCGTCGGTCTTGGCGAAGGAGTGCGCGCAGGGGGCTTCGGCGCCGGCCGATCCGCAGGCATCCGGGGCGCCGGCGGCAGCTCGACGAGGCGAACGTCGACCGGCCTCGGAGCAGGCGTGGCAGGCGGGCGCGACAGGAGGGACAGGAAGCCCATCTGCGACACGCCGGTCAGGAGCAGCGCGAGCGGCCCCACCCAATAGAGCCGCGCCCACGGATCGTCTCGGAATCGGCCCGCTCTCACGGCCCTACTTCGGCGCGACGGCGAACAGAAAATGCTCGGCCCCGCCGTCGCGCGCCTTCAGCATCGCCTGGACGACGACCCCGCTCGGAGCCGCGCTGTCCACCGCCACGATGACGTTCGCGCCGGGGCGCCGAGCATCGGCCGCAGGCGCGGCGGCGAGGGTGTCGAGCGTCACCGCGGTCTGGTCGAGCAGAAGGGCGCCGTCCCGGGTCACCGTGAGCGTCACCGACCTCGCGGTCTGCAGGAGCGGGGCCTGCCCGCGCGGCAGGTCGACGGCCATCGAGTGCAGGTTCTGCAGCGAGAGCGACGCGAGCATGAAGGTGGCGAGCAGGAAGAACATCACGTCGATCATGGGAATGATCTCGATCCGCCCGCGGCGGCGCTGACGGGACCGCCGGAACTTCACGGCGCTGCCTCCTGCCGTCCCAGCCGGATGAGGTCTACGAGCCGCGTGCCGAGCTGCTCCATCTCGTCCATGACGCTGGCCCTGGCGGTGCGAGAAGTAGTTGAAGGCGAACAGCGCGACGAGGGCGATGAAGAGCCCCACGGCGGTGGCGATGAGCGCCTCGGCGACGCCGCCGGTCACGCCGCGCGGATCGACGAGCCCCTCGGCGCCGAACAGCCTGAACGCCCGGATCATGCCGGTGATGGTGCCGAGCAGGCCGAGGAGAGGGGCCGCGGTGACGATGGTCTCCAGCACCCACAGCCACCGGCCGAGCGATCGCTCGATCAGGCTCGGCCTCCTCGGTGGCCCGCGACTCCAGCCACCACGCGGGCCGCTTCCGGTTCTCGAGGACGATCCGGAGGAAGCGGGCGAAGTAGTTGCGTGGGCCGAGCTCGCCGGCTCTTTCCTCGAGCTCCTCCCAGATGAGGTCGAGGTTGTCGACCAGCGGCCAGCACCGCCCGCGGGACGCGGGTGCGCGCGGCAAAGACGAAGGCCTTCTCCACGATCACCACCGCCGCCACCACGGCGAGAATGAGCAGCGGATAGATCGTGGCACCACCCATGCGGAGGATGGCGGCGAAGCTCTGAACACTTTGCATCGGCGATTCCTTTCTGCCGCGCCGCTGCGTTTCGCTCGGCACGGACGGGTGCGGCGGCTTCCGGCGACCTCGATCAGAAGTCCATCTTGAGTCCCGCGAAGAAGCCGCGGCGCGGGTCCGAACTGCGGAGCGAAGACCCCGAGCCCGCTGCCGTCGCGGATCTTGTACTGCTCGTCCCACAGGTTGGTGATGTCGAAGCGCGCCTCGAGCTTGCCCACGCCCGGGCACGTTGACACGGTGAGAGATGCCGATGTTGGCGGTCTGGTAGGACGGGACGGAGGAGTCGTTCGGATGGACGACGCTGCGCCGGAGCCCGCTGCCCTCCAGGAAGTCCAGGCTGAAGCGCGTGTCTCAGCCAGAGGTAGGAGGCGCCGACGGACGCCGTGATGAGCTGGGCGTGGTCGGTGTGGATGTAGTGCATTGTAGCTGTAGGCGAGGTCGTCGGCGCTGAAGAGAGACTGGGCGGTCTCGATGCGCTTGCCCCACTGCGTGGCCGCGGCCAGGTTGCCGTAGGCCGAGAAGTTGCCGATGATGTAGGTGCCGGTGAGCTCGACGCCGTAGTTGTATCCCGACTTGTAGTTGAAGGGCGTCTGCAGGACGGGGGCGCCGAACTGGCCGTCGTCGAGGAGGTTCGTCGGCCTGCTTCCAGTAGCCATCGAGCCCGACCTTGAAGCCGGGAATGAATCTGCTGGGTGATCCCGACATCGAGGTAGTTGGCGCGCTCGGACCGGACGGTGGCGTTCTTGGTCACCTCCGGCGCGGCCGTGCGTGTTGGCGAACTGGTTGAACTGCGCGGTCGAGGTGAAGATCAGCGGCGGCGGCGTGAAGTAGCGCGCGTAGCCGGCGTGGACCGTCGTCGTGGGCGTCGGCGTCCAGACCACGCTCAGGCGCGGGCTCAGCTGCCATTCGTCCCTGAAGGCCTGCGAATAGTCGAAGCGCAGCCCGCCATTGATGGTGACGCTCGGGATGACGCGCCACGCGTGCTGGAGATAGGTGCTGTACGTGTAGGCCTGCTGGCCAGTGCTCTGGAAGATGCTGAACGGGATGTCCGAGATCTGGATCGCCGTCGGCGGTGGGCAGCACCGACGACGTCGTCTGCACACTGGCGTGCTCGGCCGAGAAGATCAGCCCGCCGCGCAGGGTGTGGCTCGGGGTGAGGACGTAGCTGCCCTCGGCCTGGAGGCCGGTCGCGATGCTGCTGCGCGTGTAGTCCTGGGCGATGCCGTTGAACATGACGTCGGCCAGGGGTCGGGGTTGAACCTGAGGTTGGTGTAGCGGCGAATACAGCGAGACCTGGTAGGTGAGGTTCTGGGTGGCCTTCGAGATAGGACAGGACGCCGTAGTAGTTCTGCTCGAGCTGCGTCTCGTTGGCCTTGGTGGAGTCGAAGTCGGAGATTCCGTTGACGGTGAAGGAGGGCGTCTGGCCCTGGCTGTTCGGGATCTGGAAGTGGCCGACGAAGGTGCCGAAGACCGCGCTGAGCTTGCTGGTGGGAGTCGAGGAGGTACTCGAGGTATCCGAAGCGCGTGCCCCTGCTTGGTGTCGTCATGGATTGGCGACGTCGGGCGTCGCCGGCGTGAGCCCGATGCTGTTCTGCAGATAGTCGGCCGACAGGAAGTAGTTCAGCCGGCCAGCTGAGCCGCGGTACTCGGCGCTCGGCTGGAGCCAGGAGAAGCTGCCTCCGTACATGCTCGCGACTGCTCCCTGCTCGAAGGCCCCGCTCTTGGTCTGCACGTCCACGATGCCGGCCGTGCGGAGGCCGTACTCGGCGGGCAGGGCGCCGGTGATGAGGTCGACCTTCGCTCGCCAGGCGCGGGCTCAGTCCGCCGCTCTGGCCGAAGAGGCTCACGCCTTCCGGCAGCGCCACGCCGTTGATGCGGTACTGCACGTTGGCGTGCTCGTTGCGGACGTGGATGTAGCCGCTGCCGCTCGAGTCCTGCGTGACGCCCGGCGCCTGCAGGAGGACCTGGCTGAGGCGTATTGTTGTCGCCGCCCGGCTGGCTCTCGATCGCCTGCCTGGTGAACTCGTAGGTCGAGGCGCCGATCTTCGGCTGGATGCTGATGCGCGCCTCTTCGAGCCGCTTGGCCACCACGTTCACGTCCAGCGCCGTCGTCGACGCCAGGGTGAGGTCCGCGCTGGCCCCCTCGTTCTCGGAGACGGTGACGACGGCGGTGGCCGTCTCGAAGCCGTCCTTCTCCCCGACGACGGCATAGGTGCCGGGGGCGACGCTCGGTGAACGCGAATTGACCTTGCTCGTCGGCGGTCGTCCGAGCGACGACCTGGCCGTCGCTCGCCTCGAGCCGCATCTGTGCTGCCGGAATTGGCCGCCCCAGGGCGTCCTTGGCGACCCCGGCCACGGTGCCGGCTGCCGGCGCGGCACGCCGGCGCACCAGGATGAACGACGACAAGAATGACGCTCAACAGCGCCATGATCGAACGGGGCATATGCTCCTCCAGTGAGGTCCATCGCAGGGATGAGAGCGCCGTCCCGACGAGCACAGGAGAGCCCGACGGCGACAGGCGGCTACGAGGGCGACGGAATCAGCTGAGAGGAGCGGGCGGGGCGCGGGAGTCGGAGCTTCGGACCGGGGCCGGCTGCGGGCGATCGCTGGGGTGCCAGCGGCGCGCCGGTGACGAGAGCGATCCACGACGAGGGCGAGGATTCTGGGAGTGGGGAAGCCCCGTCGAACGTGGCCAGCTCGGCGAGAGGGCAGTCCCCGTTGTAGAGTCCGGCGGTGCCGCCCGCATGAGTGTGGAGCGGCTGGCTGCCCTCGACGGCCAGGGTCAGGGCGACCAGGGCCAGGAGAAGGAGGTAGCCAGCGGTCCGGAACGATCGGGATACGGCGCGCCGATCTGGCGTCAACATGTCAATGCATGCCTTCATACACCACCAGGACGGGCCAGCGCAACATCCGCTGCCGTGCTCACACACCAAACCGCTATCCGGCCCGCGGCCACCGATGAAGCGTACCCTGTTCCGTACGGTCGTCGCGCTCGAGCTTGAGAACTGGTCCCGCGGCAGAGTCGGTCAACACGAGCGTGCCACGCCAGGCTCTGGATCCCTCAAACCGCACGCGACCGTCGCGGACGACCAAGACGCCGTTCGATTGAATGCCCCATTCTCCGGTCAGCTCGAACGCGCCGCCATCCCGGATCTCGAGGTTGATCCATTCGAAGCTGCGCGGCTTGATGAGCCAGCCGCCCCAGGATCCGGTCATCTGGTGTGGATCCTGCGGAACAGAGGGCAACGAAGCCGCACATCCGGCGGCGACCAGCGCCATAAACATCATGGCTCCGAACAGCCTCATGGGTGATTCTCCTTCCTCACCAATGCTGAATCGAGACTACTACTTGCATTGGACTTCGACTATTGCGGCGTCCGGTTGACAGCTGGGGTAACATCACGGCCGGTATGAGAGCGATCGCATCGCGTGCGTCCCGAAGCTGGTTCGCCCGGCCCGGGATCGCGCTCCTCCTCGTCGTCGCGGTGGCGCTGGGCGTGCTGCACACCGCCCAGCCGCTCCACCGCCACCACGGTGCTACCGCGGGCGCCTATAACGAAGAGCACGTCCTCGCGGCGCTCGACTCCGCCACGGGCGACGCGCCGCTCCCCGCCGAGCCGCCTGGCGCCGGCATCGACCTCGCTCCCACGGAGGCCCCGCGCTTCACGGATGCCCCGCCCGCGGCGCCCGCTCTCCGCACGACCCGCTCCCGCGCTCCTCCGCTCGTCTAGGCTCACTCCGCCGTCCTCATAGTCCGCCGGTCCGCCCGGGCTCAGCCTGCGCGCGCCCGGCTCGACACCCTACCCTCGACCACGGAGGAGTCCATGCGTCGTTGGATCGTGCTCACCATCATCGCCGCGGCGGCGCTCGCGCCGGCCGTCGCCTCGGCTCAGGACACCGAAGCGATGCGCAAGGAGCTCGAGCAGATGCGCAAGCAGTTCGAGAGCATGAAGGAAGGCTACGAGAAGGCCATCAATAGCCTGAGCGAGCGGCTGCAGAAGATCGAGCAGGCCCCTCCGCCCGCCGCCGTCGCGCCGGCGCCGGCCGCGCCCGCGGTGGGTCAGGCGACGCCGGGCGCCGCGCCGGGCACGCTCTCCGGCGGCATGCCGTCGATCCTGGACCTCGCCCGCCCGCGCCAGCCCTTCGCGCTCTACGAGCGCCGCGGGGCCGGCCAGCTCCTCTTCGACATCGGCATCGCCGGTGACTTCATCGGCAACATCACCCAGAACAACGTGCAGCAGGCCCAGGGCGGCACGTTCTCCGGGCTCGAGAACTACTTCTTTCCCCGCGAGATCGAGCTGAGTCTCTTCGGCCAGATCGATCCCTATGCGCGGGCCGAGGTCCGCTTCGAGGCGGGCCAGGAGTCGCGCGGCCAGGAGCATCAGCGTGAGCCTCGCCGAGGCCAACCTGACCCTGATGACGCTGCCGTTCAACACCCAGGCCAAGCTGGGCATGATGCGCAACCGCTTCGGTCTCACGAACCAGATCCACGAGCACGACCTGCCCTTCATCGACCGCCCCGACGTCCTGCGCCTCTTCCTCGGCGACGAGGGGCTCGTCGAGAAGGGCGGCGAGGTCACCTGGGTGCCGCCCCTGCCCTTCTACTTCGAGCTCCTTGGGGGCCTCTTCAACGGGGACAACGAGACCGCGTTCGGCCTCGGGAACATCAAGTATCCGCTCGTCACCGGACGGGCCCGGACGTTCTTCGAGCTTGGGGACTTCGGGGCGATCCAGCTCGGCATGTCCGTGGCCAACGGGCTCCAGGCCGACCGGCTGAACAATCTCATCCTCGGCTGGGATCTCAAGTACAAGTACGTGCCCGAGGGCTGGCAGCATCCCCTGCTCACGGTCGCCGGCGAGCTGCTCTATCAGATGCGCCGGGTCAATACGCCGGGCACGGAGGCGACGATCGATGAGAACGGTGAAGAGATCCCCGGCACACCCGGGCGGAAACAGACCCTCAATCGGGTCGGCTGGTACGCCTATGGCGAGGTTCAGCCCTTCCGGTTCGGGCTGCTCAGCCGCTTCGCACCGGGGTTCCGCTACGATTGGACGGAATATCCGACCACCCCGGGTCACCAGTGGGCCGTGCAGCCGTACCTGAGCTTCTGGCCCTCCGAATTCCTGCGCTTCCGCGTCGGCTACAAGCACACGCAGGGCAATACGCCGGGCTGCTGCACGAACACCGCCGACTTCGGCAGCGCGCGGTCAAGGACGAGTGGTTCTTCCAGTCCACGTTCATCCTCGGCGCCCACCCCTCACATCCGTTCTGATGGAGGCGAAAGCCATGCGTAGACTCATCGGGCTGTCCGTGCCTCTCCTGCTCGCCCTCGGCCTCCTCGCCGTGGGCGCGGAGGCCGCCGACAAGATCCGCGTGGTCACGACCACGACCGACCTCAAGGCGCTCACCGAGGTCGTCGGCGGCGATCTCGTCGACGTCGACTCCCTGGCCCGCGGCAGCCAGAACCCCCATGACCTCGAGGTCCGCCCGAGCCTCATGGTCAAGGTGCGCCGGGCCGACCTACTGGTCCTGAACGGCCTCGAGCTGGACGGGTGGGCGGACGTCGTCATCCAGGGCGCGAACAATCCAAACGTCATTCCGGGCGCTCCCGGCCGCGTCGACGCCTCGCAGGGAATCATGGTCCTCGAGGTCCCACGAGCCGCGTGGACCGCTCGATGGGCGACGTGCACCCGGTCGGCAACCCCCACTACACGGTCGACCCAGGGATGGCGCCCGCCATCACCGCCAATATCCTCGGCGGCCTGGCGAGACGTCGCGCCGCAGCACCGTTCCGTCTTCGAGCGGAACCGCACGCAGTTCCTCGCCCGCCTGGACGAGGCCATGACGCGGTGGACGCGCTGCTCGAGCCGTTCAAGGGTGCGAAGGTGGTGGTCGATCACAACATGTGGCCGTACTTCCTCACCCGCTTCGGTCTCGTCCAGGCGGGAAGCATCGAGGAGCGACCCGGCATCCCGCCGACCCCGACCCATCTGATCAAGCTGATCGCGCTCATGAAGGCGGAGCAGATCAAGGTCGTCATCATGGTGCCGTGGGCAGATCAGAAGCTAGCCGAACGGGTGGCGCAGGAGGCAGGGGCCAAGGCGGTGACGCTCGCGAACGCCGTCGGCGCGCTCAAGGGCACCGACACCTACATCGACATGCTCGACTACAACGTGAAGACCCTCGCCCAGGCTTTGCGATAGACCGGCGGTCACCGGAACCTGAGTGAATGATGGAGAGCGCACATGCCGACCGTGCTTCGATCCCACACCCGGTGGGCGTATATTCTGACATCGTGACGCTCGCGCAGGCGCTCCAGTAACGACATGACCGCCGACCTCCTCGCGCTGATGTGGGTGCCGTTCCTGATGTGCCTCGTTCTCACCGGGATCCACGCCTATCTCGGCTTCCACGTCATCGCCCGCGAGGTCGTCTTCGTCGACATCGCCCTCGCCCAGATCGCGGCGCTGGGAGCGACCGCGGCCTTCCTGTTCGGCTTCGAGCTCGAGTCCTGGGAGTCGTACGTCTTCGCGCTCGCTTTCACCATCCTCGGCGCCCTCGTCCTCGCGCTGACGCGCAGTCGCGAGCGCCACGTCTCCCAGGAGGCGGTGATCGGCGTCGTCTACGCGGTCTCCTCCGCCGCCGCGGTGCTCCTCGCCGACCGCACGCCCCACGGCGCCGAGCACCTGCGCGGCATGCTCGTCGGCAGCATCCTGAGCGTGCGCGGGAGCGAGGTCCTGAAAGTGGCCGCGCTCTACGCGGCCATCGGCCTCTTTCACTGGCTCTGCCGCCGCGCCTTCTTCCTGATCTCGACCGACCCCGCCCGGGCCTATCGCGAGGGCTGGCGGGTGCGCGGGTGGGACTTCCTGTTCTACGCCTCGTTCGGCGTCGTCGTGACCAGCTCCGTGCGGATCGCCGGCGTGCTCCTCGTCTTCTCGTACCTGATCGTGCCCGCGCTGGCGGGCATCCTGCTCGGCGGAAGCGTCCTCACGCGGCTCCTCATCGGCTGGGGATTCGGCACGCTCGTGAGCGTGCTCGCGATGCTCGCCTCGGCCACGCTCGACCTGCCGACGGGTGCGACGGTGGTCTGCGCGTTCGGCCTGACGCTGCTGGCCCTGGGCGCCGTCGTGAAGCTGACCGGATGGCAGGGACATGTGCGCGCCGCCGCGCTGGCGCCGCCCGCGGCGACGCGCGGAGCCCGCCGCTGATGCCCCGCGGCCTCTGGGTGGCGCTCCTCGCCACTGTTGCCGCCGCATGCCAGGAGGCGCCGGCCCCGCCCGGCAAACCGCTCGTCGTCGCGAGCTTCTATCCCATGTACGAGTTCTCCCGCCAGGTGGCGGGAGACCGCGCCGAGGTCGTCTCCCTGGTGCCGCCGGGCGTCGAGCCCCATGACTGGGAGCCGTCGCCACAGAAGCTCGTGGAGGTTCAAAATGCCCGGCTTCTCGTCTACAACGGCGCCGGATTCGAGCCGTGGGTGGACAAGCTCCTCCACGACGTCACCGGCAAGAAGATCATCGTGATCGAGACGACCCGGGGCCTCGATCTCATCCCCGCCTCCGCGGCTGGCCGCCGCGGCAAACGGCGGCGGCGACCCGCACGTGTGGCTCGATCCCGTGCTCGCCCAGTCCCAGGTCGAGGCCATCCGCGCGGGCCTGACGCAGGGCGATCCCGCGAACAAGGCCACCTACGACGAGCATGCGCGGGCCTTCCGCGCCAGGCTCGCGGCGCTCGACGCCGCGTTTCAGGCCGGGCTTCACGACTGCGAGCACCGGGACATCGTCGTCTCGCACGCCGCCTTCGCCTATCTCGCTCGGCGCTACCGCCTGACGCAGGTGGCCGTGATGGGGCTCGCCCCCGAATCGGAGCCGAGCCCGGCCGAGCTGGCGGCGATCGCGAACCTCGCGCGCCGCCGCAAGGTGACCTACATCTTCTTCGAGACCCTCGTCAGCTCGCGGCTCGCCGAGACGCTGGCCCGCGAGATCGGTGCGAAGACGCTCGTGCTGAATCCGATCGAGGGGCTCACGAAGGAGGAAGCGGCCGCGGGCAAGGGCTATGTGGACCTGATGGAAGCGAATCTCCAGAGCCTGCGCACGGGGCTCGGGTGCCGGTAGGCCTCGACGCGCGCGGCGCTCGATCGGTCGTGATGTCGGCGCGGGGCCCTCACGTCTGCTTCGTGACGTGCGCTTCGCTGGCCGGATTGCTCCGAGAGCGACGTCTACGTGAAGCGCGCGCTCGAGCTCCGCGACGTGGCCGTAACCGCCCTGCCCTGGAACGATCCCGAGCGCCGCTTCGACGGCTTCGATGCAGTGGTGTTCCGGTCGAGCTGGGACTATCAGTCAGCGCAACACGTGCGGCCCTTCAGGGCCTGCCAGCCCTCGTTCGCGATGAGCGGCACCATCACGAGCCCCGCGACGGGATCGCTCCACCACCAGCCAAGCCCGGCGTTGAGACCCAGGCCGGCCAGAAGGACGGCGGACAGATACGCGCACACTCTGCGTTTGACGGGCCTCCGCCTCGAGGGCGCCACTCGCCGAGCCGGGTGGCGATCCGCCGCTTCGACCGCACGAGGAGCGGCATCACGATCATGGACAGCGCCGCGAGGACGATCCCCACCCGGGAGTGATCCGGCGGCCGGCGCTCGATGAGGACGATGGCGGCATCGCAGAGCACGTACGCGGCGAGGACGCAGGAAGCACAGTCCGATGATCCTGAGGGTGCGGCGCTCGGCGGCCTCGCGTCCGGCCTCGTCGGCATCATTGCGGAGCCGCCACAGGGCCGCGAGGCTGCTGGTGACTTCGACGGCGGAATCGAAGCCAAAGCCGACGAGGGCGATGCTGCCGGCCACGAACCCGGCGGTCAGCGCCACGAGGCACTCGGCCGAGTTCCACGCGATCGTGAGGTATTGGAGCGCGCGCCCGAGCTTGATGGCGCGGGTGCGGGCGAAGACGGCTGACGCTTCCACCCCGCCAGTATCTCATCGAGCGGGCTCGTCAACTCGCGGGCTTCGAGTACGGCTTCGAGTACAATGAGTGGCGCGCAATGACGATGCTCAGCAGCCTCGAGATCCAGCAGAGCGACGACCGAGAGGTGCGCAGCGCCGACGTCTCGCGCTGGCGCGCCATCTGTCTCTTCACCCTCGGCGCCTTCCTGGGCTTGGGCCTCGCCGCCTATGCGGTAGGCATCCTCCCCGGCGATCTCCAGGTGCGCAGCGAGCTCCTGACCGAGGATCGCTCCGCGCTTCGCACGTTCGCCTGGTGGGTGAACCTCGCCGGCACCTGGCGCGTGCTGCTGCCCGCGAGCCTCGTGATCGCCGCGCTCTCGCGGGCGGCGCGACGACACTGGTGGCTCTGGGCCGGCGCATTCCTCGCCTCCGCCGCGCTCGAGCAGGCTGTGAAGTTCCTCGTCGACCGTCCCCGGCCGAGCGGCTTTTCCGTCGGCTTCCCGAGCGGCCACACGACGGCGGCGGCGGTCTTCGCGGTGATCGCGCTGTATCTCGTGAGCCGCGAGCGCCTGCGCCCGGCCGCGCGGCTCTGTCTTCAGATCACGGCCGTGGCGATGATGCTCCTCGTCGGCTGGGCGCGGATCGTGCTGCACGCGCATTGGCCCACCGACGTCCTCGGCGGCCTCCTGCTCGGCACCGGCTGCGCCGCCGCCGCGATCTGGTGGGATATTTCGAGACCGACGGCGAGCTGAATTGCGACCGTTCGTCGAGCTCGAGGACGTGGACTTCTCTCACGGCGAGGTGCGCGTCCTCGAGGGCATCAATCTCACGGTGGCGCCCGGCGACTTCCTCGGCATCATCGGCCCCAATGGCTCGGGAAAGACGACCCTCCTGCGCATCATGCTGGGGTTGCTGCCGCCCGAGCGCGGGCACGTGCGCCTCTTCGGCCATGCCCCGGCGTCGTTCCGGCAATGGGGGCGCCTCGGCTACGTGCCGCAGAAAGCCATGCTCGACCCCAACCTCCCCGCCACCGTCCAGGAGGTCGTGGCGACGGGCCTCGTGCCCGCGCTCGGCCTCTTCGGGCGCGTCGGCGCGGCCGAGCGGCGCGCATCGCCGAGGTGCTCGGCCAGGTCGGCATGGCCGCGCAGACCGGCGCGCGCATCGGCACGCTGTCGACCGGGCAGCAGCAGCGGGTCCTCATCGCCCGCGCGCTGGTCTCGAACCCCGAGCTCCTGATCCTGGACGAGCCGACGGGCGGCGTCGATCCCGAGGCGCAGACGAGCTTCTACGCGCTGCTCCACCACCTGAACCGCGAGCGCGAGGTCACGCTCATCCTCGTCAGCCACGACATCGGCGTCGTCGCCAAGGAGGTCACCAAGCTCGCCTGCCTCAACCGGCGCCTCATCTTCCACGGCCGGCCCGGTGACTTCCTGAGCGACGCGGCGCTCACCGCGCTCTACGGCCCGTCCGTGCGCGTGGTCTCCCACCAGCACTGATCGCCATGCCGGAATTCCTCCAGTACGGGTTCATGCATCGGGCCTTCGCGGTGGGGGCCATCACCGCGGTCATCTGCCCGGCCATCGGCATCTTCCTCGTGCCGCGGCGGCTGTCGCTCATCGCCGACACCCTCGCCCACGTGGCCCTGGCCGGCGTCGCCCTCGGCCTCCTCCTGGGCATGCCGCCGATCCTCGGCGCCCTCGTGGTGACGCTCGCGGGTGCGGTCGGCATGGAGCGGATGCGAGCGCAGGGCGCGCTGCAGGGCGATGCCGCGCTCGCGGTGTTCCTGTCGGGCGGCTTCGCGGTGGCGGTGGTCCTGATCAGCCTCGCCCGCGGGTTCAACGCCGACCTCTTCGCCATCCTGTTCGGCAGCATCCTCACCGTGAGCCCCGGCGACGTCTGGCTCATCGCGGCGCTCGGCGCGGTGGTCGTCGCCACCGTCGGCACGTTCTACAAGCAGCTCCTCGCCATCACGCTGAACGAGGACCTGGCCCGCACCAGCGGCGTGCCCGTCACCGGGCTCAACCTGCTCCTGACGGTCTTGACGGCCCTCACCACGGTGGTGGCGATGCGCATGGTCGGCGTGCTCCTCGTCAGCGCCATGATCGTCATCCCCACCCTCACCGGCTTCGCCCTCGGCCGGAGCTTCAGGAAGGCCGCGGCCATCGCCATCGCCATGGCGCTCGTCTCGGTGACGCTCGGGCCTCATCGCGGCCTACTATCTCCGGCTCGCCGCGGGGGCGCCATCGTGCTCACCGCCCTCGGCGTCTTCGCGCTGGCCTCGCTCGCCCGCCGGGCGGCGCCGCGGGTCTCTCGGGAGGCTCGCTCATGATGCATCGCCGCGTGGCTCGGCTCGCCTGGCTCGTCCTCTTCGCATCCACCGCTGGCCGCACAGGCGGCCGCCACGAGCCCGGAGTGCCCGCGCTGGCGCGAGGCCTTCGCGGGCATGCCCACCAAGATGGTCACGATCCAGGTGGGCGCGCGCACGCTCGCGCTGCGCGCTGAAGGCCGCGGACACGTCCGAGCGCCAGGCAGGCGGCTTTCAGTGCGCGACGCCGGAGGAGATCCAGCGCCACCTGATCCTGTTCGACTTCGGCCAGGAGATCGCCACGCAGTTCCACATGAACAATGTGCCCGCCGCGCTCGACATCGCCTTCGTCAAGGCCGACGGGCGCATCTTCTCGATCCTGAAGATGGAGCCGAGCCCCACCAACCTCTACGGACCCATGGGACCGTTCCGCTACGCCATCGAGGCGCGAGCCGGGTTCTTCGAGAGCCAGGGCATCCGCCAGGGCGAGGCGCGGCTCGTGGTGGCCCGCGGCCGACAACTGAGTCGTCGGGGCACGCTGGCACACGCACGGGGCGCGCCACAAGCACGGGCTCCGGGCTCGCCTTCGCCCTCACCGCCGCCTTTCTCCTCGTCGAGGCGGCGGTCGGGTTCTGGACGGGCAGCCTCTCGCTCCTCGCGGATGCCGCCCACATGCTGGTGGACGCGGGTGGCCTCCTCCTGAGCCTGTTCGCCGTCTGGTTCGCCGAGCGGCCGGCCCCGCCCGAGAAGACCTACGGCTACTACCGGGTCGAGATCCTCGCCGCCCTCGTCAACGGCGTCGTGCTCTGCTTGCTCGCCCTGGCCATCCTGGTCAAGGCATACGAGCGGCTCGGGCATCCGCAGCCGGTGCCGGGCGGGCCCATCCTCGTCGGTGGCGGTGGTGGGGCTCGGGGTGAACCTGCTCAGCATGCGGCCTGCTCCACGCGGGGGCCGCGGAGAGCCTCAACGTGCGGAGCGCGTACCTCGAGGTGCTGGGGGACGCGGTGAGCTCGGCGGCGGTCATCGTGGCGGGCGCGGTGATTCTCCTCACCGGGTGGAGCATCGCCGACCCCATCGCGAGCGCGGCCATCGCGCTGTTCATCTTGCCGCGCACGTGGAGCCTCCTGCGCCAGGCCGTGAACGTCTTGCTCGAGGCGGCGCCCGCGCACATCGACGTGGCCCAGATCGAGGCGGTGCTCGCGGGCGCGGCCGGCGTGCGGCGCGTCCACGATCTGCACGTGTGGACCCTCACCTCCGGGCGCGAGGCCATGAGCGCCCACGTCGTGGTCTCGCCGGACGCCGCACCCGACCGGATCCTCGACGCGCTCCACATCATCCTGCACACCCGCTTCGGCATCGACCACACCACCATCCAGGTCGAGACGGAGCCCGCCCCGCTCATTCAGATCACGTCGCCGCGGGCCTGAATCGACGTAAGCCTACCCGCGCCACCACCAGATGAGGCCGGCCACCGCGAGAATCGCCGCGGTGTACGCCCACCACGTGCTGAACCACGGGGTCGCGGGCGGGATGAACGGCACGTGCTCCCACGCGAGGCCCGCGCGCCAGGTCGCTTCCCCGCGCGCATAGGTCTGGAAGATCTCGGTCACCTGCGCGAGGGGCACGGCGTGGTCGCGGCTCCGGAACCGCTGGTCGAGGGAGCCGTCCTGGTACTCGAGGACGAAGCCCGCGCGCACGCCGCCCTCGGCCTGCAGATAGATCAGCTCGGAGCGCTCGAGGGTGGCGAGGACATTGCGGCTGCCATCGAGCGAGGCGAGCACCTTGGCGATGGTCGCGTCGTCGAGCTGATCGAATCGCGTGTCGTGGGTCGTGAGGGTCAGCGCCATGGGCCCGGGCAGGCGATCAGTAGGAGCGCGGCAGCCCGAGCACGTGCTCGGCCAGATAGTTGAGCGCCATCTGCTGGGACACCGGCGCGATCTTGTACAGGCGTACCTCTCGCCAGAGGCGCTCCACGTAGAACTCCTTGGCATAGCCGAAGCCGCCGAAGGTCTGCAGCGCCGCGTCGCAGGCATTGAAGCCCGCCTCGGCGGACAGGAGCTTGGCGGCATTGGCCTCCTTGCCGCAGGGCCGGCCATTGTCGAAGAGCCAGGCCGCCTTGAGGCACATCCCCTCCGCGGCGTCGAGCTCGGCCGAGGCATGCGCCAGGGGATGGGCGATGGCCTGGTTCTTCCCGATCGGCCGGTCGAAGACGATGCGCTCCTTGCGCGTACTGAACGGCCCGGTCGAGCGCGGCGCGGCCGATGCCCACCGCCTCGATGCCTATGACGATGCGCTCCGGGTTCAGCGACTCGAGGAGATGGTAGAACCCCTCCCCGACGGTGCCGACCACGTCTTCGCTCGGGATCTCGAGGTTCTCGATCGCGATCTCGTTCGAGTCGACGGCGGCCCGCCCGAGCTTGTGGATGAGGCGGACGCTGATCGCCTTCCGATCGAACGCCGTGAAGAAGAGCGTCATGCCCTTCAAGGGCTTCTTCGGGTCGCGCTCGCTCGTGCGGGCGAGCAGGAGGATCTTGTTGGCGTGCTGGGCATTGGTGGTCCACACCTTGCGCCCGTTGACGATCCACTTGTCGCCGTGCTTCTCCGCGCGGGTCTGGATGCGCGAGGTGTCGGTGCCGGCATTGGGCTCGGTGACGCCGAAGGCCATCACCGTCTCGCCGGTGCAGATGGACGGCAGGTGCTTGCGCTTCATCGCCTCCGTGCCGAACTTGATGACCGGCGTCGGCGGGAAGATGTAGAAGTGGATGGGCGAGGCGCCGGACGTCCCCGCCCCCGAGGCGCAGATCTCGTGGAGCATGAGCGCGGCCTCGGTCACGCCGAGCCCGGCGCCGCCGTACTCCTCCGGCACCATGAGCCCGAGCCAGCCATTGTCGGCGAACGCCTTGACGAACTCGTGCGGATACTCCGCCTTGTCGTCCTTGTCGAGCCAGTAGTCGAGCGAGAAGCTGCGCGCGAGCGCCGCCGTTTCCTTCTTGATCAGCTCCTGGGACTCCGTGAGCGCAAAGTCCATGGGCCGCCTCCGGTTTGGGGATTTCCGGGGCAAGATTATCACGACCCGCGGGGCTTGCCGCTGGCCAGTTCCCCCGCTATCCTTGCGGCATGGAAACCACGCCCGCGATCCAGGACTATCTCGGCGCCATCTACGACCTGGCGGGCAGCGAGAAGCCGGTGATCGGCGCGCGCCTCGCCCGCTACATGCACCTGTCGGCGCCCTCCATCACCGAGGCGCTCCGGCGCATGCAGAAGGACGGCTATGTCCGGCTGGACAGCAAGAAGGAGATCCGCCTCACCACCAAGGGCCTCGGCATCGCCGAGACCATGGCGCGGCGGCACCGCCTTCTCGAGCGCTGGCTCACCGACGTGCTCGGGCTCGACTGGGCCAAGGCCCACGACGAGGCGCATCGCCTGGAGCACGCGCTGTCGCCCGTCGTCGAGGAGAAGCTGGCCGAGCTCCTCGGGATGCCGAGCACCTGTCCCCACGGCAATCCCATCCCCGGCATGCCCGCCCCCGAGGCGCACCATCCGATCCCGCTGAGCCTGGCCAAAACGGGCCAGGCCCTCGTCGTGGACCGCATCACCGAGGAGGCGGAAGCCGACCGCCAGCTCCTGCGCTTCCTCTGGGACACCGGCGTCCGCCCCGGCAGCCGGCTCCTCGTCGGCGAGGTCGCGCCCTATGCCGGCACCATCACCGTGATGCTCGACAACCGCTCGGTCACGATGGGCCTGATGGCCGCCCACAAGATCTGGGTCTACGATCCGGCGGACGACCCGGAGCGCCCCGCCGTGCGGCGCCCCGCGCGACCGCCAAGGCCGGACGCGTTAAGCCGGAATGGCGGTCAAGGCGCTCTACGCGCTGCAAAACGGCTTCATGGGGTTCGAGACGACGGGCCTCTTCTACGGCGAGCGCTCCGCCGAGCGCGTGGCGATCCCGGTGACGTGCTACCTGATCCGCACCGGCGACGGCATCATCCTCTTCGACACCGGCATCTCCCCGCGCGCCGTCCCCGGCCTCCTGCGCCGGGATCCCCTCGCCCGCTTCGGCGACGACGACCTCCTGGTGCATCGCCTCGACGCGCTCGGGCTCGAGCCCGCCGACATCGACCTGGTCGTGCTCTCGCACCTGCACTTCGACCATGCCGGCGGCGCCGACATCTTTCCGTCCTCCGAGCTGATCGCGCAGAAGGACGAGTACGCCTACGCGCAGTACCCCGCCCCGTTCTTCGCCGACTTCTACTACCGGAAGAACTTCGACCTGCCCGGCTACCGCTGGCGCCTGCTCAACGGCGACACCGTGCTGGTTCCCGGCGTCACCGCGCTGCGGAGCGACGGCCACACGCCGGGGCATCAGTCCCTCCTCGTCGAGCTGCCCGAGACGGGCCCGGTGATCCTCGCCGGAGACTGCTGTTACTGGCAGCGCTCGATCGACGAGGAGATTCCCCCGGCGTCGTGTGGGACCCGACGCGGGCGATGCACTCGATCCAGCGGCTCAAGACCCTGGCCCGGCTCACCGGCGGGCGGATCTTCCCGAGCCACGACCCCGCGTTCTGGGCCACCGTCATCAAGGCCCCCGACGCCTACCGGTAGCCCAAGGAGATCATCATGGGAGTCCTCGACGGCATCAAGGTCCTCGAGCTGGCGCGCGTTGCCCCCGCCGAGCTGCCCGGCATGTTCTTCGCCGACATGGGCGCCGACGTGCTCAAGATCGAGACGCCGCCCGAGCACGACGAGGACGCGGCCACCAAGCGGCGGGCGGCGTTCGCCTACGTCAATCGCAACAAGCGCTCCCTCGCGCTGAACATGAAGGCGCCGGAAGGACAGGCCGTCTTCAAGAAGCTTGCCGCCACCGCGGACGTCATCATCGAGGGCTTCCGCCCCGGCGTCATGAAGCGCCTGGGGGCCGACTACGAGACCATCAAGGCCATGAACCCGCGGATCGTCTACTGCTCGCTCTCGGGCTTCGGCCAGAATGGCCCGTATCGCGACTATCCCGCCCACGACGGCAACTACCTGTCGCTGGCCGGCGTCCTGGGCCTCATCGGCGAGGCGGGCCGGAAGCCAGTGTTCCCCCTCAACATCGTCGCCGACTACGCGGGGGCGAGCATGCACGGCGCCCTCGGCATCATGTTCGCCCTCTTCGCCCGCGAGCGCACCGGCCGCGGCCAGCACGTGGACGTCTCGTATCTCGACACCTCGGTCGCGCTCCTCGCGGCGACACCGAACATGCGCTTCTTCTGGAGCGACGGCCAGGCGCCGAAGCGCGGCGAAGGGTTCCTCGGCGGCTCGTATCCGTACTACGCCGTCTACGAGACCAAGGACGCGAGGCTCATCACGATCGGCTGCACCGAGCCGTGGCTCTGGGCCAACTTCTGCAAGGCCATCGACCGCCCCGACTTCGTCAAGTTCGCGCGCCAGCCCGATCAGTTCGTGCGCGCCGCCAACGCCGAGGAGGTGCGGTGCCGCGAGGAGATCGAGGCCATCATCAAGACGCGCACGCGGGACGAGTGGTACGACTACCTCGTGAAGGCCGACGTCTGCGTGGGCAAAGTGTACGATCCCGAAGAGATGGTGAAGCGATCCCCAGGTTCTCGCGCGCGACATGATCGTGGAGGTGCATCATCCCCAGCACGGCGCGGTCAAGCAGTTCGGCCAGCCGATCAAGCTCTCCGACACGCCGGGCGGCATGCGCACCGCCGCGCCCGCCGCGGGCGAGCACACCGACCAGGTCCTGAAGGAGCTGGGTCTGGGCGCGGGCGAGATCGCCGCCATGCGGGAGAAGAAGATCGTCGCCTGAAGCGGGCGTTGGCGAGCCCCCGGCCGCACCCGAATAGGTCAGGGCCGTGCTCCGTGGTACGACTGGAAGGGCCGGCAAGGACCCCGGCGGGAGGCAATCCTCTGATGAATCGCCCAATTCTTTCGTCTACCGGAGGGCGCTGGCTCGCCGCCGCCCTCGTCATGCTGCTCGGGGCCACCGAGGCCCGCGCAGGACTCAATCAGTGGACCAGCAATGGCCCCAGTCGGCGGACCGACCGTCTCCCAGGTCACCGCGGTGGCGATCGACCCGCAGACGCCCGCCACGCTCTACGCGGGGACCCAAGGCGGCGTCTTCAAGAGCGCCGACGGCGGCTCGAGCTGGGCGGCCAGCAGTACCGGGCTCACGAATCTCCTCGTCAACGCCCTCGCCATCGGCGCCGGGTGCGCCCGCCATCATCTACGCGGGCACGAGCGGGGGCGGCGTGTTCGGGAGCATCGATGCCGGGGCGAGCTGGGCACCTGCCAACACGGGGTTGACCAACCTGATCGTCTCCGCGCTCACCGTCGACCCGACCGCACCCAACGTGCTCTACGCAGGAACGGATGGCGGCGTCTTCAAGAGCGCAGATTCGGGGGCCAGTTGGACTCGCCGCGAACAACGGGATTACTGCCGGTCTCCCGATCCGCGGGATCGCCGTCGATCCCCATGCGCCAGGCACGCTTCTACGCCGCCACCAGCGGCGGCGTGTTCAAGAGCACGACGGGCGGCACGAGCTGGAGCGCCATGAACAACGGGCTCGGGCTCACCCAGCGCTCCGTCCGCACGGTCGCGATCGATCCGCAGACGACGGCGTCGCTCTACGCGGGCACCACGCAGGGCGTGTTCCAGAGCCCCGACGGCGGCGCGAGCTGGGCGCCGACGGGGGCCGGCATCAGCGAGACATCGATCCGCGTCGTCGTCGTGGACCGGCAGTCACCGGCCACTGTCTACACGGGGACGTCCGGGGGTGGCGTCTTCCGCAGCACCGACCGCGGCGCGAGCTGGTCGGCGTTCAATGTCGGGCTCGGCAATCGCGACGTGCGCGCGCTCGCGCTGAGCCCGTCGAGCGTCTGCCTGCAGGCCGGCACCTTCGGCGGCGGTGTCTTCGACTTCGCCACCCAGCTTCGACGACCCCTGCGCCGCGCTGTCGCCACCTGTGACGGCCGCCGTCCTGCCGTCAAGCCGCTCGGTGGCGGTTGGCACGCCCGCCACCGCCTTTGCCACGATCATCAACCCGAACGATACGGCCGCGCGGTCCTGTGGCATCACGCTCCTGACCAACGACGAGGCGACGCTGTCGTATCAGACGACCGACCCCAGCACCAACGCAGGTGGTCGGCACGCCCAACACGCCCGCGGACATCGCCCCGCACGGGTCTCAGACCTACGTGATCGCCGTCATGGCGACGAACAACTTCAACAACGTCGAGATGCAGTTCGGCTTCAACTGCGTGGGGGTCGCGCCCGCGCAGAACATCACCGGCGTGAACACGCTTCTGCTCTCGGCATTCGAGGGCCTTCTCCGGCCGGACATCGTGGCGCTCGCCGCCTCCGATGGCGGGATCGTCAACGTCTCGGGGCCCTTGTTGGCGGGCTCCTTTGCCGTGGCGACCATCAATCTCGGCGGGGACGGCACCATCACCGCCTCCGCCGACACGGGTGGCGTGAGCTTGCCAGTCGAGCTGTCGATCTGCGAGACGGACCCCGTGACCAGCATCTGCAAGGATCGGCCCGCGGACACGGTGCGGCGCGGAATCAATCCCGGCCAGACGCCGACGTACGGCATCTTCGTCAAGGGTACCGGCGGCGCCGTCCCGTTCGATCCGGCGGTGAACCGCATCTTCGTCCGCTTCAAGCAGATCGGCACGACCTCGTCGGTGACGCGCGGCTCGACCAGCGTCGCCGTGCGGACCCGGTAAGCGTCCGTCCGTGCGCGACCGCGCCAGCACTCGGGGCCGTGTATCCGCGATCACCCTCGCGATCCTGGCCGCCTGGCTCCTCGCCGCGCCGGCCGACGCCGGGCTCAACGCCTGGAGCAGCAATGGTCCGCCCAACGTGTCGATCCTGTCCCTGGCCGTCGATCCGCTCACACCGGGCATCGTCTACGCGGGCAGCAATGGCAACGGCATCTTCCGCAGCAAGGATGGCGGTGCGAGCTGGGTCCCCGTCAATCACCGGCCTCTACCAATCCCATCGTGGGCGCCCTCGCCGTCCACCCGTTCGGCACCGGAATCGTCTACGCGGGGACCAATGGCGGCGGCGTGTTCCGGAGCCTCGACGGTGGTAGAGCTGGGCGCCCGTCAATACCGGCCTCGGCAACGGCGTGGTCACCGCGCTCGCGATCAATCCCGTCGTGCCCACCACGCTCTACGCCGGCGTGACGGGCCAGGGTGTGTTCAAGAGCGTCGACGGCGGCGAGAGCTGGGCCGCGATCAATGTCGGGCTCACCAACTTCGTCGTCACCGCGCTCGCCGTGAACCCCGTGAACACCAATGTCGTGTACGTGGGCACGACCGGGGACGGCGTGTTCGAAGCTTCAATGCCGGCGGCTCCTGGGCGGCCGCCAGCAGCGGGCTCGTCAATACGCTGGTCAGCGCGCTCGCCATCAATCCGGTCACGCCCGCGATCTTATATGCGGGAACAACCGGAGGCGGCGTCTTCAGGAGCGCCGACGGCGGAACGAGCTGGGCGCCGGTCAATGACGGCATCACGAACGTCAATACGATCATCACGTCGCTCGTCATCGACCCGCGCGCGCCCAACATCCTGTACGCGAGCGCGCCGGGGACGGTGTGTTCAGAACCATCAATGCCGGGTCCAGCTGGGCACTGTTCAATGCGGGGCTCACCAATACCGTCGTCAATGCCCTCGCCATCACCCCGGCGGGCGTCTGCGTGCACGCGGCGACGCGGGGCACCGGGGTCTTCGACTTCGCGTTCGACCCGACTGGCTGTGCGCCCGTCGCGGTGGCGGCGGCCGTCCTGCCGTCGAGCCGCTCGGTCCTGGTCAATGCCGCCGCCACCGCGTTCGCGACAATCGTCAATCCGGCGCCGAGCCCGGCGCTGGGATGCGGCATCGCGCTGCTCGGCGCCCTGCCCGCGGTGTTCTCGTTTCAGACCACCGATCCCACGACGAACCAGGTGACGGGCTCGCCCAATGTGGCTGTCGACATCGGCGCGCAGGGGCTTCAGACCTACGTGATCGCGCTGACCCCTCCGCGCCGATCGGCGCCGCCGACGTGCGCTTCAACTTCGGCTGCGCCACATCCGCCTCGGCGCCGATCATCACCGGCGTCAACACGCTGCTCCTGTCGGCCTCGACCACCCCCGCCCCCGACATCGTCGCGCTGGCCGCATCCGACGGCGGCATCGTCAATATTCCCGGCACTACGGGCACCGGCGTCTTCGCGGTGGCCACGATAAACCTGGGCGCGGGCGACACGATCACCGCCAGCGCCGACACGGGGGCATCACGCTGCCGCTCAGCCTCGCCGTCTGCGAGACGGATGCGGCGGGCGCCTGCCTGGTCCCACCCGGCCCGCCCGTGACCCGAGTGATCAATCCGGGGGATACGCCGACCTTCGGGATCTTCGTGAGGGGGACCGCGTTCATCCCGTTCGACCCCGCGGCGAAGCGCATCTTCGTCCGCTTCAAGGACTCGGGCGGCCGGACCCGCGGCTCGACGAGCGTCGCGGTCCGGACCCAGCCCTGAGTTAGCTCCATTGACGACTCGCGCCGTCCCTGATAGCTTGCGAAAGTCATGAGAATCGAGGTGGAGCTCTTGACGGAGGCCGGCGATACCGGCGAGACGTTCCGCGCCATCGCCGTCGCGTATCCCGAGGTCACCGCCACCGGCCGCACGGAGAAGGAAGCGCTCGGCCTCCTGATGGAGGCCATGGGGCGCTTCATGAAGAAGAAGGCCGCGGACGGCGCCTGACACTTATTGATGTTTCGGGTCGAGGGCGTCGCGCAACGCGTCGCCGACGACGTTCAACGACATCACGACCCCGAAGATCATCAATCCCGGGTAGATCGCCATCCAGGGCGCCTGCACGAGGTAGCGCTGGGCGGCGTTGAGCATGCTGCCCCACGAGGGGCCGGCGGCTGCTGGCCGAGCCCAAGGAACGACAGGCTGGCCTCGGCGATGATGGCCGCGGCGGCGGTGAGGCTCGACTGGATGAGCAGGGGCGGCAGGATATTGGGGAGCACGTGACGCACGGCGATCCGCACCGGCGAGCACCCGAGCGAGCGCGCGGACTCGATGTACTCCTCGGTCGTGATCGCCAGCGCGGTGCCTCGCGCAAGGCGCAGGAACGTGGGCAAGGCGGCAATGCCGATGGCGATCATGGCGTTGGTGAGGCTGGGGCCCAGGAAGGCGGCCAGCGCGATGGCCACGATGAGGAACGGGATGGCCAGCATCGCGTCGGTGATCCGCATGATGAGCCCGTCGAGCCAGCCGCCGGTGCAGCCCGACAAGAGCCCCAGCGGGATGCTGACGACCAGCGCGATCGAGACCGGGATGACCCCGGCCAGCAGCGAGGCCCGCGCCCCCAGATCGAGGCGCGAGAGGATGTCGCGGCCGACCTCGTCGGTCCCGAGCCGGTACGCGGCCGAGGGCGCCTTCCGTATCGCCAGGAAGTTCTGCTTGATCGGATCGTAGGGCGCCACGTGGGGCGCGCCCACCGCGATGATGACGAACGCCGCCACGACCGCCGCGGCGATCACGGCCGGCGGCCGCCGGAGCAGCCGTCGCAGCACGGACCGCCGCCGTGGCTCGACGACCGGCCGGCATGGCCATCACGGCGCCCGCCTCGCTCATGCGCCTCTCAATCGCGGGTTGGCGAGGAAGTAGAGGATGTCGGCCAGGAGGTTCAGGAACACGTAGAGCCCCGCCGACACCAGCACCACGCCCTGCACGACGGCGTAGTCGCGGTTGAAGACGCCGTCCACCAGCATCTTTCCGAAGCCGGGGATGGCGAAGATCTGCTCGGTGAGCACGGCGCCGGAGAGCAGGCGTCCGAACTCGATGGCCCCCAGAGTGATGACCGGGATGAGCGCGTTGCGCAGGGCGTGCTTCACGACAACCAGGCGCTCGGGCACGCTCTTGGCCCGGGCCGTGCGGACGTAGTCGGTGCTGAGCACCTGCAGCATCGCGCCCGCGGTGTGGCGCATCATCACCCCGGCCACGCCGGTGCCCAGCACGAAGGACGGCATGAGGATCGTGGTCAGGTTGCGGCCGAGATCCTCCCAGGGCGGCACGTAGCCCGAAGCCGGGAGCCAGCCCAGGCGGACGGCGAAGAGCAGGATGAGCATGATGCCGAGCCAGAAGTGGGGCACCGAGAGACCGGAGAGCGCGACGGCGTTGGCCGCGACGTCGATGGCCGTGCCCCGACGGACGGCCGACAGCACGCCGGTCGGGATGCCGATCAGCAACGCGACGAGCATGGAGCAGACGGCCAGCTCGACCGTCACCGGCAGCTTGGAGGCGAGCAGCTCGGTCACCGGGATCTTGTTGCGCAGTGACTCGCCGAGGTCGCCGCGCAGCAGCTTGCCCATCCAGATGCCGTACTGCACCACCACCGGCTGGTCGAGGTGGTACTTGGCCCGAATGCCCGCGACCACCGCCGGGTCGCTCTCCTCGCCGGCGAGCGCGATGGCGGCGTCGCCCGGCAGCAGCTTCTGCAGTGAGAAGATCAGCACCGACACGAAGAACAGCGTCGGGATCAGCACGGCCATCCGCCGCGCGATGAAGACCGCGAGCTGCACCGATCGACCCGCGGATCTCAGTTCAGCCGGAGCCCCCGCAACCGGATGATCCCGTCGGGGTAGGGCGTGAAGCCGGTGACCTTCGCGCTGAAGCCGGTGAACACGCGACGGTGCCAGAGGATCAAGCGCGGAAGGTCGCGCATCAGGTGCTCGGTCGCCTGGTCGTAGAGCTTCTTGCGCTCGGCGGGGTCAGGCGTCTGACGCGCCTTCGTGAGCAGGGCGTCCATCGCGGGGTTGCAGTAGTGGCTGTCGTTCTGGGCGCCCTTGCACGTGCTCTGGGTGAAGACGTTGCCGTCGGGGTCGGGCCGGCCGCTCCAGAAGGTGAAGTAGGCCTCGAAGTCGCCCTTCCGCCCGTTCGTGAGCATCGTGACGTTTTCCTGCGTCTGGATGTTCATCGTGACGCCGGCCTCGGCCAGCATCGCCTGGATGATCTGGGCGGCCTCCTGCCGGTCGCGCTCGGGCGGCACGATCAGGGTGAAGGTCAGGTTCGGCTGGCCGGCTTCCTTCAGAAGCTGGCGGGCCTTGGCCACGTCGCGCTTCCGGACGGGAACTTGGCGTTGTAGTACGGGCTCGCCGGGCTGATCCACTGGTTGCCGGGGATGTACTCGTTGTTGAAGACGGCCTTGACGAGCGTCTCGCGGTCGATCGCGAGGTCGAGCGCCTGGCGCACGCGCACGTCGCCGAGCGTCTTGCTCTTCGGCCCGTTGTTCACGTTCATCGGGATCGTCTGGTACCCGAGCTCCGGCACGCCGACCACCTTGAGCCGGCTGTCCCCGCGGATCTCCGGCAGATCGGTGGGCGAGGCGCGCTCGATCATGTGCAGGTCGCCCGAGCGCAGGCTGGCCAGGCGCGCGGTGGAGTCGAGGATCGGCACGAACTCCACGCGGTCGATGTGGATGTTGGCCTTGTCCCAGTAGTCGGGGAACCGCTCGAAGACGATCTTGCCCTGGGCCACGCGCTCGACGAACCGGTAGGGCCCGGCGCAGACCGGGCGGGTGCCGAACTTGTCGCCCAGCGTCTTGGCCGCCTTGGGCGAGACCATCATTCCGGCGCGGTCGGTCAGCGCCGCCAGCAAGGGCACCAGGGGCTCCGACAGGTTCAGACGCACGGTCGTGTCGTCGAGCACGTCGACCCTGGTGATCTCGACCGATCTCGGTCTTGCGGAACGAGCCCGTCGTGTTGATGTGGCGCTCGATGTTGAACTTCACCGCCTCGGCATTGAACGGCTCGCCGTCGTGGAACTTCACGCCGGGGCGCAGCTTGATGACCACCGAGCGCTGGTCGGCGGCCCACTCGAAGCTGGTGGCGAGCTGGGGCACGATCTTCAGCTCCGGCGTGACGTCGAAGAGCTTGTCGCACACCGCGGCGAAGACGAGGCGGCCGGTGTAGGCGCGGCTGATCGTCGGGTCGAGGGCGTCGGGATCGTCGTTGAGCCCGATGCGCAGGACGCTCTGCGCGGCGGCCGGGCCGGCGGCGAGCAGCATGGTCGCCAGCGTGAGGGTGACGAAGCGGTTGAGGCTCATGGACGAGGCTCCTCCTCCGGGTTCAGGGTGGACGGGAGGGTCTGAAGGCCCTTGACCATCCTCCGGCCAAGTGCTAGCGTGGCCCGACCCACGGGCAACCTTGACGGGTTTCGCTCCAAACCTACCAGACCAGCGAAGCGGGAGGGCAGACAATGACGTCACTGCATCCGGTCCTGAGTCGGTCTCTCTGGTTGGGCCTCGGCGCGGCGGCACTCCTCGTTGCAGGATGTGCCAACACACCCAAGAACACGAGTGGCATCACCGCGCTCAGCGGAGCCGCGCAGGTTCCGCCGGTCACCACCACTGCGTCGGGCACCACGGACATCTCGGCCAGACCGTCCAGGTGCCCAACCGCCGCGAGCGGGAATAACTGCCCGACGCTCCACGGCATCGGTGAACACCTCCGGTGTCACGGCCACGGCGGCCCACGTTCATCAAGGCGCCGCGGGCCAGAACGGACCACCGATCGTCACCTTGGTCAGAACGGGCCCGAACTCGTGGCAGGTCCCGCACGGCACGGCGATCAGCGACGCCCAGTACGAGGCCTACTGGGCCGGGCTGCTCTACGTCAACGTGCACAGCGATGCCAACCCGGGCGGCGAGATTCGGGCACAGTTGAAGCCGTAACCTCTATCGACCCGGCTCGGCGTGCGCGGCCCGCGGAACGCCGCGCACGTCGAAGCTCACGCGGTCGACCACGCGCCCGTGGCCGTCGACCAGCTCCAGCGCGTGGCGGCCGCGGACGGGGCGCCAGACATGTAGCTCGCGCGCGGAGCCAGATCGTCGCCGTCGAGCACCCATCGCAGGGACTCGCGCGCGTCCGTCGCCTCGAAGACGAGGCGCTCACGGCCCTCCGGGATATCGGGGTCGAGCGCGATGATGGTGCCCGAGACCGGCGCGATGATCCGCGGATGGCCGCCGGCGATGGCGGGCGCCGCCGTCGGCGGCTCGGTCCCGGCGAGGAACCACTCGAGCCGCGCGGGCTCGACCGCGCCGGAAACGCCACGGGCGCGGCGACCACCCCGGCCGGCGCAGCCGGCGGCGCGCTCGGGACCGCGCCGTGGAGCCACGCCATCACCTCCGTCCACACGGGCGCGGCGCCGGTGACGCCGCTCACGTTTCGCATGGGCTCGCCCCCGAAGTTGCCCACCCACACACCCACCGTGTAGCGGCGCGAGTAGCCGGGCAGATCGTTGCACGAGGGGCGACCCAGCCGCAAGTAGATCCGGGACCTGCGGCGGGGATCGAATATCCCTGGCGCCCAGGGGCGCGATGCGCAATAATCCCGGCTGACTTGCCCGCACCGTAGCCATGGCAGCACGGATCCAGCCGGCACGGGCCGCAGGCTTCGGTGGTGACCATAGTGGTCGGCAGCCTGCTCCCAGGTAGCGAGCGACTGACCATCGCGAGGGCCGAACAGGCCCCGCCAGAACTCGAGCAACCCGAGGGCGACGGCGCGTGCCCAGTCTGATCGACATCCTGGTGATCCTGCTCGTCACCACCGGCCCGACCAAGGCGATGATCCTCTTCGCCCAGGTCACCCAGGGCTACAGCGCACGCGAAAGCGCTGTCGCGCTGCGCGCGGTGCTGGTCTCGGCCATCGTGCTGCTCCGTGTTCGTCTTCCTCGGCAAGCCGATCCTGGGCTTGTTCCACATCACCCTGGCGGCGCTGGAAGCTGGCCGGCGGCCTGATCCTGCTGCAGTTCGCCCTGCACATGATCAGCGCTACCGAGGAAAGAAGTGAAGCGTCCCCACCTAGGCAGTCCAAGCTCTATGTCGCCATCTACCCGCTGGCCATGCCGCTGATGGCGACCCCGCAGGGCATCGTCGTGGCGGTGACCCTGTCCGTCGGAGCGACCCACCTTTGCCGGCGTGCTGCACTCGCCGGACTGGTGATCGCGGTGATGGTGTGGAACCTGATCAATCTGCTGCTCGCCGACAAGATCCTCAGCTACATCGGCGCGGCCGCCCTCCAGGGTGATCGCCCGGGTGATCGCCCTGCTGCTGGTGGCCCTGGCCATCCAGCTCATGATCTGGGGCGCCATCGACCTGGGTCTGCTACCGGCCTCGGCGATGCACGACAGGGTGCCGGCACGCTGAGAACGACGCGGGGCCGACATCGGCCAGAGGAGAGACACAATGCGGTCAATTGCTGAATTCACCAAGACCACCCTGATCGGCGGTGTCCTCGTCATCATCCCCGTCTACCTGAGCGTGCTCTTGCTGTTGAAGGCGTTCGCCGGCGTGCTGGGGCTGGTCGCACCAATCACCAATGGACTGCCGGTGACTCTGCCGTTCCGCGAGGTGATCGCGATGCTGGCGCTGATCGGCGTCTGCTTCGTCAGCGGGATCGCGGGGTGCGCACCGGTCCGGGCCTGCGGGCGAAGAACGCGCTGGAGCGGTCCCTGCTCGAGAGAATCCCGGGCTATTCGCTGATCCGCGGGCTTGCGGGGCGCATCGTCGGCAAGGCGGACGAGCACGCCTTCACGGTGGTGCTGGTCGAAATCGAGGAAGCCCTCGTGCCGGCTTTCCTCGTCGAGGACTGCGGCGACGGCCAGTGCGCGGTCTTCGTGCCCTCGGTGCCCACGCCTGCCGCTGGCGCGATCTACATCATCGCCAACGAGCGCGTGCACCCGGTCGACGTGCCATTCACCCAGGCCGTGAGTGTGATCTCGAAATGGGGTGCGGGCTCGAGCGAGCTGCTGGCCGGCATGAAGCGTGCGGCACAGAAGCCCGCGCCGCGCATCTCGTGACGTCACGGGCCCGCGCTCGCTCTTCGGCCGAGCGCGGGGCACGCCCGGCTCCGGCCGGTGGACGATCGCCCATGTGTCGGCTCGGCCTCGGGCCAGATACCGACACTGCGTACGGTCCGGATCTGGGGTCGAGGAGGCGCATCCCGTCGTCGCATAGCAGAGCGGGCAATGCCTCTGCGGCGCCACGCGGTGAAGGAGTCGGGCAGATCCGCGTGGTAAAATCCGGCTCCGACGATCAGGGCGACCGCGCCCGGGAGGTGACACAGTGAGCGACGAGCCGATGGAAGGCGTTCTCGCGGGATTTCGGGTCCTCGACTTCGGGCGCTATATCGCCGGGCCGTACTGCGCGGCGCTGCTCGCCGACCTCGGCGCGGACGTGATCCGCATCGAGCGGCGCGGCGGCGGCGAGGATCGCTGGGTGGCGCCCGGTCGGTCCCGACGGCGTCGGCGCCATGTTCCTCGTCATGAACCGGAACAAGCGCGCGATGAGCCTCGACCCGGCCTGCCCCGAGGGGCGCGAGATCGTCAAGCAAGCTCGTCGCCACGGCCGACGTCGTCGTGGCCAACCTGCCGCCCGAGGTGCTGCGCTCGCTCGCGCTCGATCTCGACAGCCTGCGGGCGGTCAAGCCCGACATCATCCTCACCACCGTCACGGCCTTCGGCGCGGGCGGCCCGTGGAGCCACAAGCACGGCTTCGACGGCATCGGCCAGGTGATGAGCGGCTCCGCGTACCTCACGGGCACGCCGGAGCAGCCGCTGCGCGCGGCGGCGCCCTGGGTCGACTGCGGCACGGCCTCGCTCGCCGCCTTCGGGACGCTCGCCGCGCTCATGAGCCGCCAGAAGACCGGGCGCGGCCAGAAGGTGGAAGGGGCGCTCCTGCGCACCGCGGTGGCCTTCAACAATCCCACGCTGGTCGAGCAGCAGGTCATCGAGGTCGACCGCATCGCCACCGTCAATCGCGGCCAGACCTCGGCGCCGTCCGATCTCTTCCGGACCAAGGACGGCTGGATCATCGCCTACGCCATCGGCAATCCGATGTTCAAGCGCTGGGCCAAGCTGCTGGGCGAGGACGAGTGGCTCACCGACCCGCGCTTCAAGGACGACGAGTCGCGCGGCAACCACGGCGAGATCATCTCGAAGCACGTGTCGGAGTGGACGGGCGCGCGCACCACCGCCGAGGCGCTGGCCGCCCTCGAGTCGGCGAAGATCCCCGCGGGACCGCTCTACTCGCCCCGCCAGGCGCTCGAGGACGCGCACATCCGCGCCGCGGGCCTCCTGACCGACACCGAGTATCCCGGCCTGCCGCGCCCGGTCCCGCTGGCGCCGACGCCCGTCGATCTGTCGGAGACCCCGGGCCGCTTCCGCCATCGCGCGCCCACGCTCGACGAGCACACCGACGCCATCCTCGGCGAGCTCGGCTACGACAGCGCGGCGATCGCCGGGCCTTCGCGCCCGCAGCGTGATCTGAGCCGGGCGGCGTTGATCCGGCCGCCCGCGCACGGATCGCACCGGCACTAGCGCGCACCGACATGGCTGCCGGGCGGCCCATGACCGCGGCCGTCCGCGCGCTCTCGCGGCCGGCGTGTCCTTCAGCGATCACGTCTACGACTACCGCGACCACGGCGGCACCGCGTGGGCGGCGGAGGCGCTCGGCCTCGACGAGCGCGCGGTGATCAAGACGCTGGTGATGGAGGACGACCGCCGCGCGCCGCTCGTGATGCTGATGCACGGCGACCGCGAGGTCTCGACCCGCGCGCTGGCGCGGGCGATGGAGGCGGGCAGCGTGCGGCCCTGCGCGCCCGACGTCGCCGAGCGGCACTCCGGCTACAAGGTCGGCGGCACGTCACCCTTCGGGCTCAGGAAGGCCGTGACCTCCTGCTTCCAGGACCTCACCACGGGCAGGACCTCTTTGGCGTAGAGCCGCAGCCCGGACTCGGCCAGGTCGTAGGGCGTGCCGCCAAAGCGAAACGACGTCGCAAGCTCGAATTCCCCCACGATCGAGCGTCGCTCCTCGAACATGCGGAGAATGCGGTCCGGGGGCCCCAAACGGCGGCCTCCATGAATGCGGACACGATCCCATCCATGCCGATCTCTTTCGCCATGGCGATCTTCTGTGCGTACGCGTCGTAGCCCTTCACCGTGCTGAAGTGCTCTCCCAGAAGCTCGTAGTGGTAGAAGTTGCTCTCCACGAACTTGCCCATGTACTGGCGGGCCTTCTCCTTGGCTCCGTCCATGGTCGGCGTGCAGACGCAGAAGTCTGCCAGCAATGGGGGCTGGGCGTCCACGCCGTGCATCTGACGGACGAGATCGCGGTGCTTCTGGATCGCCGGCATGCGCATCGGCCAAGGCCGGTCGGCGAACATCACCATCCGCGCGTTCAGCTTCGCGGCCGACACGACCGAATCGTCGGACGAGGCGACCGCGTAGACACGGCCATCGAAGCTGCGGCTCGGGCGCGGGCGGATCTCCGTCCGCGGCTGCTTGTAGAACGTGCCGTTCCCCTCCACGAACCCGGTGCGCAGGCCCCTCAAGATCATCTCCGCGGCCTCATCGAACCGGCCCCGCGATTCGTCCATCGTTCCCCGGAAGGCCTCGAACTCCCGCCGGGCGAGACCGCGGCCCATGCCGAGACGCAGGCGGCCCTTGCTGAGGTAGTCGAGCACCGAGGCTTGCTCGGCGACGCGCAACGGATCATGCCAGGGCAGGATCACGGCCGCGGTCCCCAGGTCCACATCGGGACAGACGGCCGCCAGATAGGACATGAGCTGGAGGTTGTCGGGGCAGAACGAGTAGTCGTTGAAGTGGTGCTCAACCGACCAGAGCACGTCGAAGCCAAGATCCGCGGCCAGGCGCGCGAGCCGGATCTCCTCGTCCCACACCTGCTCATCGGAGACGTTGTCCCAGCCGTAGCTGCAGAACACCATTTGCAGACCGACTTCCATCTCATCCTCCTCTCGGTGTGGCTCGTTGGCCGGTTGGCTGAGGCCGTCCTCTCACGGCTGATCGGCGGGCGCAGCCTCCGTCGACGCGGCGAATCTGGTCCGGCGCATAGCCCAGCCACTCCCCGAGCACCGCGTCGTTGTCGGATCCGGGCGCGGGCGACCAGCCCGTGATCCGCCCCGGCGTCTCCGAGAGCAGCGGCACCACGCCCTGCATCACGACCTCGCCGAGCTCGGGATCGGCGCGCCGCACGAGGTCGCCGCGGCTCCAGAGATGCGCCTCGCCCACGAGATCCGCCACCGAGTTCACCGGGCTCGCGCCGAGGCCCGCCCGGCGGAGCGCGCGCGTCACGTCCTCGGCGGGGAGCGCCGCTCGCGATCTCCGCCAGCGCCCGGCGGCCGCGCTCGGGATCGTCGGATCGCGGACGGCCCAGGCGCTCGAGCGCGGTGCCGACGTCGGTCCAGCTCTCCGCCGACACGGCGACGAAGCGGCGGTCCGCGGCCTCGACGGTGATGCTGCACGGGTAGATCGGGCTGTCTCCCCGGCGCGCTCGCGCCGGATGCCGAGCGCGCTGCGCACGGCGAGCGCATCGCCGGTCATGCGCAGGACGGCCTCGAACATCGCCGTGTCGACCACCTGCCCTTGCCCGTCCACGTCGCGGCGAAGCAGCGCGGCGAGCATGCCCGAAACATTGAAGAGCGCGGTCGAGTAGTCCCCGCCGTGACGCCGTCGCGCAGCGGCGGCCGGTCCGGCCACCCGTTCAGATACGTCGCGCCGCCGAAGGCGAGCCCGACCGGGTTGAACGCCGCGCGCGCGGCGTACGGGCCGGTCTGGCCGAATCCCGAGGCGCGCAGCAGGACGAGCCGCGGGTTGATCTCGAGGAGGGTGGCGGGGGCGAGGTCCCACCGCTCGAGCGTGCCGGGACGGAAGTTCTCCACGATGACGTCGCTCACCCGCACGAGCTCGAGGAAGACCGCGCGCCCCTGCGGCGACCGCACGTCGAGCGTGATGCTCCGCTTATTGCGGTTGGTGACGCGAAAGGCCGGCGGGCGGGGCGCGCTCCGCGACGGCGGCGCGGGCACGGGCAGCTCCACCATGATGACGTCGGCGCCGAACTCGGCCAGGATGGTCGCGGCCACCGGGCCCGCGAGCCACTGGGAGAGATCGAGGACGCGGATGCCGCCGAGCGGGCCCAGCCACCTGTCGCTGCGCCGCCAGCGGCCGCCGCGATCGCCTCGACGCGCGGCCGGGCCGCGATGGCCCCGAGCCCGGCGCGCACCGCGTCCGTGTGCTCGCCGAGCCGGGGCGCCGCCACCGGGTTCCGGACCGGCGTGCGCGACAGCTTCGGCACGGGCGCGGGCGCGATGAAGTCTCGACCCGTCTCGGACGAGAGCGACAGGAGGTCGCCGCGCGCCCTGACATGCTCGTCCGCCATGATCTCGTCGACCGAGCGGATCGCGGTGCCCGTGACGCCGCAGGCGAAGAAGCGCGCCTCGACCTCGGCGAGATCGTGCCGGGCGATCCAGGAGGCCACGAGCGCGTTGGAGTCGGCGCGGTGCTCGAGCCGCGCGGCGGGCGTGGCGAACCGCGGATCCCTGGGCGCCTCGGGCACCTCGACCGCCTCGCAGAGGCGCACGAACGGCTGGTCGCCGGCGCCGGACACCGCGATCCATCCTCCGTCGCGGGTCCCGTAGACATTGGCGGGCACCACGAAGGCGGACTCGGTTCCCATACGCGTCGCGACGGCGCCGGTCCGGTGATGCTGGACGACGACCTCCTCCTGCACGCGCAGGCCGACCTGGTAGAGCCCGAGGTCGACGACCTGCCCGCGGCCGCTGCGGCGCGCGTGGAAGATCGCCATCAGGAGGCCGTTGGCGCCGAGGACGCCGGTCCAGCAGTCGAGGAGCGGCAGGGCGACGGGAATCGGCGGTCGGTCGGGAAACCCCGTCGTGAACTGCACGCCGGAGAAGGCCTGCGCGATGCGATCGTCGCCGCGCTCGCCGGCGAGGGGGCCGGTTTGCCCGAACGGCGAGATGCGCAGGATGGCCAGGCGAGGATTGCGCGCGTGCAGCGCGTCCGGCGACAGTCCCGCGGCTTCGAGCTGCCCCGGTCCCAGATCCTCCACGATCGCGTCGGCCGACGCCAGGAGCGGCGCGAGCCCGCCACCAGCGGCGAGGTCCGCGCGCCCTGCCACCACCGAGTACTTGCCGCGGTTCTCGGACTGGAAGTAGAGCGAGGCCTCGCCGGGAAGACCCGGGCCGCGCCGACGGATGGGCGAGCCCTCGGGAGGCTCGACCTTGATCACGGTGGCCCCGAGGTCGGCGAGCACGCCTCCGGCGAATTCTCCTGCGAGGGTCTCGCCCAGCTCGACGACAACCACGCCTTCGAGGGCGCCGCCCCGCGCCGCGCCGAGCAGCCCGAGCGCCGCGGGCGGAGGCGGCGCCGGCGGCTCGGTCGTCATCCGCGGGCCTGCCGTCACTCGAACCCGAAGATCCGGGCGGCGTTCTTGAAGAGCCACTTCTCCTTCACGGTGTCCTTCAAGCGGCAGGGCCAGGTACTCCTGGATCAGCGTCTCGTACGGCTGGCCGACGAGGCCCGGCCGACATGCCCACCAGCACCTTGTCCTGGATCAGCGTATTGCCGAACTGCATGAGCATCTCCCAGCCCGAGCCGCGCTGGCCGAGGTACTTCGCCCGGTGCGCGGAGGTGTCCATGTGCAGGTTCGGATGCCGCCGCACGAGCGCGACCATCTCGTTCACCCACGGCCAGCCGCCGAGGCCGCCGATGAGGATCAGCTCGGGAAAGTCCATGGCGACCTGGTCGAGGTGCCGCGGGTGGCCGAGGTCGTAGGGGCGATCGGTCGCGTAGTTCATGGACGAGTAGATGCGGACGGGCACCTTGAGCTCGGCGGCCTTCGTGTACAGCGGGTAGAAGCGCCGGTCGCTCGCGGGAATGCCGTCCACCAGCGCCGACACGCCGAGCGCGTGAAAGCCCTCGTCGCGGATGCGGCGCTCGAGCTCCCGCACGCCGCTCATCCCCTTGAATGCGCTGATGCGGGCGAGGCCGAGGATCCGGCCGGGGTATCGTCGCAGGAGCTGAGCCATCTCGTCGTTGTCGACGCCGAACGGCAGCGCGCGCTCGACGCCCAGCACGCCGAGCATGTCCATGAATGTCGTCCAGCTCAGCCGACGGGCGGTGGTCCGCGCCCTCGCTTCGGGCGCGGAAGATCCGGCCGTAGTTCGCCATGCCGTAGCCGGCCGGCCGCTCCGTGTCGACCGCGGGCGCGCCGCGCCCCGGCTCCGTGTGCGCCTGGTCGTCGCCCACGTCGAAGCGCGGGACGCTCACTTCCATGTCGATGATCCGTGTCATCGCCGTCTCCTCAGCGGACCTCGTATTTCTCGATCGCCTTCTTGTCGAACGCGAGCCCCAGCCCCGGCTTCGAGGGCACCACGAGCATGCCGTTGTCGAGCGCGGGCGTCTCCTCGAAGAGGCGCAAGCTCCACGGCATGTACTCCACGGTGAGGCCATTGGGAACGGCGGCGATCAGGTGCACGTGGATCTCGGGGATGAGGTGGCTCACCACCGACACGTTGAAGGCCTCGGCCATGCCCGCGACCTTCATCCACTGGGTGACGCCGCCCACGCGCAGCAGATCGATCATCGCGATGTCGACCGACCGGTGCTCGAGGAGCTGGCGGAACGGGGCGATGCCGTAGACGTACTCGCCCGCGGCAATGGGCATCGTCAGCGCGTCGGCGATCGTCGCCAGCCCCGCGTAGTCGTCGTGGGTCGTCGGGTCCTCCAACCAGAAGAGGTGGTACGGCTCGATGCGCGTCCCGATGTCGACGGCCTGCTCGACCCGCCAGAGCTGGTTGATGTCGCACATGAGATCGACGTCGTCGCCGACCGACTCCCGCATCACGCGCACGCGCTCGACCTCGCGCGCGGGCAGCGTCTCGGCGCCGCACTGCATCTTCATCTGGCGGAAGCCCATGCCCTTGAGGCGCGGGCCGGCCTTCGCGAGATAGTCAACCGGATGCGGGCGCATCAGAGCGCCGCTCGCGTAGGTGGGCACGCGGTCACGATGGCCGCCGAGCAGCGTGGCGAGCGGCTGGCCGAGGGCCTTGCCCTTGATGTCCCACAGCGCGATGTCCACCGCGGAGAGCGCGAGCCCGAAGATGCCGCCGGGCCCGGAGCTGCCCGCCGCCTGCCGGAGCTTGGCGGTGACCGCCTCGCCGCGCAGCGGGTCCTCGCCGATGGTGAGGCGCGCGAGCGCATCCACCGCCTCGCGCAGCGCCCCGACAGCGCGCCGCCGAAGAAGGTGAGGCCGATGCCGACCAGTCCCTGATCGGTGCCGAGCTCGAGGGTGACGAAGTCGCGGGTGGCATTGCCGTGGTCGATGCCCACGACCAGCGGGTTGTCGGCGGGGGTGCGGATCAGACGCGTGGTGACGTGGCTGACCTTCATCGGTCTCCTCCTCGCGAGCGGCGGGTGGGCGGTGGGACGGTCAGGCGCCGGAGAAGGCGCGGTCGAGCGCCTGGGCGACGTCGGCGATCAAGTCGTCGGCGTCCTCGATGCCCACGGCGTAGCGGATGAGATTGTCCTTGATACCGATCTCGAGCCGCTCCTCGGTGGTGAGCTCGTAGAAGCTCATGATCGCGGGCTGCTCGATGAGGCTCTCCGCCCCGCCGAGCGACGCCGCGATGTACGGGATGCGGCAGGCGTCGACCGTGCGCGAGGCCGCGTCGAGGTCGCCCTTCACCTCGAAGGAGACCACGCCGCCGAAGCCCCGCATCTGCTTCTGGGCGATGTCGTGCTGCGGGATGCGTCGGCAGCCCGGCGTAGTGGACGGCGGCGATGCGCGGGTGCCCGACGAGGAACTCGGCGAGCGCCTGCGCATTGGCATTGTGGCGCTCCATGCGGAGCGCGAACGTCTTGAGCCCGCGCACGAGGAGATAGGCGGCGAACGGGTCCACGACGGCGCCCGTCACCCCTGCAGCCCGCGGATCGCCTCGACCAGGTCGCGCGAGCCGAGCACCGCGCCCGCCAGGAGGTCGTTGTGGCCGCCCAGGTACTTCGTCGCCGAGTGCATGACGATGTCGACGCCGTACTCGAGCGGACGCTGGTTGTAGGGCGTGGCGAAGGTGGCGTCGATCACCGTCTTGACGCGATGGCGCCGGCCGATGTCGGCGAAGCGGTCGAGGTCGAGGATGCGGTTGTACGGATTGGTCGGGGACTCGCTCACCAGCACGCGCGTCGTCGGCCGGATGGCGTCCTCGAGCGCCTCGTAGTCGCCCGCGGGCACCGTGGACACCTCGATCCCGAACCGGTGCAGCGTCTGGTTCAGGAACTGGCGGGTGCGCCGGTAGCTGTCGTCGGTGACCACCACGTGCGTGCCGCGCGAGAGCATCGCGAAGAGGGTGGTCGTCATCGCCGCCATGCCGCTCGCGAAGAGCAGGCAGGCCTCCGCCCCTTCCAGCGCGGCGAGCTTGTCCTCGGCGATGCGCTGGGTGGGATTGCCGTAGCGGCCGTACTCCACGCGGTCGATGCGCCCCTCGAAGTGGTCCTTCAGCTCCTGGGTATGCGCGAAGGTGTACGTGGCCGTCTGGATGATGGGCGTCGCCAGCGCGTGACCGGGCTTCGGCCGCGGCTCGCCGCCGTGCACCGCCACCGTGCTCGGGCCGAGCGGCTGGCGGCGCGGATCGGCGGCCACCGGCTCGCTCGGATTGGCGGCCACGGGCTCGCTCCCCTTGGGTTCCCGGCGCTTGCCGCCCATCACGACACCAGCAGGCGCGCCCGCTCGACGTGGCGCGTGATGGCGCGCGCGACCTGGCTCGGGATCCGGCGGCAGGTCGACGGGCATATTGCGGTACGTGGGCTTCACCCCGTCCAGCGACCCCATGTGGTACGCCGCCTTCTGGTCGGCGAACTTGAGCCCGTTCGCCGTCGAGATCACCACGACGCGCTCGTGCGAGCGGATGACCTTGCGCTCGACGAGCTTGCGGAGGGCGGCGAGCCCGACGCCGGTATGCGGGCAGTTGAACATGCCCGTGCGGTCGGCGCGCGCCGCCTCGTCGGCCAGCTCCTGCTCGGAGGCCTGCTCGACGACGCCGTTGAAGCGCTGGAGCGTGCGGATGGCGCGCTTGACGCTGACCGGATTGCCGATCTGGATGGCCATGGCGAGCGTGGGCTGGGCGGTGAGCGGCTCGAAGTGCCAGTTGTCGAGGAAGGCCCGGTACAGCGGATTGGCCCGCTCGGCCTGGGCGAGGCAGATGCGCGGCAGCCGCTGGATCAGCCCCAGCTCCTGCATCATGGCGAACCCCTGCCCGAGCGCGTGCACGTTGCCGAGATTGCCGCCCGGGATCACCACCCAGTCCGGCACCTCCCAGTCGAATTGCTGGACGATCTCGATGGCGACCGTCTTCTGGCCCTCGATGCGCAGGCTGTTCATCGAGTTGGCCAGGTAGATGCGCCGCTCCTTGGTGATCTCCTGCACCACCGCCATGCAGCCGTCGAAGTCCGTGTCGAGCGAGAGCACGAGGGCGCCGTTGGCGAGCGGCTGCACGAGCTGGGCGATCGAGACCTTGTTCCTGGGCAGGAGCACCACCGAGGGAATCCCCGCCGCCGCGCAGTAGGCGCCGAGCGCGGCCGAGGTATCGCCCGTGGAGGCGCACGCCACCGCGTCGATGGGCACGCCGTCGGCCATCATCTGCTTGACGACCGAGACCAGCACGGTCATCCCCAGGTCCTTGAACGAGCCGGTGTGCGAGTTGCCGCACTGCTTGATCCACAGGTCTTCCACGTGGAGCTGCTTGCCGTAGCGGTCCGCCCAGAGGAGGTTCGAGCTGCCCTCGTAGGTCGACACGATGTTCTCGTTGTCGATGAAGGGCACCACCCATTCCTTCTTGCCCCAGACGCCCGAGCCGTAGGGATAGGTGTTCCGCCGGTGGCGCTCGTCGAAGAGCTGCATCCACGCGGCGGCCGAGCGCGACCGCAGCGCCTCCATGTCGTGATGGACCTCGAGGAGATCGCCGCAGGAGGGGCAGCGGTAGATCACCTCGCGGAGGCTGTACTGCCCGTGGCAGCCATTGATGCATTCAAACCACGCGTTGTAGCTCATGGCGCGGTCCAGTATAGCCGCTCTCCGTCCCAGCTCGTCGCCTATCGCTCGAACTCAGTGGCACGTCCCGATCGTGGCGCCCTTGAAGAAACATCTCCCGGGCCTTCGGCACCTCATTGTAGATCTCCAGGAGATTGCCGTCCGGATCGTGGAAGTAGATGCTCTTCTGGCTCACGTGATCCACGGCGCGCACGATCTTCACGTCGTGGTCCAGCGAGGGAGAAGTAGGCAGTCCGTGAGCGCCTCCTCGCTGTCCACCTGGAACGCGACGTGCTGGACTCCAAGTCCGCCGGCCATCGGTGGCTGGGCACCGTCGGGGTCAGCGACCGGAAAGAGGTCGAGCGTGTGCGCATGTCCGGGGAGCGCCATGAAGAGGCCGCCGTGCTCCGGATCCTGCTCCATGACCTCGAACCCGAGGATCGTCGTGTAGAACGCCCGCGAGCGTTCCAGATTCCGGACGCGCAACAACACGTGGCCGATGCGCTTGAGCTGCACTGTCCACCTCCGTCATCCGTTCGGGAGCCTGGCCGGCCGCGGTCAGTGACGGTGAATCCGGCCGGGCATAGCTGACGGTGAGCACCTCCCAGAGGTGACCGTCCCCGTCCTGCCAGTAGAGGTTCTTCCCACCGAGGCGCCGGTTGATCTGCATGTCGTTCTCCCCGCGCGGGGAGCTGCGGTACGCGATCTGTGCCGCCTGGATGCGCCCGAAGATCCGCGTCGAACTCGGCGTCGTCCACGCGGAAGCAGACGTGATGACCCTCGAACCGATCCCGGTCCGCGAAGTCGAGGGTGAGCGCCTCGTTCACGAACACCGGGGTGAAGGACCCCTGCGACTCCTGCCAGGGGACGCCGAGAAGGCCGGCGAGCGCTTTGGCCGCGGCGACCCGGTTGTGGGAAGGAACGATGGCGTGGTCGAGCTGGATGGCCATAGGGCACCTCCACCAGGGGCGTTGTCGCGCGTCGAGGCGTCAATCGAGGGCCAATGCCCGCACTGGCGCCTCCTGTCGATCCCGAGCATACCGCCGACCTCGGCGCGGGGCGAGCGCCGGAAGCGGTGCCCGGCCACCACCGCCCAAGCCTCGTCAGCGCGTAGGGAACCGATTGACGCCCCTCGGAGCGACGACAGGGCCCGCTTCAGATGCTCGGGCGCGAGAGCGCTCCGGACGCGAAGCCTGGCCGCTGCGAGGGACGCCGATGGGCCCGTATGCGACCGGGCGTCGGCCCGCCGACAGCGCGAGCGGCAGGGTGCCGACGCGACCCGCCGCGATCATCGACCGGCTCATGAAGGAGTCCGGCAACGATAGTGGCCTTAGACGATCTCGCGGATCGGGACTGCCAGGGCACCGGCCATGCGAGTCGCCCTCGGGTACAGCTATGGGACGGTCATGGACCAGGTCCCGATTTCCTGCCACGGGTTGCCTCGGCCGAAGCTCCACCGCGCCCGAATCCCGGCATTTGGATGAAGTGGCGGCGGGGCTGGCATCGTCCAGGAAATAGCTCGTGGCACCCGATCCGGGACCGTTGCCGAGACAGCCCCGTCCGAGTGGAGGAACAGATCCATCACGGGGTCGGGCCGCAACCCCGCTCCGAATCGTGACGCTCGGCTCGCGGCGTCATGGCACGGCGCAGCCCGATGGCGCTCGAATGGCTCCCGCCGGGCCGGTGCACTTCGTCCCGTCCGGGTTGGACCCGATCCGGGTGAGCACCCTCAGCGACAGCACGTCTCCGGCCGTGAACGTCTCGTTGCTCACGGGCCCGACCAGCGGTGCCTCACTGGCGCGGAGCGGATTCCTGCCGAGCCCGGCTGATGCTAGCGCGCCAGCCCCATTGCCACGAGCACGGCGCCGCGGTACACGTCGGCCCGGACGTCGAATTGCGTCCCGACGTCGTCGCTGTTCCTCAGACCCGCAGGCTCGCCGGCCCCAGGGCAGGACCTCTCCGCGGATCTGCTGCAGCACGGCGTCGACGAGCTGCGCGGCGGTGTCGGGAGCGGCACCCGCCTCAACGAGACTCGCAACCAGCTTCGTCGCCAGCCCATCCGCCGAGCTCGCCAGACCGGCATCGAGGCGGAAGTTCACGATCCGCACGAGTTGGTCGAGCAGCGACGGTTCGTCAGCCACCTGCAGCGATCCCGGTTACCACGGTCGTGCTGCCATCGCTCCGCGCCTGCAGGAAGATGGCCGTCCGGTGCTGAACTGCCGGCGTCTCGCAGGCGTCCCCGATGCCGTTCAGGTTACTATCCCGCTGGATCTGCGGGTTCGGCACCGTCGGACAGTTGTCCACGTCGTCCGGTATCCCGTCTCCGTCGCTGTCCCCGGCTGTCCCCGGCACGCCAATTGCGCACCTCGAAGACGTATCGCCCCGGCGTCTGGCTGTTCAGGCTCCCGTGGATCAGACCGGTCGCCGCGTTGGAATCGAAAGGCTCCATTGATGCCAGAGCCGGGAAGCTCGAAGGACGTCTAGGCCCCGGTGCCGTTGGCGAAACCCACGCGGGCCGGATCCGCCTTGGCACCGCCGCGTCGCCTCATCGGCCTGGCCGCGCGACCCGCTGGATGGAGTCGTAGTTGAACACGATGTCGAGCGGCACCGGGTCCGACATCCGACCGATCGACGAGCAGGACCTGGAAGGTATTGAGAACGCTCGTGTTGCTGTTGTAGCACCCGACCCCGGGCCAGGTCACGCCGAAGGCCGGCCGCCCATCCACGGTACCGTTTCCGTAGGTGACGACGTTTCCCTCGCTCGGTATCCACGTCGGCGAAGGAGGGGCGACGATCGCCCGCTGGGACGACGTGAGCTCGAACGGGTGAAGGTCGTCAGCGGTTGGTCGAACGTCACGTTGCCGTTGTTGTTCACGTAGAGCCAGTGTAGGTGACGCCGAAGAAGTTCACGGCGAACCGAGGGGGACCAGTTGGCTCGACTGATCGTCGTTGGCCGGCACGGCTCGCGTCGAATCCGCTTGCAGCGCGCCGACGCCGGGCGGCCGCGACCAACTCGAACACGAACGACACCTCGTCCACCTCGCCGCTGTCGAGGTCGGTTGCCCGGATGCCGATCGGTACCCGACGAGCGGACAGTCCGAGGAGCGGGAGGGGCACGGCTTGCCTGATCGAATCCGCGTAATCGAATGACCCGGGCGTGGCGACGCCGACGGCGGTGATCGATGATTCGCTGCAGGCGGTCGACCGCGCCCGCCGTCAGACCGGTCGAGATGCCCGAAGCGACGTCGAGTACGCTCACGGTCATCGCGCCATCGGGCGGCGTGAAGGGACCTGACCCGCGGAGAGAGACCTCGACCACCTTGTCCACGCCCCGAACGAGGCCGAACGTCCCTCCGGTGCTCGGGTCATTGTCGGTGTCGAAGAGCATCGCGAACCTCCGAATTGACGGTGCTGCCGCTCGGATGAAGTCCGGCGAGGGTGATGACCATCTCAGGTCCCCGCCAACGTCTCCGCGAGGCGCGCCCATGAACAGCGTCGATATGGGTGCGACTCACGTCGCCGATGTCGATCGGTCCACCGAGCCGTGCTCCGTGTTCCTCGCGTGCTGCTTCGCTCCTTGCCTGATGATCTGTTTCTGAGTCTCAGTCAGCCAGAACCGGTTCGCCCGGTCTCAGTATTCGGCCACATGAGATTGTTGGAGGTCGTTGGAGTGCGGAACCGTCGTCCCCAAGATAAAATGGCGGGCCCAGTCCCCAGCTGTGGGCAAGTTCGTGAGCCAGGGAGATTGCCAGACTGTCGGCGCTCTGAAAGGCCGCCAGGTTCACGCAGGGAATCCCCGCAAACGAGTCGCCGTTGATATTCGAGTCGTTCTCGATCAGGTTCGCGACTGCGATCTTCACCCTCTGCCCCCGCCGAAGGCATCGTGGAGCTCGTTGCGCACACGCCAAATTGAGGAGCGTCGTACTCGTCTTTATCGATGTGTCCGTCGTTGTCGATGGGGCTCTGCCTGACCTGGAGCGTCGACGCGTCGGCGCAGATTCCAGCCGGAGCCAGGATGTTGTTGGCGCCGTTGACCGCGTCCTGGATCTGGCTGGCGCTGGTGAGCACGTTCTTCAGCGTTGGCGATCACCGGCACCTTGATCGCCCCCGGCTTGCACTGGGGCGGCGGTGCATCGCTGGACCAGAAGAGGGATCCGGCGAGTAGCTGCCACCCCCGGCGACGGTCAGCGGGATCTGAAACTCGGCGATCACGTGGTCGAAAGCGCACGTGGGAGAAGGGCCGAACCCCACCTTCCCCGCATGTGTCCCACCACGGGGCTCGTCCCGGCGGCTCGACGATTCCATTCTCGAGGAAGATGATCGTGCCATCGGTGAAGATGTGAATCGCATAGTGTCTCAGCTGCTCGACGCTCAGCCTCCAGCTCCACCGTCTTGAAGCTCACGAGAAAGTACTCGTTCGGTCCCAGGGGCGTTGTCAGCCCGCACTCGTCGTACATGAGCACGAGCGTGTCGAGAGGTGAGCTCGGCGTGCCGAGGGCAGGGTCGAGGTCAGCCTGGTCGGCATAGAGGTAGGACTGCGTCTGGGGGAAGAACGCCACCGGCACGTCGGACCATTCCTTGCCGCCGCCGGGGCACTGGGTAAACGCGCCGTCCGTGACATGGCAGAGCGCGCTCGCGCCAGCGGCCGCCTTGTGCGGCACCGCCAACCAGCATGAGCGACACTGCGAGAAGTGCCACGCAGGCCAGACGGCCGAACGGGAGCCGGTCAGGGAGATCCCTGGTGACTCATCGAGCCCTCGCTCTGGCGCCGCCTACCTCACCCCTGCGCCCGTCACCCGCGCGGCGAGATACCCGCACCTCCCGAGGGATCCGATGCTCCCGCTCGGCCGAATCCCATCGGAGACCGCGCGGCTTTGATGTGACTCGTAGCGCGATGCTCCTCCGAGCAACGGGGATCGTCAAGGGTCGGTGCGTTGCGACAGGCGCAGGAAAATCGGAGTGCCCGGCCACGCGGAAGTAGCCTGTTGCCCACCGCCCTCCCCTGGTGATATGAGTGGCCCGGGTACCGGCGGCTCCCCTTACGACGAGGAGGTCGACATGCTGGCGATCTGGGTGAAGGTACGCATCAAGCCCACCATGAAGGACAAGTTCCTGAAGGCCATCGAGGTGGATGCGCTGGGCTCCGAGCGCGACGAGGGCGGCTGCCTGCGCTTCAACGTGCTCCAGGACGCGAAGGACGAAAACGTCTACTACTTCTACGAGATCTACAAAGGACGAGGCCGCCCTCGAGGCCCACCGCGCGGCGCCCCACTATGCCGTGTGGCGGGCGGCGGCCGACTCGCTCGACGGCCCGACGGAGGCGGTGCGCTGCACCCCGGTCTTCCCGGCCGCGCGCCCGTACTGGGGCAAGGTGTAGCCCCGCCATGACGCTCGCCGATCGCGTCGCCATCGTCACCGGAGCGGGGAACGGGATCGGCCGGGCGACGGCGCTCGCGCTCGGCCGCGCCGGCGCTCGACGTCGCCGCCGTGGACATCAATGCCGCGGCGGCGGCGGAGACGGCGGCGGCGGTCGCCGCGCTCGGACGCCAGAGCCTCGCGCTCGACGCCGACGTCGGCGATCTCGGCGCGATCGACCGGATGACCCGCCGGGTGATGGACGACCTTCGGGCGGATCGACGTCCTCGTGAACAATGCCGGCGTCACCCGCCGGGCCTACATCATGGATCTCACCGAGGCCGACTGGGACCGCATCATGCGGGTCAACGCCAAGGGCGCGTTCTTCTGCCTGCAGCGCGTGGCGCGCGAGATGATCCCGCGCCGCAGCGGGGTCATCGTCAACATCGCGTCGATCGCCGGCAAGGGCTACGCGGGCACCTCGAATGCGATCTACGCCGCGAGCAAGGGCGCGGTCATCGCGCTCACGCAGCACCGCCGCGCTGCAGCTCGCCCGCCACAACATCAACGTGAACGCCGATCTGCCCCGGCATCGACGGTCACCGCGCTCTCCGAGGACAACCTCGCCACCCGCGCCCGCGACGAGGGCATCGCCGTCGAGGAGATGGCGCGCCGGCGCAACGCCGGCATTCCGCTCGGGCGCCCGAACGACCCCGAGGACGTCGCCGCGCTCGCCGTCTTCCTGGCCTCGCCGGGCGCGCGGAACATCACCGGCCAGTCCTTCAACGTCGACGGCGGCGTGATCCTCGACTGATCGCGACCATGCGCGCACGCACCGCGCTCCTCCTTCTCGTCCTCGTCGCACTCGCGGATCTTCACCGCGCTCAACTGGAGCGCCATCACCGCGCCGACCGACCTGTATCTGGTGTTCTGGCGGATCCAGGCCCCCGTCGGCCTCATCCTGCTCGCCTTCACCGCGGGCGTGACCTTGCTCTACGCGGTGTTTCTGACCTGGATCGAGACCTCGGCCATGCTCGAAGGGCGGCGGTTCACGCGCGAGCTGCAGGCCCAGCGGCAGCTCGCGGAGACCGCGGAGGCCTCCCGCTACACGGAGCTCCGGACGCATCTCCAGGCAGAGCTGGCGTCGCTGCGCACGGTGGCCGAGGCCAGGCGCGAAGGTGATCGCGAGAGTGGACCGTGCCGAAGACGCAGCTCCGCACCGAGATCGAGCAGTCGAGCAATACGCTGAGCGCCTACTTCGCGGAGCTCGAGGACCGGCTCAACCGGGGCGAGCGGCCCGCACCACCGCGCACGAACACGTAGCCTCCCCGCGCGGGCCGAGCGGCCTGTGTCACGCTCGGCCCGCGCGCTTGGCGGGTTCACGGATCCTACCAGGATGTGGAAAAACTCGCAGGATGCTCAAAAGGTCCAGATGCGAGGCGGCGCCCGAGGGCCGCACGCGAGGCGTACTCTCTGTACGTTGAGCGTGCGGCCCTCGGCAGCGCAAGCAGATGGGCCTTTCAGCATCCTGCTACGCCCTGGGATGCGACTCGGGCAGCAGGTCCGAGACGCGGACCGGAACACCTGGCAGAGCCAGCGGGAAAAGCATCGCGTCGAGCCCGAAGATCTCGATCGACCGATACCGCCAGCCGAACGACGCGGCCGCATCGGGACCCGGCTCGCGATGCACCTCGACCACCCGGTCCCTCAGGTTGACGATCCAGTAGTCGGCGAGGTGGGCCCGCGCGTAGAGGCTGCCCTTGTGGTCGCGGTCCATCGGGAGGCTCGATCCGCTGACCTCGACCACGAGCGCTGGCCGCGACGGGTGTTCGGCGACGTAGTCGCGAAAGCTGCCCGCACCACGGCCACGTCCGGCTCCGGCTCGGACTCCTCGTCCAGTGCCAGCGGCCCCTGGCCACGCACCTCCCAGCCCGGCCCGAACGCCGCCCGAAGCGCCTCTTCGACCGCCCGGATGGCGGCGAAATGTCCGCTCGCCTGCGGCTCGGCCACGATCAGCTGGCCACCGACGAGCTCGACCCGGTCGCCGACCGCGAAGCAGCCCGCCTCGATGAGGCGCTGGTACTCGATTCGATTCCAGCGTCGGGTCTTGATCTCCATCGCGCTTCGAGCGTAGCCACGCCCGACAGCTCCGTCAATGTCCATTGATGGAGACAGTAGCCGGCAGCCTCCACCGCCGCCCCGAACCGCGCATGCTATCCTCGCGCGGCACGCCATGGCTCCGGATGCGACCGACGCGCCTCGATCCGCCTGGACTCCCGTCACGGAGCGCCTCGAGCGCTTCCCGAGAGATCACGACAGCCCGAGCCATGTCGGCTGAGCTGCCCGGCGCACCCCGACCCGGCGGGACTGGCGTCACCGACCGCCTGGAGCGCTGGCTGCAGAGCGCGGCGCCCGATTTCGCGTCATGGAGCACGCGCCGGTCTTCACCAGCGAGGAGGCGGCGCGCGTGCGCGGCACCCCGATCGAGGCCGGCGCGAAGGCCCTCGTCTTCCTGGCGGCGGACCGGCCCGTCCACGTGGTGCTGCCCGGCGCGCGCCGCGGTCGACAATGCCCGCCTGCGCGCGGTGCTCGGCACCCGCACCCTGCGCTTCGCGACGCATGCAGGAGCTGCTCGCGCTGACCGGCTGCGTGCCCGGCGCGGTGCCGCCGTTCGGCAACCTGTTCGGCTTGCCCGTGCTCGTGGACGAGGCGCTCGCGGAGCGCGCAGGAGATCGCCTTCAGCGCCGGGCAGCAATACCGTGTCGATCATCATGCGCGGCGACGACTTCCTCCGCCTCTCGGACGCCGCGTGCACGCGCTCACGCCGCCCGCCTGCCCCGGGCGTCTGATCCCGCGGACCGTGCTACCCTTGGGCGAGCGCCCGGGCCACGGCCGACGTCGCGGCGCGCCACAGGATCGAGGGAGGAACCGTGGACTTTCACTACACGCCGGAGCAGGACGCCTTCCGCCGGGACATCCGGCAGTGGCTCGCCGCGAACCTGCCGCCGGAGCTGTGCGTCGACGATCCGCACCGACGAGCGCGTCGCGCCCGACCGCGCCACGTTCGAGCGCCGGGTCGCGTGGCAGCGGACGATGTACAAGGCCGGCTGGGTCGGGCATCTCGTGGCCGGTGGAGTACGGCGGCCGCGGCGCCACCCTGATGGAGCAGATCATCTACGACGAGGAGTGCTTCCGCGCGCGGGCGCCCGTCCTGCCGGGCTACTCGGGCATCGGCATGATCGGGCCCGACGCTGATCGAGTGGGGCACCGAGGCGCAGAAGCGGCGCTTCGTCCCGCGCATCCTCACCGCCGACGACATCTGGTGCCAGGGCTTCTCCGAGCCGGGCGCGGGCTCCGACCTCGCGGGCGCTCGCGACCCGCGCGGTGGACCAGCGGCGACCACTTCGTCGTCAACGGCCAGAAGGTGTGGACCTCGGGCGCCCAGTTCGCGGACTGGATCTATCTCCTCGTGCGCACCGATCCCGCGGCGCCCAAGCACCGCGGCATCAGCTACCTCCTGGTCGACATGAAGACGCCGGGCATCACCGTGCGCCCGCTCGTCCTGATGAACGGGCACCAGCACTTCAACGAGGTCTTCTTCGTGGACGTGGCGGTGCCGAAGGCGAATCTCGTCGGCAAGGTCGAACGAGGGCTGGACGCGTCGCCATGACCACCCTCATGTACGAGCGCAAGGCGGGCGGCGGGCGCGGCCACGACGACCAGATCGCGCGGCTCGGCGCGCTCGCCCGCCAGGTGAAGATCGACGGGAAGCCCGCGTGGGAGAGCCCGCTCATCCGCCAGCGCCTGGCCCAGCTCGCCATCGACGCCACCGCGCTCGAAGTACACGCGCTACCGCAACCTGACGCGACAGCTCCGCGGCGAGCCGCCCGGGCCCGAGGGCTCCATCCTCAAGCTCTTCGGCTCGGAGCTGGGCGTGCGCATCGCGGACTTCGCGGGCGAGCTGCTCGGCCCGCGCGTGCTGCTGAACCAGCCGAGCGAGGACGTGCCCGACGGCGCCGCGCTGGTACAACCGCGTGGTCAGCTCGCGGCAGTACACCATCGCGGGCGGCACCAGCGAGATCCAGCGCAACATCATCGGCGAGCGCGTGCTCGGCCTGCCGAAGGACTGACCAAACCGCCAGGGAGGACGTACTCACATGAGCGTCAAGTTCGACATCTCGGCACCGTACGACGTGGAGGAAACCGACGTCGCTTTCGCGCGGCCCCAGGGCATGGAGCTTCTGGCGCGCATCTATCGCGCCAAGGGCCAGGCCACGGGCCCGTTGCCGGTCGTCGTCGACGTGCACGGCGGCGCGTGGACGCGGCTCGATCGGACCACCGGGGCGATCCTCGGCCGCGGGCTGGCGGCCTGCGGCGTCGTGGTCGTCGCGCTCGACTTCCGCATGGGACCCGATCACAAGCACCCGGCGGCGAGCGCGGACGTGGCCGCGGGGCTGCGCTGGGTGCGCGCCCACGCGGGCCGGTTGGGCATCGATCCCGCGCGCATCGGGATCGCCGGCAGCTCGAGCGGCGGCCACCTCGCCTCGCTCCTCGCCGTCACGCCCAAGGCGGCCTTTCACGACGGCACGCCGATCATCATGCCCGACGGCTCGCTCGACACCGCCCCCGGCGATCTCCGCGTGGCCTTCGCGATGGTGGCGTACCCGGTCTGCGATCCCCTCGCCCGGTACCGCTACGTGCTCTCACGCAAGGACGAGCCGCCGCAGCCCTCCGGCTTCAGCGCCCAGCGGCTCATCGACAGCGCACAATGGCTTCTTTCGAGATGAAGCGCACATGGCCGAGACGAGCGTCACGCGCATCGTCGCCTCCGGCGAGGCAGGGGCGCTGCCGCCCATGTGGCTGGGCCAGCCCGAGGCGGACGACAATGTGCCCGCCGCGATCACGGATGCGTTCGTGCAGGCGTATCAGCGCGCGGGCGGCACGATCGAGCGCTCGTACTTCCCGGGCGCCAAGCACGGCTTCATGCAGAGCGCAGGCGGGCCGTCGGAGAAGGGCGTGGCCCTGATGCGCGACTTCGCGGGGCGACAGCTCTCGGGCGGTTAGCGGCTGCGGCCATCAGCGCTGAGTCGGCGAGCAGGCGCCTGCGCTCGCCGAGCGTCGCTTCGCCGCTTCTGTGCTGCCGGCTGTGCTCGCAGCCTGCCGTTCGATCCGTGCACGGTATGGGGCTGGCTAACAGGCCGTTGGAGCCGCCGGCGGCTTCGCCGCCCACGGCTCAACGCCTTCGCGTTAGACAGACGGGGAACATGGCGATGAGCCAGCGACTGATCAGCTTCATTGCGGAGCGCGCCGACGCCGCGCGACCTCTTCTTCCTGGGCTTTGTGGTTGCAGTCTTGGCAAAGCGCTCTGGGCGAAGGCGGCATCCCCGGACTAAAATTGCTCATGAGACCACCGGTCGCTAGAGTGTCATCGCGCTACATACGGCGCCCTCCTTACCCTTCTGCTGCTCTTGCACCACTCGCCGCCGAGGCGCAGCAGGCGGGGAAGGTTCCCCGCCCTAGGCATCCGTATGGCCCTACTCTTCCTCTGTCGCCTCACCGTTCGCCGAGGCATTGCGCAGAGCTTGCGCGACGCTGGCGATGTGGAGGAAGAACAGGTAACCGGATCGTTATGGCCGAATGAGTCCGCTGCTGCCCAGCCAGGCCGTTGAAGCTGACGGCACGGCGTCAGGCGTAAAAACATGAGCACCTCAGCGAGGCTGATTTTCTTGTGCGGCAAAATGGCGGCGGGAAAGTCCACGCTCGCGAGAGATCTGGCCCAGCGAGAGAATGCCGTTCTCCTTGTTCAGGACGAGTTCTTGGATCGCCTATTTCCTGGCGAGATCACCGATATACCGGGATTCGTCAAGTGCTCTTCCCGATTGAAGAACGCGCTTGGGCCACACGTCTGCGCTCTCTTGTCGAAGGGCATCTCCGTCGTACTCGACTTTCCCGGCAATACAAGAGCGCAGCGTGCCTGGTTCCGTGAGCTGTTCGAGCGCGCCAATGCTGAGCATGAATTGCACTTTGTAGATGCGTCAGATGCTTTGTGCAAACGTCAGCTCAAGGAGCGAAGTAAGGATTTACCTGCAGGCGCTCCCTGGACCACGGATGCGGAGTTCGAAGCCATCACTGCATATTTTCAGCCTCCATCAGAGGATGAGAGGTTCAATGTCGTCCGGCATGAGCGCGCTGACAACACAGCACGGTCAGGCGTTTTACGACGAGTTAGGCTCCGCTGTACCATCTCGTCTACGAGAACTGGGAGGCAAGCGTCGCCCGGCAAGGGACGGCGCTGGCGTCGCTCATCGGCGAACATTGGGGGCGGGCGCGCGCACGGTGCTCGACGCTGCGGTCGGTATCGGCACGCAAGCGCTCGGACTCTCGCGCTCGGGTTCCGGGTGACAGGTTCCGATCTCTCGCATCGCTGCCGTCAATCGAGCCCAGCGTGAAGCTGCCGCGCGTCACCTTCCGCTCAGCTGTGTCGTTGCCGACTTCCGCGCTCTTGCCGCTGCCGGCGTCGAGCGTTGACGTCGTCATCGTCTGTGACAACGCGCTGCCACATCTCGAGACCCCAGGCGACATCGGGACAGCGCTCGGCGAATGCTTCCGCTGCGCTCGGCCGGGTGGTGGCTGCCTCGTCTCGATGCGCGACTACGGACCACCGCCGCCTCCCGGGACGGTTGAGGTGCTGACCGTACGGCGAGCGCGCCTGGGCGGGGCGCCGTTATCATCTACGCCAAGTCTGGAGCTGGCGGGGATCGCGATATGACGTGTCGTTTGAGATCACGCCTGCAGACGGCGTTGACGAATGCGCCACCATCCTCGAAGAGCTCGTATCTCGCGATCCCGGTGGCACGGGTCGCCGAGCTAATGAGCGCAGTCGGCTTTCAGGGCGTTCGTCGGGTGGACGACCGATTCTTCCAGCCCGTCCTCGTCGGCACGCAGCCGGTGGTCTAACTTCGCGATGAACCCAACGTTGCTCAGCCGCAGGTTATCGTGGGGAGCCGGGACGCTCGCGATTGTCTGCCTCCTGGCGGCTGGGTCCCTCCACGCCCAGCCCGGATTCCCGCCCAACGACCCCGACAGCTGGTCGGCCGCCGGGATGGCGAAGATCCTCTGCTCGGCGATCTTCGTATCCGGTCGGGACCAGGCCGAAGCCGTCGCGCACGCGCCCGTCAACTACCTCGTCCCCAAGCCTGCTTCGATCTCCAACGTGGAGATCGATCGCCAGCGGAAGCTGGTCCGGGTCACTTTCGCCGGCCGCATCACCCGGGAAGCCAAGCTCTACGGCGATCAGGGCTGTGTCATTCACCAACCGGGCCTGGACACCGTGCACTTCAAGCCCGTCAAGGTGACCAGCTCCCTGGGTGATGCCGCGACTGCGCCCTGGCCGATGGGCGACCGCCTGCCTAACGAGCCGCTCCCCGCCGGGATCGACGCCACCAAGCTCCGGCAGGCGGTGGACGCCGCGTTCGCCACCCCGGAGGGCTCACCGCCGCCTTCCTGGTGGTCTACCAGGGGCGGATCATCGCCGAGCGGTACGCGAACGGCGCCCACCGCGACATGCAGCTCGAGAGCTGGTCAATGGGGAAGACCATCACCGGCACGCTCATCGGGCGGCTCATCCAGGCGGGGGCCTTCAAGCTCGAGGATCCGGCCCCGGTGCCCGAGTGGCGCAAGGTGGCCGGTGACCCGCGCGCCAAGATCCGGATCATGGATTTGATGCGGATGAGCAGCGGCCTCCGCTTCAGTCGCGGCTCACCAGAGGACCTGCCGGGTTACTTCGATCACGATCTGATCTACACCGGCGCGATCGATGCGTTCCAATTCTCGATCACGCGACCGCTCCAGTTCGAGCCCAACACCGTCGGCCGGTACCGCAACGCGGACCCGCTGACGCTCGGTTACCTGATTCGAGAAGCCGTGCGGGCGCGGGGCGAGGAGTATCTGACCTATCCGCAGCGGGCGCTCTTCGACTTGATCGGGATCCGCCGCCAGGTGCTCGAGACCGATCCGTACGGGAACTTCCTCCTCACCGGTTACGACTACGGCACGGCCAGGAACTGGGCCCGCCTGGGGCTTCTCTATCTGAACGACGGCGTGTGGCAAGGTCGGAGGCTCTTGCCCGAGGGGTTCGTGAAATTCGCCTCGACTCCGGCACCGGCCTGGAAGGAGCCGGTCTACGGCGGAATGATGTGGGTGAACGGCACCGGCCAATGGAACTTCCCGAAAGACTCCTACGCACTTCGCGGTGCGGGAGAGCAGAATGTCTTCGTCGTGCCGTCGCACGATCTCGTCGTCGTTCGGATGGGCCACTCCCCGGATGGCAAGCCGGCCTGGCCGATCTCAATCGGGCCCAGTCGCTCCTGCTCGAAGCGATTCCCCGCCGGTGAGCGATCGGAGGGGGCCGTCGAGGCCCCCTCCGCCGTGTTCGCTACTGGACGGGCGAGAACGCCGCCGGCAGCATGATCTTGTTCGCCTGCGTCAGCAGCATGTCGCCGCCGCCCGGCGGCGGCCAGGCGCCCGCGGCGCGCGCCTTCTCCCGGATCTCCGCGCGGTGGTTGAGGCTCTCGTACGGCCAGATGTGCAGGTAGCTATTGGCCTCGCCGTGCTCCACGTGCCCGGCCAGCGCCAGCGGCGAGAACTTGGTCCGCTCCTCGATCTTCCCCTCCCAGCGCTTGATGATGTCGGGCAGCGTGCCGGGCTTGATCGTGTAGTAGCGCATCTCGAAGATCGGCCCCATCTTTCCCGGCTTCAGCTTCGGGCACGAACGGGAACGGGTCGCACGATCTCCGACTTCATGTTGACGATGAACTCCGAGGTATTCGGCGGCCACACGCCGGGCTTGGCCGCTTCCGCGCGTATCTTGGTGCGCTCGGCCTGGTCCTTGTAGCCCCACACGTGGATGATCTCGTTGAGCGGGCCGATCTCCGTGTGCCAGAACGCGGTGAGCGGCGAGAACTTCTTGCGGTGCTCGTAGCCCGCGCCGAACCGCTTCTCGACCTCGGCCAGGCTACCGGGCTTCAGCTTGTACGTCCGGAACTCGTAGATCATGGGGGCCTCCGGTTAGGGGATGACAGCAAGAGCCGCGTCAGCTCTTCAGGCTGGCTCAGCATCGGGTAGTGCCCGGTGTCCAGCTCGTGGTAGTCGGCGTTCAAGCGCTCGGCCGTGCGCCGCTGGTGCGATTCCGGCGGATTGACGGCGCGGCGACAGCGGATCACGGTGGCCGGCCACTTCTGATCCCAGAACGTGGTCGCCATCCATCGGCGCTTCGAGCGCGGCCACGGGATGCGGGTATAGCGCGCGAGCGCCCAGGCCCGCACGTCCGGCGCCAGATCGGCGAAGAGGCGCTTCTCCGCATCGGCGCGCGCCGGCCCGGTGGTCAGCTCCGAGACGGTGTTGCTCGCCGGGCGGTTCACGATCTTGCCGACCTGCTCGCCGGGCGACAGCGCCAGCGCGTCGACGAAGACGAGCCGGCCGATGCGGTCGCGCGCCCAGCTCGGCCGCCTTGACGATCACCATGCCGCCGGAGCTGGTGCCGACCAGGACGACCTGCTCGAGGTCCTCGAAGAACAGGAGCTCGCGCGATCTCCTTGCGCATGGGTGGTGTTCGTGATGCCGGCCCGCACCGCATCGTGACGCTCGGCGCAGCCGTCGAGCGTCGGCGCGTGGACCGTGTGCCCGGCGGCGCGCAGCCGCTCCGCCGACGGGCTTCCAGATCCAGCCTCCCTGGTACGCGCCGTGGACCAGGACGTAGGTGGCCATTGCCGCGCCGCCGCTCAGTCCTGGTAGGAGGGATCGATCCGGTTGAGCCGCCGCAAGAGGCCCGGCCAGGCGAGGCGCCGCGCGACCCGCGGGGCCGCGACTGCCATCTGCACGTACGCGTTGTCGACGATGTCCTTGGCCACGGGGATCAGCTCGCCGCCGCCCGACTGGCCGCGCACCTGGATGGCGCACGAGGCCTCGAGGTAGTACATCGCGACGAAGGCGTCCGCCGCCGTCTCGCCCACCGTCAGCAGGCCGTGGTTGCGCAGGATCAGGATGTCGTATGGTCGCCGAGGTCCGCCACGAGGCGCGGCTTCTCCTCGTCGTTGAGCGCCGGGCCCTCGAAGTCGTGATAGCCGAGGCTCGCCAGCACGAAGATCGAGTGCTGGGAGATGGGCAGCAGCGCCCGCGCGCTGCGTGGACACCGCCACGCCGTTCAGGCTATGCGTGTGCAGCACGAACTTGGCGTCGTGCCGCGCGGCGTGGATGGCGCTGTGGATGACGAAGCCCGGCGGCGTTCACGGGGAACGGCGACTCGTCGACCTTCTTGCCCTCGAGGTCGATCTTCACGAGGCTCGACGCGGTGATCTCGTCGAAGAACATGCCGTACGGATTGATGAGGAACTGGTCCTCCGTGCCGGGCACGCGCGCGCTGATGTGGGTGAAGATCAGGTCCTCCCAGCCGTAGCGCGCCACGAGCCGGTAGCACGCGGCGAGGTCCACCCGCACCGCCCACTCTTCGGGCGACACCTTGTTGCGCATCGAGGGAATGTCGAGAGCCGTGGCGGTCATGCGAGGCCTCCCATGCGTTCCGGAGTGAGATTCGATGCGCCGGGCGAGCACCCGGCACTGGCCACCTTTGTACCCCGGAAGGCCGACGCGGGGCAATACGCGCCGCGCCGTGCCCGGGCCCGTCGATTGATCTAGGTCTGCAGGCCGCGGAGAAATCCCGATCGGGCCAGCGCGCCGTCCATGAGGAACGTGACGTCGCTCCCGCACAGGATGAAGCGCGCGCCCATGCCGATGGCGCCGCACGGTCGATGATCGTGGGCCGCCCATGCCCGCGCGCTTGCCGTGTTTCGCACGCGGCGATGACGGTCTCGTAGGCGCGGACGACGCGGGGATGTCGTACTTGCCGGAGATGCCCATCTCGAGGGTCAGGTCATTGTCCCGTCAGCAAGCATGTACGCCCGGCACCGCAGCGATGGCCTCCGCCTGCTCGATGCCCTGGGGCGTCTCGAGATCACGATGAGCATCGTCTCCTGTGACCTTGTTCTCGATCGCCGCCATCTCGTCGCTGCCGCAGCCGCCTGCCGGCGGCGGCGGTCGCGTCGCTCTGCATGCTCGGCCCAGTGGCGAGCGAGGGCTCGAGGCGCTGGCGCCCGGTGAGCACCTCGCCCGTCGAGCGCTGCAGGCACGGCTTGTCGCAGATCGGGCGCGCGGCGCGCCGCGCCGAGCAGCCGCGCGTGCGCCTGGCGAGCTGGGTCAGCAGCTCGTCGAAGCTCTCGTGCTCGTGCAGCCGCCGGCACGCCTCGTTCACGGTGTCGGAGTCCGCGGGTACCGGCCACGGCGGCCCGCCGAGCGCGGCCGACTCGATGCCCCAGGCCGTCGCGTCGTGGAAGTAGATGAAGTGCATCAGGATGTCGCGGGCCTGCCATCGGTCGACCCGGGCGCTGCTGACGCGGCCGGGGCCGGCTAAGTATTCGAGGACCTCGCGCGCGACCTTGTCGAGGTTCGCGATCAGCGCTTCCGTCGAAGCTGTCGTGGTCATCGTCGACCCCTTCCGCGAGCGGCGACGCATTCGGCATGGGCGCGCCCGTCTCGATTCCCGCCGCGCATTGTACCGCCGACGGGTGGCAGGCCTAGAGAAAGTCGAGCGGGCAGGTGTCCAGCCACGGGATCGCCTCGCGAAAGTTGCCTTGCATGGCGCTCCTCCGACCCAGTCCATTCCAGGCGTGAGCCACGCTGTAAGGATGATCGGCGGCCATGGCGATTGCGAGCGCCTCTTCCGTACTAGCGGCTCTGGGTCGGCTGGCGGAGTCTGGCAGTCACGTGAACAGGAATGGGGCCCTGGGCAGGGCGATCGCCGCCGGAGGGTCATGTTGCCTTCGCCCGATATACCCTCGTGACAGGTCGCGCGGCATCGATGCCGTCAGTCGGCCCAGGGGTGGCCGATGGTGCAGCTACAGCCGCGTCAGTTCGCTCGTGTCGTGTCCCTGTTCGACGAGCGATCTGCCCAATCGGCCGATGCTGGAGTCCGTCCTGGCCGATCGCAACCCGGGCTGGGTGTTCGCGGATTCTCGCGGAACGCGCGACGGCCGCTGTGGTCGTCTCCCGCTATGAGCTTCACGTACCTGGGACGGCCAGACCGCGCGCTGCTGGACTTCGCGGTCGGCCGCTCCGCGCCCGTGGGTGACCCTCTCGTGATCTGCCCAGCCGGCAGGGCCGCGGTTCCCGCGAGCTTCATCGAGGGCGGCCGCACGATCGATCGGATCGAGTTCAGCGCAGCTCGAGCCGACCTGAAGGACTCCTCCCCTGCTCCCCGAGTGGATCCTGCTCCAGCCCATGACGCTCGGCTTGCTGAGCAATGCCTCTGGAAGGACGAAGTCCTGGCCGACTGCGGAACGCTCCAGCGGTTCCTCGAGATCGGATTCGGCGTGTGCGCCGTGATGAACGGGCTGGTGGTGTCGGAGGCGTACGCCAGCGTCCCGGGCGACCGCGCCTACGAGATCGGGGCGATCGTTCGCCCGGAGTTCCGCCGGCGAGAACTCGGCTATGCGACCTGTGCGGCGCTGATCGACGAGTGCCGGCGCCGCGAATACGAGACGATCTGGAGCTGCCACCGCGAGAACGAAGCCTCGGCCCGGCTGGCGCGGAAGCTGGGGTATCGCGAGAGCGGCCGTACCGGTTCTGGCAGCCGAAGCGGAGGGCGTGACGCGGCGCAGCGGCGATCCTGCCGAGCGGCGGGGTCGGCGTCCGGCAGGTGCGGTACACTAACCCACTGATTGTCAGTCAGACCGCCCTCAGAAGGCGCCGCGAATATCGCGCACTTGCTCGGGATTGCTACCGGCCTGCTACCAGGGCCGCAGTGCTGCGGTCCGCCCCGCCGAGCGACGCGAGCCTTCCCGCGACCTTCGACATCGGGGACTGAGCGGTGCGGAAGGTCGGCTGCCGTTCCTCCCGGTCATTCGCTGGTAGGCGAACGATCACGTCAGCCTGCGTGAAGCCGGAACGCGTGGCCGATGTGCAGCGAGCCGGAGACGGTGAGCGGTGGCGTGTCGACCGCGAAGGTCTCCGCGCGCGGCCGGGTCGGGTCCCAGCGATAGATCCCGTCGCGCTCCCAGCGCTCGGCCCACTCGCAGCTCGGCCTTCGCCGGGTCGTAGCTCTCGCGCCGCCCCTGAGGTATCATCCCGGAGAATCGCGGTCAACGGATCGGCCCATTCACCCTCACCGTCGAGGAGGCCTGCCATGTGGACCCGTCGCCAGGTGCTCGTGCAACTCGGTATCGCCGCCGCTGCCGATCCACACGCTCGACCCGCACGAGATCTGCTGCGGCGTGGACGCCTCACGCGGCCACGAACGAGAAGACGCTCTTCGAGCTGAAGAAGGTCGGGGACGGCGTGTACGCGGCGTTCGCCGGCCCCGCGTACAAGGTGAACTCGAACGCGGCCGTCATCCTGACGAACGATGGCGCCGTCGTGGTCGACACGCACTCGAAGCCGTCGGCCGCGGCCGCGCTGTACAAGGAGATCCAGGGCGTCACCAAGAACCCCGTGAAGAAGATCATCAACACCCACTTCCACTGGGATCACTGGCAGGGCAACGACTTCTACCGGGGCGCGTATCCCGCGCTCGAGATCATCGCCTCCGAGCAGACTCGCCAGAACATGACCAAGCCGGACGCTGGTGTCGGTGGTGTACCGCACATCGAGCGACAGCTCGCCGCGTTGCCGGCCGAGATCGAGAAGCTGAAGGAGGAGGTTGCGAAGACGTCGGACCCGGCCGCGAAGGCGCGGGTGGAGTCGAACCTGCGCCAGACGGAGACATACCTCGAAGAGCTGAAGAAGATGAAGCCGGCCCCGCCGACGCGCGGAGTCCCCGGCGGCGTGACGACGATCCGCGAGGGCGGCCGCGAGATCCAGCTCCACGTCGTGGGTCGCGCGCACACCGACGGCGACGTCTTCGTCTACCTGCCGAAGGAGAAGGTGCTCGTGACGGGCGACGCCGTGGTCGATTGGATGCCGTTCATCGGCGACGGCTTCCCGGAGGAGTGGGTGCAGACGCTGGCCACGCTCGAGAAGCTCGAGTTCACGCAGATCATCCCCGGTCACGGCGACGTCGCGCAGAAGAGCCAGGTCACGTTCCTCAAGAACTATCTGTCCGACCTGGTCGCCGGCGTGAAGAAAGCGGCCGGCGGACGGCGCGACACTCGACGAGATGAAGACAAAGGTGGCCGACGAGCTCGCGCCGAAGTACGACGCCGGGATGTCGAAGTACTGGACCGGCCGCTATCGCGAGCGGATCGCCGTCAATATCGAGCACGTCCACAAGAAGGTCGTCAAGCCGGCCTGACCACTGCGCTCCGCGGGGCCGGCGTCCGAGCCGGCCCGCGCAGGGGCCGAACAAAGACGCTCCCCATGATCTACCCCCTCACGGTCCAGGCCGAGCGGCTCGCCGACAAGCCCGCCGTCATCGACGACCGGCCCGACGGCAGCACGCTCGTCTGGAGCTACGCCGAGCTGAACCGCCAGGCAAACCGGCTGGCGCACGTCTTCCGCGATCTCGGCGTCAAGCCTGGCGAGCGATTCATCTGGTGCGGCCCGAACTCCCCGGCGGTGGTGGCGATCGGCCACGCGCGGGCTGAAGGTCGGCGCCACCGCGGTGCCGCTGAACTACCGGCTGACGCCCGAGGAGACCGCGTACATCGTGGAGGACTCAGACGCAGTGCTGATCTACGCCGACGCCGAGCAGGCGGAGACGTTCGCGCGCATCCGGCCGCAGATGACGCGCGTTCGTCACGTCGTGATCTACGGCGGCCGTGTGCCGGAGGGCATGCTGGACGGCGACGCCCTCGTGGCGCAGGCCAGCACGGCGGAGCCGCCGCCTGCGCCGGCCGATCACCCGGCGTCGATGCTCTACACGTCGGGCACGACCGGACGGCCGAAGGGCGCCGTCCGCCAGCCGGTCGATCCCGCCGCAATCGTGCCGCTGCTCCAACACATCGGATTCGAGGAAGACGACGTCTATCTCACGACCGGGCCGCTCTATCACTCGGGGCCGGGCGGCTTCTTACAGATCGCGCAGCTCTTCGGGAACACCGCGGTGATCCAGCGGAGGTTCGACCCGGAAGACTGGCTGCGTCTCGTCCAGAAGTACCGGGTCACCACGACGTTCTCGGCCCCGACACCGATCCGCATGGTGTGCAACCTGCCGACCGCGGTGAAGGCGCGCTACGACCGCTCGAGCATGACGCGCGATGATCGCCAACGCCGCGCCGTGGTCATATCGCCCTGAAGCGAGCATGTACCTCGGCGACTTCCCGAGGACTCGCTCTGGGAGGTCTACGGCTCGACAGAGCTGGGCGTGGACACGGTGCTGGCGCCCAAGGACCAGCGCCGCAAGCCGGGCTCGTGCGGCCAGGCCGCGCCGGGCGTGGAGATCAAGCTGTTCGACGACGATCCGGTCGCGAGGTCACCGAGCCGAACGTGCCGGGCGAGCGTGTTCGTGCGCAGCGCGAACGTCTTCGTCGACCTACTACAAGGCGACGGAGAAGTTCGACGGCGGACCGCCGCGGACGACTACCACTCGGTGGGCGACATCGCCTATCGCGACGACGAGGGCTTCTACTACATCTGCGATCGCAAGAAGCGACATGATCATCTCGGGCGGCATGAACATCTATCCGGCCGAGATCGAAGCCGCGCTCGAGCGCCATCCCGACGCGTGCAGGACGTCGCCGTCTTCGGCATCCCGAGCGAGGAATGGGGCGAGGCGGTCCACGCGGTCGTCGTCGTGCAGCCGGGCCAGACGCTCGCGCCCGAGGCCCTGGTGACTCGCGCGCGAGCATCTTGCGAGCTACAAGGTGCCGCGCTCGATCAGCCTTCGCCGACGAGCTGCCGAAGACCGAGTCGGGAAAGCTGCTCAGCTGCACGCTGCGCGAGCCGTTCTGGCAGGGCCGCACCAGGAGGGTGGTTAAGCGCCGTCGCGGGCGGGTCCGGCAGCAGGACGCGGTGGGCCCAACGCCTCAAGCCCGGAGCGCGCGCGCTCCGCTCGGTAGGTCGCGAAGCTCGCCTCGAGCCCAGCCTGCCAGGCGCTCCGAGGCATAGCGAGGATGGCCATGTCGTCGGGACTCGGAGATGCCCTCGAACCGGTAGACCTCGCGGATCACCAGGTCCTTCGGCTTCATGGTCCCCGGCCTGCCCGAGGGCTCGCAGGCCCCCATCGACGACCCGGAAAGCCCTCGGTGAACCCCCGTCGGGCCAGTTAGCCTGTCCAGAGCGCCGGCCAAGCGTCGCGTAGGCGTTCGTGCTCATGGCGCAAGCGATCACCTGTTCCGATGGCTCGGCGGCCCGGCTGGCCGCATGGCTGTCGTCTTCTCCCGCAAGAATCCGAACGCCCGGGCCCGCCGGGAGGCCTCGGTCCCCCCGGGCACCTCCTTCCCCGCCCGGTCCACCGCCGCGATTTTCCACGGTGGCGGGCACGTTCCCGGTAAGCCCCTCGGATACTACCGTCACGAGGGGAAGACGCCACGCATGGACGACGACGAAGTGGAACCGAGGCATGGAACCGCGAGAGTGATCTGGGCGAGTACACTAGCAACTACCGCGAGCTGCTTTTCGCCACCGAGTTCGTCCGCTACTTCAACATCCTGATCGCGGCGGTGGGCGCCATCGTGCTCAACGTGGTGGCTGCCACCCTGGCCGGCTACGGCCTCACGTGCGTTCGCCTTCCCGGGCAAGGAGACCTCGCCTTCGGCACGCTCCTTCTCCTACATCTTCCCGCCCATCCTCTGCCAGTCACGCTCGCTCGACAACGCCAGAGCACCGAACACGTCGACGACGGCATGGGTGCAGATGCCGGCGGGCCTGAGCTCGGCGGCTCTCTCTCGCCGAGCGAGTCGTACCCAACACTTCATAACCCGGGTCGAGCAACTGCGGCACTTACCCTCAGCCGCTTCGGACCTCGCCACTTCCCGGATACATTATCCGCTGGCCCTTGTCGATTCTTGCGAAAATAACTATTCCGCTGGGCCGGGAGCGACCCGCAGGCTCTCTCAATCCACACGAGGCGGAGGGAACACTCACAGTGGACTGCAGTCAGCAAAGGAGCCAGCATGAAAGCCGTTCGACTCCATAGAGAAGGCGGCCCGGAGCAACTTGTGTACGAGGATGCGCCCGAGCCTGAGTTGGGCGCAGGAGACGCCCTCATCCGAGTTCACGCCACTGGCATTACGCCTGCCGAGTTGACCTGGGCGGAAACGTACAGGAATTGCGACGGGTCTGAGCGCCTGCCCGCGATACCGGGACACGAGGTGTCGGGCGTCGTCGAGAGCGTGGCGCGACGGCGTCAGCGACGTGTCGATCGGCGACGAGGTCTATGCGCTGACCTCTTTCTGCCGAGATGGCGCCGCCGCGGAGTATGTCGCGGTCCACGCCGCCGATCTGGCGCCGAAGCCAAAGACAGTCGATCACGCGCAGGCGGCCGCCGTCCCGCTTTCGGCGCTTACGGTCTGGCAGGCCTTCTTCGATCACGCGCGGCTTGCGCCGGGTCAGCGCGTGTTGATCCACGGCGCCGCCGGCGGGGTTGGCAGCTTTGCCGTTCAAATCGCCCACTGGCACGGGGCTTACGCGGTCGGCACGGCATCTGCGGAAAACCGCGACTTCCTGCTCCGCCTTGGGGCGAATGAGGTCATTGATTATCGGCAGGCTCAATTTGAACAGGCCGTGCGTGATGTCGATGTCGTTCTGGACACCATCGGCGGCGACACGCGCGAACGCTCCTGGCAGGTGTTAAAGCCGACGGGAATCCTCGTCAGTTTGCCGGAGCCGATCCCCGAGAGCGAAGCGAGCGGCGCACGGCAAGCGCGGCGGCAGGCGCGGCGTGTTTTTCATCGTCCACCCTGATCGAGAACAGCTGGGCAAGATCGCGGCGTTGATAGATTCCGGCGCAGTCCGCCCGGTGATCGCGGAGACAATCCCGCTGGCGAAGGCCCGACAGGCATTTGAACGCGGAGTGGCCGGCCATACCCGAGGAAAGTTGGTGCAGGTCACGACTCGATAGCGCTTCAGCATAGGTTCGCTCGCCGCTCAGGAGGCCAAGCTCGCCGCCTCGATCCGCGGCGCCATCGGAGGGAAACTATGAGCGCTTCATTCACAAAAACTCAACAACTCGCCGCCGGCATAGTAGTTGCTGGCGGTCGGCGCATTGTTGGCCGGAGCGACGTCCGGGGCGAACGCCCTAGCGGCAGACGGACGACGTCAAGCTGGTCCGCACGGAGAAGCTCGCCAACGCGCCCGGCCAGACGCTGACGGCGGTTACCGTGAACTATGCGCCGGGCGGCAAGTCGCGCCGGCATCATCACGCCGGAAGCGTCTTCGCCTACGTGCTGTCGGGCGCGATCCGATCCGAGAACTCCGCAACCGGGCCGGTCAAGGTCTACAAGGCCGGCGAAAGCTTCTTTGAACCGCCCGGCAGTACGCATCTCATCAGCGAGAATGCGAGCGCCACGGAGCCGGCCAGCCTGTTGGCTGTCTTCATCGCCGATGACGGAGCGCAACTGACCACGTTCGAGTCCGCTCGGTCCAGCCGCTCCCGCCGACAACGACCAGGGTTGAGGCGACGCTATGGAGCTCTACGATGTGATGACCACCACGTTCGCCAGCCGCGACTTCACCTGACGAGCCGCTGCCTGACGAGACGCTGTCCAAGATCCTCGACCACGCGCGCTTTGCCCCGAGCGGTGGCAACTCGCCAGGGCTGGAAGGTGAACTGCCTGATCTGGCTAACCCTCGGCGCCTTCGCCATCGGCACCGAGGGCTTTATGATCGCCGGGCTGCTGCCCACCCTGGCGCGAGACCTGAACGTCGGCCTGTCCGCCGCCGGCCATTTGGTCACCGCCTTCTCTCTCGCCTACGCCATCGGCGCTCCGGTCATGGCCGTGCTGACGGCTGGGCTGGAGCGGCGCCGCCTGCTGGCCGTCGCCATAGGCGGCTTCACCCTTGCCAACCTGCTCGCCGCGCTGGCACCTGGCTATTCCGGGCTGTTGGTCGCGCGGCTGCTGCTGGCCCTGTCCGCCGCCAGCTTCATGCCGGCGGCCAGCGGATATGCCGCCGCACTGGGCGGGCCGAGCGGCGTGGCCGCGCTCTGTCCATGGTCACCAACGGGCTGACCTTGGCGATCATCGCCGGCGTGCCGCTCGGCGTGCTGGTGGGTGAGGGCTTCGGCTGGCGCGCCACCTTCCTCGGCGTGGCGGGGCTGGCGGCGCTCTCGCTGCTCGGGATCCTCGCTCGGCTGCCGCGCCAGCCGCCCGGTGCCACGGCCAGTCTGGGTGAGCGCCTGGCCCTGGCCAAGCGCGGCGATATGCTCGCGGTACTGGCGACCAGCGTGCTGACCGTGGCCGGCACCTTCACGGTCTATACGTATCTCGGCGTCTTCCTGGCCGGCGTCGCCGGCCTCGGCCCGCAGGGGCTGGCGCTGGTACTGCTGGGCTTCGGACTGGCCGAGTGCGGTTGGCACCCGGCTCGGCGGCAGCGCGGCGGACCGCCTGAGGCGCGCGCCCTACCGTGATCCTTGGCGGTGGCCTTGCCCTGCTGGCGTACTTTGCCCTCTCGCTCGGCGCGAGTGCTTGGGCCGGCGCGGGCGATGCGGGTCCTGCTGCCGGCCATCCTGCTGTGGGGCCTGGCCAGCTGGGGGCTGATGCCGGCGCAGCAGGCGCGGCTGGTCGCGCTCGCTCCGTCGCTGGCGCCGGTCAGCCTCTCGCTGAACTCCTCGGCCATCTACCTTGGCAGCGCGATGGGCGCGGCAGTGGGCGCGCTGGTCATCGCCGACGGTGCAATGGGGCGGCTCGGCTGGGTGGCGGCGGGGTTCAGCCTGGCCGCGCTGCTGCCGGTACTGGCCAGCGGCAGCAGCAGCGTCAGGCCGAGGTTGATGCCGTCGGCGAGGACCGCGCTGGTCAGCAGGACGGCGCGGTCGGGGCCGACCGCCACGCTGGTGGGTGAAGCACGCCGAAGGAGCAGTCTCAGCCGTCCACGACCAGCAGCACGCCGGTAGTCCGGGCCCGCGGCATGAGGTCGTGGCATCGCGCCGGCCGGCCCGGCTCCTGGCGGCTACTCCGCCTTGAGCGGCGCGATGCGGAGCCCCTCCCTCGTCGAAGGTCGCGTCCCGTCGCCATCGCGGCGGCGCCGCGCGAGGCAGAAGAGCGGTCCGCGTGCGTGGAGCCGATGGCCGACGCCGCGTCACCGAGATCGTCCGAGAGGCGATGACGGCGCCCATGATCGAGGCTCGCGCCGCCCGAGGCGCGCATAGAGCCGCATGACTGCGCGGTGAACGGGCTCCTGCAGCTGGTCCAGCGCGAGCAGACGTGACCCCCCAGCAGCGTAAGTCTCAGGCGCGCCGAGGACTTCATGCTCATCCATGCTGGACCACCTAGCCGAGGCGGTCGAGCAGCGTCTTCGCGGTCCGGAGATCGGCGGTGTCGAAGCCCTCGGTGAACCGGCCATAGACCGGCACCAGGAGCTCACGCGCCGCCTCGGTCCGGCCCTGGTGCATGCCACAGCCGGGCGAGGCCGGTGGCGCAGCGCAGCTCCAGGGACAACGCGCCCTGCTTGCGCGTCCAGCTGCAGCGCGCGCTGGAAGTGCTCCTCGGCGACGCGGGCGGCGCCCGGGCCTCCCGCCAACAGGATAAGCTCGGCCTTGATGCGCAAGAGCTCGGCGATCCACCAACGCTCCTCGTCACGCTCGGATTTGGCGAGCGCCTCGTCGATCGTCGCGAGGGCCTGGGCGACCTGCCCCACCCCGGCCAGGCCTTGCGCCAGCGCAGCCGAGCGTGACTGGGTAGTACGCGACGAAGCTGGTCTCGCGGAGCTCGTCGACGGCGCGGCGCGGAGGAGCTCGAGTCCGCCGCCCACCTCGCCGCGCTCGATGAGCAAGGCCCCGTTGAAGCAGCGCGCCGCCTGCGTGCCGGACGGCCAGCGCGTGCCGTGCCGAATGGTCGAGCAGCGCCGTCACCGAGCGTTCGGCGGCCGCCAGATCGCCGCTCCAGATCGCGACCAGGCACGCGACCTCCAGCGCGTTGCACAGCGAGAGCGCGTGATCGACCGCCCGCGCGTCCTCGACGTTCTCGTGAGCGGTCCGCAGGGCCTGATCGGGGAATCCCTGCAGCCAGAGGACCCGCGCCAGGATCATGTGGGCCGCGACCTTCTGGTCGTATTGAAAGCGGATGGCGTGCGATCGGCGAACCGGGTCGACATAGCGACTGAGCATGCGCTCGAGGTGCTGCCGCGCGTTCGTCTGGTCTCCCAGGTAGTGCAGCGAAGCACCGACCATCCGCTCGCCGACGGGCCGATCGGCCGGTGTTGGCGGACCCGGTCGCGGAAGCCTTCCGCCAGCGCCAGCGCCTGGCGACACTCGCCGCGGCTGGCGTGGAAATGCCAGAGGCCCCAGAGCGCCCGGAGCTGATACTCGGTGTCGGCGAGGCGCGTCGGCGATCTCGAGGACGGTGGTCCAGGCCGCGATGGTGTCGGGCGCCGCCCCCTTCGTGTGCATGAGCGACACGCCGAGGGCGGCGCAGAGCTGCATCTCGCGGCGCGCGTCGTCGACCCGGGCGAGGCCCGAGGCTGGCCAGCGCGCGCTCGGCGCGGCCGCGACACTCGACCAGGAGCGACTGCTGGAACCAGAGCGGCACCGCCGCGGCCGTGAGCGCCACCCCGATCGACGCGTCGCCGCTCGGGCGAGAACGCCCAGTCCAGCGCCGTCCGCACGTTGTCGATCTGCCGGCCATAGGCGGCCAGCCACTCGACGGTGGAGCGCGTCTCGCGTTCGATTTCGGCCCGCTCGAAGAGGTCGCGGTAATATTCCGCGTGGCGTCGGGCGACCTGGTCGAGCTCGCCGCTCTCGGTGAGCTTCTCGAGCGCGTAGGCCCGCGTCGTCTCGAGCAGCCGGTAGCGCGCGACGGCGCCCGCGACCTTCCACGACCACGAGCGACTTCGCGGCCAGGTTCGCGACGCTGTCCAACACGTCCGGCGCGTCGAGGTCGGCGGCCGCCGCGACGGCGCTCGCCGCCTCCAGCGTGAAGCCGCCGGCGAAGACGGCCAGGCGGTGCAGGACGGTGCGCTCGATCGCGGGAAGCAGCTCGTAGCTCCAGTCGAGCGTCGCCCGCAGCGTCTGGTGCCGCGGCAGCGCGGTCCGGTGGCCGCCGGTGAGCAGATGGAACCGATCGTCCAGATGGGCGGCGAGCTCTTCCACCCCGAGCGTGGCGGTGCGGGCCGCCGCCAGCTCGATCGCGAGCGGGATGCCGTCGAGGCGCCGACAAACCGCGCCCGTGATCGCCGCGCGTGCGCGCGTCCAGCGTGAAGTGCAGGTCCATCGCCTGCGCCCGCGCCACGAACAGCTGGACCGCGGCCGCTTCGCGCAGATCCTCGTGATCCTCGGCGCCTTCCGCCGGCACCGCGAGCGGGAGCACCCGGTAGACGTACTCTCCCGGCGCGCGCAGCGGCTCGCGGCTGGTCGCCAATCACGCGAGCGTGCGGATTGGCGCGCAGCAGCGCCTCGGCCATGCGGGCCGCCGCCTCGATCACGTGCTCGCAGTTGTCCAGCACGAGCAGGAGGCGCTTCGCTGCCGAGCGCCGACGCCACCCGTTCGGGTGACTCCGCGCCGGCGGGGAGCGTGAGGCCGAGCGCGACCGCGACGGTGACCGGCACCAGCCCGGGATCGGACAGCGGCGCGAGCTCGGCGACCCACACGCCGTCGGCGTAGCCCGGCAGCAGCTCCCGCGCGACCTCCAGGCCCAGCCGGGTCTTGCCGATGCCGCCGGCCCCGATCAGCGTGACGAGCCGGTGGGCCCCAGCAGCTCCGTCACCTCCGCCAGCGCGGCCGCTCGGCCGATCAGCTCCGAGGTCGGCGCCGGCAGATTCGTCGGCGGCGGGGTCTCCGGCAGCGGCGCCGACGCGGCGGACAGGCGATCGGCGATCGGGTCTGGCGCGGCGTCCCCGCTGGCAGGGCCGGACGCCGGGGCCCGGTCGGGATGGATGGGACGCGCGCGCATGGATCTCCTGGAAGAGCTGGGTGGTTTCCGCCTCGGGCGGCGTGCTGAGCTCCCGCTTCAGCGCGTCCACGCAAAGCTGGTACTGGCGCAGCGCGGCCTCCCGGCGCCCGAGCCGCGCATAGAGCCGCATGACCGCGCGGTGGACGGGCTCCTGCAGCGGGTCCAGCGCGAGGAGGCGGAGACCGGTCTGGACGGCGGGCTCGGCGGCGCCGGCCTTCTGCTGATGGGTGAGCAGGCGGCCCAGGGCCTGGATGGCCAGCTCGTGCAGGCGCTCCCGCTCGGACGTGAGCCACTCCTCGAACGGGCGCTCGGCCAGCGCCAGCCCGGCCAGCAGGTCGCCCCGATAGAGGCCGGCGACTCTGCTCGAGCGCGTCGGGGCGGCCGTCGGCGACCAGCCGCTCGAACCGCGCCACGTCCACATCCACGGCCGAGGGGTCCAGCGCCACGCTTGGGCCATCGAGGAGCATGCCCGGCCGGGCGGTCCTGGGCAGGGCCTTGCGGATTCTCGAGAGGGCGTGGCGCAGGTTGCCCCGGGCCTGGGCATCCTGCATGTCGCCCCACAGCAGGCGTCGCGAGCTTCTCGCGCGGGTGGGCCTGGCCGAGCGGGAGCGCCAGGTAGGCCAGGAGGGCCTGGGTCTTCTTGGTGGGGAGGACGAGCGCAGCGCCGGCGTCGAGCTGGGCTTGAAATCCTCCGAGAAGCGTAAGTCTTAGACGCGCCGAGGACTTCACTGCTCCATCCATACTGGACCACCTAGCCGAGGCGGTCGAGCAGCGTCTTCGCGGCCTGAGATCGGTGGTGTCGAAGCCCTCGGTGAACCGGCCGTAGAGCGGCACCAGGAGATCGCGCGCCGGCTCGGTCCGACCTTGGTGCATGCCACAGTCGGGCGAGGCCGGTGGCGCAGCGCAGCTCCATGGACAACGCGCCTTGCTGGCGCGTCCAGTCGCAGCGCGCGCTGGAAGTGCTCCTCGGCCGCTGGGGCGGCGCCCGGGCCTCCCGCCAACAGGACAAGCTCGGCCTTGATGCGCAAGAGCTCGGCGATCCACCAGCGCTCCTCGTCACGCTCGGATTTGGCGAGCGCCTCGTCGATCGTCGCGAGTGCCTGGGCGACCTGCCCCACCCCGGCCAGGCCTTGCGCCAGCGCTGCCGAGCGTGACTGGGTAGTACGGACGAAGCTGGTCTCGCGGAGCTCGTCGAGCGGCGGCGCGGAGGAGCTCGAGTCCGCCGCCCACCTCGCCGCGCCCGATGAGCAGGACGCCCTTCAAGCAGCGGCCCCGCGCGTGCCGGACGGCCAGCGCGTGCCGGGCCGAATGGTCGAGCAGCGCCGCCACCGAGCGTTCGGCGGCCGCCAGATCGCCGCTCCAGATCGCGACCAGGCACGCGACCTCCAGCGCGTCGCACAGCGAGAGCGCGTGATCGATCGCCCGCGCGTCCTCGACGTTCTCCTGAGCGGCGCTGCAGGGCCTGATCGGGGAATCCCTGCAGCCAGAGGATCCGCGCGAGGATCATGCGGGCCACCGACCTGCTGGTCGTATTGAAAGCGGATGGCGTGCGATCGGCGAGCCGGGGCGACATAGCGGCTGAGCATGTGCTCGAGGTGCCGCCGCGCGTTCGTCTGGTCTCCCAGGTAGTGCAGCGAAGCACCGACCATCCGCTCGCCGACGGGCTGATCGGCCGGATTGTCGGTGCCGGACCCGGTCGCAGAAGCCTTCCGCCAGCGCCAGCGCCTGCGCGACACTCACCGCGGCTGACGCGGAAATGCCACAGGCCCCAGAGCGCCCGCAGCTGATACTCGGTGTCGGCGAGGCGCGTCGGCGATCTCGAGGACGGTGGTCCAGGCCGCGAGGGTGTCGGGCGCCGCCCCTTCGTGTGCATGAGCGACACGGCGAGGGCGGCGCAGAGCTGCATCTCGCGGCGCGCGTCGCGTCCCGGGCGAGGCCCGAGGCTGGCGAGCGCGCGCTCGGCGCGGCCGCGACACTCGACCAGGAGCGACTGCTGGAACCAGAGCGGCACCGCCGCGGCGGTGAGCGCCACCCCGATCGACGCGTCGCCGCTCGGGCGAGAAGGCCCAGTCCAGCGCCGTCCGCACGTTGTCGATCTGCCGGCCATAGACGGCCAGCCACTCGACGGTGGAGCGCGTCTCGCGTTCGGTCTCGGCCCGCTCGAAGAGGTCCCGGCAGTATTCCGCGTGGCGTCGGGCCGACCTGGTCGAGCTCGCCGCTCTCGGTGAGCTTCTCGAGCGCGTAGGCCCGCGTCGTCTCGAGCAGCCGGTAGCGCGCGACGGCGCCCGCGACCTTCCACGACCACGAGCGACTTCGCGGCCAGGTTCGCGACGCTGTCCAACGACGTCCGGCGCGTCGAGGTCGGCGGCCGCCGCGACGGCGCTCGCCGCCTCCAGCGTGAAGCCACCGGCGAAGACGGCCAGGCGGTGCAGGACCGTGCGCTCGATCGCGGGAAGCAGCTCGTAGCTCCAGTCGAGCGTGGCCCGCAGGGTCTGGTGCCGCGGCAGCGCGGTCCGGTGGCCGCCGGTCAGCAGCCGGAACCGATCGTCCAGACGGGCGGCGAGCTCTTCCACCCCGAGCGTGGCGGTGCGGGCCGCCGCCAGCTCGATCGCGAGCGGGATGCCGTCGAGGCGCCGACAGACCGCGCCCGCGATCGCCGCGCGTGCGCGCGTCCAGGGAGAAGTGCAGGTCCATCGCCTGCGCCCGCGCCACGAACAGCTGGACCGCGGCCGCGTCCAGCAGATCCTCGTGATCCTCGGCTCCTTCCGCCGGCACCTCGAGCGGGAGCACCCGGTAGACGTACTCTCCCGGCGCGCGCAGCGGCTCGCGGCTGGTCGCCAGCACGCGGGCGTGCGGATTGGCGCGCAGCAGCGCCTCGGCCATGCGGGCCGCCGCCTCGATCACGTGCTCGCAATTGTCCAGCACGAGCAGGAGGCGCTTCGCGCCGAGAGCGGCGGCCACCCGTTCCGGTGACTCCCGCGCCGGCGGGGAGCGTGAGCCCGAGCGCGACCGCGACGGTGACCGGCACCAGCCCGGGATCGGACAGCGGCGCGAGCTCGGCGACCCACACGCCGTCGGCGTAGCCCGGCAGCAGCTCCCGCGCGACCTCCAGGCCCAGCCGGGTCTTGCCGATGCCGCCGGCCCCGATCAGCGTGACGAGCCGGTGGGCCCCAGCAGCTCCGTCACCTCCGCCAGCGCGGCCGCTCGGCCGATCAGCTCCGAGGTCGGCGCCGGCAGGTTCGTCGGCGGCGGGCGCTCCGGCAGCGCCGCCGACCGCGGCGGACGGGAGATCGGCGATCGGGCCCGGCGCGGCGTCTCCGCTCGGCAGGTCCGGACGCCGGGGCCTGGTCGGGATGGATGGGACGCGCGCGCTGGATTTCCTGGTACAGCTGGGTGGTTTCCGCCTCGGGCGGCGTGCTGAGCTCCCGCTTCAGCGCGTCGACGCAGAGCTGGTACTGGCGGAGCGCGGCCTCCCGGCGCCCGAGCCGCGCATAGAGCCGCATGACCGCGCGGTGAACCGGCTCCTGCAGCGGGTCGAGCGCGAGGAGACGGAGGCCGGTCTGGACGGCGGGCTCGGCGGCGCCGGCCTTCTGCTGATGGGTGAACAGGCGGCCCAGGGCCTGGATGGCCAGCTCGTGCAGGCGCTCCCGCTCGGACGTGAGCCACTCCTCGAACGGGCGCTCGGCCAGCGCCAGCCCGGCCAGCAGGTCGCCTCGATAGAGGCCGGCGATCTGCTCGAGCGCGTCGGGGCGGCCGTCGGCGACCAGCCGCTCGAACCGCGCCACGTCCACATCCACGGCCGAGGGTCCAGGCGCCACGCTTGGGCCGTCGAGGAGCATGCCCGGCCGGGCGGTCCTGGGCAGGGCCTTGCGGATTCTCGAGAGGGCGTGGCGCAGGTTGCCCCGGGCCTGGGCATCCGGCATGTCTCCCCACAGCAGGCTCGCGAGCTTCTCGCGCGGGTGGGCCTGGCCGAGCGGGAGCGCCAGGTAGGCCAGGAGGGCCTGGGTCTTCCTGGTGGGGAGGACGAGCGCAGGCGCCGGCTTCGAGCTGGGCCTGAAATCCCCCAGAAGCGTAAGCTTCAGCCGCACCTCGGGTTTCAATGCTCCTCCCAGATTGCCGGCAAGCGGCGCCGGTCAGTATGCCATAGCCCCCACCCTCCACCCGGCCGCCGGCCCGCTCACGCCATTTTCCACGCTGCCGGGCACGATCCGGGCATGGCCGCCCGGGTACAACAGACGCGTGAGAACCAAGCATGGCAGTGACGAAGGGAGCGGGGCATGGAGCCGACGGAGCACCTTGGCGAGTACACGACCCTCATCGTTCGCATCCGGCAAGACGACGCCGGACAGCTGAGCGGTGTGGTGGAGCGCGTGAGGACGGGAGAGAAGGTCCGGTTCCACGGCCTCGAGACCCTGAGCCGCGCCGTGGCTGCTCTGCTCTCGACCACGCCCGAAGGGAGCTGACGATGACGACGACAGCGAGTACGAGCGCGGACAGCCAGACCCGGCTGCCCGGCTGCAGGCTGAGGCGGGTGACCGAGCACATCCAGGCGAACCTGGATCAGGACCTCACGCTCGCGCGGCTCGGGGCGGTGGTCTGCATGAGCCCCTACCACTTCGCCCGGCTCTTCCAGCACAGCACGGGGCTGCCGCCCCACCGATTCGTGGTGCGCGCGCGGATCGACCACGCCGCCACATTGTTGCCCGCTCCGGAGCTGTCCATCGCTCGGATCGCGCAGGTGGTGGGCTTCCGGACCCCGAGTCACTTCTCCACGGTGTTCCGCCGAACCATGGGCGTCACGCCACGCGCATATCGCGCCGCGTCCGTGTGCGCAGGCCTATCCGTGTCAGATCGAGAAGGAGGTCGAGATGAACTGGAATGATCAGGTGATGGAACGATGCGGTCCCGAGCGTGGCCGTCGAGGTCGAGGCAGCGCCGCGCATCCACCGCGGACCGACCGTGGATCGGGACGCGGACCTGGTGGAGCGGCTGCGCCGGCAGCGGAGGCGGCGGCGACCGAGGCGCTGGTGGCCACGTACGGCGATCGCGTGTACCGCCTGGCGATCCGCATCACGGGCAACAGCTCGGATGCCGAGGAGGTCGTGCAGGATGCCCTCTGGGCCGCGAGCCGCAAGATCGATACCTTCCGCGGGACGGCCGCGTTCGGGTCCTGGGTCTATCGCATCACCGCCAACGCCGCCTATCAGAAGCGGCGGGGACGGGGGTCGAGCGGAACGCGACGTCGTGGGACGAGCTCGCCCCCGCCTTCGACGAGACCGGGGAACAGGTTGAGCCGGGGCTCGACTGGTCGCCGCGACTGAAGGACCCCGCGCTCCAGGCCGAGCTGCAATCCGTGCTCCGCACGGCCATCGACGAGCTGCCGGTGGAGCACCGCGCGACCTTCGTCCTGCACGACGTCGAAGGGCTCTCGAACTGCGAGATCGCGGAGACGCTGCAGATCAAGCTGGCCACCGTCAAGTCGCGGGTGCACCGGGCTCGGCTCTTTCTGCGAAGCCGCCTGGCCGCCTACGTGGGCCGGGACCCCGCGCTCACCTGAGCGCGAAGTCGGGCACTGAACGCTTCGGAACAGCAACGCCGGCACCGGCGATGCGGCGTCGTGCGAGCCTGCCAACTCCACCGCGAGCGCAGATGGCGTCGACGTTGCGATCAGCTTTGACGTTCGGTCTTGCAGGGAGCGGATCGGCCACAGGGCCATCCGGTCCAGGAGCCGGTCTCGAACGATCAAGCGTGTGGAACAGCACCGCGCTGAGGTGGGCGAGAAACGTCAGCGAACAGGCAGATAGCGCAGAATCGTGTGCGCCTTGCGCAACACGGCGTAGAGCATCGGGCTGGCGCGGCAGAATCGGCGGCAGATGCACCGGTCCGAACATCACGATCGGATAGTGGCCCGCCGACAACATGCCCCAACCCACCAGCGGCAGGGCGAACATCAAAGCGTAGAGCAACCTCTCGGACGACGAAGCTATGAATCGTTCCCGGCGGGACATGGTCGGCGGAAACGGCGGCAGCGTCGGTGCAACAGCCGGTTTACGAACCGAATGGCCGCCAGAATCAGGATCACGATGCCCAGTGGACGATGGATCGCGACGAGCGCGTGGTAATCTCCCAACGAGGCGACCATCGACACGCCGATGAACAGCATGGCCAGCAGCATCGCGGCCATCACCCAGTGGAGGATGCGCGACATGAGGGCGAATTGCGTGCGAGGGTTGTTGGCGTGTTCACTGTTTCGGTTTCGGCGGTCGAGACCGCGCTGGGTTCCTTGTGCTCGCCTTCGCGGCGCGTGAACGACTGCGAATAGGCCGCGGATCGGGCGCTCAGCAGCGGATCGTCCGAGCCGGCAATTCCGTCGGGCAGCACCAAGCGGATCGAAATTGATGTCGCGCGCGGGACTGGTGTCCTCGCTCTCGACGCGGTCGATCGTCAACGTGCCCACGTCGATCTGCTGCCGGTCCGGCGGCCACGGGATCGTCGCGTCATTCGGTCGGATCTCCCGGCTGGCCCACCGTGACGACCAGACGCCACTGCAGCGGGTGGCTGTGAATGCTCGCGATCAATGCGTCGAATAGGTAATTCTTGTCGGCCTTTCCAGGGTCTGTCGTGCTGATCGGCTCGAACGGCTGGACCGGCACCATTGACCAACGGACAGGCACCACCGCGCCGTTGGCGTTGATGAAACGGAAGGCGTTCAGGCTGTTGTAGGTGCTGTTGTCGAACCCGGACGAAATCGGATGACTGCGGATCAACTGCATCGGCCCTGCGCGGTTTCGGATGGCTGGCCAGGAACGCCTTCATTTTAGCCGGATCGGGTTTGCCCGTTGGGGGTCCGACGCCGACGCCAGCAACTGATCGTGAAATGCCTGGGCGGTGTTGACAGGAAAACCGGAATGTTGTTCATGCCCGTGCGCCACTCTTCGCCGTTCGGCAGTTTGAACAAGATCGCCATGCTGCGCACGGTCTGAGGTGCATCGACGACGAATGGCTGTCCTCCCGCCAGCGCGAACCGTCCAGATCACCGGCACCCGACCAGGGCAGAAGACCAGCAGCCCTGGACAGCTCGACGCCGCGACCGTTGCTATCGAAGTAACCGCTGACGCACACGCCTTTGGCATGGTTGCGACGAAACCCGGGATGCAGTCCGTTCACCTTCTCGAACGTATCTGATCATCGATGCGGGCGACAGTGCGTGAGGCGTGAACCAGCCGCCCGCATAGGCGAACGCACCGACAATCCCGGCGATCACTACGCCGATCGCTGCCATCCGCGCGAGAACACTCCTCGCGACAATTCTGACGAGCTGCGCTTGGCTGTCTGATCCGCGTCGAGCACATGCTGTCCCGCTTTAGCCTGCATCACTGCGGAAACCGATGATCCTTTTGCGCCGCAAACAATCCCATGCCCACTTTCGATGGTGCCGGGCAGTGGCGGCTATCCCGATGCCGGGCAAATCCCAGCAAGAACGCGACACCCTCCCGCGGGCGTGCCGGACACGGCGCCCCCGTCCCGCCTGAAATTCCACGGCGAAAATAAGTCCGCTTCCGGCGAATGGCGTCCGCGCCGATCGCCTCCAACAAGAGGGAGGAACGCGCGAATGAGACGGCATGAATTCAGGCGCTCGGTGGCGGTGTTGCTGCGCGCTCCTGGTGGCGACGCTCGTGATCACGGCCGGTTGCGGGTCCGTCAAGCCCGCCCGGGGGTGCCGATCACCGATATCGACCTCATCGCGGGCAAGTGGGCGGGCACGATGACCCCGGGTCCCGGCGGCGCGAGCAGGCCTTCTACCTGACGATCACGCCGGATCGCAAGCTGACGGCGGCCTGGGGACCGAACACCGCCTGGGGGCGGTGACACTCCAGAATGGCCGGGCCACCTACAACATGGAGCCGCCCGTTTACGAGGGCACCATCACGCTCTACGTGGACGGCGATCGGCGCACGCCTCGTCATGGATGACACCTGGGCGTCGTTCAACGCACAGGTGACGCCACAACGGTAGGGCAGTCCCGGGCCGAGGCCGGGTGCGGATCGTCGAAGGTCGCGCTCAATCGTCCGTATACGTTCATCGTCCTGGGCGCTCTTGATCCTCATCCTGAGCCCGGTGGTTATCTTGAGAACTCCCACCGATATCTTTCCGAACATCGACATCCCGGTGATCGCGGTGGCCTGGCAGTTCACCGGCCTCAACCCGGAGGAGATGGAAGGTCGGATCACCACCGGTTACGAGCGCGTCCTGACGACGACGGTGGACAATATCGAGCACATCGAGTCGACGACGGTGAGCGGCCAGTCGATGGTCAAGATCTTTCTGCAGCCGAACGCGCGCCTCGATACGGCCAATGCCCAGGTGACGGCGATATCGCAAACCGCTCTCCGCCAGCTCCCGCCCGGCGTCCAGCCGCCCCTGATCATCAACTACAGCGCGTCGACGGTGCCGATCCTCCAGCTCGCCCTGTCCGGCCTCTCCGAGTCCGAGCTCAACGACGTCGGTCTCAACTTCTTGCGGACTCAGCTCGTCACGGTCCCGGGCGCGTCCGTCCCGTACCCGTACGGCGGCAAGCAGCGCCAGGTGATGGTCGATCTGGACCAGCGCCTGCTCCAGTCGAAAGGGCTGTCCCCGGCCGACGCCGTCACGGCCCTCGGCCAGCAGAACATCGTGCTGCCGTCCGGCACCGCCAAGATCGGCCAGTTCGAGTATGACGTCGCGATGAACGCAAGCCCGCGGACCGTCGCCGAGCTGAACGACCTCCCGGTCAAGACGCTCGCCAACTCGACGATCTATCTGGGGGACATCGCCCACGTGCGCGACGGGTTCGCGCCCCAGACGAACGTCGTCCGTCAGGACGGCCGCCGGGGCGTTCTCGTCACGATTCTCAAGACAGGCACGGCATCCACCCTCGACGTCGTGCGCGGCATCCGGGATCTCCTGCCCCGCGTGATCCCGACACTCCCGCCGCAGCTCAAGATCCAGCCGGTGGCCGACCAGTCCATCTTCGTGCGGGCGGCGGTGAGCGGAGTGATCCGCGAGGCGGTCATCGCCGCCTGCCTCACCGCGCTGATGATCCTCGATCTTCCTCGGGAGCTGGCGGAGCACGGTCATCATCGCCGTCTCGATCCCGCTCTCGATCCTGTCCTCGGTCATCGCCCTCAGTCTGCTCGGCGAGACCATCAACATCATGACGCTCGGCGGACTCGCGCTCGCGGTCGGCATCCTGGTCGACGACGCCACCGTCACCATCGAGAACATCGAGCGCTATCGGGAGGAGGGCCAGGGCGACCGCGAGGCCATCCTGGAGGGCGCGGCCCAGATCGCGGTGCCGGCGCTCGTCTCCACGCTGTGCATCTGCATCGTGTTCCTGCCGATGTTCCTCCTGGGCGGGGTCGCCCGTTACCTCTTCGTCCCGCTGGCCGAGGCGGTGATCTTCGCCATGATCGCGTCGTACGTCCTGTCGCGGACGCTGGTGCCCACGCTCGCGATGTACCTCCTGAAGCCCGCGGTCGAGGGCGCTGCGCCGTCGCGAAATCCGCTGGTCCGCGGGCAACAGGCGTTCAACCGCGGGTTCGAGCGAGTACGGCTCGGCTACCGGGGGCTGCTCACGAGGCTGGTCGACCGGCGCCTCGTGTTCATCCCCGTGTTCCTGGCTATCTGCCTCTGCGCCTTCCTGCTCGTTCCGCGACTCGGCGAGAACTTCTTCCCGGACACGGACAGCGGGCAGTTCATCCTGCACGTGCGGGCGCAGACGGGAACCCGTATCGAGGAGACCGCGCGGCTGGCCGACCTCGTGGAAGAGGTGATCCGGCGCGAGATCCCGGCCGCCGAGGTGGACGCGATCCTCGACAATATCGGGCTGCCCTACAGCAGCATCAACTGGATGCACAGCTCGTCCGGCGTCATCGGGGCCGCCGATGCGGACATCCTCGTGTCGCTGAAGGCGGACCATCGGCCCACCGCCGACTACGTCCGGACCCTTCGGCAGAAGCTGCCTGCCGAGTTTCCCGGGATGACCTTCTACTTCTTGCCCGCCGACATCGTCACCCAGATCCTCAACTTCGGTCTGCCGGCGCCGATCGACATTCAGATCGCCGGCGCGGACATCGAAGGCAATCGGCGCGTCGCCGACGAGATGCTGAACGAGCTCCGCCAGGTGCCGGGCCTCGTGGACCTCCGGATCCAGCAGCGCTTCGACTACCCGAAGTTCGACGTCGCCATCGACCGCACCAAGGCGGGGCAGGCGGGTTTCACCACGCGGGATCTCGCCAACAGCCTTCTGATCTCGCTGAGCGGCAGCTTTCAGACCACGCCGACCTTCTTCCTGAACTGGCAGAACGGCGTCAGCTACAACCTCGCGACCCAGACTCCCCAATACCGGATTCAGTCCCTGCATGACCTGGAGAACATTCCGATCAGCTCGCCCGCCGTGCCTCGACCCGGCATTCTGGCCAACGTCGCGTCCATCACGCGCTCCAACGAGATGGCCGTGCTCTCGCACTACGACATCCGCCGGGTCGTGGACATCTACGGCGCCGTGCAGGACAAGGACCTCGGCGCGGTGGGCCGCGACATCACGCGGATCGTCGACGCGCACCGAGCGCACCTGCCCCGCGGCAGCTTCCTCAGCGTGCGCGGCCAGCTCGAGACCATGCGGACGTCGTACGTCGGCCTGCTCACCGGGCTGGCCTTCGCCATCGTCCTCGTCTACCTGCTGATCGTCGTGAACTTCCAGTCCTGGCTCGATCCCTTCATCATCATCACCGCGCTGCCGGCCGCGCTCGCCGGCATCGTGGTCTTCCTGTTCCTGACCGGGACCACGCTGAGCGTCCCCGCGCTGATGGGTGCCATCATGTCGATCGGGGTCGCGACCGCCAACAGCATCCTCGTCGTGGCCTTCGCCAAGGAACGCCTCGGCGAGCACGCGGACGCGGCGACGGCCGCCGTCGAGGCCGGCTTCACCCGCTTCCGCCCGGTCTTGATGACCGCGCTGGCCATGATCATCGGCATGGTGCCGATGGCCCTGGGGCTCGGGGAAGGCGGCGAGCAGAATGCGCCGCTCGGGCGGGCCGTCATCGGCGGTCTCCTGTGCGCCACCGTCGCCACCCTCATCTTCGTGCCCACGGTGTTCGCGCTGCTGCACGGGCGGCGCTCGTCCGGAGCTTCACGATGACCAGCGATCCCCGAGCGAACCCGGGACCGTGTCCCCAGCGGCCGACGTTGAGTGAGCACCCGCGACCGCGGCGCCGCGTCGTTCTCCTCCTCGTGCTCGCACTGGTGGCGGGTGTCCTCGGCCTCGGCATCTACTCGGGTATCCGGGCGCGCGCCAGGGCCGACGCCACCCTGAAGCAGGCCACGGTCGAAGCGGCCATCCCGGTCGTGAACGTCGTGTCGCCGACGCCGGGCGCGCCGGCGCTGGAGATCCAGCTCCCGGGCACGACCCAGGCCTTCACGGATGCCCCCATCTTTGCGCGCACGAGCGGCTACTTGAAGCGGTGGTACTTCGACATCGGCGCACACGTGAAGCAGGGGCAGCTCCTCGCGGAGATCGAGACGCCCGAAGTCGACCAGCAGCTCGAGCAGACCCGAGCCGATCTCGAGACGGCCCGGGCCAACCTACGGCAGGCCCAGATCACCGCGGACCGGTGGCGGGCCCTGCTCGAGACCGACTCGGTCTCGAAGCAGGGAGACGGATCAGGCGGTGAGCACGCTCTCCGCCACGAAGGCCACCGTGGACTCCAATGCGGCGAATGTCCGCCGCCTCGAGCAGCTCCAGGGATTCCAGAAGATCTATGCGCCCTTCGACGGAGTCATCACCGCGCGCAACACCGACATCGGGGCCCTGATCGACGCGGGGGCGAATACCACCGGCCGGGAGCTCTTCCACATGGTGGCCATCCACACGCTCCGAGTCTTCGTGGCGATCCCGGAGATCTACTCGCGGGCCGCCCGCACCGGCGCCTCCACCACGCTCACGCTCGACGAGTTTCCGGGGCGGGTGTTCCACGGCACGCTCGTGCGGAACGCCAACGCGATCGACCTCGCCTCCCGCACCCTGCTCGTCGAGGTGGACGTCGACAATCCGAGCGGCGAGCTCTTGCCCGGCGCCTACGCGTTCGTCCATTTCAAGCTGGACAAGCAGGTCCCGTCCGTCGTGGTGCCGGCCAATACGCTGCTCTTCCGGGCCCAGGGGCTCCAGGTCGCGGTGGTGCGCGACGGCCAGGCGCAGCTCGTTCCCGTGACGATCGGGCGTGACTATGGGACCACCGTCGAGATCATGACCGGCATCAAGCCGGGCGACCAGATCATCGTCGCCCCGTCGGACTCCCTCACCAGCGGGACGCGCGTTCGGATTGCCGGCGCGCCGACCGGGTCGGGAAAATGAGCACGCGCGCGGTCAGCCTCGGACTCGCCGTCCTCCTGCTCGGCGGCTGCATGGTCGGTCCCGACTACAAGAAGCCGTCGGTGCCGATGACGGCCGCCTTCAAGGAGACGGATGGGTGGAAGGTCGCCCAGCCGAGCGATCACCTGCCGAAGGGCCGATGGTGGGAGATCTTCGGTGATCCCGAGCTCCACGCGCTGGTGGAGGAGGTGAGCGCGGCCAACCAAAATCTCAAGATCGCGGAGGCCAGGCTGCGCGAGGCCCGGGCGATGGTCCGCTTCAACCGGGCCGCGCTGTTCCCGACGATCTCGGCCGGCCTCGGCGCCAGCTCCATCCGCGAGTCCAGCAACCGGCCCTTCCTGACGCCGAATGCGTCCCTGGGCAACAGCGGCGATTTCCTCCTGTCGCTCGATCTCTCGTACGAGGTCGACCTGTGGGGCCGTGTCCGGCGGACCGTGGCGGCGGCGCGCCAGGAGGCCCAGGCGACCGCCGCCGATCTGGAGACCGCCCGGCTCAGTCTGCAGGCGGAGCTCGTGGTCGACTATATCGAGCTGAGAGCCGCCGATGCGCAGCAGCAGCTCCTGGAGGAGACGGTGAAGGCCTTCACCGTGTTCCTGCGCCTGACGACAGACCGCTTCCGGAGGCGGGGCCGCCCCGAGGTCCGACGTCGCCCAGGCCCAGACACAGCTCGATACCACCCAGGTGCAGTTGACCGACATCGCCGTGCAGCGGGCGCAATTCGAGCACGCGATCGCGACCCTGATCGGCAAGCCGCCGGCGGCGTTCAGCCTGCCGCGCCGGCCTCTGGACCTCCGGCCGCCCGACATTCCCGTCGGTCTACCCTCACAGCTTCTCGAGCGGCGCCCGGACATCGCGGCCGCCGAGCGCCGGGTGGCGGAAGCCAACGAGCAGATCGGCATCGCGCGCGCCGCGTTCTATCCGACCGTGATGCTGAACGCGTCGGTCGGATTCGAGGGCTCGACGTTCGGCAACTTTCTCAACGCCTCGAGCCTCCTGTGGGCGGTGGGCGCGTCGATCACGCAGACGATCTTCGACGCCGGGCGGCGGCGCGCGACATCGGACGCGACGATCGCCGCTCTACGATGCGACGGTCGCCGGCTACCGCCAGACGACATTGACCGCCTTTCAGCAGGTCGAGGACAACCTGGCGGCGCTGCGCGTGCTCGAACAGGAGGCCGTCCAGCAACGGCGCGCGGTGGACTCGGCGCAGCTCTCGCTCCAGCTCTTCACGAATCGCTACAAGGGCGGGGCCGACAGCTACCTCCAGGTCACCACGGCCCAGACCATCGTCCTCACGAACCAGCGCAACGACATCGACATCCTGCGGCGGCGCATGAACGCGAGCGTGCTGCTGGTCAAGGCGCTCGGAGGCGGCTGGGAGGTGGCGGATCTGCCGAAGCAGTAGCCGACCCGACCAAGGTCGGGTAGACGCGTTCCGCCCCGCGCACTAGCCTTGAGGTTATGAGGCTGGTCTCCATCGTGGACGACGACGAATCACTCCGCCGATCGGTCAGGAACCTGCTGACGTCGGTCGGCTTTCGGGTCGAGACCTTCGTCTCCGCGGAGGCCTTCCTCGAGTCCGTGCATCGGCCGAACACCGGCTGCCTGGTCGTCGATCTGCGGATGCCAGGAATGAGCGGCCTCGACCTCCTCACGCATCTGGCCGCCGCGGGCTCCGTACTCCCGCGATCATCTTGACCGCGCACGGGGACAATGAGGTGCGCCGGCGCACCCTCGAGGCCAGTGCCATCGCGTTCCTCGGAAGCCTTCCGCGCCGATGCCCTGCTCGACGCAGTGCGGGCGCTCTCGATCAAGGCGGGTGGCGTCCCGAGGAATACATGCGAGACTGGGCTCACTGAGGCGGCTGGCATGTGCGGATCTGCCGAAGCCGTAGCACTGCCCGATGCGCGCCGGCCCCTAGAGCTTCCTGGCTTCCGCTCGCACCTTCTGCCAGAACGACTCGTTCGGCGCCTGCTTGCACGCTTCGACGAGCACCGGAACGATCCTGTCGGTGTCGTCGACGTCGACGACGGCGGTCTCAGGCTTGCTCTTCGGTCGCCGCCCAGTACACGATCTCCGGCTTCACGGCGTCCTCGGTGAGGAGAAAGTCGTAGCAGGTCATCGTTCGGAGCGGCTTCCTCGGCGGTGCTCGCCTCCGCGAACGCGAGAGCCGACCCGGTCATCAGGACCGCGGCGACAACACCGACAGCGACATGTCGAATCTTCATGGCATGCTCGTTCTCGCTACCTCGAGTATCGGCCGGCCTCGTGGGTCACCAGCAGGTCGTGCATGTCGTTCGCGTGCTCTTCCTGCTGCGCCAGGACCGCTCCCGCAACACCCGCGTCGTCGCCCCGTCCTCTCCCCTAAGACGGTGCTCCCGACCGGTTGGGAGCCTTGCGCCGGCTTTCCGCAAGAACGAGACAGCCCGCGAGCATGACTGGTCGTCGCGGGCCGGGCCGAGCCGGGGCGGCATGGTATCGTCGAGCACATGTCCCTGGCGAGCGCCGTGCCGATCATCGAGGCACAGGGGGACCGATTCTGCGACAACCGGGAGCGCGGCTGCGACGCCACCTTCCGCGTAGCGCTGCCGGGGGTGGCATGAGCTCGACGGGATCCGTGGTCTTCGTCGTCGACGACGACCCATCCGTCCGCGACTCTCTCCGGAGGCTCCTCACCTCCGTGGGCCTTGACGGTCGAGGTCTTCCCGAGCGCCCAGGCGTTCCTGCAGAGACCCCGAGTCGATTCGCCGGGATGCCTTGTCCTCGACGTGCGCCTCCCGGGGCTGAGCGGCCTCGACCTTCAGCGAGAGCTCGCCGGCACCGACACGGCCCTGCCGATCGTCTTCCTCACCGGCCACGGCGACATCCCCATGTCGGTCCGGGCCATGAAGGCCGGCGCGGTCGAGTTCCTCACGAAGCCGTTTCGCGAGCAGGATCTGCTCGACGCGATCCGCCAGGCCATCGAGCGCGATCGCGTCACCCGTCAGGAGCGGCAAGGAGCTGGCGGCGCTCCGCGGACGCTACGACTCCCTGACGCCGCGCGAGCGGGACGTGATGGCCAGGGTCGTCGCCGGCTTGCTCAACAAGCAGATCGCCGCCGACTTCGGGACGAGCGAAGCCACCGTCAAGGAGCAGCGCGGACAGGTGATGCTGAAGATGCAGGCCGGGTCGCTGGCCGAGCTGGTCCGGATCGCGGCGCGACTCGGGATTGCGCCATCCGGCGCCGACGGGCGCGTGCATGGCTGAGCCCCCGTCCCGGAGCGACCTCGACGCCTGCCGGTCGCTCTCCGCTATGGCCTGGCGGTGCTCAGCGTCACCGTCGCCGCCGCGCTCACCACCGGCCCGCTCGGGCACCTGCTCTTTCCCGAGCCGCCGGAGCGCTTCGTCCACGGCGTCACCTTGCTGTATGCGGCCGCGGTGCTCACGCGCCTGGCTCGGAGGACGGGTCCCGGATTGCTCGCCGCCCTCCTCGCCGCGCTCGTCGTGGACTACTTCATCACGCCTCCGCTGTACTCGATCACCCTGGACTTCGACTTCGCTCCTGCGCATCGCCGTCTTCGCGCTGTCGGCCCTCCTCGTCGGCTGGTTGAGCGTCCGGCGCCGCCGCATGGAGGATGCGCTCCGGCTGTCGCGCGATGAGCTGGAGGTCAGGGTCGAGGCGAGAACGGCGGACCTCACGCGCAGCAACGCGCAGCTTCACGCGGAGATCGCCGCGCGCACACGAGCGGAAGAAACGCTCCGCGAGCAGGCGGCGCTCCTCGATCTGACGCACGACACCGTCTTCGTTCGCGACGAGCACGACGTCATCACCTACTGGAACCGCGGCGCGGAAGAGCTCTACGGGTGGACGAAGGCGGAGGCCGTCGGCACCGTGTCGCACGACCCGCATGCAGACGGTCTTCCCCGCCCCGCTCGACGAGATCATGGCCGAGCTGACTCGCACGGGGCGCTGGGAGGGTGAGCTCGTCCACACGCGGCGCGATGGGACGACGGTCGTGGTGGCCAGCCGCTGGTCCTTGCGGCGCAGCGCCCACGGGCGGGTCCTGGCGATTCTCGAGACGAACAACGACATCACCGAGCGCAAGCGGGCCGAGGAGGCCCTGGACCAGGCCCGCACCGAGCTCGCCCACGTCACCCGCGTGACGACCCTCGGCGAGCTCGCCGCCTCCATCGCGCACGAGATCAACCAGCCCCTGGCCGCCATCGTCGCCGACGCCAACGCCTGCCTCCACTGGCTGGACGCCGACCCCCGCCCCTCGACCAGGTCCGCGAGGCCCTCGCCGCCATCGTGAACGACGGCAACCGCGCGGCGGAGGTGCTCATCCGGATTCGCGCCATGTTGGCGCGCTCGGCGGTCGCCCGGCAGCCCTGCCAGCTCGCCGCAGGTCATCGGCGACGTGCTGCCCCTCGTCCGTCCCGAGCTCGACCGTCACGGCATCGCCCTTGCAGACGTCGCTGGCCGCGGACCTGCCGCCGGTCCTCGGCGATCGGATCCAGCTCCAGCAGGTCCTCCTCAACCTGCTCGTCAACGCGCGCCGAGGCCATGCGCGACGTCCCGCCCGAGCGGCGCCGGCTCGTCGTCCGTGCGGCCCTCGAGACCATCGAGGATGGCCCCTGGGCGGTCGTCACCGTCGAGGACGCCGGCGTCGGCTTCCGCGAGCCCGAAGCGCTCCACCTGTTCGACCCCTTCTTCACGACGAAGCCGCGCGGCCTCGGGATGGGACTGTCGATCAGCCGGTCCATCATCGAGGGGCATGGGGGCCGTCTCTGGGCGACGGCCAACCCCAAGCACGGCGCGACCTTTCACATCGCGCTGCCGGGAGTGCGCTGACCGATCCCGGCTTCCATCACCATGTAGTCGGCCAAGTGCCTCCGCAGGAAGAGCCGCGCCCGCTGCACGCGCGACTTGACCGTGCCCAGCTTGATCTGCAGCGTCTCGGCGATCTGGGGGCTCGAGAGCCCTTCGACATCGTGCAAGAGAAAGGTCGTGCGGTAGTCCGCCGGCAGCTCGTCAATGGCGCCACAGAGCACCGACTTCAGCTCACCTTCGATCGCTGGGTCCGTCAGTCTCCCCGACCAGTCGACCGCCACCTCCACATGCTGGCCCTGGCTCATCGAATGACGGGGCGAGCGTCTTCCCACGACACTTCGCTCCGCTTGCTCCGCCTCCCCGCAGCTTCTGGTAGGCGGTGTTGGCGGTGATCCGATACAGCCAGGAGCCGAAGGCGGCCGCCCCCGGAAGGTGTCGATCTTGCGGCTCGCCGTCCACAACGCGTCCTGCACAACTTCCTCTGCGTCCGACGCGTTGCCCGTGATGCGCATGGCCAGGCGGTAGACGCGATCCCCGTAGGCGCGCACGAGGGCCTCCACCGCCCCCGCGTCCTCTCGGCGCAGCCGCTCCACGAGGGCTGCGTCCGGATCGATGGCCTTTCGCGTTACGGCCCATCCTGAGCTGGGCGCCTCGATCGTCGCCGCCCACATGAGCCCGGCGGAGCCTGCGCTCGTGGTCTGTGTCGTCGTCATGGCCTTTTCCCTCCGTCTCAAGACCTCAGTTGATGGTCGGACTTGATCTGCAGCTAGACTAATTTCGCAGGGTGGAAAGTGTCTACCCGACCTTGGTCGGGATCGGCCACGACCCTACTTTGGTGGGGACGGTTCCATCTCGCAGAATCCGGAGGTCGGCACACCCCTAGCGGGCTGCTGGATTCTTGCGCTAATCCTCAATCGGCACGCGAGCCCCGGCGGCCATGCCGCGCGTCCCAACAGCAAGATCGGACGCGGCACACCGAGACCATCGAGGACCTCCCCTCAGCCGGAGAGCAACACATGGTGACACTGAACATCAACGGCAAGGTGGAGAACGTGGACGTGCCCGCCGACATGCCGCTCCTGTGGGCATTGCGCGACGTGGTCGGCCTGACCGGCACCAAGTTCGGCTGCGGCATGGCGCTCTGCGGCGCCTGCACCGTCCATGTCGACGGCACGCCCATCCGCTCGTGCGTGACACCGGTATCGTCCGTCGGCCGGGCAAGAAGATCACGACCATCGAGGGCATCGGCGCGACGCCCGTCGGGCAGAGAGTGCAGGAGGCGTGGCGGCGCTGAACGTGCCCCAGTGCGGCTACTGCCAGAGCGGGCAGATCATGCAGCGCGGCCGGCGCTGCTCGCGACCAACCCGAAGCCCACGGACGAGGACATCGACACCTCCATGGCCGGGAACATCTGCCGCTGCGGCACCTACCAGCGGATCCGGGCGGCCATCAAGGCGGCCGCGAAGGGGAGCGCATGAGCCAGGTCATCAACGTCAGCCGCCGCGGCTTCCTCGTAGGGTTGGCCGGAGCCGGGCGCCCTCATACCGGCGCGCAGACCGTGCCCAAGCTGCTATGGGCGAAGAAATCCAGCAACGGGAGCACTCACGCCGACGAGGCGACCCTGCATCCGAATGTCTTCGTCGGCATCGATACCGACGGCACGGTCTACATCGTCGCGCATCGCTCCGAGATGGGGACGGTCATTCGTACCTCCCCTGCCCCTCGTGGCGGCGGACGAGCTCGACGCCGACTGGAAGCGCGTGAAGATCGAGCAGGCCATTGGCGACGAGCGATACGGTGACCAGAACACGGACGGATCGCACTCGGTCCGGAGCTTCCTCGAAGTGATGCGCGAGGCAGGCGCCGCCGCGCGCCTCATGCTCGATTCGAGCTGCCGCCCAGCAGTGGGAGATCTCCGGAGTCGGAGTGCCGAACCGATCTCCACACGGTTGTCCACACGCCGACGGGCCGGCGCCTCGGCTATGGGGAGCTGGCCTCGGCCGCCTCCAAGCTGCCCGTCCCAAGAAGAGAGGACTTGTCGCTCAAGCCTCCCGGCTCCTGGCGATACATCGGCAAGGGCATGGCGAGCTTACGACCTCACGGACATCGTCGCCGGGAAAGCTCTCTATGGAATGGATGCCCGCGTGGACGGCATGGTCTATGCCTCGATCGAGCATCCTCCGGTGTTCGGCGGAACGGTGAAATCCTACGATGACAAGGCGCCGCTGAAGGTCGCCGGCGTGCGCCAAATCGTCCCCATCGATCCTTTCAAGCCGCCCGCCGCCTTTCAGCCCTCGGTGGAGTGGCCGTGATCGCCGACAACACCTGGGCCGCCTTTCAGGGACGCAAGAGTCTCAATGTCGTCTGGGACAACGGGCCGAACGAGAGCTACGACTCCGACCAGTACAAGCGAGAGCTGCAAGAAACTGCTCGCACACCGGGAAGCTGGTGCGGAACGGAAGGCGACGTCGACTCCACGTTTGCCAAGGGTGGCAAGACATTCGAGGCCGACTACTACGTTCCGCTGCTGGCTCACGCCCCCATGGAGCCCCTGGTCGCGCTCGCAGAATTGCAAGGATGGCAAGGTCACGGCCTGGGCCCGACGCAGAACCCGCAGGCGGTGCAGGACATCGTCTCCAAGCGAGCTGGGCATCCCAAAGGACCACGTGATCTGTCACGTGACCTTGCTCGGCGGCGCGTTCGGAAGAAAGTCCAAGCCTGACCATGTCGCCGAGGCTGCCGTGCTCTCGAAGAAGGTGGGCCGTCCCGTCAAGGTGGTCTGGACCCGCGAGGACGACATCAAGTTCGACTACTACAATACGGTCGCCGCCATGTATATGAAGGCGAGCCTCGATCCCAAGGGAAGGCCGACGGCATGGCTGCAGCGGTCAGTCTTTCCGCCCATCACGTCCATCTTTGACGTGAACGCCGTCTACGGTGATCCCGGCCACCTCCAACAGGGCTGGACCGACGTGCCCTATGCGATCCCGAACCTGCGCGTGGAAAACGGACCGGCCAAGGCGCACGTCCGCATCGGCTGGCTGCGCTCGGTAGCGAACATCTATCACGGCTTCGCCGTCCAGAGCTTCACGGATGAGCTTCGCCCACCGCGCGGGTCGCGATCCGGTTGACTATCTGCTCGACCTGATCGGACCAGCGCGCACGCTGGACCTGACGCACACGGCCTACCCGAACTACGGAGCTTCCATCGAAACCTACCCCTGGGAGACGGGCCGTCTCCGCCGGGTCACCGAGATGGTCGCGGACAAGGCCGAGTGGGGGAAGCGCAAGCTGGGCAAGGGCTCGGGCTGGGCATCGCGGCCCACCGAAGCTTCTTGACCTATGTGGCCACGGTGGTGGAAGTCGAGGTGAACGACCAGGGCGAGATTCGAATTCCGCGGGTGGACACCGTCCTCGACGCAGGACTGATCGTGAACCCGGAGGCCACCCGCGCCCAGTTCGAGGCGCGGCGGTCTTCGGGACCAGCATCGTCCGTAGCGGGAGATCACCGCCAAGAACGGGGTCATCCAGCAGTCCAATTTCAACGACTACCCGGTGGCGCGCATCAACGAAGCGCCTTACCAGACCAACGTGCACATCGTCGACAGCAGCGTCCTCCGGCCGGCGTAGGGGAACAGCAATACGTAACTG
>ERZ1370068.6389-contig-5373_pt1 | contig 112426 bp, 127 predicted proteins | sample MGYA00561227_ERZ1370068 | MGnify/ENA primary metagenome ERZ1370068 (study PRJEB38410, sample SAMEA6850437) | metagenome | study: Metagenomic assessment of the ecological functions of the soil: analysis of the soil microbiota associated with the...
GGCGCGGTTCAGTTACGTATTGCTGTGGCTCTGCTCGGGCGGCAATGTTTCTGAATCTGTAAAGGACGGTGAGGCTGGTCGGCGCGGGCTACGAAGTATCTGATGGCGAACCGCTCTTTGCGGAGCCAGGTCCAGGTGGATTCGCGGGGGGGCGACGAAGAGACTCTAGACGCTAGTGCCGCACCCGGCACAGCGGTTGGCCCGGGTGGTGGACAATACCGCGGCGGCAGCCCGCGACCGGACCTGGAGGCGGATATGGATCGCTGGGCGCCAAGCGACAGCACACCGGTGGTGGAGGTGGTGGCACCCCTGGGTGCAGGCAGTCCTGCCTCTGATCGGGGGATCGGGTGGCGCAGGCAACTCGTCACGAGCAACACAACCACCGGGAGGTGGAGTGGAGGAGGAGCATTCTGTATTGCTTCTGCTGGAACAATCGTTCTTCCATCGTCGAAGGGTCGATCGTGGCCGATGGTGGGACTGCTGTCGCCTTCAGCTTTGGAGAGCGGAGGCGGGAGCGGTGGGGCGATTCGTCTTGTTGCGAATTTGGTCTCCGGGAGCAGGTGGCTTGCCGCGCGGCGGAGCAAAGGGGGCGGTCTTGCCGGGGATGGAGGCACGGGCCGGATCCGCGTCAAAGACGCGCCACGATCGTCCTCGATGACGGCGGAAACCCGCCCTTCACGCTCGACCAGCGGCATCCCCAGCCCGCGACCTTCCCCGACGCGAACGCCCCATCGTTGTCGGTGACGAGCGTCGTCTCCACGCCCGCGGGCAACGATTGCCTGTGAGCGGCCGATCCGCGGGCCGGCATCCGGACCGTGGACACGATCGTTCCCCGACTCCGTGGTGGTCCCGGTTGACAACGATTCACATCAGCGCCTCGAACATTCCGACCGGAACTTTCGAGTGTCACCACGTGTACCTCGGCCGAGACGCGGGTGCGCGCGACTCCGGTGCTTTCCACGCCGCTGAGACTGGAACGCTCGCCTCTTCGGCAGCAGCGGCAACCGGCAAATGCTTGACTCTCTCGTGGCCACGGCAGACCGAGGATGTCTTTCTCCAAGGCCAATTTCACGCCCACGTTGTCCGCGCAGAGCGCTGCCGAAAGTCGGCCGGCCATGAGGTCGTGGGCATTCGCTCTCGCTGCCGTTGCCGGGGCGATGCTGACGCCGGATGCTGGCTCGCCATGCCGGACGAGGCGCTCACGACCGGTACGCGAAAGCGCTTCCGTCACGGTCTCACTGGTGAGAGAGGCGGTCGCGCGGCCGGCGTGAAGCGACCTTACTGCCAAGCGCTTCCGTCACAGTCCTCAGTTGGTGAGGCGGTCGCGCGGCCGAGCGACGCGATGATATCTCCCCGCGCGGCAGGCCCCTTCGAGCTGGGCATGAGCCGAGCGGCAACATTGCAGTTCCTTCCGGCGCGAAGATCTCCAGCGTACAGACGCTCCAGCGCCTTCACCGTCGGGACGCTCGGCGTGCCGCTCAGCCGTTCGAGCGATTCCACCGTCGAGCGCGCCTTCTCACTCGGCGCTCCACGGGACCCAGCCCAATCCGTTCAGCGCGGCCCCTGATCCACTACTCGCTCGCCGAGCGCGCGGGTGTGCGCCTTCGGCTCTACGATCTGGCGGGGCGGTGTTCGTGCGCTCGTGATGGGCGAGCAAGGGGCCGGTGAGCACGCCATCACGTGGGGACGGCGTCGGCGACGCCGGACAGCGGCACCCGGCGTGTATATCTCTGCCGGCTCGAGGCAGGAGCATTCGACGGATATGCCAGAGTCGTGCTGATCGGAAACTGACAGGCGGGGCCAGGCAACCTTCGACCGGAGGACTTCTGCTGCGGGGCGATCGGTCTCTTCGCCGACGCAGCTTATACGGGTTTGAAGTGAACGTCGCGATGGTCGCTGCCAGCCTCGGCGATACGTCAGCTCGTCCGCGGCGGCTTTGGCAGCGCTGGCGGAAGGATCCTCGATCAAAGACAGTTAAAGAAGGATTGACGGCGAGCCGACGTGCGGTGCAAGATGAGGTAGAGTGTTTGCCCCCGCTGGATCAGACCTTAGGGCCTCCGGCGGGGTTCTTTGTCCACAACGCTCCCTGAGCATGTCCACTTGCAGAGCTGTCGCCTTTGTGGACGGTCAGAGATCTCTTCCGCGCGCTGCGCGCGGAGCGCTGAAGCTGCTCCTACCCCTAAACTTTACGATCCCGTGGCTGGCACGGGCGTCTGTACCTCGCATGGCTTCGGTGGCGCTCGAAGCGACCTGCTTCTACACCAGCGACCGCCGAACGCGGCGTGACAACCCACGCTGGAATCACTTCTGGGTTATGGCAAAGCTCGCGCCATCATGAGGCACGACATGTGTGCATACGTTCTCTCTCGCAGCCGTTGCGCTACCTACCGGAAACCAGACTGTCTCGTTGCTGCCGGGACGGGACCACGCGGGCCACACCATTCGCGTCGGCCAGGAAAGGGGAATTGACGTTCGTCTGCACTCGACGTCGTGCGACTCTCGCTCGCGAAGAAGCGCGCTACGAGGTCGCCCTGCTCTTCAGCCAGGATCAGGATCTCTCTCGGAAGTTGCTGACGAGGGTTCGCGCCATCTCGAGGAGATCAGCGACGCCGGATCAATAGCAGCTTGTGTCTTTCCGACAAGGCCTGCGTCACGAAAACCGGCGCGAGAGATCAGCCTGCGCCGACTGGATTCGCCTGGGATCGAGCGGCCTACGACGCCTGCCCCCTGGAACCACACACGACCACCGGCTCCAAGCGGCCGGCGTAGCTTCGCCGAGATCGAACAACCATCTCGTGGACGCTCGAGTCCGTCCGCGTCCACGACTCGGAGACCCCTGCTTCCCCGCTCCGCCTTACGTGGTGGACATCCGGAGCGCTTGCAATCCACGTGGCCGTTGAGAATCGCGTGCCCGACGAGGTCCTTCCGCAGGGTGCAATGCGCCGGTCTGGACGGAAGTCCGATCTCGGCTTGGATGAAACGCTGGCGAAGGGGCTGGGCATGTTACCGACTCGCGATTGAACGACGATGACGGCCGTGGTGTGGTGTCGTGGCCAGAATCCGCTCGTCGGAAGCTCACCTCGTCCGGGTTTACGTTGCCGGCGCTCTTGTGGTGGCAGAAGCTTGATTACTCCGTCCTGCGACCAGGTCCATTTCGAGGTCACCAACGCCACCCATTGGACCCCTAGCCGGTCGGTTCCGTGTGCCTACGACCCGACCCGGTGCGCGCGGGTGCTCGGGCGCTCCCGCGAAGGCGACCTTTGGAGCCTGACGACTTGGCGTCGGACGATTTGGCGTCGGGCGACTTGGCGCCAGCAGCCAGAAACGCCGCTCGATCCATCCGTGGCCCGGCGGCGGTTGCGTCGAAGGGACGATTGGGTCAGTAACCGTCAGTGATTCACCGATCGGAGGTTCCGTCGTGCTTCCCGATTCCGGCGACGACTTCTTTCCTGAACACCCGCGGCATCGCCGCGACGAGCACGGCGCACCAGCATGCACTGAGCATTCGGTTCAAGCTCGGCCTCCTCGGATGAAGACATCGGCCTACGGGGCGGTGGGATGTTCGTCGAGGGAGTATCCGAGGTGAGCCGCGACGTCCGGGTCGTCCGCGAGCCGCGCGAGCCCCGGCTCGCGCAGCGCGGGACTGTAGCCCGCGCCCAATCGCGTCCCGCAAGCGTTCGACCGCGTCGGGCCACTCGCCACGAAGGTGGTGAACGTAGGCGTCGCGCACCATCACTGAGCATCCGTTTGTCCGACTCGCAAGCTCTGGCGCTCGGCCGAACCCGGCAACGACCCACCGGTGAATTCGCATGCGACTCAGAACTCGTCGCGTTCTTGGCAAGCGTTTGACAGCCGGCGAGCTCGAACGATCTAACGTTGGGCTCGGGTTTCCCGCAGTGATCTCCCCTCGGCCGTCGGAGGGCGGGCTTGAGCGAGGCTGCTGACGATCGTCGCGATCGTGGTCGTATCGGCGTCTCGCCGCACTCGCGAAGTCCCCCAAGGCGCCCGCGGTCCGCTCCCCGTTCACCCTTCCGGCCCAATCCGATTCCGTCGCTCTCGACTCGCTGCGCGGCAGAGGTCGTGCTGCTCGACTGGGCGTCGTGGTGCGTGCCGTGCCGGAAGTCGTTCCCGTGGATGAACACGATGAACGAGCGCTACGGCAAGCGCGGGCTCGGTGATCGTCGCGGTCAACCTGGACAAGACGCGCGACGACGCGATGGCGTTCCTCCAATCGGTCCCGGCCACGTTCACCGTGGCGTTCGATCCCGCGGGGAAGACGGCCGAGTCTACCACGTGAAGGCGATGCCCATGAGCTACGTGATCTCTCCCGACGGCAGATCCCCGCGACCCGCCGGAGCTTCGATCCCAAGCACACCTCGTCGCTGGAGACCACGATCGCCGGAGCCCTGCCGCAATGAGCGCACGCCGCCGATCGATCGTCCTCCCGCTCCTCGCCGTCACGGCGATGGCCTCGAGCTGCGCGACCATGAAGGTCAAACCCTGGGATCGCGACCTGCTCGCGCAGAAGAAGATGGGTTGCGCCTCATCCCCACGGGCGGCGGTCGACGATCACATCTACTTCAGCAAGGAAGGATCGACCGGCGGGATGGACGCGGCGGGCGGTGGGTGCGGATGCAACCTAGACGCATCCGTGCGACAGCGTCTCAGCGCGGCGGCTTGCCTGCTGCTCGCGAGGCAGCATGCCGGCGGCCGCCGGGACCACCGCGCCGACACCGTGGCAGTTCGACGGTACGGCGCTGCTGTACGGCGAGCTCGCCAAGGCCCAGGTGCTGGAGCCGACCGGACGCATCACCCGCATGTTCGCGAACGGACAGTCGCTGTCGGCGCAGTTCGCGGTCGACGTGATCACCGGCGCCTCGCCGACCGGCAGATGCCCTCGGGAAAGGTGCAGACGGTGACGTCGGCGTCGGGGACCACGTCGACGACCTCGGCGCGATCGCGATTCCGACCCATCCGTTCAGCGACCGGCGCACCGCACTCGATGTCCGTGGCTCGCCCCACTCGGCAGCCGGGTCACGGCGACCACCGCGCGCTCACTACTCGGGCGAGAAGGGACTACCGGTCGGTCGGCGGCAACGCCAAGCTGTCCGTCGACCTGATGAGCCGTCTCACCACGCTCACCGTGGGCGGCGGCTACAACGGCGACACGAGGTGTTCCCGGTGGGCGGCATCGCCGCCGGATTGGTCGAGGACAGCCTGCCGCGCACGCCGGGATCGAAGCCAAGGACGTGGTCATCGGGCTCGGTCGGCCTCTCGCGCGTCGATGAGCCGGCGCTGGCTGCTCGGCGTCACGGCATCGCGCTCGCGCGAGCAGGGCTACCTGACCGACCCGTACAAGATGGTGAGCCTGCTCGACCCCGCGACCGGGCTGCCCGACGCGGCGGTCAACGAAAGCGGCCCGAAACCGCGTCACGCAACGATGTGCTCGCCAGCTCCGTGCTCCATCGCGATCGAAACGTCAGTACCTCAACTATCGCTACTACTGGGACGACTGGGGCGTGCGTTCCCACACGCGTCGACTTCCGGCTGCGTCACGACCTCTCCGACGATCGGTGGGTGCAGCCGCACTTTCTTCTACGAGCAGACCCGCGCCCAGTTCTTCGTGTTCGGACTGATCCACGGGCCGCCGCTTCCCGCCTTCGCCAGCGCGCGGACGACCGGCTCGGCCGGCTGCGCACCGTGACGCTCGGGGGACGTACGGGTTCCACCTGCCCGGTCACTCCGGCGAGTTCACCGTGCGCGCGGAGTATCTCTACCAGGTGGGTCGCTGGGACGTCCGATCCTCCACGGTCCCACCTCGAGCGGTGGCGAGGAAGGTGAGGGCGAGGCGGCGGAGGTGAGCGCCACCGCACGCCGATCGGCACCCACATCGGGACCGTGCTGGCCGGATACTCGGTCCAGTTCTGAAGCGCGATGGGTGTGAGCGCCGGACACGAGGCTCGCCCAGCCTGAACGCCACGGGACTACTTCCTCGGGCGGTTCACGGCCATGGCGAGCCGTGCGAGGTTCTGGTCGACACCGATGACCCCGCGACGGCGCGAGCGGCGCTCGAGGTCGCCCGTGCCGAGGCGCTGCGGATCGAGCACAAGTTCAGCCGCTACCGGAACGACAACGTCGTCCACGCCATCGATCACTCCGGCGGCCGTCCGATCCGCGTCGACGAGGAAACCACGCGCCTGCTCGACTACGCGGCGGCCTGCTACGAGCTCTCCGCGGGCGGCTTCGACATCACCTCCGGCGTCCTGCGGCGCGTCTGGACCTTCGACGGCCGCGAAGCGCACCCGAGCCGGCGGCGATCGCCGCGATGCTCGAGCACGTCGGCTGGTCGCGGGCCGAGTGGCGCGACGGCACGCTCACGTTACCCGCCGGAATGGAGATCGATCTCGGCGGCCTCGGCAAGGAGTACGCGGTGGATCGCGCGGCCCTGGGCGTCGCGGCGACGACCGGGACGGCGTTCGTGGTCAACTTCGGCGGCGATCTCTTCGCGCGCGGCCCGCGCCGCGGCGACCGGCCTGGAGCATCGGCGTCGAGGATCCGGCCCGGGTCGGCGCGACGGCCGGAACCCCGCGTGACGGCGCCCGGCACGCAACCGATCGCGCTCGCGTCCGGTACCAGGATCGAGCTGACGCGCGGCGCGGTCGCCACCAGCGGCGACGCGCGCCGCTACGTGACGATGGCAGGGACGGCGGCTCGGCCACGTCCTCGATCCGCGCACCGGCTGGCCGGTCGAGAACGGCCCCCGCTCGGTCACGGTCATGGCCGGGACGTGCATCGAGGCCGGCAGCCTGGCCACCCTCGCCATCCTGCGCGGCCCCGACGCGGCGCGTTTCCTGGAGCAGCAGGGCGTGGAGTTCTGGTTGATCTGAGAATCCCTCGCCACCCCGCCTCGAATCGCGCTTCCCCGTTCTGAGCGACGCGTCGCCCGGGCCTTCGCGTGTCAGCCGGCCGGATCGTGATACGCTGCGCGCGACGACCCGCCGATGCGAGTCCGTCGCCACCGGACCCGCAGCGCCAAACGCGCCGCACTCTCTGTCGGCAGACCAGCCCTAGGAGGACCCATGGCCGCCTCGTACACCACCGCCTCTCGCGACGCCTGGGCGCGCATGACGCGGCTCCTGTTCCGGCCCTTCCGGATCGAGACCTGGCTCGTGCTCGGCTTCGCGGCGTTCCTCTCCGAACAGCTCTTCCGTCCGCCGTTCAAGGGTCTCTCCTGGAAGCAGCGCGGACCGAGCCCGTCGATGCCGCACGCGATGCGCGAGATCGCGGGTTCCTCCTCCATCCGGTGTGGGGACCGCTCGTGCTCGCGATCGTGATCTGCGCGGCCGCCGCGGCGCTGCTGTTCATGTGGGTGAGCAGCCGCGGCAGGATTCGTCTTCCTCGACGACGTCCTGCGCGAGCGCGCGGCCGTCGTCGATCCGTGGAAGCGCTTCGCCCGCCAGGGCAACTCGCTGTTCGGCTTCTGGCTCGGGCTCACGATCCTCGTTGTCGCGATCGCGATCGGGATCACCCTGCCGCTGCTGCCCGCACTGCTCGAGGGCATCGCCCACCGCGGTGACTGGCGCGTGTTCGCGGCGCTGTTCGCGCTTGTGGTGGGTCGCGGCGGTGACGCCGCTCGTGATCGTCGCGGGCGCGACCTACCTGTTCCTTGTTCGAGTTCGTGGTGCCGATCATGTACCGCTTCGATCTCGGCGTGCTCGCCGCGTGGGGGCGTTTCTTCGGGCTGCTCGGCCACCGGCCGCTCGCCTTCATCGGCTACGTGGTGTTCTTCATCGCCATCCGGATCGCCACCGCTCTCATGATCCTGCTCGCCGGGATCGCGACCTGCTGCGTCGGCTTCGTGCTGCTCGCGCTTCCCTACGTCGGCGCCGTGATCCTGCTGCCGGTCGAGGTGTGGTTCCGCGGCCTCGGTCCGGATTTCCTGCGCCAGCTCGGCGCCGAGTGGTCGATCACGCCGGTCGACGCGCCGTCGCCGACGCCACCGGGAGCCGGAACGTGACGCTCTCGCTCGAGCCGGTCGCGGCGCGCGCGCGGTTCGCGAGCGCGTGGGCCGCGTGGGCGCTCGCCGGCGTGGCCGCGGCATCGGCCGCCATCGTCCTCGCCGCGGGCGCGCCGGACGGTCCCGACTGCCTGCTGCGCCGCGTGGCTCACGTGAGCTGTCCGACCTGCGGCCTCACCCGCTCGGTCACGGCACTCCTGCGCGGCGATCTCGGCGGGCTCGATCGCGATCCATCCCTGGGGGTCGCGCTGGTCGCGCAGCTCGCGGCGGCGTGGATCGTCTGGGGTCTCTGGAACGCGCGGCGATGGCGCACGCGACCCGACCGCTTTCTTCCGCAGGTGGTGGTCGCCAACGCTGCGTTGCTCGCGCTGATCTGGATCGTCCGCTTCGCGACCGACACGCTGCCTGAACGGCGGCGCTCTCCGGATCTATCGCACGACCGCGCGCGCCGCGAGGGTGGGCGCCGCCCGCCTCCATGCGAGTCGACGTAGAGCCCGGCCGCCACGTTGCCGCCGGCTTCGTCCCGCCGGTCCCAGCTCACGAGCCTCTCCCCGCGACCTGGTAGCCGTTGACCAGGGTCCTCACCCGGCGGCCCGAGACGTCGAACACGCCAACCCTGGCGAGACCGGACCTGGCGAGCGACATCCGGACCGCGGTCGAGGCGACGAACGGGTTCGGCATCGGCGCGCCGAGCGCGGTGCGATCGACGGTCGCCGGCCCGGCGGCGGTGAAGCCGATCGGGATCGACTCGTTCAGCTCGTTGCGCGCCTCGAGGCTTCTGGATCGCGATGCGTGACAGACCCGCGGCCTTGACCTGGAACGTCACCTGCGCCAGCCGGCCGTTGCCGTAGATGCCGCCGGTAATCGGTGCCGAGGATCGCGACGTCGACGTTGCCGGGCGCGGGACGACAGCACCTTTGCTCGGGCCCGCCTGGCGACCGAGCAGCTCGCCGGCGAGCACGGTCTTGGGCTCGACGATGGCGGGATCGAAGTTCAGGAGCAGGCTCAGCGCCTGACGTAGCCGCTGCCGTTCATGTCGATCCCGACGTTGAACGTCTGCCCCACGGCGGGCATGGCGGGCACCGACAGCTTCACCTGGTCGGACGGCGACGTCGCCCGCTCGAGCGCGATCCCCGTCGGGCTCGAGACGCCCTGATAGTTGAGCGCGAACAGGACGAAGTCCTCGAACTGGACCTTGTCGTCGGTGCCGGGCGGCCGCCGACCGTCCCGGTCGTCGTGGGGCCGACGTCGAGGCAGGCGTACGGATCGGAGGCGTGAGCCGAGCGTGATGCCGTAGTGCGCGCCGAGGAAGCTGAGGTCGGCCGTGTTGACCTGGTTGTTGCCCTGACATTGCCGCCGGCGGCGCCTGGTGTGCCAGTCGCCGAGGTAATAGTTGAGCGTGCTCGGCGGACATGCTCGACACCGCAGACACGTTGCCGCAGGCGTCGCGCACGTACGCGACGTAGTACCAGACGTCGCGCTGCGGTCACCTCGTCCGACTGCCGCTCCCCGGACACCGACGTCAGCGCCCACGGCGCGGACGGCGGATAGCCGGCCGGCAGCGCCGGCACCGCTCCGCCCGCGTCGTCGTACTCGGGATAGTGGCCGTACCCGGCGCGCCAGACTTCGATCCCGTTCCCGGTCCCGATCGAGCCGTAGGTGATGCGGATCCGCGTGGTCCCGTCGCCGTCGTTGCCGCCCAGCACCTGCGTGGCGGTGAGCCCGCTCGGCGCCGCCGGGGCGAGGTCGTCGTTGTTCACGGTACCGAGACCCGATCCGTCCTGGATCGTCGAGGGTCCGGTGTTGGCCGAGAGGGTCACGTGTGAAGGCTCTCGTTCGGCTCGACCGTGCAGTCGGTGACGAGCTGGACGGTGACCGTCTTCTGCGTCTCCTTGGCGGCAAAGGTGACGTCGCCGCTCGCCATGACGTAGTCGTTCGCCGCGGTCGCGGTGCCGTCGACGGTCTGGTAGTGGACGCGGATCGGCAGCCCCGCGGCCTGGTCGAGGAGAGCGCGAAGGAGATCGCGCCGGCGTCCTCGTTCGCGGAGGCGTCGGCGATCGTGATGCGCGAAGCGTCGAGTCGTCGTTGGCGATGGTGACGAACGCGTGGCCGTCGATGATCGTGGCGCCCGAGGCGGCGCTGAGGTTGACGAGGAAGTTCTCGTCGGCCTCGGTGCGGGTATCGCCGCGCACGAACACGCCGAGGGTCTTCGAGGTGTCCTTGGGCGCGAAGGTCAGATCGCCGCTGCTCGTGACGCGTAGTCCTGGTTGGCGATGGTGGCGGAGCCGTCGGAGGTCGACCAGTGCACCGACACCGGATACCCCGACGGCTGGGACAGCGTCACGGTGAGCACGGCGATCGTCGTGCCGGAGTTCCCCTCCGTCACCGTGGCGTCGCTGATCCACAGCATCGGCGGGACCGTGTCGTCGTTCGCGATCGCGATCGCGCCCTGCGCGTCGGCGATCGTGGCGCCCACCGCACCGGACAGATCGACCATCAGCCCCTCGTCGGGCTCGAGCTTGGTGTCGCCGGTGACGAGCACCGTGATCCAGGCGGTGGTGGTCTTGGGCGCGAACTGGACCGAGCCGTGCGACTCGACATAGTCGGCGTTGGCGAGCGTCGCGGTGCCGTCGGCGGTCTGGTAGCTCACCGTCACCGTCTGGGCGGAGGCGTGGTCGAGCGTGAGCGCGACCACGGCGGCGGTGGTTCCGCCGTTGCCCTCGGCCACGGAGACGTTTCCGATCGTGATCGCCGGCACGGTGTCGTCGTTCGTCACCGTGATCACGGCGTGGCCGTCGTCGATCGTCGCGTTGGTCGGATTCGCGAGGTCGACGGCCAGCGTCTCGTCGGTCTCGAAGGTGAGGTCGCCGTTCACGAGCACGGTGATCGCGGCGCTCGTCTGGCTCGGCGCGATGGTGAGCGAGTCGTCCACCGTCACGTAGTCGCCGTTCGCCAGCGTCGCGGTGCCGTCCGTGGTCCGGAAGCCCACCTTCACCGGCAACGCCGTGGCGTTCGAGAGGCTCACGGTGAGCACGGCCGCGGTGGCGCCGGCGTTGCCCTCGGTGACGGTGACGTCGCCGAGCGACAGCGTCGGCGTGCCGTCGTCGTTCGAGATGGTTCCGACGCCGTGCGCGTCGAGCAGCGTGGCGTTGACCGGGCTCGACAGATCGACCGCGAAGGTCTCGAACGGCTCGAACTGGGTGTCGCCGTTCACCGGCACCGTGATGGTGGCGGAGAGCGTCTTCGCCGGGATGGTGAGGACGCCGCTCGTCTCCTCGTAGTCGTTGTCCCCGGTCGTCGCGGTGCCGTCCGCGGTCTGGTAGGCGATCGTCACCGCTTGGTCGGTGGTGTTCGACAGCGTGACCGTGAACATCGCGGCGGCCATGCCGCTCGACCCCTCGATCACCTTCACGTCGTCGATCGTCGCACCCGGCACCGCGTCGTCGTTGTGATCGTGCCGACGCCCTGGCCGTCGGCGAGCGTGGCATGGGTCGGGGCGCTGAGGTTGACGAGGAAGGTCTCGTTGCCCTCGCGCTTGGTGTCGCCGTTGACCGTCACGGTGACCGTGGCCGAGAGGGCGAGCGGCGGGAAGCTCAGGTTGCCCGCCGCCGTGACGTAGTCGGCGTTGGCGATCGTGGCGGTGTTGTCGGCGGTCTGGTAGTGGACCGTGACCGTCTGGTCGGTCGGGTTCGAGAGCGTGACCGCGAACACCGCGGCGATGGTCCCGCTGTTGCCCTCGGTCACCTGGACGTCGCCGATCGAGATCGACGGGACGGCGTCGTCGTTCAGGATGGTGGCGATGCCGAGGTTGTCGGCGATCGTCGCGTTGGTGGGGCTCGACAGCCGCACCTGGAAGCGCTCGTCCGCCTCGTTCTGGGCGTCGCCGTTGACCAGGACGGTGAGCGTGGCGCTCGGGGTCTTGGGCGACAGGTTGATCGTCCCGCTCGCCGCGACGTAGTCGCCGCTCGCCGCCGTGGCGGTGGAATCGAGCGTCTGCCAGCTGACCGACACCGCGCGATCGGTGGGATTGAGAGGCTGACCGTGAACACGGCGGCGGTCGTACCGCTCAGGCCCTCGCTCACCGTGACGTCGTTGATCGAGATCGTCGGCGGATTGTCGTCGTTCACGATCGTGCCCACCGCCTGGCCATCGGTGATCGTCGCGTTGACGCCGTTCGAGAGGTTGACGTAGAAGCTCTCGTTGTTCTCGTACTTGATGTCGCCGACCACCCGCACCGTCAGCGTGGCGGTCAGGGCCTTCGGCGGGATCGTGATGTAGCTGTCGATGTCGACGAAGTCCTGGTTGGCGAGGGTGGCGGTGTTGTCGACGGTGTGGAAGTCCACCGTCACCGGCTGGTCGGTGGCGTGCGACAGCGTGAGCGTGAACACCGCGTCGGTCGGTCGAGTTGCCCTCCGTCACCGAGACGTCGCCGATCGTCAGGTTGGGCGGCTGATCGTCGTTGCGGATGGTCCCAACGCCCTGCCCGTCGCCGATCGTGGCGTTGACGGGGTTGCTCAGGTTGACGGAGGAAGGTCTCGTCACCCTCGAACTTGAGGTCGCCGTTGACCAGCACGGTGATGAACCCCGACGGCACCTTGGGCAGGATCGTGAGCGTGCCGCCTCGCGGGCACGTAGTCGGTGTTCGAGAGTGGTCGCCGTGCCGTCGGCGGTCTGGTACTGGACCGTCACCGTCTGGTCGGTGGTGTTCGACAGCGACACGGTGAACGTGAACGCCGTGGTTCCGGAGTTGCCCTCGGAGATCGGGGTCAGGTCGGCGATCGTGAGCGCCGGCGGCGTGTCGTCGTTCACGATGGTGCCGACGCCCCGGCCGTCGGCGATCGTCGCGTTGCCGGGATTCCTCAGGTTGACGAGGAAGGTCTCGTCGCCCTCACGCTTGGTGTCGCCGGTGACGAGCACCGTGACCGTCGCCGACGGCGAGTTGGCCGGGATGATGAGCGCCCCGGTCGCGTACTGGTAGTCGTCGTTGGCGAGCGTGGCCGTCCCGTCAGCGGTCTCGTAGACCACCGCCACCGTCTGCGGGCTGGTCTCGGAGAGGCTGACCGTGAAGATCGCCTGCACCGTGCCGGTGTTCCCTCGGTCACGCTGACGTCGCCGATCGAGAGCGTGGGCAGGGTCTCGACTCATTCCGCCGCCCGCCTGAGTCGGGTCGAGGCCGCGGCGGCGCCGCGCATGCTCCGGGCGTCACTCGTCCCCTGGGCGGACGCGAAGGTCGCGGCCAGGAGTCCGACGATCGAGAGAGTGAGCGGGAGAAACCGAGGGCGATATCGGCAGCCGAACGCCGTTGGTGTCATCCAGGGGATCCTCGTTCGAGACCGTCGCCGAACCTCGGGCAAGAGGCACAGCCCAAAGAGTCGCATTATCTTAGCCCAAGCGATCGGCGGGGCCAAGAGTAACGCTTGGCCCCGCCGATTTTTTGCGCGCCGGCATCGCCGGCGTTCGGTTTACTTGACGATCGCGACCCGTCGCGACATCACCGCACCACTCGCCTCCATCCGGATCACGTAGACCCCGGCCGACGCGAAGGCGCCCGCGGCGTTACGCCCGTCCCAGCTCAGGATTCGCTGGCCGGCTGGCTGATTGCCTTCGACCAGGCTACGGACCAGACGCCCCTGGATGTCGTAGACTCGACCCGCACCCGGCTGGGCGCGGCGAGGGACATCGCGAACGTCGTCGACTGGTTGAACGGGTTCGGGATCGGCGCGCCGAGCGCCGTCCGGGTGACCGTCACCGGCGTGCTGGTGACGCCGATCGCCAGCGCCTCGTTCGCCGCGTTACGGGCCTCGAGGTGCTTGGCGACGATGCCGGCCTCGCCCGGCCCCTTGACCCGGAACGTCACCTGAGCCACCTCGCCGTTGCCGGCGATGCCGCCGTTGGCCGTTCCGAGCAGGGCGACGTCGACGTTCCCGGGCTCCGAGGAGAGCACGATCCCGTGGCTCGCCTGCCGTCCGAGCAGCTCACCCGCGCCGACCGCGACCGGCTCGACCACCGCACGGTCGTAACCGAGCAACAGGCTCAGCGCCTGGATGTCGCCGGCTCCGCTCATCTGGACGCTGACGGCGAACGTCTGGCCCACACCCGGCAGCGCGGGCACCGACAGCCGCAGCTCATCGGACACCGCCTTGGCCACCTCGGGCAACGTACCCGGCGCCACCGACACGGTGAGGTAGTTGATCGACATGATCACCAGATCCTCGAACTGAACCTTGTCGTCGGTCGTCGGACGCCCCGCCGTGGTCGTCGTCGTCGTCGGCCCCACGTCCAGGCACGAATACGGATCGCTGCTGTGGCTCAGCGTGATCCCGTAGTGCGCGCCGAGGAAGCTCAGGTCCGACGTGTTGACCAGGTTGTTCCCCTGGCAGTCGGTGATGCCGTTGTGCCAGTCGCCGAGGTGGTAGTTGAGCGTGCCGCCGGTCTTGTTCGACACCGCCGACGTCCCACCACAGCCGTCCTTGGCGTAGGCGACGTAGTAGTTGAAGTCACGCGCCGTCGTCTCGTCCGACTGTCCGCTCGCCGTCACCGTCGTCAGCACCCACGGCGCGGGCGGCGGATACGAGCCCGGCGTCGCCGGCACGCTGCCGCCGGCATCGTCGTACTCGGGATAGCTCCCGAAGCCGGCGCGATACACCTCGATCGCCGTCGCGCCACCACCGCCCGACCAGGTCAGGTTGATCTTGGTGGTGCCGTCGCCGTCGTTCCCCGACGTCTGCTGCGCCGCGGTCAGTCCCGTCACCGGGCTCACCGCCACGTCGTTGTCCACGATGATCCAGTCCCCACCCCGATGATGGAAAGGACGCTCTCTCCAGCGAAGATGGGGTCGATCGACGACGGTCCGGTGTTGTTGGACAGAATCACCGTGAACTCCTCGTTGGGCTCGAATTTGCAGTCGTCCACGACCTGGATGGTGATGGTCTTCTTGGTCTCTTTGGGCGCGAACGTGACCGTGCCGCTCGCCGGCACGTAGTCGTTGTCCGCCGCCGTCGCCGTGTAATCCATGGTCTGGTAGTCGACCGTGATCGGGAAGCCCGACGCGACGTCGAGCGAGATCGAGAACACGGCCGGCGAGCTCTCGGGCCCGGTCCCGTTGCTGATCGAGATCACCGAGATCGTGGCGTCGTCGTTGCTGATCGTGCCCTCACCCTGACCGTCGACGATGGTGGCGCCGACCGCGTTGCCCAGGTTCACGAAGAAGCTCTCGTCGGGCTCGTTCTTCGTGTCGCCGTTGACGGTGACGTCGATCGTCTGCTTGGTCTGCTTGGGCGCGAAGGTCAGCACGCCGCTGCCACCGACGTAGTCGCCGTTGGCCGTGGTGGCCGATCCGTCCGCGGTCTGCCAGGACACCGTCACCGTCGACGCGGTGGCGTTCGACAGCGCCACCGAGAACGAGGCGGTCACCGTCCCGGCGTTCCCTCGACGACCTTCACGTCGCCGATCGAGACGGTCGGCGCGTTGTCGTCGTTCGAGATCGTGCCGACGCCTGGCCGTCGCCGATGCCGGCGTTGGTGGCGCCCGTGAGATCGACGAAGAAGGTCTCGTCGCCCTCGAACTTGGTGTCGCCGTTCACCTGAACGGTCACCGTCGCCGACAGCGTCTTCGGCGCGATCTTCACCGTCCCGGTCGCCGGCTGGTAGTCGGTGTTGGCCACGGTCGCCGTGCCGTCGCTGGTCTGGTAGGTCACCACCACCGACTGATCGCTGGTGTTCGACAGGCTGATCGTGAACACCGCGTCGACGGTGCCGGCGTTGCCCTCGATCACCTTCACGTCGTCGATCGACGCCAGCGGCTGCGCGTCGTCGTTCGAGATCGTTCCGGTGCCGTTGGCATCGCCGAGCGTGGCATTCGCCGCGGCGGTCAGCTCGACGGTGTAGGTGTCGTCGCCCTCGAACTTGGTGTCGCCGGCGACCTGGATCCGTGATCGTCGCCGACAGCGTCTTGGGCGCGATCTTGACCGTTCCGGTCGCGGCCACGTAGTCGTTGTTGGCCACCGTGGCGCGTGCCGTCACTGGTGCTGTAGGCGACGGTCACCGACTGGTCGGTGGTGTTGGACAGGCTGACCGTGAACACCGCGTCGACCGTGCCGGTGTTGCCTTCCACGACCTTGACGTCGTCGATCGAGGCCACCGGCTGCGTGTCGTCGTTCGAGATCGTCCCGACGCCGTGCCCGTCGCCGATGGTGGCGTTCACCGGGTTCGAGAGATCGATCGAGTAGGTCTCGTCGGCCTCGAACTTGGTGTCGCCGTTCACCTGCACCGTGACGGTGCTCGAGGTGGTGTTGGCTGCGATCTTGACCGTCCCGCTCGCCGCCTGGTAATCGGCGTTCGCGAGCGTCGCGGAGCCGTCGCTGGTCTGGTAGTCCACCGTCACCGACTGGGCGCTCGGGTTCGAGACGCTAACGGTGAACACGGCGTTGGTCGTGCCGCCGTTCCCTTCGACGACCTTCACGTCGTCGATCGACAGCACCACGTTCGCGTCGTCGTTCGAGATCGTCCCGACGCCGTGCCCGTCACCGACCGTAGGCGTTCACCGCGTTCGAGAGGTCGACGGAGAAGGTCTCGTCGGGCTCGAAGGTGTTGTCGCCGTTGACCAGAACCGTGACCGTGGTCGAGAGCGTCTTGGGCGCGATCTTCACCGTGCCGCTCGCGAACTGCGTAGTCGTTGTCGGCGGTCGACGCCGAGCCGTCGCTGGTCAGGTAGTCCACCATGACCGACTGGTCGGTGGTGTTGGAGAGGCTGATCGTGAACACCGCCGCCGTGGTGCCGGCGTTGCCCTCGATCACCTTGACGTCGTCGATCGAGACGGTGGGCTGCGTGTCGTCGTTCGAGATCGTGCCGACGCCGTGACCGTCACCGACCGCGGCGCCCGACGCGTTGGCGAGGTCGATCGAGTAGGTCTCGTCGCCCTCGAACTTGGTGTCGCCGTTCACCACCACGGTCACCGTGGTCGAGAGCGTCTTCGGCGCGATCTTCACCGAACCGGTGGCCGTCTGGTAGTCGGCGTTGGCGACCGTCGCCGAGTTGTCCGCTGGTGTTGTAGTCCACCGTCACCGACTGGTCGGTGGTGTTCGACAGGCTGATCGTGAACACCGCGGCCGTCGTGCCGCCGTTGCCCTCGACCACCTTGACGTCGTCGATCGAGACCGTCGGCTGCGTGTCGTCGTTCGAGATCGTCCCGGTGCCCGAGACGCCGGCGGTGGCGTTGGTGGCCGACACCAGGTCGACGAAGAAGGTCTCATCCCCTCGAACTTGGTGTCACCGTTCGCCGTTACGGAGATCGTCTGCGGCGCCGTCGACTTGGGCGCGAACGTCAGCGTCCCGCTCGCGGCGTCGTAGTCGTTGTTGGCGACCGTGGCCGATCCGTCGCGGGTCTGCCAGTTCACCGTCACCGTCGAGCTGCTGGGGTTGGTGAGGCTCACCGTGAACGTCGCGACCGCCGGCCCCACGTTCCCCTCGGTCACCTTCACGTCGTCGATCGTGAGCGACGGCTGACCATCGTCGTTCGAGATCGTCACGTCGCCGTGCCCGTCCGCGATCGACGCATTGAGGGCGCCCGACAGGTTGACGCCGAACGCCTCGCTCGCCTCCGCCGTGACGTCGCCGTTCACCAGCACCGTGATCGTGCCCGAGGACGTCTCGGGCGCGATCTTCAAGCTGCCGCTCGCCGGCTGGTAGTCGTTGTTGGCCACCGTTGCCGAACCGTCGGCGGTCTGCCAGTTCACCGTCACCGACTGGTCGGTGGTGTTGGACAGGCTGACCGTGAGGACGGCCGCGACCGTTCCCCCCGTTCCCCTCGACCACCTTGACGTCGTTGATCGAGACCGACGGCGGGTTGTCGTCGTTCGAGATCGTCCTGATCCCCTGCGCGTCCACGATGGTCGCGTTCACGCCGTTCGAGAGGTTGACGAAGAAGGTCTCGTCGTTCTCGAACTTGGTGTCACCGAGGACCTTCACGGTCAGCGTCCCGGTGAGCGTCTTGGGCGGAATCGTCACCGTCCCGGTGGTCTCGACGTAGTCGCTGTTGGCGAGCGTCGCCGTGTTGTCGACCGTTTGGTAGTCGACCGAGACCGGCTGGTCGGTGGTGTTGGACAGGGTGAGCGTGAACACCGCCACGGTGCTGCCGGCGTTCCCCTCCACCACCTTGACGTCGCCGATCGCGAGATTGGGCGGCGTGTCGTCGTTCTGGATCGTGCCCTGCCCCTGCCCGTCCGCGCGATCGTGGCGCTGATCGGCGCGCTCAGGTTGACCAGGAACGTCTCGTTGCCCTCGAACTTGGTGTCGCCGTTCGCCAGCACCGTGATGGTGCCCGATCCCGCCTTGGCCGGGATCGTGAGCGTCCCGGACGCCGACTGGTAGTCGCTGTTCGCCAGCGTCGCCGTGCCGTCGGCGGTCTGATAGTGGACCAGGACCGGCTGATCCGTCGTGTTGGAGAGCGTGACCGTGAACACCAGCGGCGTGGTCCCGGCGTTCCCTCGAGCGTCGGCCCCGCATCGCTGATCGAGAGCGACGGCGTCGTGTCGTCGTTCTGGATCGTGCCGACGCCCTGGGGATCCGCGATGGTGGCGTTACCAGGGCTGGACAGATTCACGAAGAAGGTCTCGTGTGCCCTCGAACTTCGTGTCCCCCGTCACCTGCACGGTGATCGTGCCTGATGAGGTCTTGGCCGGGATCACCAGCGACCCGCTCGCCGACTGGTAGTCGTTGTTGGCGAGCGTCGCCGTGGTTGTCGGCGGTCTGGTAGGCGACCGCCACCGCCAGGTCGGTCTGGTTCGACAGGCTCACGGTGAAGATCGCCTGCGTCACTCCGGCGTTGCCCTCGGTCACCGTCACGTCGTTGATCGAGATGGTCGGGACGGCGTCGTCGTTCGTTATGGTGCCGGTGCCCGTCCCGGTCCCGATGGTCGCGTTGGTCGGGGCGCTCAGGGTCACCGTGAAGGTCCCGTTGCTCTCGCGCTTGGTGTCGCCGTTCACCAGCACCGTGATGGTGCCGGAGCTGGTCTTGGCCGGGATCGTCAGCGTTCCGCCTCGCCGTCTGGTAGTCGGCGTTGGCGAGCGTCGCCGTCCCGTCGGCGGTCTGATACTGCACCGTCACCGCCTGGTCGGTCTGGCTGGAGAGGCTGACCGTGAAGGTGGCCGTGGCCGTGCCGGCGTTGCCCTCGGTCACCGTCGCGCTGTTGATCGACAGCGACGGAACCGCGTCGTCGTTGTTGATCGTGCCCTGTCCCTGACCGTCGAGGATGGTGGCGTTCGTCGGGTTGCTGAGATTCACGACGAAGGTCTCGTTGCCCTCGAACTTGGTGTCGCCATTCACCGGAACCGGGAACGTCGTCGAGGAGGTCTTAGCCGGAATGGTGACCGTACCGGAGACGGCCAGATAGTCGGAGTTGGCGGTGGTCGCCGTTCCGTCCGCGGTCTGGTACTGCACCGTCACGGGCTGGTCGGACTGGTTCGACAGGCTCACTCGTGAAGATGGCGCTGGTGAGGCCGGCGTTCCCTTCCGTCACCGCGACGTCGCTGATCGAGATCGTCGGGACGGCGTCGTCGTTGGTGATGGTGGCGGTCGCCACGCTCGGCGTGGAGACCAGCGCGAAGGTCGCTCCGGTCAGGCTGACGGTGAACGTCTCGTTACCTTCGAGCTTGGTGTCGCCATTCACCTGCACGGTCAACGTCGCGGTGGTGTTGCCGGCCGGGATCGTCACCGATCCGGAAGCCACCTGGACGTAGTCGCTGTTGGCGAGGGTCGCAGTGCCATCGGCCGTCTGATAGTTCACGACCACGGGCTGGCTGGGAGGGGGAAGGCCTGCGGGATGCGAACCGTGAACACCGCGTTGGTGGTGCCGGCGTTCCCTTCGGCCACGGTCGACCGGGATCGATGGTCACGGTGGTGAGCGCCGCCCAGAAGTTGCTCCACTTGCTCGAGTTGCTGCCGGTGTTGCCGTCGTCGGTTCCGGTGCGGGTCTTGCCGTACTCCTGGTAGGCCCACAGCGTCTTGTCGTCGCTCGGGTCGACCTGGGCGGTGCTGAAGTCGCCCCAGCGGTTGCGGCCCGTCGCGGTCGAGAAGGTCTTGTGATAGTAGTCCTCGCCCGCCTTGTAGATCGTCGCGTCGCGGATGGAGCCGGCGGCGTCGGTCGAGGCGCGCACGGAGTAACCCGCCGCGGGATGCTGGTTCGACGCGAACTGCGTGTAGGCCACCATCATGTCGCCCGTCGAGTTCGCGGCGACGTGCACGTTGTCGTACCACTTCCCGCCGTTGGTCGAGGTCGCGGTGGGATCCTCGATGCGGCCGCCTTCGACGAAAGCGCCGAGCGAGGGTCCTCCGGTCTTGATCTTAGTCCACTGCGCCCCGAGTGGGTCATGCCTCCGGAGGGCAGCCCGACCGTCTGGGCGTAGTAGATGAAGCCGGCGTTCACGGCGTCAGGGCGATACATGGGCGCCGAGCGAATCTGGGCGTCTTGCGACTCGATTGGACACGGCGTCGCGCCGCAGGCGCTGGCGCCGGCGTTGGGGCGCTCTGGGGCATCTGGTTGCCGCTGGGCTGCACCCAGCCGCCACCGGTCCGGATCTGGGGTGCCGCTGACATTGGCCGTATAGACACGGCGCCGCGGCCGTGCCGGTGATCCGGTCGACCTGGTACGTGGCACCGGCGCTGCTCAGGTGCGTCACGACGAACAGCGTGTCTTGCGTGCTCGAGTAGGTCACGCAGGGCGCGGAGCAGAAGCCGGTCCCAGCCGGAAGCGTGAACAGGGTCCCGGTGCCGACCCCGGCTCGCGCCTGTGGGTAGTTGACCACCAGGTTGAGACTCATTCTGGAAGACCGTGCCGGCGTTGTTGTACTGATTGATGTTCAGCGAGATCCAGTTCTTGTTGAATCCGGAGAATCGGGAAGTCGACGGTGTGGGCACTGTTGAAGTTGTAGAGGTTCCAGATCCCTGCGGGATCGCTCGTCTGCGAGACACCGATCAGCAGCTTGCCCGCGCTGCCGGTGACCGTCTGCATGCAGACGATGAAGCGGTTGTTGAACGGGTCGTAGGCGATGCGGGGATCGGTCAGCGCGGCGCGCTCGTTGGCCGCCACGACGGGCGCTCAGAAGGTCGCCGTCCCAACGGTCGAGATGATCGCACCGGTCACCTTGTCCTGAACCCGGTAGTTGTTGTTGTGGCCGTCCAGCACCTCGCGTCGGACCGACTCCGCCGGCGACGTCGGGGGTATGACGATGATAGCTGGAGTCGACCATCGCGATGTCGTCGAGGCCGACGAAGCTCCTGGTCGCGGCCGGCGAGGCCACGAAGGGAATGAACGGCGGCGGCGTGATCATCGCCCGGCGAGATCGGGCTCATCCGTTCGGCGCCGGGCTCTCACCCATCTCGTTCTGCTCCCCCCCTCCTCGATCGAACGCGGCCGCACGGGCGGCTTCACGCCCAGGCCCATGGCCTCCAGGCGCGCCAGCTCCGTGAAGTTCACCACCGCCGTCTTGACGGCCGTGAGCCTGCGTCGCGGACGCCACGGCGGTGCCACGCACCGCGGCCGGTCCGGACCGCACCTGCGCGGTCGCCATCGAAGCCGAGAGACACCCGACCGCGAGAATCAGTAAGGACGCCGTTCCTGACCTGCGAACGAATCCACGCACATCGAGTGTCGAAGACCTCACGAATTGTCTCCTTCCGCGGCAGCGGCCCTGGGGCAAGCAGCCATGCTCGAATGGATCTGATCGATCGGTAAACGGGGCCGGCCGTGTGGCCGGCCCGTTCGCTTCGTGCTGCCAAACCGGACGCGGGCTGCGAGCCCGCGTCCGGTGACTACGTTCTGTACCGCGTGAAGGCAAGCCTCTGCACCTGGGCCTTGCCACCCTCGAACTGGTAGCGCACGAAGTACAGGCCGGCCGGCACCGCGCCGCCCTGATCGCTGCTCCCGTTCCAGGTCGCCTTGTAACGGCCCGGCTGCGTCATGCCGCTCGCCAGGACCTTTACCACGCGGCCCTGCACGTCCACCATGCTCACCTGATCGACGCCGCCTTCGGCAAGGTGTACTCGATCACCACCGACTGGCCGAACTTGGCCGGGTTCGGCGTCACCTTTGCTCAGCGAGAACTGAAGCGATCGCGTCGCCCAGCTGCACCTGCACCGGTCCGATCACGGTCGAGTTCCCGTCACGATCCCGCACCTCGAGCCGGTACCAGTACGTCCGTCCGGCCAGGGACGCCACGGTCCACGGTCCCGATCACGCCACCTTCGTCAAGCTGATCGGACAGCACCGGCGACCACGGCCCGATCTCGCTCGCCGACCGCTCGAGCGAGAGGTTCGCGATCTGGTGCTCGCGTCCTGCAGCTGCCAGTGCAGCGACACGCCGCCCAACACCGGCTCGGCCCGGAACTGCGTCACCAGCGTGGGAATCGGGCAGTCGATCGTCCAGTCCGCGTCGCTCACGTCCTCCGCGACATTGCCCTTGGAATCCGTCGCCACGACCTTGAACAGACACTCTGGTGCTCGCCGTCCTCGGCACCTGCCAGTCATAGGTCCCGCAATCGTTGGACTCGTTGGAGGCGATCTTGTCGTAGCTCGAGCCGTTGTCGAACGACACGTACAGATCCACGTGGTCGATCGCGACGTCGTCGGCGGCTTCCCAGCTCAGCTTGACGATTTGGTCGCAGACGAACGTCTCGCCTCCGTTCGGCGAAAGCACGCGCACGAACGGCGGAGTCCCGTCGTCGTTGTGGATCGTCCCCGGCCGAACGCGTCCCTGATGGTCGCAGTGCAGCGGCTGGGTCAGACGCACCTGGAACGTCTCGTCCGGCCTGATCTGTGTCGCCATGAACGTCGACCGTCACCTCGGCCTTGGTCCCCTTCGCCGAACGTGACGACGCCGCTCGCCGGCGTGAAGTCGCCGTTCGGCGTGTTGCCGCCCACCGCCGTGCCGTCCACCGTCGTCCAGTGGACCGACACCGACGCCGAGCTCGGCCGGCTGAGGCTCACCGAGAACACGAACTGGGTCTCGCCGGTGTTGCCCTCGTTCATGGTCACGTCGTTGATCGTGATCTTGGGCTCGGCGTCGTCGTCCTGATGGTCACGAACCCGACTCCCCGGTCCAAACCCGGAAGTCACGCAGCGTCGCGTTCTGCGGGTTGGTCAGCACGATCGCCAGCGTCTCCCAGTCCTCGCGCGTCACGTCGCCGTTGATGAACACGGTGATCGTCGCCGTCGTCGCCTTGGGCGCAGAACGTCACGTGCCCGCTCGCCGCCCGGTAGGTCGTTGTTCGCCAGCGTCGCCGCGTCGTCCTCGGTGTGCCAGTCGGCTTCCACCGTGGCCAGCGCGTTGGCGCCCACCAGCGAGATCTGGATCGGGAAGGCGGTCTTGCCACTGTTGCCTTCGTTCTTGCCCTGCGCCCCGGTGTTGCCCGACGTCACCTGGATCTGCGGCAGGCCGTCGTCGTTCAGGATCGTGCCCTGCACGGTCGTCGGTCCACCGTTGGTGGCGCCGACCACGGCGGTGATGTTGACGAAGAAGCGTCTCGTCGTTCTCGAGCCGCGTGTCGCCGACCACGTTGATGCGGATGGTGTCGCTCACGCCGCCTTCGGCGCGATCTTCAGGGTATCCGTCTTGGCCTGGTAGTCACCGTTCGCCACCGTCGCGGTGCCGTCCGGAGGTGCTGTAGAGCACCAGGATCTGGCTGCCGCTGGTGTTCGACAGCGTCACCGGGAACTTGGCCTGCTTGGTGCCGGTGTTGCCCTCGGTGATCGCCGGCGCGTCCGCCACCGTGATCGTCGGCGTGGTGTCGTCGTTCGAGATCGTCCCGACGCCCTGACCGTCGCCGATCGTGGCGTTGGACGCGTTCGACAGGTTGACCGTGCAGGTCTCGTCGTCCTCGAACTTGGTGTCGCCGTTCACGGTCACCGTGACCGTGACCGACGGCGCCTTGGCCGGGATCGTGACGGTGCCGCTGGCGGCCACGTAATCGCTGTTCGCGATCGTGGCCGAGCCGTCGGCGGTGGAGTAGCTCACCGTCACCGGCTTGTCGGTGGTGTTCGAGAGGCTGATCGTGAAGGTCGCCGGTGGTGGTGCCGGCGTTGCCCTCCGTCACCTTGACGTCGTCGACGGACACCGTGGGCTGCGTGTCGTCGTTGACGATGGTGCCGACCGCGTGGCCGTCGCCGATCGCGACGCCGCCGCCGCTGGTGATGTCGACGAAGAAGGTCTCTCGTCCTGCTCGAACTTGGTGTCGCCGTTGACCTGGACCGTGATGAGGCCGCTGGTCTGGCCGGCCGGGATCACCAAGCTGCCGTTGCTGACCGGGACGTAGTCGTTGTTCGCGACCGTCGCGACCCCGCTGGCGCCGACCGCCGTGGACCAGTTAGGTGGCCACGCGGATGCCGTCGACCGTCATGGAACTGGCCGAGCCGGCGCTGCCCTGACGGATCGCCACGCCGTCCATCGCGCCGATGGTGCCGCCGAAGGCGGTCGGCCTGAAGCGGGTCATGCACCGCGGTCAGCGTCGCCGAGGGCTCCGGCTTGGAGACCGCCGGATCGACGAAGAGCTGCATTCACGTCGTTCGCCGCGCCGCCACGAACGTGTACTTCACCACCACGAGGTGGGTGGTGCCGGGCACGAAGGTGAAGCCGGGCGTGTAGACCGCGTCGGTCGCCGACTTGAACTGCACGCCGAAGGCGTAGTTCGTGCCGGTGCCGGGATCCTTCTTCACGAAGATACGGCTGTAGAACATGTTGTCGGTGATCGGCCCGGCGAACGTGTGCAGGAAGTAGTCGCCTGACGCCTGCGTGCTCTGCACGTTCACCAGCGCCGCCATGTACACCGTGCCCGACGACTGCGCCGCGAAGGGGTGGTTGTTGTCCTCACCGCTCATCGCCAGCGGGCCGACCGAGTTGCCGCCCGACGACGGATAGTTCGGGTAGCTCAGGCCATTCGATCCGATCGTCTGCGGGTTGGTGCCGGCCCCGCTGTGGGACGACCAGCCGCCCTGGCCGGCGAGGTTCGAGCCGGAGTTTGTAGTTGAAGTTCTCCTCGTACAGCGGCGCCTGGAGCACGCCGTCGGAGGTCGACCAGTTGATCTTGGTGTCCTGGCCCGCCGGGTTGGGAGAGCGTGACCTTGAACGCGAGGTCGGTGGTGCCGGCGTTGCCTTCGTTGGCACTCGCGTCGGCGATGCTCGCCGTCGGGATCGTGATGTTCTGCTTGAGCTGATCGGAGCTCGAGGCGTAGCACGCGTCGCCGCTGTAGGTCGCGGTGATCATGTGGCTGCCGGGGCTCAGGTTGCTGACCGAGATGGTCGCGTCCTGACCGGTGAGAGGAACCACACCGAGCGAGTTGGCGCCGTCGAAGAACTCGACCGAGCCGGTGACGCCCACCGGATCGACGTGGGCCGTGAAGTTGACCTTGTTGCCGACCTTGGGTCGGGTTGTTGTCGGACGACAGCGGTGGTCGACGTCACGCGGCCGTTGATGTGCACCGTGCCGTCCGCGGTAGACGCCAGCGTCTGGTTGTTCTGGGAATCGCGGAGATCGGCCTGGGTCAGGTCGATCACGGTCGTGCCGGGCGATACCGCGCGGAACCGGAAGTAAGCGACGACCCCCGACCGTTGGCCTTGTTGGTCAGCGCGGTGATGTCGTAGGTGAACCCGTTGACCGGCACCGGCGGCGTCACGAAGTCGACGTAAGGACCCGCGCTCGTGAACACGTCGCCGGCGGTGGCGCTCACGAACTGCAGCTTCGCCGGATCGTACTGGTAGGACAGACTCGCAGCCTTCATGTTCGGGAACGCGTCGAGCGTCGCGCGCACCACGAATTCGTCGCAGCTCGTCACCGCCGTATCCGCCGGATCGGTGGTGACCGCCGCCGCCATGGCCGCGCGCGGAGTCCCGAGGACCGCCGTGAACGCCATGGCCACACCGAGGAATGACAACATCATGGACCGCTTCATCTTTTTCCTCCTCCCCGGCTCTCGCTCGCTGCGACCCGCGGCGATGCGATTCCCGGAACGCGAAAACCTCACTCATCGATTGCGACGAAATTTGCTCGTCCTCCGAGGACGTCCGACGTGCTCGGTTCCACGGTCTGGCGCGAGCCAACCTTGTTACCAATCTGCCGAAGTCCGCCTCCCTCCTTTCGCGCGCCGCCGCAGCGGCGCGCTTCCGATCATCACTCGACGTCCCGTGCCGGGACGTCGGTCATCTGAGCACCACCCATCGTTTCCACTGCGATTCACCCCATCCCGTCGTCATCCGCGCGAAGTACGTGCCCGCCGACAGGTCGTTCGCCGGCAGCTCGACGGCGTGCGGGCCGGCCCCGAACGACCGGCGTTCGACGTGACCGACGACGCGGCCGCCGGCGTCGAACAGATCGAGCTCGACGGTGCCGGCGCGCGGCAGCGTGAAGCCGAAACGCCCCGGGCGGCCGTCGACCTCGGGTTCGGCAGCGGCGACGCCATCGAGAACCGGTCGGGACTGCGATCGCTCACCCCGGTGGCCGTGCTGGTGACCACCACGGTGACCGAGCGCGTCTCGAGCGCGAGCGTCACGCCGGCTGTCGAAGAACGCGGTCGAGGGCGCGGGGCCGAACGACACGACGGTGGTGCCGGTATCCGTGCTCGAGGCGCGGAACTTGATGCGGTAGATCACGCCCGGACCGGTGACGAACGTCTGGTTGCACAGGATGCCGACGTGGATCTCGAGCGCGCTCGGGTGCTGGACGAAGCGGTGGAACGGCGCGCCGCACGGCGGGCCGGGAAGCATGAGCGGCCCGACCTGCGAGTCGATCGGCGATAGCGGGACGTTGGTGAGCCGGGCCGGATTGAAGTCGACCTCGGCATCGAAGGCGTTGAACTTGGAATCCGCCTGGAACACCTTGACCTCGAGCGTGAACTCCTGGCCGGGGTGCACGGTGACGACGCTCTGCGAGAAGTCGACGTGAACTCCGCTCGCAGCCGCCGGCGTGGCGAAGCGCTGCCGCGACGATCACGATCCCGAACGCCGCCAGACTCTTCATCTTCATCATGGGACCACCTGCATGCCGAGCACCGCTTCGCGAAGCGAGCCTTCGCCGCGATGCCGCCGTTGAGTCGCCGTGCCGCGATGGCACGACGATGCTGCTCCATGCGTCACCGCTCGAACCCCGTGCGGTCCCGGCGATGACGGCAACGCGCCGTCCGCCGATCGATGCCACGCCACGCTGTGCTCGCCCACGCAGGGGTGCGAATGGCCGGGACGCTTCGTCGTGCGACCTCTTCCCGGTACTGCGTTCCCCGCGGCGGCCGTCTCCGCGGAGAGTGTTCCGTGCGGCCACGAAAACCCGATCATCGCAACACCACCCAGCGCCGGCCGGCGGCGCGGCCCGAACCGCCGCGCATGCGGACGAAGTAGGCGCCGGAGCGAAGACAGCGGCAGCGGCCAGCCGATGGTGTGGCGGCTGGCGGCCAGCGCGAGCGGCGCGTGCCGGGCGACGACGCGGCCCCTCTGAGGTCGACCAGCTCGAGGTCGACCTTCGACGCCGACGGCAGCGCCAGCGTGAGGTGCCCTCGACGCGCCGAGGCGCGGGTTCGGCGACAGCGACTCGATCGCGAAGCCGTGCGATCGGCCCGCCGTCGCCGACGCCGGCCGGGGCGTTCACGTCGAGAGATGTGGTGTGGCGCCGCCGCAGCCGTTGCCGGCGGCCACCGCGATGTCGAACTCGAACGAGCCCGCCGCGGTCGGTGATCCCGACAGCTCGCCGCCGGTCGAGAGCGTGATGCCGGGTCGGCGGCGCGCCGCCGGTCACCGTGAAGGCGTACGGCGCCGAGCCACCCGAGGCGGTGAACGTCTGCGAGTAGGGGACGTTGATGTCCGCCTCCGGCAGCGACTCGGGCGTGAACGTGACCTCGGTGCAGTCGATCGTGATCGAGTACGCCCGGGTGACGCTGCAGCCGTTCTGCTCGGTGGCCCGCACCGTGAATGACGAGGCCCCGGAGCCCGTGGGCGTGCCGGAGATCGTGCCGTCGGCCGAGAGCGCGAGGCCGGCCGGCAACGCGCCTGAGACGAGCTGGAAGGCGAACGGCGGCGTGCCGCCGTTTCCGGTCAGCGTCGTCTGGTACGGCGCCTTGACGTGCCCGGCGGCAGCGACGGCGGCGAGATCGTGAGCGCGGGGCATGCGATCGTGATCGAGTAGCCGCGCGTTCCCCGCAGCCGTGCGAATCGGTCGCGGTGACGCCGAAGCTCGACGTGCCGACGCTGGCCGGGGTCCCCGAGATGGTCCCGCCGCTCGAGAGCGCGAGCCCGGCCGGCAGCGCGCCGGAGCCGAGCGTGAACGTGTAGGGCGGGAGCACCTCCGCTCGCGGTCACGGTCTGGGTGTAGGGATCACCGAACGTCCCTGACGCGAGCGTGGCGGGCGCGAGCGTGACCGTCGGGCAGGGAATCTGGACGGTCATCGGACGGCGCCTCGACCGGCGAGAGCACGATCCCGGCGTAGTAGAACTCGGTGCCGTCGACGCAGTGAGAGATCGTGGTCGCGCCGGGAATCGCGCCGGCGGTGAAGCGCGCACGCGGTAGAGCGAGCCGGAGCCCCGCGACGTAGGTGTTGGCGCAGAGGAAGCCGACGTGGATCTCGAGCGTGTCGGGGTCCGCCGGCTGCACGGCATTGAGCCGGAGCTGCTGGAAGCGAGTGCCGCAGGCGGCGGTGATCACCGGGCCGGCCTGCTGGAGTTCGCGACGTAGGTGAGCTCCGCGAGGGGTCGAACTCGATGAACGCGTCGAAGGCGTTGAGCGCGAGTCCTCGGCCTGGAAGATCGTGAGGTCGACGTTGAAGGAGTTCCCGGTGGTGACCGTCGGGTCGCGGGCTCGAGGCTCACGTGGACGCCGGCGGTGGCCGCGCGGCCGGTCATCGAGAGCAGGACGCCCACGACCGCGACACGAAACTCACCGACGAATCTGGACACCGTCTTCATGAGACCGAAGTCCGCCCGGGTGCTTGGCGTGTTGCCGGTTGATGCCCCCGTCACGCGGCCGGCTCGCCGGGTCGGCGGGGAGCTGCAGTGAAGCTCGACTCGTACGATTCGGGACGAACCCCGATCGAACCATCGAGCCCGCGACGCGTCTCCGCGCCGCGGACCCGTGAACCACGAACTGCTTGCAGGTCGGAGACCGGTGAGGACGCGTCGCGCCCCCACCGGCTCCATCCACGTCGTGCTTATGGACGACCGCGACGCGGCGTGACATCACCGCGCCTCCGGCCTCCATCCGAATCACGTACACGCCGGCGGCGAGGCTCATGCCGGCGTCGTTACGACCATCCCAGTTCACGATCCGACGACCGGCGAGCTGGTAACCGTCGACCAGGTTCTTCATCTGACGACCCTGAACGTCGTACACCGCCAGCTTCACCATGCCACCGGAAGCGAGCGACATCTCTGACTGGAGGTCGACTGGTTGAACGGGTTCGGCGACACGACGCCGAGCATGGTCTTGCCCGCGACGATCGCCGGCGGCGCGTGGGTCACGCCGAGCTGGACCCGCTGGTGTCTCGGAGTCACGAGCGTCGAGGTGCTTCATCACGATGCCCGCGTCACCAGAGGCCTTGACCCGGAACGTCATCTCCGCCACCCGACCGTTGCCGAGGATGCCGCCGTTCGCGATGCCGAGCAGCGCCAGGTCGGCATCCCCGGCCCGACGACAGCACGATGCCACGGCTGGCCTGGCGCGCCAGCAGCTCGCCCTGGCCCACTCCCACCGGCTCCACGATCGCGCGGTTGTAATCGAGCATCACGCTGAGCGCCCGGATGCTGTCACCCGCGCCCGGACATGTTGACGCCGACCTTGAAGGTCTGCCCCACGCCCGGCAGCGATATCGCCGACACCGAGCTTGACCTCGTCCAGCAGGCTGGCCTTTGGCCTCGGGGCAGCGCACCCGGAGCCAGCGAGACCGAGAAGTAGTTGATCGAATCCAGAGCTTACCCAGGTCCTCGAACTGCACCCGGTCGTCCGTGGTCGGCCGGCTGTTCACCGTGTTGTCGGTGGTCGGGCCGACGTCGAGGCACGAGTACGGATCGCCAAGCTGTGGCTCAGCGTGATGCCGTAGTGCGCGCCGAGGCAAGCTCAGGTCGGCGGTGTTGTCGGAGGTTGTCCCCGACGCAGTCGCCGCCGCCCGTACCGTTGTGCCAGTCACCCAGGTGGTAGTTGAGCGTGCCGTGCTGGTCTTGTTCGACACGATCGAGGCGTTGCCGCACGCGTCCTTGGCGTAGGCGACGTAGTAGTAGAAGTCGCGATTCGGCCACGCCACCTCGTCCGACTGGCCGCTGGCGGTCACGCCGCGGTCAGCGTCCAGCGGCCGGCGGATGGATACGAGCCGGGGATCGCCGGCACCGCGCCGCCGGCGTCGTCGTACTCGGGATACTGACCGAAGTCCGGCGCGCCACAACCTCGACCGACGCCCGCGCCACCGGCGGCGTGAACGTGAGCGCGATCTTGGTGGTGCCGTCGGCGTCGTTGCCGATCTTCTGCTGCGTCGCCGTCAGGCCTGTGACCGGACCCGGCGCTGGCGGTGTCGATGGTGATCGACGGCTTGGTCCGCCCGTAGCCCACCGGCTCGGGAGTGTTGTCGCACTTGCTGCAGGAACGGTCCGATCAGCGGCGGCCCGCTCCACGATCGAGATCGGTCCGGTGCCGTTGGGGACCGTGTTGGTGGCAGCGGGGCCTTGAACAGCACGGCGTCCGTGGCCGCGGCACCGGCGGCGCCGCGGGCGAAGCGGCACGCTGCCGAGCAGCGCCTGGTCGACGGTGCAGGACCCGCCGCCGTTGTTCGTGACCTGGAGCGGGCTGATCACCGGTGCGCCCGGAGCGTTCTGCAGGGAAGTCACCGTCCGCGAACTGCGGCTGCGCAGAGCGTGAGCTCCGGCGGCAGCTGGATGGTGACGGCGTGAAGGCGCGCACCGCCTGGACGTCCGGACGGTGCAGGGTCACCGGGATCCTCGACGCAGGGATGCGCGTTCGAGGATGATGCAGGGCGAAGCTGGCTTCGGCCTGGACCGAGCCGGCGAAGATGTCGAAGTCCGCGTCGCTCGCGTCCTCCGACACGTTGTTTGCCGGTAGATCGGTGCCGACCACCTTGATGCGGGCCGTCGAGCGTGAATACGTCTTCGGGATGAACCACGAGAACGTGCCGTCGTTGGCCTCGTTTACGAGGAGCGATCTTGCTGTAGCAGCTGCCGCCGCTGTTGTCCGAGAAGTAGATGTCGATGTTGATCGGAGGCGAGCAGGACGAGCTGGCGGTCCAGGCGATCTTCTGCGTGGTCGCCACGCCCCAGTGCTCTCCGCCGTTCGGCGAGTCGAGATGGATCGCGACGCCCGCGTCGTCGTTGCTGGATCGTGCCGACGCCCTGCCCGTCCGCGATCGTCGCATTCACCGCGGCGTTCAGGTCGACGGTGAAGGTCTCGTTCCGGCTCGACCACGCAGTCGTCGTTGATCGGGACCGTGATCGTCTTCTCTTGGTCTCGGTCTTGTCGGCGAAGGTCAGCGTGCCGCTGGTCGAGACGTAGTCGTTGTTCGGCGGCGCTGGTGGCGCTGCCGTCGCTGGTCGAGTAGGCGACCGTCACCGGCTTTGCCCGACGGCGCCGAGAGCGACACCGAGAATGGTGGCGCTGCCGTCCGCCTCGTTGACCTTGACGTCGTTGATCGACAGCGTCGACATGCCGTCGTCGTTGCTGATCGTGCCGATGCCGGAGCCGTCGCCGATCAGTCGCGTTCACCGGATTCGAGAGCGTGACGAAGAAGGTCTCGTTGTTCTCGAACTTGGTGTGCGCCGTTGACCTGGACGGTCAGGGTGGTGGACGAGGTCTTCGGCTGGATCTTCACCGTTCCGGTCGCCGCGTTGTAGTCGCTGTTGGCGAGCGTCGCGGTGCCGTCACCGGTCTGGTAGTCGACCGTGACCGACTGGTCGCTGGTGTTGAGAGGCTGACCGTGAACACGGCGTCGACCGTGCCCGCGTCACCCTCGACCACCTTGACGTCGTCGATCGAGACCGTCGGGACACCGTCGTCGTTGCTGATCGTCCCGATCGCCTGGCCGTCCGCGATCGTGGCGCCCACCGGGTTCGAGAGGTCGACCGTGTAGGTCTCGTCGCCCTCGCGCTTGGTGTGTCGCCGTTGACCAGCACCGTGATCTGGCCGCTCGACGTCTTGGGCGCAATGCTGAGCGTCCCGGTCGAGGGTGAAGTAGTCGGTGTTCGCGGTCGTCGCGGTCCCGTCGTTGGTCGTGTAGTCGACCGAGACCTTCTGGTCGGAGGTGTTCGACAGGGTGACGGTGAACACCGCCAGCGTCGGGCCCGAGTTGCCTTCGATGACCTTGAGGTCGGCGATCGAGATCGACGGCGTACCGTCGTCGTTCAGGATCGTCGCGGTCGCGGTGGTGGGCGAGGCCGAGCGTCGCATTGGTCGCGCCGGTGAGATTGACGTTGAACGTCTCGTCGCTCTCCAGCTTGGTGTCGCCGTTCGCGAACACCGTCAACGTCGCCGACGTGAGTCCGGCCGGGATGGTGACCGAGCCGGTCGCCGGCACGTAGTCGTTGTTCGCGACCGTGGCGCTGCCGTCGCTGGTCTGATAATTGACCGTCACCGCGAGGCTGTACGCGAATGACAGGCTGACCGTGAAGGTGTACGCCGTGGTCCCGGAGTTGCCTTCGGGATGCGCGACCTTGGCCGGACCGATCGAGACCGTCGGCGCCGGGCCGGCGACGTTCGCCCAGAACGTGCCCCAGCGGCTGCAGTTGTTCGTCGCGGCGTCATCGGTGCAGAGGTTGCCCGCGGTGTCCTGCGGAGCCGCGCGTACTCCTGGAGCGTCCAGAGCGACATGTCGTCGGAGGGATCGACCTGCGCCTTGCTGTAATCACCCCAGCGATTGCGGCCGCTGCTGAAGGTCTTGTTGTAGTAATCCTCGCCCGCCTTGTAGACCACCGGGTCACGCATGGTGCCGGCGGGATCGGTGTGATCGTGGTACGAGTAGCCGGCCGACGGATGCTGGCCACCGGAAGGCGTGAGGAAAGAGAACTGCGAGTAGCCGATGAGGATGTCGGCGAGCTTGTTTACCGCGATGTGCGGCCACGAGTACCACTTGCCGCCGTTGGTCGCGGTCGCAGTCGTCTCCTCGATGCGCCCGCCATCCACCGTCGCGAACGTGGTGTTCCGAGATCTTCGTCCACAAGATGAACGTGTGGACCGGCGCCGCGCTGGTACGCGCGGTCACGGCGAAATGAGGTGAAGCCGTCCCGCGTGACCGGCGCCGCCTGAATCTGGATGTCGCCCGTGGCGACCGGGCAGGGCGTGGCACCACAGGAGCTGACGCCGCTGTTGGGCGGCGACTGCGGAAGCAGGTTTCCGGTCGGCTGGGTGAGGCCGACCTGGCCGCGCCTCAAGGTCGCGCCGACCGTGTAGGTAAAGCCCGCTCCGGGACCCGGCGTGATCGTATCGACGCGATAGTCACCGTTCGTGAACCCGATGTTCGGGATGTATTCGGTGTTGTCCGTCGCCGACAGGTTCATGGAGGAGCCGACCGAGCACCCGAGCCGATGACGTAACGAGCCGCTGAAGGTGCCCGCACGGAGCGCCGGGTAATCGATCACGAGCGTGCGCGCGGTGCTGCCGGCGCCGCTGGAATTCAGGAACGTCGCGATGTTGATGACGACCCAGTTCTTGTTGAAGCCCAGGAGCGGGAAGTCAGCGAACACCTGGCTCGCTGCGTCGGCCTTGATGCGGAAGATGTACCAACCGCCGGTCGGATCGCTGGTCTGCGAGACGCCGACCACGATCGACGAGTTGGGATAGCCCGGCGGGAACGTCCCGGGGCCCGTGAAATCGCCGAGCATGCAGACGATCCAGCGGTTGTTGATGGGGTCGTACTCGGTCCGCGGGTCGGAGAAGCCGCCGACCGCCGCGCCCGACGCCGCCCAGAAGGTGTTGGTGGATACGGTGCTGATCTCTGCCCCCGTGCCCTTGTTCGAGATCCGGTAGTTGTTGTTGAGGCCTTCCAGCGTCATCGTGAGTCCGACCGCGCCATCGGTGTCGGGCGGGATCAGGCTGGTGAAGCCGCCGCCCACCTGCGCCGAGTCAGGAACGCCCGGGAAGGTGAAGGGAAGGGCTCGGGGACGCAATGTTCAGGCGCGGCGGCTCAGGACGGACGAGCGACGACGTCGTGGTCCGGTCCGGGAGCGCCTCTTCCTCCTCGAACTCGGGCATCACTCTCGAAGCTCGGGTCCTTCTGCGGGGCCCGGAGCTTCTCCTGCGCGGCGAGTTGGCTGAAGTTGATCGTCGCCTTGCCGAGCAGCACGGCCTTCTCTTGCTTGAGGACCGTTCCCGCCTTGGGATAGTCGACGGGCTCCTCACGCTCACGTCGGGGCTCCGCCCCGAAGACGCTGGAGGTGGTGAGCAGGCTCACCAGCCCGAGCAAGTAAGGCAACCACGTTCGAACTGATCGAATCCGATCCCCGCGAAACCGAGGGCTTCATGTTGCCGGCTCCTTGAAAGAGTGGGCCCACGTGAACCACGAAACGCCGAGGATGAATCGCGCTCGAGAGTGCGACGACTGCCGGCAAAGTGGGAGCGCTGCACGCCACGCCGACTCGAGTGATTAGGGGGTCACTCGATAGCTAAATGAAATTCCTTAGGCCCCGGGAGGTGCCCGGAAAATCGATCACGCTACGGGGCGTTCTTTGGGAAAGCTTCTCACTTGAAAGTGGTCTTGCTGCTCGGAGGCTGGCGGCCTACGAGCGAGCGGCTCGCACCGTGGGGGAGAATTCGGGGCTCGGGAGTAGCGGCTCTGAATCCGCTGGACCACGGTGACCGATGATTGCGTTTACAGGTTTTCCGAAGCAAGACAAATTTTTTGGCTCGCACCGATTCATTTCGATTTAGGTCGAGGTGATCAAACCAAGTTTGATATTAGGAAACGAATGGGGTCCAATTGAGCGGCAGCGCGGAGCCCGGACAGGCTCGAGCGCCGCGGTGGATAATCCGCAGCGCTCCGGAACGCCTTCAAATGACTGTGATCGAGACTACCGGGTGACGACGAAGCGCCAAGTGTAGAGCGCGCCCGGCACGCGATAGGGTGGCGAAGTAGACACCCGCCGGCACGTCGCCGCCGTGCTCCCAAACCTTCTCGTACCGCCCCGCCCCCATGGTCCCTCCGCCAGCACCGCCACCGTCCGGCCCTGGAGGTCGACGATCGAGAGGCGCACGTTCGCCGCCCGGGCCACCGTGAACCCGATCCGCACCGGGCCCGCCGCCGGGATCGGCCTCACCGTCGTCAGCGCGAAGGCCAGCTCGCCCGCGCCTCCGACGCCCAGCTTCGCCCGGTTCGTGATCGCGAACGCCCCGTCGCTCTCGTCCTGCCCCACCTTGCCGTCGCCGTCCCGCGCCACCACTTTGAACCGCGCCGTGTACGTGGGCGCCGGGTTCGCTCTGGCTGTTGGTCTGGACCGAGTCCGCCGGCACCCAGACGTAGGTTCCGGTGTTGGCCTGGTTCAGCGCCACCACCAAGTAGTGCGCCCCGTTGTCCAGCGAGACGTACAGGTCCACGCCGACGATCGTCTCTGCTGGCGACGTCGCTGGCGCCCCCACGACACCTTGTAGGACTGCCCCGTGAACAGATGTTCGCCGCCGTTGGGTGACACGATCGTCACCTGCGGACCCAGATCGTCGTCGACGATCGTGCCCAGGCTGCTCCCGTCGCCGATCGACGCGTTCACGGCGTTGCTCAGGTTGACCGCGAACGTCTCGTCGCCTTCGTTCGCGATGTCCGCGTTCACCATCACCGTCACCGTCACGGACAGCTGCTTGGCCGGGATCGTCGCCGTACCGCCCGCCGCGGCGTAGTCGTTGTTCGCGGTGGTCGCGGAGCCGTCCGCGGTCGCCCAGTCCACCGACACCGGCACGCCCGCCGGGGACGACAGGGAGATCGCGAACACCGCGCCGACCGTTCCGCCGTTCCCCGGTCACCGTCGCGTCCCCGATCGAGAGCGTGGGCTGGCCGTCGTCGTTGCTGATCGTGCCCACCGCCTGGCCGTCGGCGATCGACGCGTTCACCGCGTTCGACAGGCTGACCGCGAAGGTCTCGGTCGGACTCGAATCGCGTGTCGCCGTTCACCGTGACCGTGATCGTGGCGCTCGCGGTCTTGGGTGGGATGCTCAGCGTCCCGCTGGTCCCGGCGTAGTCGCCATTCGCGATCGTCGCGCTGGCGTCCGCGGTGGCGTAGTCGACCGACACCTTCTGGTCGGTGGTGTTCGAGAGGCTCACCGTGAACACGGCGTTGACTGTGCCGCCGTTGCCCTCGATCACCTTGACGTCGCCGATCGAGATCGTCGGCGCCGCGTCGTCGTTCGAGATGGTGCCGACCGCCTGCCCATCCGGCGATCGTCGCGTTCACGGGATTGACAGATCGAGCGTGAAGGTCTCGTCGCCCTCGAACTTGGTGTCGCCGTTCACCGCAACCGTGATCGTGGCGCTCGCGGTCTTGGGCGGGATCGACAGCGTTCCGCCCGCTCCGGCGTAGTCGCTGTTGGCGAGCGTCGCGCTGCCGTTGGCGGTGGCGTAGTCGATCGACACCTTCTGGTCGGTGGTGTTCGACAGGCTCACCGTGAACACCGCGTTGACCGTTCCGGCGTTGCCCTCGATCACCTTGACGTCGGCGACGGTGATCGACGGCGTGCCGTCGTCGTTGGTGATCGTGCCCACGCCCTGGCCGTCCGCGATGGTCGCGTTCACCGGGCTCGACAGGTTGACCGTGAAGGTTTCGTCGCCCTCGCGCTTGGTGTCACCGTTCACCTGCACCGTGATCGTCCCGCCCGCCGTCTTGGCCGGGATGGTCAGGCTACCGCCCTGCGCCTGGTAGTCGTTGTTGGCGAGCGTCGCCGAGCCGTCGGCGGTCTGGTAGTTCACCGTCACCGTCTGGTCGGTGGTGTTCGACAGCGTCACGCTGAAGGTGAAGGCCGTGGTCCCGGCGTTGCCTTCCGCCAGGGTCACGTCACCGATCGAGATCGACGGCACGACGTCGTCGTTCAGGATGGTGCCGACACCCTGGACGTCCGCGATCGTTGCGTTGGTCGGCGCCGCTCAGGTTGACGAAGAAGGTCTCGTCGCCCTCGAACTTGGTGTCGCCGAGCACGACCACCGTCACCGTCGCCGAGGAGGCCTTGGCCGGGATCGTCACCGTGCCGCTCGCGCCTGGTAGTCAGCGTTGGCGAGCGTCGCCGTGCCGTCGGCGGTCTGGTAGTCGACCGTGACGACGCTCGCGCTAGGGTTGGAGAGGCTCACCGTGAACACCGCGGCCACCGTCCCGGCGTTGCCTTCGGTCACCGGAGACGTCGTTGATCGCGAGCGACGGCGTGCCGTCGTCGTTGGTGATCGTCCCTGACCCAGGGCGTCGGCGATGGTCGCGTTGACCGGGTTCGACAGGTTGACCACGAAGGTCTCGTTCGGCTCGAACTTGATATCGCCGTTCACCAGCACGGTGAGCGTCGCCGGAGAGGTCTTGGCGGGGATCATCAGCGTGCCGCCGCCCGCTTGGTAGTCGGTGTTCGCGAGCGTCGCTGTGCCGTCGGCGGTCTGCGTAGTCCACGGTGACCGCCTGATCGGTCTGGTCGGACAGGCTGACCGTGAACACCGCGCTGGTCGGTCCCGGCGTTGCCCTCGGTGACCGTGACGTCGTCGATCGAGAGCGACGGCGTGCCGTCGTCGTTCGTGATCGTGCCCTGACCCTGGGTGTCGGCGATCGTCGCGTTGGTCGGAGCCGATGAGGTTGACGAGGAAGGTCTCGTTGGCCTTCGCAGCTTGGTGTCGCCGTTGACGAGCACGGTGAGCGTGGCGGACGAGGTCTTGGCGGGGATCGTCGACCGTGCCGCTCGCCGCCTGGTAGTCGGCGCTGGCGAGTGGCCGTGCCGTCGGCGGTCTGGTACTGGACGGTCACCGCCTGGTCGGTCTGGTTCGAGAGGCTGACCGTGAACACCGCGTCGGTGGTGCCGGCGTTGCCCTCGGTCACCGCGACGTCGTTGATCGAGATGGTGGGCACCGCGTCGTCGTTGTTGATCGTGCCTGGGCCTGCGGGTCGGCCAGGGTCGCGTTGGTCGGACCCGTGAGGTTGACGACGAAGGTCTCGTTGCTCTTCGCGCTTGGTGTCGCCGTTGACGAGCACGGTGACCGTGGCCGACGAGGTCTTGGCGGGAATCGTGACCGTGCCGGCTCGCCGCCTGGTAGTCGGCGTTGGCGATCGTGGCGGTGCCGTCCGCGGTCTGGTACTGAACGGTCACCACCTGGTCGGTCTGGTTCGAGAGGCTGACGGTGAACACCGCGGCGGTGGTCCCGGCGTTGCCCTCGCTCACCGTGACGTCGTTGATCGAGATCGTGGGCACCGCGTCGTCGTTGACGATCGTGCCGGTCGCGCTGCTCGGCGATCCGACCGTGGCGTTGGTCGCGCCGGTGATCGACAGCGTGAAGGTCTCGTTGGACTCGCGCTTGGTGTCGCCGTTCACGAGCACGGTGATGTTCCCGGTGAGGTTGCCCGGCGTGATCACGATCGAGCCGGCGGCGGGCTGGTAGTCGCTGTTCGCGAGCGTGGCGCTGCCGTCGGTGGCCTGGTAGTTGACGGTCACGTTCGAGGCCGAGACGGTCGACAGCCGGGCCGTGAAGATGAAGGCCGTGGTGCCGGCGTTGCCCTCGTTGAGCGACGGTCCCTGATCGAGGGTGACGCTCGGCGTCCCGTTCGTCACCGCCGCCCACCACGAGCTCCACTTGCTGCCGTTGGCGCCGGTAGTGCCGTCGTCGGTGCTGGTGCGGGTCTTCGCGTACTCCTGGAGCGTCCACAGCGACTGGTCGTCGCTCGGATCCACCTGGGCCGTGCTGAAATCGCCCCAGCGGTTGCGGCCCGAGGCGAAGTCCTTGTGATAGTAGTCCTCGCCCGCGTGATAGATGAACGGGTCGCGGATCGTACCGAGCCCCTCGGAAGCGACGTGGTAGGAGTACGCGGCCGATGGGTGGAAGGTGGAACCGAAGCGCGAATAACCGACGATGAAGTCGCCCACCGAATTCACCGCGATGTGAGGGAAGGCGTACCAGTTGGCCGCGGTGGCGTCGTCGATGCGGCCACCGTCGGCGATGGCCGCGACCACCGACGTCGCCGTCGTGATCTTGGTCCACTGCACCGCGGTTCGGGTGGGCCCGCTGAGCTGGATCGTCTGCGTGTAGTAGATGAACTGTCTGCCGGTGGTGCTGTCGATGCGCAGAACGGGCGCCGAGCGCACCTGCGCGTCCTGGGTTTCGATCGGGCACGGCGTCGCGCCGCACGAGCTGGCGCCCGAGACGGGAGCGCTCTGCGGCAGGAGCTGGCCGCTCGGCTGCGTCCACCCGCCGCCCGCCCGGGTCTGGGTCACTCCACTGGTGTAGACCGGCGCCGCTGGTGTGCCGGTGATGCGATCGACCTGGTACGTGGCGCCAGCGCTGCCGAGGTGCGTGACGATGTACAGGGTGTCGGTGTTGGTGAGCGTCACGCACGGCGACGCGCAGAAGCGCGCCCCGCGGCTCCGTTGAAGATCGACACGCTCGACAGAGTCCCACCGCGAGCGGCCGCGTAGTCGCCCACCACCTGGACGCCGAAGCTGAACGCGCCGCCGGCCGTGTACCGGTTGATGCTGACGCAGATCCAGTTCTTGTTGAACCCGAGGATCGGAAAGTCGATCAGGTAGCTGCCGCTGGAGCGTCAGCGCGTACAGGAACCAGGAGCCCGCGGGATCGCTGGTCTGCGACACGCCGAACAGGATCAGGCCGTTCGAGTTCACGGTCTGCATCGCGACGATCCAGCGGTTGTTGACCGGATCGTAGACGGTGCGCGGATCGGTGAGCTGGTTGAGCAGCGCCTGTTCGTGACCACGGGATTCCAGAACGTCGCCGTGCCCACGGTGAGCTGGGTCGCGCCGGTCACCTTGTCGCGGATCCGGTAGTTGTTGTTGAAGCTCTCCATCACCTGGCCGGCCCCACGCCGCCCGCGATGTCGGGTGGGATGATGATGTAGTTCGAGTCGGCCATCGGGACGTCGTCGAGGCCCATGAAGCTGCTCGTCGGCGATGGCGAGGCCACGAACGGCATGAACGGCGGCGGCGGCGCCATGTTCTCGGGTCCGAGCCAGCCGATCGCGCCGGCGCCGGGCTCGATGTCCATCTCGTTCGGCTCCATCCCTCCTCGGCCCTCTCGTCGCGAACGAGGGCGCGCACCGGCGGCTTGGGTGCCAGGCCCATCGCCTCGAGCCGCGCGAGGTCGGCCATGTTGACCCGCGCCGTCCCGACGATCTTCACGAGGCTGCCGGAGCTGCCCGCGGGGCTCGGTTCGGCGCGCCGGACCTGGGCCGAGGCCGTCACGGCGAACACGATGCCCAGGGAGAGGAACAACAAGAACACGTGCTCGCTTCTCGCGAATCGAGTCCGAGACGGCGACGACTTACGGCTCATGGGAATGACTCCTCGTTCGGCCGAACCAATTCAACCGTTGTTCTACTGAGTGATCACGACGCGTCGGGTGAAGCTCTGTCCTCGGACCTGATAGCGGGCGAAGTACACGCCGGCGGTGACGTCCGCGGCCGGCGTCCACACGGTGCGATAGCGTCCCGGGCCCTGCGTCTCGCTCACCAGCACGGACCGGGTGCGGCCCTGGATGTCGACGATCATGACGCTCACCGGGCTGGTCCGGCCGACCGTGTACTCGATCGACACCGGGCCGCTCGAGGAATCGGACGGACCACGTTGAGCGCGAACGCGAGCTCGCCCGCGCCGGGCACGCCCAGCTTCGCGCGGTTGGTGATCGCGAACCCGGCGTCGCTCACGTCTTGCCCCACCTTGCCGTCGGCGTCCCGCGCCACCACCTTGAACCGCGCCGTGTACGTCGCGCCGGGATTCGCGTGGCTGTTGGTCTGCACCGAGTCCGCCGGCGTCCAGAGGTACGTGCCGGTGTTCGGCTGGCTCAGCGCCACGACGAAGTAGTGAGCGCCCGCGTCCGGCGAAACGTAGAGGTCCACGCCGACGATCGTCTTGCTGGCGATCTCGCTCGCCGTCCACGACACCTTGGCCGGGATCCCCGTGAACAGGTCCTCGCCCCGTTCGGCGTGATCACCGTCACCTGCGGTCCCAGATCGTCGTCGACGATCGTGCCCTGGCCGCTCCCGTCGGCGATCGTCGCGTTCACGGCGTTGCTCAGGTTGACCGCGAACGTCTCCGTTCCCCTCGTTCGCGATGTCGCCGTTCACCGCCACCGTCACCGTGACCGACGTCTGCTTGGCCGGGATCGTCACCACGCCGCCCGCGGCGGCGTAGGTCGTTGTTCGCCGTGGTCGCGGAGCCGTCCGCGGTCGCCCAGCTCACCGACACCGGCACGCCCGCCGGGGACGACAGGACGATCGTGAACACCGCGTTCACGGCGCCCGCGTTGCCTTCCGTCACCGAGACGTCGCCGATCGAGAGCGTCGGCTGGCCATCGTCGTTGCTGATCGTGCCCACCGCCTGGCCGTCGGCGATCGACGCGTTCACCGCGTTCGACAGGTTGACCGTGAAGGTCTCGTCGGACTCGAACCGGGTGTCTCCGTTCACCACGACCGTGATCACAGCACTCGAGGCCTTGGGCGGGATGCTCAGCGTCCCACCGTCCCGGCGTAGTCGCCGTTCGCGATCGTCGCGCTGCCGTCGGCGGTGGCGTAGTCGACCGACACCTTCTGGTCGCTGGTGTTGGACAGGCTCACCGTGAACACCGCGTTGACCGCGCCGCCGTTGCCCTCGACCACCGCTGACGTCGCCGATCGAGACGGACGGCGTGCCGTCGTCGTTCGAGATGGTGCCGACCGCCTGGCCGTCGCCGATGGTGGCGTTGGCTGCGTTCGCGAGGTTGACCGTGAAGGTCTCGTCGCCTTCGCGCTTGGTGTCGCCGTTCACCACCACCGTGATCGTCCCGGTCGAGGTCTTGGGCGGGATCGACAGCGTCCCGCTCGCGGCGACGTAATCGAGGTTCGCGAGAGTCGCGGTGCCGTCCGCGGTGGCCCAGTCGACCGACACCTTCTGGTCGCTGGTGTTGGACAGGCTCACCGTGAACACCGCGTTGACCGTCCCGGCGTTGCCCTCGATCACCTTGACGTCGGCGATCACGAGCGACGGCGTGCCGTCATCGTTGCTGATCGTCCCCACGCCCTGGCCATCGGCGATGGTCGCGTTGGCCGCGTTCGCGAGGTTGACCGTGAAGGTCTCGTCGCCCTCGCGCTTGGTGTCGCCGTTCACCACCACCGTGAACGTACCGCTCGAGGTCTTGGGCGGGATCGAGGCGTCCCGGTCGCGGCGACGTAGTCGAGGTTCGCGAGCGTCGCGCTGCCGTCGGCGGTCGCGTAGTCCACGCTCACCTTCTGGTCGGAGGTGTTGGAGAGGCTGACGGTGAACACGGCGTTGACCGCTCCGCCGTTGCCCTCGATCACCTTGACGTCGGAGACCGTGAGCGAGGGCGTGCCGTCGTCGTTGGTGATCGTGCCCTGGCCCTGGCCGTCGCCGAGGGTGGCGTTCACCGGGCTCGACAGGTTGACGAGGAAGGTCTCGTCGCCCTCGCGCTTGGTGTCGCCGTTCACCAGCACCGTCAGCGTGGCGCTCGCGCCCTTGGCCGGAATGGTCAACGTGCCGCTCGCCGCCTGGTAATCGGTGTTGGCGAGCGTCGCGCTGCCGTCGGCGGTCTGGTAGCTCACGGTCACCACCTGGTCGGTGGTGTTGAGAGGCTGACCGTGAACACCGCGGCGACCGTGCCGGCATCGCCCTCGGTCACGGTGACGTCGCCGATCGAGAGCGACGGCACATTGTCGTCGTTGGTGATGGTGCCGATGCCCTGGTTGTCGGCGATCGAGGCGTTGGCCGCGCCCGACAGGTTGACGAGGAAGGTCTCGTTGCCCTCGAGCTTGGTGTCGCCGGTGACGTTCACCGTGATCGTGCCGCTCGAGGTCTTGGCGGGATGCTCAGCGTCCCGCTGGCCGCCGCGTAGTCGGAGTTGGCGAGCGTGGCGCTGCCGTCGGCGGTGGCGTAGTTGACGTTCACCGCCACATCGGTCTGGTTCGAGAGGCTGACCGTGAACACCGCCTGGGTGGTCCCCGCGTTGCCCTCGGTCACCGTCACGTCGTCGATCGCGAGCGACGGCACGCCATCGTCGTTGTTGATGGTGCCGACACCCTGGTTGTCACCGAACGCAGCGTTGGTGGGGCCCGACAGGATGATCGAGAATTTCTCGTTGCTCTCGCGCTTGGTATCGCCGTTGACCTGCACGGTGATCTGCTGGAGTTAGGGCGCCCTGGCCGGGAACGTCAGCGTGCCGCTCGCCGCCACGTAGTCGTTGTTGGCGAGCTTGGCGGTGCTGTCGGTCGTGGAGTAGTTGACCGTCGCGTTCAGGCCCGAGACCGGCGACAGCGTGACCGTGAACACCGCGTTGGTGGTGCCCGCGTTGCCCTCGGACACCGTCGCGTCGTTGATCGTGAGCGTCGGCGGCCCGTCGTCGTTCAGGATCAAGATCGTCCCGACGCCGGTTCCCGCGATGGTGGCGTTGACCGCGCCCGAGAGCGTGACGGTGATGGTCTCGTTGCTCTCTTGCCGCGTATCGCCCGCCACTTGGACGGTGATCTGCTGGGTGGTGGCGCCCTTGGCCGGGAACGTGAGCGTGCCGCTCAGGGCCGTGTAGTCGCCGTTGTCGACCCTGGCGGTGCCGTCGGCGGTGGCGTAGTTGACCGTCACGGTCTGGCCCGAGACCGCCGACAGCGTGACCGTGAACACCGCGGGCGTGGTGCCCGCGTTCCCCTCGATCACGTTCAAGCTTGCGGGGCTGGGGCTGATCGTGAGCGTCGGCGTGGCGTCGTCGTCGGTGATCGTGCCCACGCCCTGACCGTCGCCGATCGTCGGCCCGCCGGTCGGATTGCTGAGGTTGACGAAGAAGGTCTCGTTGGCTTCGTTCCGCGTGTCCCCGTTCACGACCACGGTGAGCTGCTGGGTCGGTACCTTGGCCGTGAAGGTGAGCGTGCCGCTGGACGCCACGTAGTCGCCGTTCGCGATCGTCGAGGTGCCGTCGGCGGTCTGGTACTGCACGGTCACCACCTGATCGGTGGGCTTCGAGAGGCTGACCGTGAAGACCGCGTTGGTCGTCGTCGCCGCGGCGCCCTCGGTCACCGTCACGTCGTTGATCGAGATCGTGGGCTGACCGTCGTCGTTGGTGATCGTGCCGAGGCCCTGGCTGTCGACCAGCGTCGCGTTGGCCGCGCCCCGACAGGTTGACCGTGAAGGTCTCGTTGCCCTCGAAGTTGGTGTCGCCGGTGACGTTCACCGTGATCGTGCCGCTCGCCGCCTTGGCCGGGATGCTCAGCGTCCCACTGGCCGCGACGTAGTCCGCGTTCGCGAGGGTGGCGCTGCCGTTCGCGGTGGCGAAGTTGACGGTCACCGTCTGGTCGGTGGTGTTCGACAGCGACACGGTGAACACGAAGCTCGTGGTGCTGGCGTTGCCCTCCGCCAGCGTGACGTCGCTCGATCGACATCGTCGGCACGCCGTCGTCGTTCAAGATGGTCGCGGTCGAGGTGTTCGGGTTGCCGAGGCAGGCGCCGTCCGCGGTGGTGAGGGCGACGCTGAAGGTCTCGTTCGACTCCCGCTTGGTGTCGCCCACCGCGTTGATGGTGATCGAGGCGGTGGTCTGTCCGGCCGGGATCGTCACCGAGGGCTGACCGGCAGGTAGTCGTTGTTGGCGGCGGTCGCGGTGCCGTCCTGGGTCTGGTAGTTGACCGTCACGTCGGAGCCGACCGTGCTCGACATGGTGAGCAGGAACGTGTACGGCACGAGCCCGGCGTTGCCCTCGCTCTGGCTCTGGCCGGGGCCGATCGTCACCGTCGGCCCGCCGGAGCTGACGACGTGGAGCACCGCGGCGGACGCGGCCTGACCGTCGGGGTTGGTGATCGTGAGCGTGTACTTCTCACTCGGCAGGTTGGGCGACGCCGAGATCGTGTTGAGCACCAGGTTGACCGTGGTCGGATCGACCCAGGTCGCCGACGTCACCGTGGGCGGCGTGCCGCTCGCGGCGCCGTTCGAGGCCGTCGCGGTGAGGTGGGCGAACGCCGGCACGCCGGGCAGGTTCGCGCCCGGGTCGAAGTACCCCGACCCCGAGCTCGAGGCCCGGTGAGCGTGACGCTCACCGCCGCCTGGCAGGCGGTGACGTCGGGCAGGAACGCTCGGCGTCGCCGGCGGTGGCGCGATCAGCCGCGCGATCCGCACGCCGTACGAGTTGGCGACGTCGCAGAACTCCTGCACCGTCCACATCGACATGTCGTCGATCGGATCGAGGCTGGTGATCGAGTAGTCGCCCCAGCGCCGGCTGCCGCGTTGCGCGCCGTTGTCGCCCGTCGGGTTGTAGGCGGTCGCGCTGGCGGTGAGGGACACCGGCGTCCCCATCGTGTCCGAGCGGATCGCCGGCGAGGCGGCCAACGGTCCCGGCGTTGGCGAACTCATTCGTGCCGGCGGTGGTGAAGCCCATCGCGGCGTGCCCCTGCCCCGACACCATGACGCTCCCATCCAGTAGTTCTTCTCGGTCGTCGGTGTTGCCGGCCGAGGGGCGTGAACACGGTTCCCGCCTGGACGATGGTCGGCGTGCCGGAGCCGACCGGCACCTGCAGCTCGGTCCAGCGCACGCCGTCGCGGGTGACCCCGCGCCGGGGCCGACGCCGGTGTTGTCGATGCCGATGTTCTGCGCCACCCACATGCGGTCGCCGCGCAGCGCGGCCTGGAACACGCGATCGTCGAGCGCGTCGAGGCGTCCATTCGATCCGCCGGTGTTGCCGGAGTGATCCGAGCTGATCGGGACGTCGGTGCCGAGAACGGTGATCGTGATGTTCCCCGAGATCGTCGGCGTCCCGCCCGGGTTGGAGACCCGGCGCGCCTGCAGCGTGCCGAAGGTGGCGCCGTCGACGCCGATGAACCAGCCCTCGGTCGACGACGGGTTCGGGCTGTCGACGCCGCGCGGCGCGAACGGGCCGATGAAGTCGGGCTGCGACATCAGCCGGCGGAACACGGTCACCACGATCGGGCCGGAGCCGAGCACCGAGGACTTGCGGATGACGCAGCCGTCGGTGGCATCGAAGGTGCCGCCGCAGAAGTTGTCGGTGCCGATGTAGAGCGCGTTGGCGTCGATCCCGAGCGACGGATAGTCGGCGAAGCAGTTGCTCGAGATCGCGGGCGGCGTGGTGGCGATGGGAATGAAGAAGTAGGTCCACACCGTCGCCCCACTGATCACGCCGTTACTGGCGGCATCGCTGACGCGCGATCAGGATCTTGTTGGGAGTGGGGACGTTGATGATGGTGATGAACCAGCGTCCGGAGAGCCGGTCGTAGCGGACCTGCGGGTCACTGGTGCCGACGCCATCACGCACCGTGGTGAAGAAGGTGTTGGTGGTGGTGGTTGAGGACGCCATCGCCGACGCCGGTGGTTTTGTTGAAGGTGACGATCCGGCCGTTGACCCCGACCACGTACTGGGTCGGTCCCACCGCGCCGTCGCAGTCGGGCGGGAACGCGTTGGTCGGGTTGTTGATGCCCTGGAGCGTGGCGCCGGTGAAGTTCACGCCGACGGTCTGCGGGCTCATGATCTGGACCCTGCCGCGGCTCTCGAGCTGCATCCCGCCGTTCACGCGATAGGGAATCGACGGCGCCGCCGGCGAGGCCGGGTTCTGGATCTTGTCGTGCTCCCATTCATACTCGGGAATCATCTCCGGCTTGGCCGCCGAGTTGCTGGGATGCGACCGCTCGTACTGCATGATCTCGGCGACGGTCTGGCGAATGCCGACCGCGCCGGTGACCGGCGTGCCGACGCGCTCGATGTCCGCGGCGAGGGCAGGAGCGAAACGAGAGCGGCGGGCAGAAGGCCCGCCACGATCGAGAGCAGAACGCGAAGCTTCGTCCGGGAGAGAATGCGGGAATTCATCGAAGCCTCCACACGGCGCACCACGGGCAAGGGCCACGACACGGGTTCGTGACGGGGCTGGAGTCGTTCCAATGAATGCTTCGGGCAAGCGGCGTGCGGTCCGGGAGTAGAGGGCCCTTGCGCAGCCGGCGGGGGTCACCCGCCACTCGAAGGGGCGCCGGACGCGAGGAGCGTTTCGAGGTCCCCAGTCGAGGCATCGCACGATATCACAGCGGAATGAGATTTGGAGTAAAGAGATCGCTCGAATTCAGCAGCGTCGCGCCATGTAGGCTCATCCGGCAACGCGGAAGGGGCCGGCGACACCGAGCCGACCCCTCTCCGGCAAACACTGCTGGCGCTCGAACCCCGGCCCGACCGCCCCTCCGAGCTTCAGGGCGCCGGGCGTCCGCCCGGCGCCCGGCGCAAGCGCTACTGGGTCACGATGACCCTGCGCGTGTACATCCGGCCCGCGACTCGATAGCTCACGAAATACACTCCGGCCGACACGTCCGGAACCGTGACTCCACACCGCTTCGTGCGTGCCCGCCTGCTTCACTCCCTCCGCCAGCACGGCCCGCGTCCGGCCCTCGGACGTCGACGATCGCGAGCCGCACGTCCGCGTCATGCGCGAGCGCGTAGGCGATCCGCACCGGTCCCGCCGACGGGATCGGTCCCACGCTCCTGAGGCCGAACGAGACCGCGGCACCGCCCGGCACCGACACCTTGGCCTGGTTCGAGATCGCGAACGGCGCGTCGCTGACGTCGTTCCCGACCTTGCCGTCGCCGTCGTGCGCCACCACCTTGAACAGCGCCGAGAACACCGGCGTCACCGGGTCCTCGGGGGTGTTGGTCTGGACCGAGTCCGGCGGCGTCCAAGCATAGGTTCCGCTGTTCGGCTGGTCGAGCGCCACCGCGATGTAGTGATCTCCGTTGTCGATCGAGACCAGCAGATCGACGCCGGTGATCGTCTTGCTGCCCTGGTCGGTCGCGGTCAGGACACCTTGAACGGGCTGCCGGTGTTGATGACCTCGCCGCCGTTGGGCGTGACCACCTGGACCTGCGGGCCGAGATCATCGTCGACGATGGTGCCGAGACCGAACGCGTCCTGGATGGTCGCGTGCAGCGGCTGGGTCAGCCGCACCTGGAACGTCTCGTTGCCTTCGTTCGCGATGTCGCCGTGCACCTGCACCGTCACGGTCGCCTTGGTCTCCTTCTCGCCGAAGGTGATGACACCCGAGCCCGGCGTGTAATCGCCGTCCGGCAGGTTGCCGCCGACCGCCGTGCCATCCAGCGTCGTCCAGTGCACCCGACACCGCCGCCGAGCTGGGCCGGTTCAGGCTCACCGAGAACACGAAGTCGGTCTCGCCCGAGTTGCCCTCGTTCAGCGTCACGTCGCTGATCGAGATCTTGGGCTCGGCGTCGTCGTCCTGGATGGTCACGAACCCGACCCCGGTCCGAACCCGAAGTCACGCAGCGTCGCATTGACCGGGTTGGTCGGCACGATCGCCAGCGTCTCCCAGTCCTCGCGCGTCACGTCGCCGTTGATGAACACGGTGATCCGTCGCCGTCGTCGCCTTGGGCGCGAACGTCACGTGCCCGCTCGCCGCCTGGTAGTCGTTGTTCGCCAGCGTCGCCGCGTCGTCCTCGGTGTGCCAGTCGGCTTCCACCGTGGCCAGCGCGTTGGCGCCCACCAGCGAGATCTGGATCGGGAAGGCGGTCTTGCCACTGTTGCCCTTCGTTCTTGCCCTGGGCCGCCGTGTTGCCCGACGTCACCTGGATCTGCGGCAGGCCGTCGTCGTTCAGGATGGTGCCCGTCCCCTGCGCCGTACCGATCGTGGCGCCGACCGCGCTCGTGAGGTTGACGAAGAAGGTCTCGTCGTTCTCGAGCCGCGTGTCGCCGACCACGTTGATGCGGATCGTGTCGCTCACTGCCTTCGGAGCGATCTTCAGGGTGTCGGTCTTGGCCTGGTAGTCACCGTTGGCCGTGGTCGCGGTGCCGTCCTGGGTGCTGTAGAGCACCAGGATCTGGCTGCCGCTGGTGTTCGAGAGCGTCACCCGGGAACTTGAACACCTTGGTTCCACTCGTTGCCCTCGCTCGCCGCCGGCGCGTCCGCGATCGAGACCGTCGGCGTGCCGTCGTCGTTCTGGATGATCCGTCGGCGGTGCCGTCCGCGATCACGAATGGACTCGAGTTGTCGAGCACGACGTGCATGACCTCGTCGTCCTCGAACTTGGTGTCGCCGTTCACCACGACGGTGATGTTCTGCGAGGTCTCGCCGGGCGCGAACGACAGCGTCCCGCTCGCCGCGACGTAGTCGCTGTTCGCGATCGTCGCGGTCCCGTCGGTGGTGTGGTAGTTGACCGTCACCTTCTCGGTCGCCGCCACCGACAGCGATACCTTGAACACCAGATCGGTGGTCCCGGCGTTGCCTTCGGTCACCGCCGCGTCCGCGATCGAGATCGTCCCGTCGTCGTTGATGATCGTGGCGACGCCGGTGTTGTCCTGGATCGTGGCATGCAGCGGCTGGGTGAGGCGGACGCTGAAGGTCTCGTCCGGCTCGGCCACGTTGTCGCCGTGCACCTGCACCGTCACGGTCGCCTTGGTCTCCTTCTCACCGAAGGTGATCACGCCCAGGCCGGCGTGTAATCGCCGTCCGGCAGGTTGCCGCCGACCGCCGTGCCGTCCTGCGTCGTCCAGTGGACCGACACCGCCGCCGAGCTCGGCCGCGTCAGGCTGACCGAGAACACGAAGTTGGTCTCGCCGGTGTTGCCTTCCTGCACCGCGACGTCGCCGATGTTGATCTTGGGCTCGGCGTCGTCGTCCTGGATGGTCACGAACCCGACCCCGGCCCGAACCCGAAGTCACGCAGCGTCGCGTTGACCGGGTTGGTCAGCACGATCCGCCAGCGTCTCCCAGTCCTCGCGGGTCACGTCGCCGTTGATGAACACGGTGATCGTCGCCGTCGTCGCCTTGGGTGCGAACGTCACGTGCCCGCTCGCCGCCTGGTAGTCGTTGTTCGCCAGCGTCGCCGCGTCGTCCTCGGTGTGCCAGTCGGCTTCCACCGTGGCCAGCGCGTTGGCGCCCACCAGCGAGATCTGGATCGGGAAGGCGGTCTTGCCACTGTTGCCTTCGTTCTTGCCCTGGGCCGCCGTGTTGCCCGACGTCACCTGGATCTGCGGCAGGCCGTCGTCGTTCAGGATCGTGCCCGTCCCCTGCGCCGTACCGATCGTGGCGCCGACCGCGCTCGTGAGATTGACGAAGAAGGTCTCGTCGTTCTCGAGCCGCGTATCGCCGACCACGTTGATGCGGATCGTGTCGCTCACTCGCCTTCGGAGCGATCTTCAGGGTGTCGGTCTTGGCCTGGTAGTCACCGTTGGCCGTGGTCGCGGTGCCGTCCTGAGTGCTGTAGAGCACCAGGATCTGGCTGCCGCTGGTGTTCGAGAGCGTCACCGGGAACTTGAACACCTTGGTTCCACTGTTGCCCTCGCCTCGCCGCCGGCGCGTCCGCGATCGAGACCACCGGTGTGTTGTCGTCGTTGCTGATCGTCCTGACGCCAACGGTGTCCAGGATCGACGCGTTGACCGGGTTCGACAGGTTGACGAAGAACGTCTCGTCCGGCTCGAACTTGGTATCACCGTTGACCTGGACCGTGACGGTCGTCGACGGCTGCTTGGGAAGATCTTGACCGAGCCGCTGGTCGCCACGTAATCGCCGTTGCTCACCTTGGCGGAATCGTCGGCGGTCGCGTAGTCGACCGTGATCGACTGATCGCTGGTGTTGGAGAGGCTGATGGTGAACACCGCGTTGACGGTGCCCGCGTCGCCCTCGATCACCTTGACGTCGCCGATCGAAACCACCGGCGTGTTGTCGTCGTTCGAGATCGTGCCGAGACCGACGCCGTCGCCGATCGTGCCGCCGACCGGGTTCGAGAGGGTGACCGTGTAGGTCTCGTCGCCCTCGAGCTTGGTGTCGCCGTTCACCTGCACCGTGATCGTCGCGCTGGCCGTCTTGGGCGGGATCGTCACGGTGCCGGAGCCCTGCGTGTAGTCGTCGTTCGCGAGCGTCGCCGAACCGTCGCCGGTCTGGTAGTCCACCGAGACCGGATCCGCGCTGTTGTTGGACAGGCTGACCGTGAACACCGCGAGCGTCGGTCCCGCGGTCCCTTCCATCACCTTGACGTCGTCGATCGAGACGGCCGGCGGGGTGTCGTCGTTCGAGATCGTGCCGGTCCCTCGAGCCGTCCGTGATCGTGGCGCCGACCGGGTTCGAGAGGTCGACCGTGAAGGTCTCGTTGGGCTCGAACTTGAATCGTCGTTCACCAGCACCGTGATCGTGCCGGTGAGCGTGTTGGCCGGGATCGTCAGCGTACCCGTCGCCGGGAGGTAATCGGCGTTGGAGGCCATCGCCGAGCCGTCGTTGGTCTGGAAGTCGACCGAGACCGGATCGGGGCTCATGCCCGACAGTGTCACCGTGAAGATGGCGGTGCTGTCGGTCCCTTCGACCACCTTGACGTCATCGATCGAGAGGGTGAAGGCCGGGTCGTCGTTGGAGATCGTGCCCAGCCCCGACCCGTCCGCGATCGAGGCGTTGACCGGAGTCGAGAGGTCGACCGTGTAGGTCTCGTTGGGTTCGGCCGTGACGTCGCCGTTCACCTGCACGGTGATCGTCGTCGACAGGCTCTTGGCCGGGATCGTGGCCAGTGCCGGTCGCCGAAGCATAGTCGTTGTCTCCGAGCGTCGCGGAGCCGTCGTTGGTCTGGAAGTCGACCGAGACCGGGTCCGCGCTCGTGTTGGAGAGGCTCACGGTGAACACCGCCAGCGTCGGACCGGCGTTGCCCCCGATCACCTTTGACGTCGTCGATCGAGACGGTCGGCGCCGTATCGTCGTTCAGGATGGTGCCGAGGCCCTGGGCGTCCGCGATGCTCGCGTTGGATGCGCCCGACAAATTGACGAAGTAGTTCTCGTCGGGCTCGAACTTGGTGTCGCCGAAGACCGGCACCAGGAACACCTGGCTGCTCTGCCCGCCGGTGAACGTGATGAGCGCCGGCCCCTCGGTCTTGTAGTCGTTGTTGGCGTCGGTCGCCGTGCCGTCGGCCGTGCCCACGGTGACCGAGGGCGGGAAGAACGGCGAGGCCGGAGCCGAGAGCGTGACGAGGAAGCTCGCGTTCGTCATGCCGCCGTCGCCCTCGGTCAGGCTCACGTCGTCGACCGAGAAGGTCGGGACCTCGCCGATCGCGAAGTCGCTGAAGCCGCTCACTCCGGTGGCCTGAGTGCTCGTCGACGTCTGCGTCCCCGTCGTCGTCGCCGTCCAGGTCGATGGCCCGTCGAACTTCCTCACCAGGAAGCTCGCGGTGTTGGCGCCCCGTCCAGGTCCGTGGGGTCGAAGTGGAAGGTGAGGTTGGCGCTGCCGAAGTTGCCGGAATCCTTCTTGAGCGACCAGTACCGGTTCGCCGTCTTCGCCGGATCGAGGCCGGATGTGGCGATGCTCGGATGGTCTCCCGCCGTGGTCGACCCCGTGAAGATGAGATTGGTCACAGCGGCCGCGGTGACGAAATCGATCGGGGCGTACTGCGTGGCATCGCCGACTTCCCAGTCTCAGGCTACCGGCGCCACCTGCGATGAGCACCGTCTTCTGGAGGTTGCCGAACACGTAGCGGGTCGAAGAGGCGCCGAGGACCGCGCCGGGCGCAGTGGGTGTCCCGATGGTGAGCGTATTGGCGCCCGTCGTGACCTTTCCCGATGTGAGCGTCAGCGCTCCCGTGACCGTGGTCGACGTGGAGAGCGTGACACCGCTCGCGTTGGCGATCTCGAGGTTCTGAAGCGATGAGATCGGGTTTCCGCTGATCGTCTGGGGAGATGATCCGTTGAGCTTGATGACGAAGACGCCGGCGCCCGTCCCGTGCTCGACCGTACCGTTGTTGACGAGGTCGCCGCCGATGTTGAAGGTGCCGGTCGCCCCCGAGCTGGGATTGTTGCCTCTCAGGATCCCGCCGTTCTGGGTGGTGACGCTTCCGGTGATGTTCCAGACCCCGTTGTTGGGGTCGCCGCCGCGTTGGTCCCGACCAGAACGGCGCTGGCGCCATCGATGACCACGTTGCCGCTCACCGTGTGCGTGCGCGCCGTCGTGCCGGTGGAGCCGCGCAGCTGCAGCGAGTTCAACAGGGTGAGGTTGCCGGTGATGGTCAGGTTGGTGCCCGGCGACGAGTTGGCGGTCGAGCTCCACGTCAAATTGCCGAAGTTGCCGGGGGCGCTGATGGAGGTTTGCGCGCCGTTGAAGATGTAGGTGCTGTTGCTGTCGAACACGCGCGTCACGCCGGGCTGGGTCTGTACCGTGCCACCCTGCTTGAAGGTGGAGCCCGCCTGGAGCGTGAACGTGCTCGACACCGTCAACGTGAAGGTCGATGCATCGACCGTGCTTGCGTTCTTCACGGTCACGTTGGCCGAAGCCGCGTTGGCCGAGAGCGTCACGGTGAACCCACCCTCGATGGTCGCATCGTCACCGGCGATCGGAGCGCTCGCCCCCGAGGCGCCACCGGAGGTCGCCGACCAGGTCGAGGTGGACGACCAGTTCCCGCTGGCCACCGAGAATCGCGAAGCAGCGAAGACGCTGCTGGCCGTCAACACGAGCATGATGGCCGCGCCAAAGAAGGCGCCAGCTCGACGCGAGAACCGTCCGGCTTCCGCCGAGGTTCGATGGGGAGCTGCGAGCGATGACTTCACGGGTTCCTCCGAGGCAGGGGGTTTCGGATCGTGAGAAGCAAACGGTTCAGCGCAACGCGGTCACGGAATCCGGCACCGACATCGGCCCGCGACGAACGACGGTCTGCTCGTAGGGAGCAGGTGGGGCGTCGCCGGATGTTGGGCAGGCTGCGAGGCGCCGACGGTGCAATGAGAATCTCGGCTAGTGCCGGCGACCGTCGACAGGGAATCGACCGGGACCGGGAGATAGGTGAATGGCCGATCGAGCGGGCGAAGACTCGCCACGGTCACGACCCAGATGCGATGAGGCCCAGACCTTTGCTAGGCGCTAATCTTCCCCGGGGCGGGTCGCCGAAACAAGCTCATTCTCGGTCGATGCTTCCGGATGGCGGGTTTCGGCTCAACGGGCGAGCGCCAGCCTCCGCACGAAGCTCCGCTCCGGGGTGACGTAGTGCACGAAGTACAAACCGGCGGCGGCGCCTTCGCCGCGCCCTCCCACGTCGCCCGATGGCGGCCCGCCGGCAGCTCGCCGTCGGCCAGCACCGCGATCTCGCGCCCCTGGACGTCGATCACGCTCACCCGCACCGGCGCCGATCGCGGCAGCGCGTACGTCACCGTGAAGGGACCGCGGCCGGGGTTGGGCATCACCGGGGCGAGCGCGAATTCCGTCACCGCCGTCGGATCGGCGCCGAGCAGACGCGGGTCGACGATGGTGAAGACGTGCTCGCTCTGGTCCTGGGCGTCGTCGCCTTCGGTGGCGTGCGCCACCACCCGGACCATTGGCGTGAGACCGGCGTCGGCGGGTCGGCCACCGGGGCGTCCACCGTCCAGTCGAAGGTGCCGTCGTTGTCCTCTCCCGTCGCGATCGAATGGAACGAGTTCCCGGCATCGTACGAAATGAAGAGGTCGATGCCCGTGATCCCGACGACGCTGGTCGCGGTCCAGGCGACCTTCGCGGTCTGGCCGGGGGACGTAGAACTCGCCGCCGTTGGGCGAGATCAGCGCGACATCGGGTGGCGGCGGATCGTCGTCGAGGATGGTGCCGATCCCCTCCTGGTCGCGGATCGTGCCGTGGAGTGGTTGGGAGAGCCGCATGATCAGCGTCTCGTCGGGCTCGTCGTGGGTGTCGGCGTTCACCAGCACGGTGAGCGTGGCCTTGATCGACTTGGGCCCGAACACCAGGGTGCCCGCCGCCGGCACGTAGTCGAGGAACGGCTGCAGCGCGCCCGCGGTGACGTCCTCGGTGGCGTAGTCGACCTGGACCGGGACCTGGCTCGGGACGCTGAGCGTGACCGAGAACACCATCGCGGTCTGCCCGCCGGTGCCCTCGGCGACCACGACGTCATCGACGAAGAACAGCGGCTCGGCGTCGTCGTCCTGGATCGTGGCGTCCCACGCGCCCGGCTCGGCGAGCGTGGCGCCGACCGGGCTCGAGCACCACGCGCACGGTCTCCCAGTCCTCGCGCTTGACGTCGCCGTGGACCATGATCACGAAGCTCGCGCTGTCGGCCTGGGTGAGAACACCAGGTGCCCGCTGGTCGGGACGTAATCGTCGTTGGCGATCGTCGCGGTGCCGTCCTCGGTGTGATAGTCGACCTCGATGGACCCGATCGCCGACGCGTTCGACAGCGCCACGGTGACCTTCATCGGCGTGAACCCTCGTCGCCCTCGTTGGTGTAGCTCAGGGCCTCGATCACGCGCGATCGACGGCGTGCCGTCGTCGTCGACGATGGTCCCCACCGCCGAGCTGTCGGCGATGTCGGCGCCGATGGAGCTGGTGAGCACGACGAGGAAGGTCTCGTCGTTCTCGTCCTTGGTGTCGGCCACGACCGGGATGCGGATCGTGTCGCGGCTCGCGCCGAGCGGCACGTTCAGCACGCCGGACTTGGGCGCGTAGTCGCCGTTGGCGACGGTCGCCGAGCCGTCGGCGGTCTGGTAGCTGATCGAGACCGGACGCTCGGAGGCGTTCGACAGGTCGACCAGAAACGCCCAATCGGTGGCGGCGCCGTCGCTGCCCTCGTCGCGGGTGAGGTCCTGGATCGTGACCTGCGGCACCGGATCGTCGTTGACGATGGTGCCGAACGCCGCGGCTTCGCGCGATGGTCGCGTTGACCGGGTTCATCAGGCTCACGCGGAAGCGCTCCGTCGAGCTCGTACCTGGTGTCGCCCTTCACCAGCACGGTCACGGTGGCGGAGAGCGACATGCTCGGGAACGAGACCGTGCCCTGCGCGGTGATGTAGTCGCCGCTCGCCAGGGTGGCGGTGTTGTCGAGCGTGCGCCAGCCGACCGAGATGTTCTGGTAGCTCGGGTTGGTGAGCACGATGGTGAACACCGACTGGACCGTGCCGGAGTTTCCTTCGACCACCGAGGTGTCGAAGACGATGATCCCGGGTCGCGCGTCGTCGTTCTGGATCGATGCCCACGCCCGAGTCGTCGAGGATCGTGGCCCCGGTCGGGCTCGACAGGGTCACGGTGAAGGTCTCGCTGGTCTCGAAGGTGGTGTCGCCGACCACCGCCACCGCGATCGTGTCGCCCAGCGCCTCGGCGGGAATGGTGAGCGTGCCGTGGGTCTCGAGGTAGTCGCCGTTGGCCACGGTCGCCGTGCCGTCGGACGTCTGGTAGTCCACGGTCACCGGCTCGGCGCTGGCGTGGTCGAGCGAGACGGTGAAGACGAGGTTCTTGAGGCCGCCGTTCCGCTCCATCATCGCCACGTCGTCGATCGACAGCGTGGGCGTGCCGCTCACGGCGCGGGTGCTCGAAGCCGGCCGGGCGGAGCGTTTCCTGGGCGTCCGCCGCGGCGGTGATGGAAACGGTGACGACGAGGATGGCGAGAACGGCCGCGACGAGTCGCAGCCTCGTAGCAACGAGGTCGGAGTTCATCTCAGGGCTCCCGGTGCCTGGGACTGGGAATGGTCAACGCGTGAGCACGAGCCGCTGGACTCGGGCCTGCCGCCCGGGAACCGGTAGCGGACGAAGTAGAGCCAGGCCGGCATCTGGTCGCCGTTCCAGGTCGCCCGGTAGCGGCCACGCGGCGTCATGCCGCTCGCCAGCACCGCCACCTCGCGGCCTTGGACGTCCACCATGCTCACGCGGAACGAAGCCGTCCTTGGCAGCGTGTACTCGATCGTCACCGGCTGACCGTACCGGCTCGGGTTCGGCGTCACCCGGCCGAGCGCGAACGACGTGATCGGCTCGCCCGGCGGAACGCCCACCACTCCGTCGTCGTTCACGATCGTCCTGACGCCGGTGTTGTCCTGGATCGTCCCGTGGAGCGGCTGGAGTCAGGAGGATCTGGAAGGTCCCGTCCGGCCTCGTTCTCGGTGTCGCCGTGCACGTCGATCGTGACGACGGCCTGGGTCTGGCCGGGGCGAAAGTGACCAGGCCCGAACCGCAGCGTGAAGTCCCTGTCCGGTGAGTTCCCTCCCAGCGCCAGGTCGTCGATGGTCGTCCAGTGGACCGACACCGCGGCCACCGCGTTCGGCCGGCTGAGCGAGATCGAGAAGGCGCACGGGGTCTCGCCGTCGTTCCCCTCCCTCACCACCGGGTCGCCGATCGAGATCAGCGGCTCCGGGATCGTCGTCCGCGATGCTCACGTGCCCGACCCCCGGACCGAAACCGAAGTCGCGCAGGGTCGCGTTCACCGGGTTCTCGAGCACGATCGCGATCGTCTCCAGGCCTCGTGCGTCAGGTCGCCGTTGACGAACACCGTGATCGTCGCGGTCGTCGTACTGGGCGCGAACGTCGCGTGCCCGCTCGCCGGCTGGTAGTGTCGTTGTTCGCCACCGTCGCGGAACCGTCGGCGGTGTGCCAGTCGCACTCCACCGTGCTCAGCCCGTCGGCGCCCACCAGCGACAGCTGAATCGGGAACGCCGCTTTGCCGCTGTTGCCTTCGTTTCTTGGCCTGGGCGCCGGTGTTGCCCGAGGTCACCTGGATCTGCGGCGGGCCGTCGTCGTTGAGGATGGTGCCTTGCACCGTCGCCGGTCCGCCGTTCACGGCGCCGACCACACTCGTGATATTGACGAAGAACGTCTCGTCGGCCTCGAACCGCGTGTCGCCGATCACCGTGATGCGGATGGTGTCGCTCGGCGCGCCGGCGGGGATTACGAGGGTTGCGCTCTTCGCCTGATAGTCATTGTTCGCCACGGTCGCCGTGCCGTCCACCGTCTGGTACGTCACCTGGATGGGGTCGCCGGAGGGGGAAGAGACCGTGACGGGGAACCTGGCCGTCCGGCTGCCACTGGCCCCTTCCGTGATCGCCGCCGCGTCCGCGAAGGTGACCACCACCGGGGGTCGTCGTTCCACGATCGTCCCCACGGCCGAGACGGTCCCACCGATCGCGTCGAGCACCATGAGCATGGTTTCGTCCTGCTCGTACGGGATGTCCCCGTTCACCAGCACGGTGAGGGTCTTGGAGGTCTCCCCCGGCGCGAACGACAGGGTTCCGCTCTGCGACACATAGTCGCCGCTGGCCGCCGTCGCCGTGCCGTCGGCGGTATGGTAGGGCACCTGGAACTTCTCGTTCTGCGGATCGATCGACACCTTGAAGACCAGGTTCCCGGTGCCCGAGTCGCCCCTCGACCACCGAGCCACCGGTGATGCCGACCGACGGAATCGGGTCGTCATTCGAGATCGTGACGTCGCCCTCGCCCGTCGGCGATCGTGGCGTTGGTCGAGTTCGACAGGATCACCGAGAAGAACTCGGTCCGGCTCGGGATGCCTGTCCCCGTTCACCAGGACCGTGATCGTGGCGCTCGACGACTCGGGGCGGGATCGCGAGGGTTCCGGATGCCGGCTGATAGTCGCCGCCGGCGACGGTCGCGCGACCCGTCCGACGTCTGCCAGTCCACCGTCAACGTCTGGGTGGCGATGTTGAAACGAGTGACGGTGAGCATCGCCGCGACGACGCTCGAGTCGCCCTCGATCACCTCTGACGTCGGTGATGCTGACCCACGGCGCCACGTCATCGTTCGAGATGAAGACGTCCCCACGCGGGTCATTGATCGACGCATTGATCGCCTCGGTCAAGATCACCGAGAAGAACTCGTTCGGCTCGACGCGGGTATCCCCGTTCACGAAGACCGTGATCGTGCCTGTCGTGGCCCCGGACGGGATGTGAACGGTTCCCGATGCCGGCTGGTAATCGCCGTCCGCGGCGAGCGCCGAGCCGTCTTCGGTGTGCCAGTTCGCATCCACGCTCGGTTGAGTATCGCCCCCGCGAGACACCGTGAGCATCACCGGATGGGCGACGTCGCTGTTTCCTTCGCTCACGTTGACGTCATTGATCGTGAGGAATGTCGGAACAATCGGTTGATCGTCGTTGATGACCGTGACGACCGCTTCCCCATCGGCAATCGCGGCATTGATCGGGTCCGACAAGATCACCGAGAAGGACTCGTGCGGCTCGATCCGCGTGTCGCCGTTCACCAGGACCGTGATCGTGCCGGTCGAAGACTGGGGCGGGATCGCGACGGTTCCAGAAGCCGGCTGGTAGTCGCCGTCCGAGGCGAGCGCCGAACCGTCGGCGGTGTGCCAGGCTGCGGTCACGGTCTGGCTGGTCGTCCCCGTGCGCCTCACCGTGAGCACGACGGCTGTGGCGCCCGAGTTGCCCTGCATACAGGGAGGCGTCGCCGATGGAGAGGACCGGCGGGAGATCGTCGTTCGCGATGGTCCCCCTGCCGGTATCGTACTGGATCGTCGCGTGGAACGGCCGGGAGAGCACGACCGCGAATACTTCGTCGTCCTCGACTTCCACGTCGCCCATCACCTGGATGGTAACGGTCGTCGACGACGCCTTGGGCGGGATCGTCACCACGGTGAGGGGAACCTGCTGGTAGTCACCGCCAAAGTGCGAGGCCGAAATGTCGAAGGTGGCGTACGAGAAGTTCACGGTCTGATAGGTTGGATTGCTGAGGCTCACCGTGAACACCCCGGGGTGGTTCCGCTGTTTCCTTCGATCACCGTGACGTCATCGATCCGGATCTGCGGCGAGGCATCGTCGTTCGTGATCGTGGCCGTCGCCGTCGTGTTGGTGAGCGTGGCGCCACTCGGGTTCGAGAGTTGGAGTTGGAAGCTCTCGGTCGGTTCCAAGATCCGGTCGCCGTTCACGAACACCGTGAAGGTCACCGACAGCGTCTTGGCCGGGATCGTTACCGTCCCCGAGGCCGTCGCGTAGTCACCGTCGGCAGCGGTCGCCGTGCCGTCGACGGTCTGGTACTGGAACGACGTCCGGCATCCCGCTCAGCCGGGCGAGCACGGCGGTGAAGACCGCGGCGGTCGTTGCCGCTGTCCCTCGGCGACCGTGACGTTCCCGACCGAAAGTTGCGGCATCGGATCGTTGTTCGAGATCGTGCTGACGCCCTGGCTGTCGGCGATCGCGGCCCCGACCGGGTTCGAGAGATCGACCGTATACGTCTCGTCGCCTTCGAACGCAGGGTCGCCGGGGACCACCACCGTGATCGTCCCCGTGAGCATGTTGGACGGGATCGTCAGCGTGCCGCTTGCGGGGAGGTAGTCGTCGTCGGCCGCGGTCGCGGTGCCATCGTGGGTCTCGTAGTGCACCGAGACCGGAGTCGCGCTCGGTCCGGACAGCGTCACGGTGAAGAACGCCTCGACGTCGCCCTCGTCCCCGGCCACCTTGACGTCATCGATCGAGATCGTGATCGCCGCCTGGCGCGGCGCGCGGGGGTCGGGCGCCGCCGCGCGTGCCGACCCGGTCAGCGACACGAGGAACAGGAGCGAGGCGGAATAACCCATCAACCGATCGAGGAGACGACGCCTGCGGTCGATCACGGCATCCTCCGATGGTCACGAGCTCCTGAGAGCTAACGCATGAGCACGAGCCGCTGCACCTGAGCCTTGCCGCCCGTGAACTGGTAGCGCACGAAGAAGAGCCCGGCCGGTGCGTTACCACCGTTCCAGCTTACCTGGTAACGACCCGGCAGCATGAACCCGCTCGCCAGCGCCGCCACCTCGCGGCCCTGCACGTCGATCATGCTCACCCGGATCGACGCCGCCCTCGGCAACGCGTACTCGATCGTCACCGTCTGGCCGAACTCCGCCGGGTTGGGCGTCACCTTGCGTAGCACGAACGCCGTGATCGCCTCGCCCGGCTGCACCTGCACTGGTCCGATCACGGTCGAGTTCCCGCCGCGGTCTCGCACCTCGAGCCGGTACCAGTACGTCCTGCCCGCCACGACGCCGCGGTCCACCGTCCCGATCACGCCGCCCTCGTCGCGCTGATCGGTCATCACCGGCGACCACGGCCCGATCTCGCTCTCCGACCGCTCGAGCGACAGGCTCGCGATCTGCGTCGCGTCCGCGAGCTGCCAGTGCAGCGACACGGCCACCCATGACCGGCTCCGCCTTGAACTGCGTCACCAGCGTCGGCGTCGGTCCACCGTCGTCGTTCAGGATCGTGCCGGTGCCGAATGCGTCCCGGACCGTGCCGTGCAGCGGGCTGCTCAGGTGGACCTGGAACGTCTCGTCGGGCTCGGTATCGGTGTCCCCGTTCACCCGCACGGTGAGTGTCGCCTTCGTGCTCCTTCGTGCCGAAGGTGACGACACCGGACGCCAGGTTGTAATCGCCGGGCACGGCGGTGACCGGCCTCCGCCGCCCAGTGAACCGAGACGGCGGCCGAGCTGGGACGGCTCAGGGTCACCGAGAACACGAAGTCGGTGGTGCCGCTGTCGCCCTCGTTGTGCGTGACGTCGTCGATCGAGATCAGCGGCTCTGGGATCGTCGTCCTGATCCTCACGTGCCCGACCCCGACCGAACCCGAAGTCCCGCAGCGTCGCGTTGACCGGGTTCTCCAGCACGATCGCCAGCGTCTCCCAGTCCTCGCGCGTCTCGTCGCCGTTGATGAACACCGTGATCGTGGCGATCGTGGCCTTGGGCGCGAACGTTACGTGCCCGCTCGCCGCCTGGTAGTCGTTGTTCGCCAGCGTCGCCACGTCGTCCGCGGTGTGCCAGTCGCACTCGACGGTCGCCAGGGCATTGGCGCCGACCAGCGAGATCTCGATCGGGAAGGCGACCTGCCGTTGTCGCCTTCGTTCTTGCCCTGGGCCGCGGTGTTGCCCGCCGTCACCTGGATCTGCGGCAGGCCGTCGTCGTTCAGGATCGTGCCTGCACCGTCGGCGGTCCGCCGTTCACGGCGCCGGAGACGCTGGTGATGTTGACGAAGAACGTCTCGTCGTTCTCGAACCGGGTGTCGCCGTTCACGATGATGCGGATCGTGTCGCTCGGCGCGCCGGCGGGAATCTGGAGCGTCGCGGTCGTGGCGTGGTAATCGTTGTTTGCCACCGCTGCCGTGCCGTCGGCGGTCTGGTAGCTCACCTCCACGGGGAAGCCGGTCGGCGGGGAGAGCGTGACCGGGAACTTGAACAGCTTGCTCCCGGAATTGCCCTCCGTCGTCGGAGCCGCATCCGCGAAGGTCACGGTCGTCGCGGTGGTGTCGTCGTTCACGATGGTCCCCACGCCCGAGACCGCGTGGATACCCACGTTCACCACCATCACCATGGCCTCGGTCGGCCTCGTACTGGATATCCCCGTTCACCGCCACGATGAGCGGCCTTGATGTTTGCCCCGGCGCGAACGACAGCGTTCCGCCCGTGGCCACGTAGTCGCCGCTCGCCGCCGTCGCGGTGCTATCGGACGTGTGGTAGCTCACCGTCACCTTCTCGCTCATCGGCTCGAGTGACACCTTGAAGAACAGGTTCGTCGTTCCCGAGTCGCCCTCGACCACCGTCGCGTCCGTGATGCGGAGCGGAGCCGTATCGTCGTTGGAGATCGTGATGTCCCCTTGTCCGTCCATGATCGTGGCGTTGACCGCCCCCGACAGCACGACCGAGAAGAACTCCGTCGAACTCGCCGTCGATGTCGCCGTTCACCATCACCGTGATCGTCGCCGGTCGACGCAAAGGGTGGAATGGCGATGGTCCCTGCCGCCGGCTGGTAGTCGCCGTCGGCGACGAGCGCCGAGCCGTCCGGAGGTGTGCCAGCCCACCGTCACCATCTGGTCGTTGGAGCCGGATCGGCTCACCGTCAGCACCGCCAGCCGTGGCGCCCGCGTTGCCCTCGACCACCTTGACGTCGTCGATCGAGAGAAACGGCGGAGGACCCGGATCATCGTTCGAGATGGTCCCGGTGCCGTGATCGTTCTCGAGCATCGCGTTCCGGGGATCGTAGAGCACGAGCCAGAAGACCTCGTCGCTTTCAGGTTCCAGATCACCCTTCACCTTGACGGTGACGGTGGCCGACGACGCCTTGGGAGGAATCGTCACCAGACCGCCCGGGATCGGGATGAAGTCGGTGTTGTACTGGGTCGTGACGTCCTGGGTGTCGTACTGCACCGTCACCTTCTGGTAGGTGGGATTGGCTGAGGCTCACCGTGAAGACCGCATCGGTGTAGCCGGCAGTTACCCTCGATGACCTTGACGTCGTCGATTCGGATCCGCGGTGAAACATCGTCATTCGTGATCGTGCCGGTCCCGGTTCCGTTCGCGATGGTCGCGCCCGTCGGATTCGACAGCAGGAGCCGGAAGTTCTCGGTCGGCTCGAAGACCCGGTCGGCGTTCACGCGCACGGTGATCTGCACGAACTGCGTCTTGACCGGAACGGTGAAGGTGCCTCGAGGCCGCGACGTAGTCGCTGTCGGCCAGCGTCGCGGTGCCGTCGACCGTCTGGTAGTCGAACGACACCGGGCTCCCGCTCGCATTGGTGAGCGTGACCAGGAAGACCGCGTCGGTGAGGCCGGAGTCGCCCTCGTTGACCGTGACGTTGCCGATCGAGATCGCGGGCGTCGGATCGTTGTTGGAGATCGTGCCCACGCCCTGACCATCGGCGATCGAAGCACCGATGGGGTCCCGAGAGATCCACGGTGTAGGTCTCGTCGCCCTCGAGCGTGGCGTCGCCGATCACCACCACCGTGATCGTGCCGGTGAGCATGTTGGGCGGGATGGTCAGGGTGCCGCTGGTGGAGCGTAATCGCTGTCTCGCCGCGGTCGCGGTGCCGTCGTGGGTCTGGTAGTGGACCGAGACCGGGCTCGCGCTCGGAGCGGACAGCGTCACCGTGAAGTACGCCTCGACGTCGCCCTCGTCCTCGACCACCTTGACGTCGTCAATCGAGATCGTGACGGCGGACGTCGCGCGGCGCGCGGGGCGCTGCGAGCGCGGACCCGGCCAGCAGCAGGAGGAACAGGAACGAGATGGAACCGCCGGCCAGCCGGCCGGGGCGAGGCGAGTGGCGCTTCATGGACGACCTCCCGAGAGCGTGGAACAGTGGGCAAGGACTGTTCGACCGGGGGATCGGTCGTTCGAACGCATGGGTCGACGGATCGATCATCTCTCGCGCCGGACGTGCGATCAACGACTATTCCGACGCACCCTCCGCGCCGGATCTCACGAGCGCCGGAGAACGGTGCTAACGCATGAGCACGAGCCGCTGGACGTAGGCCTTGCCGCCCGGGAACTGGTAGGCGCACGAAGTAGAGCCCGGCCGGCAGTGCGCCCTGGTCGCCGTTTCCGTTCCAGGTCACCTTGTAGCGACCTCGACGGCGTCATGCCGCTCGCCAGCACCGCGACGTCGCGGCCCTGACGTCCACCATGCTCACCCGATCGACGCCGTCTTCGGCAAGGCGTACTCGATCGTCACCGGCTGACCGTAACGGCCCGGGTTCGGCGCCACCCGGCGGAGCGCGAACGACGTGATCGCGTCGCCCGGCTCGACGTCGACCGGCCCGCCGTCGTGGTCATCGATCGTTCCCGGCCCTGGGCGTCGGCCAGGTTCGCATTGACCGAGTTCGACAGGTTGACCACGAAGGTCTCGTTAGGCTCGACCTCGGTGTCGCCGTTCACCACCACCGTGAGCGTGGCCGACGACGTATTGGCGGGAATCGTGAGCGTACCGCTCGCCGCCTGGTAGTCGTTGTTGGCGAGAGTGGCCGAGCCGTCGCCGGTCTGATAGTCGACGGTGACCGACTGAGCCGTCTGGTTCGAGAGGCTGACCGTGAACACCGCGTTGGTCGTCCCGACGTTCCCTTCGAGGACCGTGACGTCGTTGATCGAGAGCGTGGGCAGCCCATCGTCGTTGCTGATCGTCACCTGACCCTGAGCGTCCGCAATGGTCGCGTTGGTCGGAGACGTGAGGTTGATGAAGAAGGTCTCGTTGCCCTCACTCTTGTTGTCACGGTTCACGAACACGGTGAGGGTCCGCGATGAGGTCTTGGCCGGGAACGTGACCGTGCCGCTCGCCGGCTGGTAGTCGGCATCGGCCAGCGTCGCCGTGCCGTCGGCGGTCTGGTACTGGACCGTCACTTCCTGGTCGGTCGGGTTCGAGAGGCTGACCGTGAACACGGCGCCGGTGTTCGGCGGCCCGACGTTGCCTTCGGTCACCGTGACGTCGTTGATCGAGATCGTGGGCACCGCGTCGTCATTCTGGATCGTGCCTTCGCCCTGATCATCCGCCATGGTCGCGTTGGTCGGGACCGTGAGGTTGACGAAGAAGACCTCGTCGCCCTCGCGCTTGGTATCGCCGTTGACGAGCACGGTGAGTGTGGCGTAGGAGGCCTTGGCCGGAATCGTGACCGTGCCGCCCACCGTCTGGTAGTCGTTGTTGGCGATCGTGGCGGTGCCGTTGGCGGTCTGGTAGTGCACGGTCACCACTTGATCGATCTGGTTCGTGAGGCTGACCGTGAACACGAAGCTGGTGCTTCCGATGTTGTCCCTCGTTCACCGCCACGTCGTCGATCCGGATCCGAGGCGAAGTGTCGTCGTTCGTGATCGTTCCGGTCCCCGTATCGTTCGCGAGGGACGCGCCCGTCGGATTCGACAGCAGGAGCCGGAAGTTCTCGGTGGGCTCGAAAACCCGATCGGCGTTCACTCGCACGGTGATCTGCACGAACTGCGTCGTGGCGGGAATGGTGGCCGTGCCCGATGCGGCGACGTAATCGCTGTCGGCCACTGTCGCGGTACCGTCGACCGTCTGATAATCGAACGACACCGGGCCGGCGCTCGCGTTGCTGAGCGTCACGAGGAAAACCGCGTCGGTGACGCCGGAGTCGCCCTCGTTGACCGTGACGTTGCCGATCGAGACTCGCGGGCGTCGGATCGTTGTTGGAGATCGTGCCCAACCCCTGGCCGTCGTCGATCGAAGCGCCGATCAGGTTCGAGAGGTCGACGGTGTAGGTCTCGTCGCCCTCGAACGTGGCGTCGCCGATCACCGTCACCGTGATCGTCCCGGTGAGCATGTTGGTCGGGATCGTCAGGATGCCGCTCGTGGGAGCGTAATCGTCGTCCGCCGCGGTCGCGGTGCCGTCCCGGGTCTCGTAGTGGACGGAGACCGGGCTCGCGCTCGGCGCAGACAGCGTCACGGTGAAGAACGCCTCGACGTCGCCCTCGTCCTCGACCACCTTGACGTCATCGATCGAGAGCGTGATGCCCGCCGCGCGCGGCGCGCGAGCGCGGGTATCGGACGCCGCCGCGTGCACGGACCCCGCCAGCAACACGAGAAACAGGAGCGAGGCGGCCACCCACCGACCGGGGCGAGGCGTGTGGTCCATCATGACGACCTCCCGAGAGCGTGGAACGGTGGCCAGAGAACGTTCGACCGGGGAGGATCGATCGTTCGAACGCGTGGGTCGACGAATTGTGATGATCCCTCGCGAGTGGCGAAGGATCAATGAGTTTCCCGACTCGCGCCGAACGTCACGAGCGCCGGCGCTTCTCGCGAGGTCTACCGCGTGAGCGCGAGCCGCTGGACCTGCGCCTTGCCGACCGGGAACTGGTACCGGACGAAGTAGAGCCCGGCCGGCGCGTGGTCACCGTACCAGGTCACTCGGTAGCGACCCGACCGCGTCATGCCGTTCGCCAGCACAGCCACCTCGCGGCCCTGTACGTCCAACACGCTCACCTGGATCGACGCCGCCTTCGGCAGCGCGTACTCGATCGTCACCGGCTGGCCGTACCGGCTCGGATTGGGCGTCACGCGGCCGAGCGCGAACGACTTGATCGCCTCGCCCGGTGGAACGCCCACCACGCCGTCGTCGTCCACGATCGTCCTGACGCCGGTATTGTCCTGGATCGTCCCGTGCTGCGGCTGAGTCAGGAGCACCTGGAAGGTCTCATCCGGCTCGACCTCGGTATCGCCGTGCACGTCGATGGTGACGACGGCCTGGGTCTGCCCGGGATCGAAGGTGACCAGGCCTGAACCGCGCGTGAAGTCCCCGTCGGGTGAGTTTCCCCAGCGCCAGGTCGTCGACGGTGGTCCAGTGGACCGACACCGCGGCCACCCCGTTCGGCCGGCTGAGCGAGATCGAGAACGCGCACGGGGTCTCGCCATCGTTCCCCTCCTCACCACCGGGTCGCCGATCGAGATCAGCGGCTCCGGATCGTCGTCGGCGATGCTCACGTGCCCGACCCCGGACCGAAGCCGAAGTCCCGCAGCGTCGCGTTCACCGGGTTCTCGCAGACGATCGCGATCGTCTCCCAGGTCTCGTGAGCGATGTCGCCGTTGATGAACACGGTGATCGTCGTGGTCGTGGCCTTGGGCGCCCACGTGGCGTGCCCGCTCGCCGCCTGGTAGTCGTTGCCGGCCAGCGTCGCCGTGCCGTCCGCGGTGTGCCAGTCGCACTCCACCGTCGCCAGCGCGTTGGCACCGACCAGCGACAGCTGGATCGGGAACGCCACCTTGCCGCTGTTGCCTTCGTTCTTCCCCTGCGCTCCTGTCCCTCCGGACGTCACCTGATCTGCGGGATCCCGTCGTCGTTCAGGATTGTCGTCTGCGCGGTGCCGGTCCCGGCGATAGTCCCGCCGGTCACGCTGGTGATGTTGACGAAGAACGTCTCGTCGTCCTCGAGCTTCGTGTCCCCGACGACGTTGATCCGGATCGTATCGCTGACGGTGCCGGGCAAGAGCTTCAGGCTGTCCGTCTTCGCCGTGAAGTCGGCGTTCGCCGCCGTCGCGGAGCCGTCCATGGTCTGGTAGCGCACCACCACCATGACGCCACTCGCGTTGCTGAGGGTGACCGGAAACTTGGAGGCCTTGCTGCCGCTGTTCCCTTCGGTCGATGGCGCCGCGTCCGCGATCGACACGGACGGGCCCGGGTCGTCGTTCGAGATCGACCCGACCCCCTGGCCGTCGGCGATCGATGCGTTCGCGGGGCTCGAGAGGTTGACCGAGAACGCCTCGGTCAGCTCGAACGCGAGGTCGCCGTTCACCAGCACGGTGAGTGTCGCCGAGGTCTCCCCGGTGGAATCTCCACGGTTCCGCCGGACGCGATGTAGTCGTTGTTGGCCACCGTCGCCGTGTTGTCGGCCGTCAAGTAGTTCACCCTCGCGATCTGGGCGGTGGGTCCGGAAAGGCTGATCGTGAACACGGCGTTCACCGTGCCACTGTTGCCCTCGATCACCTTGACGTCGCCGATCGACAGCGTCGGCGGGCCGTCGTCGTTGACGATGGTTCCGGCCGCGTGCCCTCGCCGATGGCCGCTCCGCCCGCGCCGGTCAGGTCGACGGAAAAGGACTCGTCGCCCTCGAACTTGGTGTCACCGTTGACGGACACCGTGATCAGGCCGCTGGTCTGGCCAGCCGCAATCATGAGGCTCCCGGTGGCGGGCACGTAATCGTGGTCCGCGGCTGTGGCCGCCAACGGTGATCCGGAGGTGCCGACCGCCGAACCCCAGGAGGTGGCGACGCGCATGCCGTCGAGGACGATCACGGGCGCGAGCTGGGGGCTCCCTGCCGGATGGCCACGCCATCCAGGTTGGTGGCGTCGAGGTCGCTGCCCGAATTGGCCACGACCAGAGTCGGAGAGGGCTCCTGGAACGTATTGAGCAACGGATCGATGAACACAGCGATCTCGATCGTTGGCGAATCCCGGGAAGAACAGGTATTTCACCACCAGCAGATGAGTGGACCTGACCACGAATGGGAACCCCGGAACGTAGTTCGGGTTCCCGGTGCCCGCGAACTGGACGCCGATCGTGTAGTTGGAGCCTGCGCCAGACTGCTTCACCCAGATCCGGCCATGGAACGCGTTGTTCGAGACCGGACCGTCGATCAAATGGAAGAAGTAGTCGCCCGGGGCCGCCCAGCTCTGCTGCACGACGACCAGCATCGCCGCGTACAGGTTCCCCGAGCTCTGGCCCGCGAACCCGTGACTGCCGTCCTCGCCGATCGTCGTCTGGCCCACCAGGTTTCCGATGCCCGACGATCCATAGCCGGAGTAGCTCAGGTTTCCGGACGAGACATGGAGCGGATTGATGAGCCCGTCGTTGTACACGGTCCAGCCGCCCTGGCCGAAGAGATTCGTGCCGGCGGCATAGTCGAAGTTGTCCTCGAACAGGAGCGAGGGAAAGACACCCGCCCCGTCCGACGTCGCCCAGTCGAGCTTGACGTCGTTGTTGGATGGCTTGAGAGCGAGACCTTGAACGCGAGGTTCCGGTCCCCGAGTTTCCCTCGCGACGCCGGCGCTGCCGATGTTCGCCGTGCTCGAATCCACGGACGCGGCGGCGCGCGCGAACCCGGCCAGCGACACGAGCAACAGAAGAGTGACGGAAGGAGGAATCCACCGAACGGGCGAGACGTGCGGTCCATCATGACGACCTCCCGAGAGCGTGAAACAGTGGGCAAGGACTCTTCGACCGGGGATCGGTCGTGACGCGTTGATCGACGGGAAACAACTATCTCGCGCTCCTCGACCGATCAACGAGAGTCCGGATCGCGCGTCACGAGCGCCGGAGATCACCCGGCGCCCGATCAGGACCCTACTGGGTCACGACGACCCTGCGCGTACGACCGGCCCGCGACTCGATAGCTCACGAAGTAGATGCCGGAGCAACACGTCCGAGCCGTGGTTCCACACCGCCTCGTGCATGCCCGCCGTCCTCGAACCCTCGGCCAGCACCGCCTTCGTGCGTCCCTGGACGTCGACGATCGCGAGCCGGACGTCGGCCTCGCGCGGCAGCGTATAGGAGATCCGAGCGGACCGGCCGACGGGATCGGACCCACCCGGCCGAGCCCGAACGCCACCGGGGTTCCACCCGGCACCGACACCAGGGCCTGGTTCGAGATCGCGAACGGCTCGCTCACGCCGCTGCCTGACTTTACCGTCGCCGTCGTGCGCTACCACCTTGAACAGCGCCGAGAGCTGCTCCCTCGTCGGGTCCTCGGGGGTGTTGGTATGGACCGAGTCCGGCGGGGTCCACATATAGGTTCCGGTGTTCGGCCGGTTGGTGGCCAAGACGATGTAATGAGCGCCGTTGTCGATCGACACCAGCAGATCGACGCCGATGATGCTCTTGCTGCCCTGGTCGGTCGCCATCCACGACACCTGGTACGGCACGCCCGTGTCGATGACCTCGCCGAAGCCCGGCGTCAGCACCTGACCTGGGGCCGAGGTCGTCGTCGACGATCGTCCCGACGCCCGAAACCAAGGTGCTCACCGACCAGCCGTATCCATAGATCAAATCCACGTCCAGGAGCATGGCCTCGTCCGGCTCGAACCTGGTGTCGCCATTGACCGTCACCATCACAGTCTGGGGGTTAGGTAGCTGTAAGTGAACGTCAGCACCCCGCCCGAGGGACGTAGTCCTGATCCGCGACGGTCGCGGTGCTGTCGGCGGTGTGAAACGCCATAAAGGTCGACTCAAAAACGGACCGGGATCGAGCCCGACCTTGAAGACCAGACTCCTCGTGCCCGAATTGCCTTCGACCACACTCACCGGCGCGATCGTGACATTCGGGAACGGGTCGTCGTTCGAGATCGTGACCGTGCCGGTCCTGTTCAGGATCGAGGCGTTCACCGGATTCGACAGGGTGACCGTGAAGAACTCGTCCGGCTCGTAATGCTGGTCGCTGACAATGTTCACGGTGATCGTGGCCGAGTTCTTGTTGGGCGGATCGTGACCGTCCCGGACGTAGCCCCGTAGTCGCCGGACACTGCCGAGCCATCCGAAGTGTGCCAGTCGACGGACACCGTCGTGGAGTTGGCCACGCCGTGCCGGTAAACCGTGAGCACCGCCGGCGGGTAGTTGGAGTTGCTGCCCTCCATGACCTTGACGTCGTTGATCGACAGCCGCGGCGGCGATCCGTCGTCGTCGGAGATCGTGACCGGAGCCGCCCGGAGTCTGATCGTGGCGTTGTGGGCATCTCGTCAGGTCGACCGTGAAGTTCTCGTCCAGCTCGGGGTTGACGTCGCCGTTCACGAGCACCGTGATGGAGGCGGAATTCTGGTTGGGCGGGATCGTGAGCGTCCCTGACGCGGGCTGGTAGTCGCCGTCGACGGCGAGCGCGGAGCCATCCGTGGTGTGCCAGTCCACGGTCACGGTCGAGGGGGTCGCCGGTCCGTTGGACCGTGAGCACCGCGGGGTGACACCCGAGTTGCCCTCCGCGACCTTGAGGCTACCGATCGTGAGGAACGGCTCGTCGTCGGAGATCGTGACCGAGCCGCTCGGGGTCTGGATCGTCGCGTTGGGCGCATTCGATAGGTCGACCGTGAAGGTCTCGTCGGTCTCGGGATTGAGGTCGCCGTTCACGAGCACCGTGATGGTGCCCGAGCTCTGGTTGGGCGGGATCGCGAGCGTCCCGGACGCGGGTTGGTAGTCGCCGTCGGCGGCGAGTGCTGTGCCATCCGTGGTGTGCCAGTCCACGGTGACGGTCGAGGGGTCGTGCCGGTCCGATGGACCGTGAGCACCGCGGGGGTGACGCCCGAGTTCCCTCGGCGACCTTGAGGCTTCCGATCGTGAGATACGGCGGACCGTCGTCGTTCGTGATGGTGCAGTGCACGATGAGAGTGATCTCGGGAGGCTGGTATTCACGGCATTTTCGAAGACAACAGGGAACCACTCGTCGTCCTCGACGATGATGTCGCCCTTCACCGGGACGGTGACCGTGGCCGAGGTCGCCTTCGGGGAATCGCCAGATCTCCCGAGATGTCGACGAAATCCTGTTCAAACGACAAGGCGGTCCCGCCGTTCGTGGTGCGGTAATGCACCGTCACGGTCTGGTAGGTCGGATTGGTGAGACGGACGGTGAATACGGCTGGCGTGACGCCGCTGTTGCCCTCGATCACCGCGATGTCGTCAATCTGGAATCTCGGCGTGGCATCGTCGTTCGAGATCGTGCCGGTCGCGGTCGCATTGGAAAGCGTCGCGCCATTCGCATACGAGAGCTGACCGAGAAGAAATCGGCGAGTTCGTACACGCGGTCGCCGTTCACATGCACGGTAAAGGTCGCGAGTTGGGCCTTGGCCGGAAACGTGACCGTTCCGGAGGCCAGGGAGTAATCACCGTCCGCGATCGTGGCCGTCCCGTTGGCGGTCTGATAGTCGAACGACACGGGAGTGCTGCTCGGGTTGCTGAGCACGGCCGCGAACACCGCGGGCGTGGCGCCGCTATCGCCCTCGGCCACCTGGACGTTCGCGACCGAAATCTGCGGCAAGAGGTCGTTGTTGGAGATCGTCCCCACGCCCTGGCCGTCGGCGATCGCGACGCCGACTGGGCTCGAGAGATCGACCCTGAAGGTCTCGTCGCCCTCGAACACGGCGTCACCCACCACCGACACCGTGATCGTGCCCGTGACCGTGTTAGCCGGGATCGTGAGCGTGCCGCCCGCCGCGACGTAATCCTCGTCGGCCACAGTCGCCGTCCCGTCGTGGGTCTGGTAGTGAACCGAGACCGGCGTCGGGCTGGGACCCGACAGCGTCACCGTGAACGAGACGTCGACATCGTCCTCGGTCACCTTGATGTCGCCGATCGAGATCGTGATGGCCGACGTTCGAGCTCGAGCACCGGGTGTGGCCGCCGTCGCGGAACGGCTCGGCGCGAACAGGGCGAGCAGGGAGGCGGCGAAGGCGAGGATCCTGAGGCGTGGACACGCAGTCCGTCATTGCAACCTCCCGAGAATACTGAACAGTGGGCAAGGACGGTTCGACCGGGTGATCGATCGTTCAACGCATGGGTCGACAGGGAACGATGATCCCGCGCAAGGGACGAGGATCAACGGTCTTTCGGCTCACGCGCCACGGGCCGGGCCGAGGTCACGATCGCCCGTCGCTTGCCCTCGAGCAGCGTCTCCCAGGCGTTCATCCGCTTCGACACCTCGGCCTCGTACCTCTGATCGGTCGGCTCGTAGAACCGTCGTCCCGCGAGCTGATCCGGCAGGTGCTGCTGGTCGGCGATCCCGCCCACCTCGTCGTGGGCGTAGCGATACCCCGATCCGTAGCCGAGGCCCTTCATGAGACCGGTCGGGGCGTTGAGGATCACCATCGGCGGCGGCAGGCTGCCGCTCTTCTCGATCTCGTCCATCGCCCGGCCATAGCCGCGATAGACGGCGTTGCTCTTGGGCGCGGTAGCGAGGTAGACCGCGCACTGCGCGAGTGCGAGCTCGCCCTCGGGCGAGCCGAGCTGGTGATAGGCCTGGAACGCCGCGACCGCGATCGGCAGCGCCTGCGGATCGGCGTTGCCGACGTCCTCGCTGGCGAAGCGCACCAGCCGCCGCGCGACGTAGAGCGGGTCCTCGCCCGCCGCGAGCATGCGCGCCACCCAGTAGAGCTCGGCGTGGGGATCGGAGTCGCGGAGCGACTTGTGGAGCGCCGAGATCAGATTGAAGTGCTCCTCCCCGCGCGGTCGTAGCGCAGGTGACGGCTGGCGAGCGCGTGGCGCACGTCCTCGACCGTGATCCGTCCTGCGCCCTCGCGCGCGCGGCCGGCGGCCGCGGCGGCGGCGATCTCGAGCGTGTTGAGCGCGCGGCGCGCGTCGCCGTCGGCGCTCCCGCCAGCGCGGCCAGCGCATCGGGATCGGCGGTGACGCGGCCGCCGAGGCCGCGCGCCTCGTCGGCGAGCGCGCGCTCGAGCACCGCGCGCACGTCCTCGGCGCCGAGCGGCTTCAGCACCACGACGCGCGCTCGCGACAGCAGCGCCGAGTTGACCTCGAACGACGGGTTCTCGGTGGTCGCGCCGATCAGCACGATGTCGCCGCGCTCGACGTGCGAGAGGAACGCGTCCTGCTGGGCGCGGTTGAAGCGGTGGACCTCGTCGACGAACAGGAGCGTGGGCTTGCCGCTCTGCTTCCGCTCGACCGCGGCGCGCTGCATCGTCTCCTTGATCTCCTTGATCCCGGAGAGCACCGCGCTGTACGCGACGAACGGCACACCGGCGACGCGCGAGAGCAAGTGCGCGATCGTGGTCTTCCCGTCCCCGGCGGTCCCCACAGGATGATCGACGACAGGTGCTGCCCGTCGCGCATCACCGCGAGCGGCGCGCCGGGCTCGAACACCTGGGGCTGACCGACCAGCTCGTCGAAGGTCTGCGGGCGCATGCGGTCGGCGAGCGGCGGCCGAGCGTTCGGACCCGTGCCGAACAGGTCGCCGGTCATGACTGCCGGCGGACGGGCTCGATCGGGCTCTCCGGCGCCTCGGCGACGCGGCTTGGCGGCGCCGGCGCGGCCGGGCGCCTCAAGCCCCACTCGACCAGGATGCGCGCCGCGTGCTCGACGTCGAGCGGCGCGCCGAGCGGAGCGCCCAGCTCGGCGAGGCGCTGGAACAGCTCCGCCAGCACCGGCGGCTCGATGTTGCTGCGACGCAGCAGACCCGGATCGCGGAAGATGTCGTACGGGCTGCCCTGCGCGACGATCTCGCCACCGCGCAGCAGCACGTAGACCCGATCAGCCATCGCCGGGACGACGTTGACGTCGTGCGTGGCCATCACCAGCGTGACGCCGTGCTCCTGGTGGAGGCGGTTGAGCAGGTCGCGGAGATCGGTGCGCGAGGCCGGATCGAGTCCCTCGAACGGCTCGTCGAGCACCAGCAGCTCGGGGTTCAGGACCAGCGCGCCGGCCAGCGCCACCTTGCGCTTCTCGCCGCCCGAGAGCTGGTGGCAGACTTTGTGGCGCAGGTGCGCGATCCCCACCTTCTCGAGCGCCTCGTCGACCAGCCGGTCGACCTCGGTGCGCTCGTAGCCGTAGCTGCGCGGCGAGAACGAGACGTCGTCCCACACCGTGGGGGCGATGATCTGCTCGTCGACGTTCTGGAACAGCACGCCGACACGCTCGCGGATGCGGTTGAACTGCCGCGCTGGGTTGACGCCGAACACCGCGACCTCGCCCTCCTGGGGCTCGAGCAGGCCGAGGATGTGGAACAGCAGCGTGGTCTTGCCGCAGCCGTTCGGCCCGACGATCACCACGCGCTGTCCCTGCTCGACCACGAAGTCGAGCCCGCAGAGATGGACCTGGGTGCGGTCGGGATAGGTGTGGCGCACGCACGAGACGCGGACGATCGGATCGCTCACGACGCGCCTCCCAACGTCACCCCCATCGCCGCCACCGCCAGTGCCGTGGCGCCCACGAGCAGATCGGCGCGGGTCAGCTCGGCGTAGTGCCGGCAGCCGCAGATCCGCCCCGAGTGCCCGCGCAGGTGCATCGTGGCGTAGAGCCGCTGGCTGCGCTCGAAGGCATAGAGCACGAGGGTCGCGAGACCGTCGCCGGCGGCGCCGAGACGCTGCCGCGCCGGCACGCGGCCGCCGCCGCGGATCCGGAGCGAGCGCCACATCCGCTCCGCGCGCCCGATCAGCTCGAACAGCGCGCGGTAGGTGATGAAGAGCCCGTCGCCGATCGCGCGCGGCAGGAGCCGCGAGATCGGCGCGAACAGGTCGGGGTACGGCGTGGTCGCGACCAGCCAGAGCGCCGCCAGGCTCGAGGTCGTGGGCCGGAGCAGCAACCGCGCCGCCGGACCCCACGCGCCGTCCCAGGACGCCACCACGAACACCAGCGCGATCATCGACGGATAAGCGAGTGCTGTGGCGACCAGCTTGGCCGGGACGCGCGCCGAGACCGCGAGCGCGAGCGCGAGCGCGGCCAGCGCGGCCAGGAGCCGGAGCGAGGGCGTGAACACCGCGAGCCCGACGATGCCGAGCACGAGCAGGAGCTTGGTGAGCGCGCTCGCGCGGTGCCAGGGCGTGCGGCCCGAGCCGGCGAGGAGGTCGATGCTCGGCAGCGAGGCGATCACGCCGTCTCCCCGAGCGGCGCCGCGGCGTGCGTCGTCGCGCCGGGCAGGAGATCGGGACGCACGCGGGCGAGGAATCGCGCGATGCCGAACGCGACCGTGGTCTCGATCACGACCCCCACCACCCACATCGGCAGCGCCACGCCCGCGATCACGCCGAAGCGCTCGGCGCCGCCGGGATGGCGCGCCGCCCATCCGCGCGCCGCGAGCCCCCACGACATGACGAGGAGCCACAGCAGGCCCGAGATCGCCTGGCCCGCGGCGGTCCCCGCCGCCATCGCCGCCGGACGCGAGCGGCCCGGGAGCGCGCCGTAGACCACGCTCGCCGCGGCGGCGCCGGCGCCGAGGATCACGGCGTTCAGGCCGATCACGGTGAGGCCGCCGTGACCGATGAAGGACAGCATCGCGCTGGTGACGAACATCACCTGGAACGCCGCCCAGGGGCCCAGCAGGACGCCGACCGGTCCGATCAGGGTGAGGTGATACTCGAACGGTCCGAGCGGGATCTCGAGCGCCATCGCCGCGAGCACCAGCGCGCCGAGCGCCCCCTGGTAGGCCACGCCCTGCGGGCCGCGATCCCGGAGCGCCCACGAGGAGACCGCGAGCATCGACAGCGCGAGCAGCAGCGCCGGCGCCCAGATCACCCAGGAGAGGACGCCGTCCGGTATATGAAGGTGAGCCATTTCGGTCGACGTTATCACGCCGGCGCAACCCGACCTATGCCCGGCGGAAGGTCCGGCGGGGCCGCACCCGGCTCGAACGCGCTCCACGGCATGGCCTTGGGCGCGGCGCCGCGCGGAGCGGGACCGCGGCGGGTCCGAGGCACCGATTCTTGCTTCACCGACCGGTCGTGACCCACATCATCCGAAGCACGGAGGCGTGGCGAGTCATCCTCCTGAGAGCGCTGCTCGCAGTGACCTTGCTCGCGATGTTCGCCGGCGCCAGCCTCGTCATGATCGAACACCGGAACACCGCACGGTGGGTGGGGCCGCCGGTGCCACCCCTGGGCGAGCGCGCCGGCGAGATCGCGGCGCTCGAGCGCTACGCGAATCGCGAATCCTTCCTCCCTCCCGGGGACGCGGTGATCGCCATCCGGCAGGAATTCCTCCAGAGCGTCATCGACCAGTCGCTCCCCTTCCGCCGCTACTTCGACCGCCAGCGATACGTCGCCCGGCTCGACCGCGCGATCGTCCGTCTCGAACGGGGCGTGGCCCAGGTCACGCTGTTTGGCAGCGGATCGCTGACCGGCCACGAGGACTCGCCGCTCCGCGCCGATCTCAGGGTGCGCGGTCTCGTCGTCATCGACGGTATCGATCCCGACCGCGGCGTGCTGCGGGCGCGTGTCGTGTTCCGCGACGTCGCCTCGCGACCGTCGCGTCCGCACGATGTCGTGTCGGAGCTGAGTCCTGTGTTCCGCTACTTCGAGGGCTCAGGGCCGACGACTGGAATCGTCGTCGCGAGGAACCGCTGGTGATCCCGGTCGCCATCGAGCACGACATCGTGCTGCCCGCGCTCGACGGCCAAGTCACGATCTCAGAGACCCGCGTCCCGGTCTCCTTCGCGGTCACCGAGGTCACGACCTTCGAGGGACGCATGGCGATCAGCCTCGGGCTTCTGCCGGACTCGCTCGCGAACGCTGGACCGCCACCGCGCGCGGACACCGTCGACGTCGGCGGGCGCGAGCGATCGCCGGGCGGCGGGCCCGACGTGGGCGCCGGAACCTGGCGCGACACGAACGAGCTCACCCTCCGCGTTCTCCGCCTGGCGGGTCGCGACTCACTGTGGAGGAGCGTCCTCGCCAGCGACCACGACGTGGTCGTGATCGCGCCGGCGCCGCTGCTCGACACGCTGGTCTCGCGGGCGTCGCGTCGCTACCTGCACGGCGTCGACATCGACATCCACGCGAAGCGCAGGATCCCGTTCGACGTGTCGCTCAAGGTCAAGGTGCTCGGAAACCAAATGAAGGTCGGGAAGCTCGAGGGCTCGGTCCATCTCGACCGCATCGCCGGGCGCTTGACCCTGGCCGGCGATCCGCGGGTGACGCTGGTTCCGCCGAGCGACATCATCGTCGCGATGCCGGCTCGCGTCGTGGCGGGTCGCGGCGCGATCGCCATGGACGTCGCGTGGGATCCCGCGCTGATCACGAGCATGGTCTGTCGCGGTTTCGAGTTTCACGAGCATCTGGAAGGCGAGATCCTGCCGTTCGAGAGCCTGCTCACGACGCAGATCCATTACTCGATCCGCGACTCGTTCATGGTCGGCCAGCCCCGCGTCCGGCGCGACGCGATCCGGATCGGCACCGACCTGTCGGACTCGTCCTGGTCGAGCATCCGCGACGTGCTGGTGGCGCAGGACCGTCTCAGTCGCTGCGGGCTCGTGATGGACGCCGACTCGGTGCTCGGCAAGCTACGGCGACTGGCCGGCCGCGGGGTCAAGATTCATCTGCCCCCGCGCATGTTCAAGCCGTTCCGCCTGCCGGTGATGATCGAGGAGCGCTACACGTCGGGGGCTATCGCGTCGAGGCGAGGATGTTCGATCCCGACGTGCGGGTGAAGTCCGACCATCTGCGACTGGCCTTTCGCGCGCGCCTGCGCGTCATCGCCGCCGCCGACCGCGACGCGCCGGTGTCGCTACTGGGCCCAGGCTCCGACCACACCGGACCGCACGCGCCCCGGCCCGCTCGCACACCCGTAGGCAGGCGTCGAGCGTGGCGCCGGTGGTGACCACGTCGTCGACCACCAGCACGCGGCGGCCGGTGAGCCATTCGGGGTGGCGCGCGCGGAACGCGCGGGCGACGTTGGCGCGCGCGCGCGCGCGTCGAGCTGCGCCTGCGGCGGTGTGGCCTCGATCCGCTCGAGCGCGTCGCGCACCCGCGGGACCTGGAGCTCGCGGCTCAGCGGCGTCGGCGAGCAGCGCGGCCTGGTTGAAGCCGCGCTCGCGGACGCGAGAGGGATGCAGCGGCACCTCGATCACGAGATCGGCGCGCGGCAAAGGCGGCGCGACGCGCGCCAGCTCGCGTCCGAGCACGTCGGCGAGGTCGACGCGCTCGCGGTACTTGAGCGCCTGGATCACGAGCGCCGCGGGCTCGTCGTAGACCCATGCCGGCCACACCAGCCGCCCCGGATGGAGCCGGCAGCCCACCGGATCGCGGTCGCGCGCGAGGCAGCGGGCGCAGACCGCGAAGGAGATCCGCGGGATGGCGGCGAAGCATCCGGGACAGAGCAGCGTCGTCCCGTCGCAGGCGATCCCGCAGCCGGGGCAGCGCTGCGGGAGCAGGGAAGTCCTCGAGGTCGCGCATCAGCGACCGGACGAAGCGGTTCGGCACGGCGGGTGACGGGAGGCGAGTCGAATCGCGAGGGCGCACCGAGCATGCCCAAGGAGCCACCTGGCGCTCAAGCGCCCCGCGCTCGGCCGATCCGCGCGCACGCTGGTCGCGAAGGCGGCTCGCTCGGCGATGATGCGGCCGGCGCCTCCGACACGGGCGCCTACGGGTTCCCGGGCTCGGTCGCACTCGGCGAGGGACGCGTGTTCGCGAGCAGCCTGGACGGCAAGCTGTACGCGTTCACCCCGTAGTCTCGCTGCGCTACACTCCCGCCCATTCGCCCATCGCCATCACCCACCCATCCTCCGGAGAGTCATCGTGAGCACGCAGATTTCCGAGAGCACCTGGAACGGTCTCCGCCAGTCCATGAGCGGCGACGTCATCGCCCCCGGCCACTCCGCGTACGACGAGGCGCGCAAGATCTGGAACGGAGACGTCGATCGGCGCCCGGCGTTGATCGCGCGGTGCAAGACCGTCGAGGACGTTCGCGCCGCGCTCGCGTTCGGCCGGGCTCAGGGGCTGCCGATCGCGGTCAAGGCCGGCGGCCACAGTTTGCCCGGACACTCGTGCACCGACGGCTCCCTGATGATCGACATCCGGGCCATGAACGGCGTCACCGTGGACCCCGCGGCGCGACGCGCGACCGTCCAGGGCGGGGCGATCTGGTCGGAGGTCGACGGCCCCGCGCAGGCGCACGGCCTCGCGGTCACCGGCGGCCACGTCTCGCACACCGGCGTCGCCGGCCTCACCCTCGGCGGCGGCATCGGCCACCTGATGCGGAAGCTCGGGCTCACGGTCGACAACCTCGAGTCGGTCAAGCTCGTGACCGCCGACGGCCGGATGCTCGAGGCGAGCGCCACCGAGAACCAGGACCTGTTCTGGGCGCTCCGCGGCGGCTGCGGCAACTTCGGCATCGCGCTCGAGCTCGTGCTCCGGCTCACGCCGATCGGTCCCGTGGTGCTCGGCGGCCTCGCCTTCTGGGCGCCCGAGCACGGCCCGGAACTGATGCGGCGCTATCGCGAGCTGTGCGCGAACTGCCCGGACGACCTCAACACCCTGTTCGTTCACCTGCACGCGCCGCCGTTCGACTTCGTGCCGAAGGACGTCCAGATGAAGCCGGGTTACGGCCTGGCGGTCCTGGGCACCGACATCGCGGTGGCCGAGAAACATCTGAAATCGTTCCGCGCCTTCGGACCGCCGCTGTTCGACATCATCGGACCGATGCCCTACCTGGCGATGCAGGGCATGTTCGATCCGGCGCTCCCGCACGGCACGCGGTGCTACATCAAGTCGCACTACATCGACGAGCTCTCGGACGACGTGATCCGCGCCATCCACGAGAACACGCCGAAGACCCCGCCGGGACGATCGCAGTCCTTCCTGATCCAGATGGGCGGCGCGGTCTCCCGCGTGCCCGACAACGCGACCGCGTTCGCCGGCCGCGGGGCCGCGTTCCAGACCATGTTCGTGGGGATCTGGGAGGACGACGCCGGACGCGCGCCGACGGTGCAGTGGGCGCGCGATTTCTCGAAGTCGATCGAGCCCTTCGGCCACCGGCTCCTACGTCAACCTGACCGAGGAGATGAAGGGCGCCGAGCTCGAGCGGACCTACGGCCCGAGAAGTTCGCGAAGCTGCGGGCGATCAAGAGCAGGTACGACCCCGAGAACGTCTTCCGTCTGAACCAGAACATCCCGCCGGCCTGAGCCGCTCGCGGCGGTGTGCGCGCTCGCTCGTGCGGGCGCGCACATCGTGAGCGTTCGGGTCCGGACCACAGCCGGAGCCGCTCTAGGGAGCGAGCACCAGGGTCCGGTTCAGCTTCCGTCCATCGACCTCGAGCCTGACGAAGTAGATCCCCGCGGCGGCGTTGTGGCCGTCGGCGCGTCCCGACCAGGTGGCCTGATGGGAGCCCGGCTCGCGCCGGCCACGCTCGATCACGTCGACCATGCGACCCTGCACGTCGCACACGGAGAGCCGGACCTCGGCACTGCGGCCCAGGGTGTAGGAGATGCGCGCGACCCGTCTCACCGGCGTGGGAGCGACCGGCGACAGCGTCGCGGTGAGGGCGACCGGATCGACGCGCACGCTCACGGTGCCGAGGATGCGATCGGCGCCCGCGACGGTCCCGCGCAGGCGGTAGGTGTAGTCGTGGCCGGGCACGGCGCCGCGATCGGTCGCGACGAACGCATCGCCCTCGAAGGCGGGGCGTCACCGCGACCGAGCTCCAGGCCGGGCTCGCGTCGTCCCGGCGCTCGAGGCGAAGGCCGGTCGCCGGCGCGTCGTTCGACAGCCGCCACTTCAGCTCGACGCCGTCACCGGCCGGAAGGGCCGTGAACATCTCGACCAGCGTCGGAGTGGTCGATCCGGGAACGCGCAGCAAGATCGTGATGCCGTTGCTGGTGGTGTCCGCCATGGCGAGATCGAGTCCGCCGTCACCGTTCACGTCCCCGACCGAGAGACCGGTCGGGTTGTCGCCGGTGCTGCCGAAGCCGAGCTTGTCCTGGAAGGTGCCGTCTCCGTTCCCGAGCAGAACCGACGTCGCGTTGGCGCCGCCGTCCGAGGTCACCAGGTCCGGTTTCCCGTCGCCGTCGAGATCGACCACCGCGACGGCGTTGGGCCGCAGGCCTGCGGTCCAATCCACCGGAGGAGCCGAACGAACCTCCGCCCAGGCTCAGGTTCACGGTGATGGTTCTGGGATCCGGGACGAAGCTGTTGCCGATGAGGGTCATCAGGTCCGCGAGCCCGTCGCCGTTCAGGTCGGCGAGGGCGATGACGGTCGCGATCCGGGCCCCGGGAATCGTTGTGGCGGCTGGCGTGAAGGTGAAGGTCCCGTCTCCGAGGGACAACCGGGGCTCGACAAAGTAGGTGGCGGAGACGAGGTCGAGGTGTCCGTCGCCGTTCACGTCACCGAGGCCGATCGCGAGCGGTATCGAGCCGATCGAGATCGTGTTGGTCCCCGTGAACGTTCCGTCGCCGTTTCCACGAAGGATCTTGATGTTCCCGGAGCCGGTCGGGATCGCCGCGTCGGGGCGCCCGTCTCCGTTGATGTCGCCGATCACCACGTCTTCGGGGGAATCGAGCACGGAGGAAGTCAGAGCCGGTCCGAAGGCGGCGCCACCGGTGCCGAGGCGCGCCGTGATCACGTTTCCGGGACGGTTGGGAACCACCAGATCCGGACGGCCATCCCCGTTGAGGTCCGCGACACGAATCAGCCCGGTGCCGGACCCCATCGGGTAGTCGACGACGCGGCGCGAACGTGCCGTTCCCGGTGCTCCGGAATACCGATACGGTGCCGCCGCGGTTGAGCGTGACCAGATCCGCGCGCCCGTCGCCGTCGAGGTCGGAGAGCGCGGTCCCGATCGCGCCGGGGGACTCCACTGTGATCCCGTGGCCGCCGAAGGAACGGCCGCCCCGCGCGAAGAGAACGGAGACCGACGTGACCGCAGAGGCGGACTGGGGCGCCTCGCACTGCGTCATACCGTCGGTGATCCATTGGCAACCGGTGGTGGCGGCGACCAGATCGAGATTCCCGTCCCCGTCGAAATCGCCCACCGCGACATCCTGCGGCTCGCGCCCCACACCGAAGTCGGCGTGAGGGCCGAGGTCGATGCCGTACAGGACCGACACGGTTCGACTCGCGTCGTTGGCGGTCACGACGTCGTTGTGGCCGTCCCGGTCGACGTCGGCGATTCGAACCATGTAGCAGCCGTCACCCGTCCCCTTGTTCGAATAGCTCGGGAACCCCAACGCGCCGTCCCCGTAGTCGACCTCGATGGCGTTGCTGGACGGAAGGTGTCCTCCCCCAACACGACGTCCGCCAACCCATCGCCGTTGACGTCGCCGATCGCGGCGTTGAGGAAGTGAACGATGCCGCAGCTGCCGTGAGGTTCCCCCAACCCACCAGCAGGGATGCTTTTCGAGACCGCGTCCGGCGAGCACGACCGTTTCCGCAACCCCGTCGCCATTCAGGTCACCCCGAGCGGGAAGTCGCGGCGGGAACGTCACGCCGGACGGAAGCGGTACCGGGTGGCGGAATGTCCGATCACCGTTGCTGTAGAGCACGTTCCCGTCGACGACGATGTCGCAGAGCCCGTCGCCGTCGACATCCGCCGCATCGACCTGTCCTGGGACCCCGCCGATGTTAACGGTCAGGAAGGGAGCGTCGAACATTGGTCGGGCGGCCGCGGCGGGCGACACGCCCGCGAGGATCGATCGCGAGCGCGGCCCCCATCGCAGCGCCCGATCTCGATCCGAGCACGGGGTGAAGGGTGGACACTCGAGACGGGCTGGGGCGGCGCGAAGCACGGGGAGCGGTCACGGCACACCTCCTATCGGCCGAGGAGGATGGTACCACCGCGATCCCGGCAGGGAATCTCGAAAGTGTGCGCTGCTGTCGACGGGTCGTTCGCCGGGATCTTGGTGGCCTCGCGCTATCGCGGCCACCCACCGCGCGCGCGAGCGGCGCCACGTCGACCTCACGATCGGTCCACATCGCGAGCGATCGGCACGCCTGGAACACGAGCAGGCCGAGGCCGTCGTAGGCCTCGCGTCCCGCGCCGCGCGCGCGCGCGACCCATGGCGTGATCGCTCGCTCGTAGCGCGCGGTCGACGATCAACGCGCCGGGTGACGTGCGTCCGGGATCGATCGGACCCGGATCGTCGGCGACCGGCGTCGCGTTGACGATCAGCGACGCCGCGGCCAGCGCGCGCTCGGCGCCGTCGCCGTTCCACCCTCGAAGCGCACGTCCGGGATCCCTTCCCACGCCGCGGCCGCGGCGTCGGGCCGACGCGCGCTCACCACCCACACTCGCCGCCGAGCTCGACCAGCGCCAGGGCGAGGCTGCGTGCGGCCGCCGCCGGCGCCGAGCATCAACGGCGCGCTCCTCCTCGGGCCGGCGTCCCAGCGCGCGCAGCAGGTCGACGAAGCCCGGACCGTCGGTGGTGTCGCCCCCACCAGCCGTCGGCATCGAAGCCCACCGTGTTCACCGAGCGCGCCGCCGCGGAGTCGGAGATGCGCGCGAGGTGCGGGATCGCGTGCTCCTTGAGCGGCGCGGTGAGGTTGACCCGCGAAATCCGCGTCCGGCGAGATCGGACAAGCGCTCGCCCAGGAGCTCCGGCGGGGTGCGGATCGCCTGCGACTCGCACGCGATCCCGAGCGACTCGAGCCCGGCGCGATGGAGCTCGGGCGAGAGCGTGAAGGTGAGCGGATCGCCGAGCACCGCGAGGCGCATCGGCGGCGGCTTAGTGGCCTGTAGCGGTCATGGCGAGCGCCAAGGTCGCAGGCCCGCAGCACGGCTGGCAAGGCGCGGCGACAGAAGGCCAACCTGGTTCGGTTTCCGAGGAGCCGCAACGCAGCCAGGCGGGCGAGGACCGCGAGATTGGCGGCTCGACATGGCCGTTACAGGCCACGGGGTCACGGCTGTGGGCGCGGCGCCGCCTCGGCGCCTGATGCTCGGCCTCGCCGGATCGGACGCGATCATCGCGGCGGACGCGGCGTTCCCGACCTGGGTGGTACGTCCGGAACGGCGACCGCGGCAAGCGACGCACGCGCATGATCATCAGCGACCCGAACAGGGCGAGCGCCAGGCTGAAGAGCTGGCTCTCGGTGACGTCGAGCCCACCCCACTGGGCGACCACGGAGGTCGGCTCGTAGGCGCGGGTGACGTCGAGCCCGACGCGGACCAGCGCGAAGCAGACGATGAAGGTCCAGAACAGCGTCCCGGGCGCCGTGACGCGCTTGCGCATGCGCCAGAGGAACACGAACAGCAGGAGCCCGGCGAGCGAGAAGTAGATCTGCGACGGATGGATCGGCGTCTCGCCGAACTCGAGGCCGGCGAACGAATCCGGCGGGTAGACGACGCCCCACGGCAATCGCGTGGGCCTGCCGTAGCAGCAGCCGTTGAGGAAGCAACCGATCCGCCCGGAACGCGGTGCCGAGCGCGATCGACGGGGTGAGCGCGTCGGCGACGGTCCACATCGGCAGCCCGAGGCGGCGCGAGGTCCAGAGGCCGACGATGGTGCCCGCGACGATCCCGCCGTAGAGCGTGAGCCCGCCCTGCCACAGCGCCAGGACGCTGCCCCACTCGCGCGCGGAATTCCTGAAGGTGCTCGATGACGTAGAGCGCACGCGCGCCGAACACCGAGGCGACGAGCGCGACGAGGATCACGGTGATCAGCTTGTCCTCGTCGAGGCCGAGGCGCCGCGCCTCCGTGAGCCCGATCCAGGTGCCCACCAGGAACGCGATCGCGAGCATGAGCCCGTACGTGCGGACGTGGATCAAGCCCCAGTGGAAGATCTCCGGATACACTCAGAACTCCTGTCGTCGGAGCGCGACGTTCTGGAGCATGCCGATCTCGACGCCGTTCACGATCAACGCGGTGCCTCCGTAGGAGAGCAGCGGCAGCGGCAGGCCCGGTGACCGGCGCCCAGCCGATGGTCATCAGCATGTTGACCATGATGTGGTAGAAGAACGCGGTGACCAGACCGACCACCATCAGGCTCGCGAACCCGTTGCGGCTCGCCACGGCCAGGCGGAGCCCGCGCAGGATGAGCAGAGCGTAGAGTAGCACCACGGTCAACGCGCCGATCAGCCCGCAGCTCCTCGCCCACCACCGAGTAGATGAAGTCGGTGTGTCGCATGGGCAGGAACGCGAGCGCCTTCTGCGTTCCCTTGAGATAGCCCTTGCCCGTGATCCCGCCCGAGCCGATCGCGATCTTGCGACTGGATGATCTGGTAGCCGGCGCCGTAGGGGTCGTTGCCCGGATCGAGGAAGGTCTCGATGCGGCGCTTCTGGTAGTCCTGCAGGCCGTTCCGAGATGCGGCACCGCGTAGGCCACCGCACCGTTCAAGAGCAGCAGCGCGATCATCGCCGGCAGCCGCGGCCGGAACAGCGCGAGCAGCCCGACGAACAGGCCGCCGAACCACCACAGCGTCCCCGAGACGAAGAACAGCACGACGTTCAACACCGGCGAGAGCCCGAGCACGAGCTGACGCAGCGGCATGCCGCCCCAGTAGAACATCGCGACCAGGATGACCGGGAACGCGAGCGCGGTGCCGAGGTCGGGCTCCTTGAGCACGAGCGCGAACGGCACCAGCGTGATGCATCGCGGCCGGCAGCCAGTGGCGCACGCGAGTGAGGTCGAGCTTGGGATCGTCGAAGCGCCGCGCCAGCACGAGCACGGTCGCGATCTTCGCCAGCTCGGACGGCTGGAACTGGATCGGTCCGAGATCGAGCCAGCGCTTGGCGCCGTACGCGCTCGAGCCCATCACCAGCACCGCGACCAGGAACACCAGCGCCACGCCGTAGATCGGATAGGCGAGCGAGTCGTAGACCCGGTAGTGGATCGCGGCCACGAACCACGCCGCGAACACCGCCGCCACCGCCCAGGTGAGCTGCTTCACCCACAACCCCTCGTGCGCGCCGGGTATCGAGGTGGCGCTGTACACGGTGAGCAGTCCGATCACCGACCAGACCGAGTGCCGCGAGCGCCAGCGGCACGTCGATCGCCGGCAGCCGGAAGCGGAGCCTAATCGCCACGGACCGCCTCCGCGGTGTCCGCGGGCGCCACGCGCTGGGCGAGCTGGCGCTGGACCGAGTCGGGCAGGAACAGCTTGCTCATGACCTGGCCGGCCATCGGCGCGGCGATGCTGCCGCCGTGGCCGCTGTTCTCGATCACGAACGCGCAGCACGATGCGCGGGTCCTCGACCGGCGCGTAGCAGACGAACAGCGCGTGGTCCTTGCCGTGCGGATTCTGGGCGGTGCCGGTCTTGCCCGCCGACCCGCACGCCCTGGACCCGCGCCATGGTCGCGGTGCCGCTATCGACCACGCGCTCGAGTGCCGAGTGCAGCGCGTCCCACGCGTCGTCGGGCGCCGCGAGCCGGCCGCGTGGCTCGGTCGCGCGACGTGGAACTCCGGATTGCCTTGACCTCGCTGCACGACGTGCGGGCGCAGCGGACGTCCGTCGCACGGCGACCTCGGCCGAGCATCGTCGCGAGCTGGATCGGCGTGACCAGGAGCTCGCCCTGTCCGATCGCGAGGTTGAGCAGCAGCCCCTTGCGCCAGCGTCCCGCGCCCCAGCGCTGGTCGTACCACGCCTCGCTCGGGATCAGCCCGCGCTTCTCCTGCGGCAGATCGACGCCGGTGCGGTCGCCGAGGCCCGAACCCGCGCGCCGGTCTCCTCGAGCGTGGGCAGGCCGAGCGCGCAAACCGATCTGATAGAAGTACACGTCGCACGAATGCTGGAGCGCGCCGATGAAGTCGAGCGAGCCGTGGCCATCGTGCTTCCAGCAGCCGAACGAGCGGCCGCCGTAGATGAAGCGCCCGCCAGCACGGCTGCACGCGGGTGGCGGGCGTGGCGACCCCGGAGCGCAGCGCCGGCGAGCATGCTGACGACCTTGAACGTCGAGCCCGGCGGGTAGACGCCCTGGATCGCGCGGTTGAGCAGCGGATTCGAGCCGCCGCTCGTCAGCTCGCGCCAGCGGTCGACGCGTGAGGCCGACCGAGAACTCGTTGGGGTCGTAGCGCCGGCCGGCTCACCAGCCCGAGGATCGCCGCCGTCGCGCGGATCGATCGCCACCGCGGCGCCGCGCGTCGACACCCGCCATCGCCTCCTCCATCGCCTGCTGCACGCGTGAGGTCCAGCGTCGAGCACCAGGTCGTGCCCGGCCTGCGGCGGCCGCGGCGGACCCTCGCTCAGCGTCGAGACGCGCTTGCCCGTCGGCGTTCACCACCACGAACTCGGCGCCGTCCTGCCCGCGCAGGATCTGCTCGTAGCTGCGCTCGATGCCGGTGCGCCCGATCAGGTCGCCGTTGCCGGTAGCCCGTCGGTGCTTGAGCGAGTCGAGCTCCATGCTCGTTGATCTCGCCGGCGTAGCCGAGCAGGTGGGCCGCCAGCACGCCGTGCGGGATAGCGCCGCAGCGGCTCGACCTGACCTCGACGCCCGGCAGCTCGTCGTGCGTCTCCTCGACCGCCGCACGGCATCTCGAAGCGGCGCGTTGCTGCTTGAGCACGGCGGTCTGGCCGTTGCGCGTTGGCGACGTGCACCGCGCGCGCTGACGTCGATCGTGTCCGACCGAGCACGCCGGCGACCCGCGCGAGCCACGCCGAGTCCGAGCGCGGCGCCGGCGCGTGCGTGCTCTCCGCCGGGAACGGCCGGAACACGATGCTGAAGCTCGGCGCGCTGTCGGCGAGCAGCACGCCGTTGCGGTCGTAGATCGCGCCGCGCGGCGCGCGCAGCACCTCGAGGCGGACGTGGTTCTCCTTCGACAGCTCGCGATAGGTCTCGTAGCTCGGCGACCTGGAGCCGCATCAGCCCGGCGGCGACCAGCGCGAAGCCGATCACGACCACGGCGTAGAGCAGCGCGACGCGCTGCTCCCTAGCCCGTCGGATCAGGTTCTGCTGAAGCATGCGCCGAACAAGGAGCGGCCGCTGCCCCGGCGGACCAGGGCGATGATCACCATGCCGATCGGCGCGGTCGCCACCGCGGCCAGCAGCAACCGGCGGACGAGGTAGGGCCAGGCGCCGAAGCCGCCGAGCTCGAACGAGGCGACCCAGGTCTGGTGGATCAGGGTCGCGGCCAGGAGCAGGACCAGCTGGGTGCGCGACGCTGTCGCGCACGAGCGTGTGGCTCAGGCGTCCGACCGCGTAGCCGATCAGGCAGAGCGACCAGCGCGTGGCGGCCCATCCAGTGGGCGGCGTCGAGGTCGGCGGCGAGCCCGAGCGGCGAAGCCGAACGTCGCGCCCGACGCCTCGCCGTTGCCGCAGCGCCCACAGCACGGTGGCGAACGCGAGCACGTCGAGCACCACGCCGCGCGCGGCGAGCGCGGTGAGCGCGGTCGAGCGCAGCAGCAGCGTCACGACGATGATGAAGCAGGACCGCCGCCGACCCCTCTCATGGAGCTCCTCGAGCGGCGTCGGGCTGGGTGATGACGAACGCATGCCGGATGTGCGAGAGCCTCGCGGCCGCGGGCTCGACCTCGAGATCCTGCGTCAGCCCGGTGGGATCGTGGTCGATGCGGCGCACGACCCCGACCGGGATGTCCGCGCGGATAGCGGCGCGACAGTCCGGAGGTCGATGACGCGCTGCCCGACGCGCACGGTGTCCGCCAGCGGCACGCCGGTGAGCATGAGCCGCGGGCGCGGAACGGTGACGGAGTGGAGCACGCCGAGCACGCCGGTGCTCTCGACCTCGCAGGCGACCGCCGAGTTGGTGATCGGAGAGCAGCACCACGCGGGAGAGCGTGCGATAGACCTCGGCGACGCGCACCGAGCAGCCCGTCGCGGGTCACCACGGCGTCGCCCACCTCGACGCCCTGCCGGCGCCGGCGCTGAGCGTGGCGGCGGTCGGGATCGGCTCGCCCGAGAGCGAGCAGCACCTCGACCGGCTTGAGCGGGAGGGACCGTGCCAGGTCGGCAGCTCGAGCTGGCGGCGCAGCCGGCGGTTCTCGATCCCCGCGCTCGCGCAGGCGCAGGTTCTCGAGCTCGAGCTCGGTGACGCGCTGGTGCAGGCGCTGGTTCTCGCGTCCAGGCCGCGGCGACGCGATCGACGACCAGCACGACCCGGTCGAGCGGGGCGAAGATCGCAGCGCGCCGACGCCGCGCAGCGCCGCGGTCGGCAGCGCGCTCCCCGGCGGCCAGCAAAAGCAGCGAGAGCGCCGCGTAGAGCGCCGAGCAGGGCGCTGCTGCGGCGCTCGGCCGGCGGGAGGGAACCCTCCCATGCCATGAGCTAGTCCTTGTGGCCGCTCAGGATGACCTTCTCGTAGTCCTCGATGTGCTCGAGGATCTTGCCCGCACCGAGCACGACGCAGGTGAGCGGATCCTGGGCGACGCGGATGTTGAGGTTGGTGACCTCGCGCAGGAGCAGGTCGAGCCCGCGCAGCAGGCGCGCCGCCGCCGGTCATGAAGATGCCGCGGTCGACGATGTCGGCCGCCAGCTCGGGCGGCGTGCGCTCGAGCGACTCGCGCAGCGCGTTGACGATGCTGGCCGACCGGCTCCTGCAGCGCCTCGCGGATCTCGACGCTCGAGACCCGCAGCGTGCGCGGGATGCCGCGCACCAGGTCGCGGCCCTTGATCTCCATGTCCATCTCTTCGGGCGAGCGGGAACGCCGAGCCGATCTCGATCTTGATGCGCTCGGCGGTCTGCTCGCCGATCAGCATGTTGTAGGCCTTCTTGGCGTAGTTCTGATCGCCTCGTCCATCTCGTCGCCGCCGACGCGGATCGACGTCTTGGTGACGATGCCGTTGAGCGCGATCACCGCGATCTCGGTGGTGCCGCCGCCGATGTCGACCACCATGTTGCCGGTCGGCGTGTCGACCGGCAGGCCGACGCCGATCGCCGCCGCGATCGGCTCGGGCACCAGCAGCACCTCGCGCGCGCCGGCGCGCATCGGCCGAATCGACGCACCGCGCGCTTCTCGACCTCGGTGATGCCCGAGGGCACGCAGATGATGATGCGCGGGCGGACCAGGAACTTGTGCTTCTGGACCCGCTGGATGAACCCGCGCAGCAGGTCCTCGGTGACCTCGAAGTCGGCGATCACGCCGTCCTTGAGCGGGCGCACGGCGTTGATCTCGTCCGGGGTGCGGCCCAGCATCAGCTTGGCCTCGCTGCCGACCGCCAGCACCTTGCCGGTGCCCTTGTCGACGGCCACCACCGAGGGCTCGTTGAGGACGATGCCGCGACCCTTGACGAAGACCAAGGTGTTGGCAGTGCCGAGGTCCATCGCGACGTCGGTCGAGAAGAAACCCCATCAAGCTGTTGAGGAACATCCCTGCCTCTCCCGGATGACGGATGATCGGCCTCGCTCTCTGGTCTTACGGCCGCTGGAGGGCGACCGCATTGGTGGTCAATCAATGGGTTCCGACCCAGAAGCTATCGGACGCTAGCACCTGAAACTTGAGCGCCGCAAGGAGATTGTCTCCCCACCAGGATCGGGCTTCCCTCGCCTGGGTCGTTTTGCCCTATCTTTTCCGGTGTCCGATCACCCCTTCGAGGGGTATGACGATCGGTCCCCTCAGTGTCGTGGCCCAGAGGTACCTCGCCATATTCCGGGGTCCTCGCTCGCCGGGCGGCGTTGCTCCTCCTCGACGTATCGACTGGATACGTTGTCGTCGTCGCGCCTTGCCCGGCGTGCTGCGGACCTCCAGACTATGGCAAGGTACCTCTGGGCCACGACACTCGACCTCTCGACCGGGCCGGCACCGGTCGAACACTCTGGAACGTCACCGGAGCCGATGCTACGCTCCACGAGGTTTTGCCCGCGCCGTACCGTCTCCCTGAATGTCTCGATTCGCTCGACTCCTCATCCTCCTCGTCCTGCTCGCGCTCGGCCTCGCGTCCCGCGCCTTGCCGGGTCGCGCCCAGACCGCTCCGGTCTCGAGCCGGTTCGCGTTTTCCGATACCACGCTGCTGCGTGACACGCTCGACCTCTCGTTCGGCCAGCTGTTCCCGCTCGCCGACAGCCTGCGGATGACGCCGGACTCGCTGCGCGCGCTGTCGATCCGGTACCTCATGCCGATCGAGCGGCTGGTGTTCCTTTCCGACAGCCTGCGCATGCCGGTCGACAGCGTGGGCTCGGTGATGCGCCGGGCGGAGTTCGACCCGCTCGCCTCCCGGGTCCAGCAGCTGTCCGCGTTCGCCTACGGCAGCTCCTACAACGTGTCGCGCCAGACCAACACCTGGACCAACCGCGCGGACTACAACTTCGTCCACGGCCCGCTGTTCCTTCACAACGCCACCAACATCTCGATCCGCCGCACGTCGGTCGGGTCGCGCGAGAACCTCTATCAGGTGCGCAGCGCCGACACCGAGGCCGGATGGCGGTTCAGCCCGAACTTCTCCGCCGGCGGACGCATCGGCATCCAGGGCACGCAGAACGTCGAGGCCACGACGCGCAACACCAGCCGCAGCCAGTACCAGGTGTCCGTCCACACGCGGCAGCAGCCGTCTCCGAGCCTGAGCTCCGAGATCGACTTCTTCGGCGGTCCGTTCGACGAGCCGAGCGCCTCGAAGCGTGGCATGAGCGGCGAGCTCGACGCCCACTCGGCCTTCATGCATCGCGACTGGCTCACCCACGACATCACCGGACGGGTCAACAGCCGCTTCGGCCACGCGACCTTCGTGGACGGCTCCAAGACCGGCACGCAGGACGTCACCGGCGAGGGTGACCGGCGCGCTCGCGATGTTCGACGCCCGCAAGGCCGGCCTCCGGGTCAACTACGGCGCGCGCTACGACCGCTTCTCGCGGCCGCTCACGATCGACGCGGACCTGGACTCGACCACCCCGCCGGTCAACCTCGTCCGCCTCGACCCCAACTCCTCGGCCAACCTCGACGGCACCTTCCGCTACCGGCCGAACAACGACCTCTACCTGAACGTCACCCAGAGCTACGGGCGGTCGCGCGAGTCTGCTGTCGATCACCCGCAACGGCATCCGAGGTGCTCGAGCCCTCGCCCGCCCACAGCCTTTCGCTGTCGTCGGACGGCCGCTACACCTTCCGCGGGTGGGCGCTCGACGGGCGCTTCACCAACGGCTACCCGGTGTCGGAGGGTCCGAAGTCCAGTCTGGTGAGCGTCGTGCACCAGGGGGTCACGGACACGATCGTCCAGATCCCGGTCGACTACCGCGAGCGGGCCTCGTCCCACAACCGCTCCCTCGACCTCCGCGCTCAACAAGGCGCTCGGGCGGAGGCTCGCGCTCAAGCTCACCCACCACATCGAGCTGACCTCGTACCGCTATCGCATCGCCGACACCAGCTACGTTCAGCGCTACGACCTCGACTCGGCCCGCGTCGAGCCCCGACCGGAGCCGAGCGAGTACTTCCGCAAGAGCTATCGCGCCGAGGGCTCGTACACCCAGTCCGCGAACCTGAGCACCGGGCTGAGCTTCGAGATCAACGACGTCCAGAACATCAACCTGCTCGGGACGAGCAGCGAGAGCAACACCGACGTGCGCACCTATCGTTCGGAGTGGCGCTGGTCCTTCCGGCTGCTCCGGGGCCTCACCGCGAGCCAGCGCAACGTTTTGAACGCGAGGCTACCAGCGCTTCCCGTTCAGGGGCAGCCAGAACGCGCTCGGTCTCACCTACGAGACCTCGACCACGCTCAACGCCGTGCTCACGCCGCGCTTCCTGATCGACATCACCCACCGCGTACAGACGCAGCCGAGCGGCCAGTATCTCCCTGGCGGTGGACGGCCACGAGTACCTGGTGACCACGTCCGAGAACCGCAACTACACCCTGCTCGCCCACGTCGCCTACTCGCCGCTGCGGACCCTCACGCTGTCGCTCGACCCCTACTACAACGACATCACGATCAGAGAAGAGCAACAACGGCCCGCTGCTGATGAGCAGCGGCGACCGATCGCTCTCCTACGAGGGTGGGGCGAGCCTCAACTTCCCGGTCGGCCAGAGCGGCAAGCTGACCGGGTCGATCGTCCGCTCGTACCGCGCCTTCGAGCACATCAACTCACACCAACGGCCTGCCCCAGCCGCCGAGCCGGAGCAGCGATCCACCGACCCGGGTCGGCACGCTCCAGTTCTCGTGGGACCTCCAATGAACGCGACCATCCGGCGTTCGGTGATCGTCGTGCTCGCCCTCGGGCTCGCCGGCTGCGATCTGTTCAAGCCGGAGACGCTGGAACCGCCCGGCGGCAACGTGCTGCCGCCGGTGGTGGAGCTCGACTACAGCAGCGCGGAGCAGACGCTCACGACCATCGCCGCGGCGATCAAGGCCAAGGATCTCGGCAACGGGCATCGTGCCTTCATCCTCGCCTTCGCCGACGCGGAGCTGGATAGCGTTCCCGCGTACACGGCGAGCTTCGACACCGCCGACGTCAACGATTTCCTGCTCTCGACCGGGCGCGACTCGATCGAGACCTGACCCGCGATCGCGAGGGGGCGTTCTACACCCAGTTCTCGAACCTCCGCCGCTCGGCCTACGTGATGCAGTGGGACCGGTGGCTCGAGGCCGGGAACGACGAGATCGACGATGTCGCCGGTCTGGCCACGCTCCACCGCCACTATCACGTCTACGCTCAGTCCGGCGACGCCTCGATCCTGATCGGAGTGGGGCTCGCCGACATCCACTTCCAGAGGCCGCCGCGCGGGGGCGACACGGAGAAGTGGGTGATCACCCGCTGGGACGACCACATCGACCCGCCCAGGGCGAAGACCCGATCGAGAACATCACCTTCGGCGCCCGCCGCCTCAAGACCCTGCGATGAAAGCTACCCTCCGCCTCGCGATCGCGGCCCTGCTGGCCACTCCGATCCTCAGCTCGCCCTGCCGGGGTGCTGGAACCCCTTCAACCCGCTCGAGAGCACGCAGACCGCGTTCACCGAGCCGGCGCCGGTCCCCGACACCCCGACCGAGCTGATGAACCTGTTCGAGTGGTGCTGGGAGCACCGCGACCCGTACCGCTATGCCGAGATCTTCACCGAGGACTTCCAGTACGTCTTCGCGGTGGCGGACACCGAGGGCAACAGCCAGCCCGACCGCTCCTACAACCGCACCGACGAGATCGATTCGGCCCGCCACCTGTTCATCGGCGGCAAGGTGGGGGTCGAGCCGGCGCGGCGCATCACGCTCGACTTCGACTCCGACATCCTGCCCTTGCCGGACAACCGGCCGAACAAGTCCGCGACCACCCATCGCGAGATCCTGATCGGCGTCGTGCTCACCATCGAGACCGACGCCGAGAACTTCCGCATCAAGTCGATCGTCCGCTTCTTCGTCGTGCGCGGCGACGAGGCACTGATCCACGACCTCGGCTTCCTCCCGGACTCAAGCGCTGGTACATCGAGCGCTGGCAGGACGAAACACCCCCGGCTACGGCCTGGCCGCGGCGAGCCCCGAGGCGCGCGCCGCGCTCCACGGGGCGCTGAACGCGGCGTTCCCGCGCGCGCGCTCGACCGCGGTCTCCGCCGCGCGAGCGGAGGGTGCCGTCCCCGGCGGCGAGGTGACCTGGGGCTTCATCAAACGCCGCTTCCGCTGATCGACCTCGCGGCGGCGCGACCGGGTGGAGCACCGCAGCGCGTCGGCGTTCGGTCGGGGCCGCGTTGGAGGGCCGCCTCGGGGCGACTATACTGCGGCCGTTTCGAACCCCAGGTCGCGCGCATCGCGCGCCCGGCGCCACTCCCGAGGAGAGACGAATGGCTGCGGAAGGCACCAACACCCAGAAAGAGCTGAACCCGCTCGCCAACGCCGAGCGCCAGTTCGACGAGGCCGGCGTCCAAGCTCAACCTGCCCGGCGGGCATGCGGGAGATCATCAAGCGCCCGCGCCGGGCGACCATCGTATCGCTGCCGGTGCCAGATGGACGACGGCATCGCTCCGCGTCTTCACCGGCTATCGCGTCCAGCACTCGATCGTGCGCGGTCCCGCCAAGGGCGGCATCCGCTACCACCCGGACGTCACGCTCGAGGAGGTCGAGGCGCTGGCGGCGTGGATGACCTGGAAGTGCGCGGTGGTGAACATTCCCGTTCGGCGGCGGCAAGGGCGGGATCGTCTGCGATCCGTCGCAAGATGTCGAAGGGTGAGCTGGAGCGCCTGACCCGCCGCTACGCCGCGGACCTCTCCGACCTGTTCGGCCCCGAGAGCGACGTGCCGGCCCCGGACGTGAACACCAACGAGCAGGTCGATGGCGTGGATCATGGACACCTACTCCGATGCACGAGCGGCGCACCGAGTACCGCGGTCGTGACCGGCAAGCCGCTCGAGGTCGGGCGGCTCGGCCGGGCGACGCGAGGCCACCGGCCGCGGCGTGCTGTTCTGCGTGCGCGAGGCCTGCACGCCATCTCAAGCTGCCGCTCGCGGGCGCCCGCGTGGCGGTGCAGGGCTTCGGCAACGTCGGCTCGGTCTCGGCCGACCTGATGGTGCGCGACGGCGCCAAGATCGTGGCGGCGCGCGACGTGACCGGCGGCGTCCACAACCCCGTCGGGCTCGACGTGGCCGGCCCTGATCCGCCTGGGTGGCGGACCACCGCGGGGTCAGCGGGCTTCCCGGGCGGCAAGCCGCTCACCACCCGATCGTCGAATACGACTGCGACATCCTGGTGCCGGCGGCGCTCGAGAACCAGATCACCCAGCGAGAACGCGGATCGGATCAAGGCCCGGATCGTCGCCGAGGGCGCCAACGGGCCCACCACGCCCGATGCCGACCGGATCCTCGCCGACAACGGCGTGTTCGTGATCCCCGACATCCTGTGCAACTCGGGCGGGGTGACGGTTTCCTACTTCGAATGGGTGCAGAACCGGATGGGCTTCTACTGGCCCGAGCAGGAGGTCAACCAGCGCCTCGAGCAGGCCATGGTGCCGGCCTTCCGCGACGTGCTCGCCAAGTCGCGTCGAGCACAAGCGTCAACATGCGGGTGGCGGCCTTCATGGTGGCGATCGAGCGCGTGGTCAAGGTGATCATGCTGCGCGGGGTCTACGCGTAGCGGAAGCCACCGGCCTTCGGCCTCGACACGACTGGGCGCCTCGCGGCGCCCCCTTCGTCGTACCGCCGCGAATCTAGAACGGATAGGTGACCGTCACGCGAGTGAAGGACACGTAATCGGCGGTGTTGCTGAAGAACCCGCCCAGCGTCTGCGGGAACGAATCGTTGAAGACGCCGTCGAGCTGCAGCGACCCGAGCTTTGACGCCCGCGCCGAGCGACATCGAGGAACGGAGACTCCTTCACCTCGGCGGTGTGGCCGGTCGCCCGGTCCTCGAACTTGGTGGTCTGAAGACCATCTTGCGTCGCGCCGAAACCGGAGCGTCAGCCAGTTGTTGATGTGGACTGCGAGAGCCGCGAACGCCTGCGGGCGTCGATCGTCTCGGTGACCTTGCCCGAGCCTCGTCGAGAACGGTCCGAAGCCGGTCGGATAGGCGGCCAGCGGCGTGTCGTCGCTCGATGCGTGTTCTGAGCGAAGGTGAGGCCGAAGACGAACAGGGTCGTTGGTGCCGAGCGTCCAGTTGCCCGCCGCACCGGCCTGCCAGCCCTTGAGGGAGCTGTCCGCGGCGGTCGTGGAACCTGCCGGCGGGGCGACGCCGCCCGGAGGCACGACGCCGACCGTCCGCGTGGACAGATCAGTATTCTGTAGAACTTGACGACCGGCACCACCAGCACGTTCGGCTGCCACTGCCACATCGCGCGGCCGTTGATCGGTAAGCGGTCGGACCGTCATCCTCGAACTTCGTTGCCCAGCGAGTCCTCGGATCTCGAAACGTCCGCGACTGCCAGAGGAGCGAGACTTCCGCCGTGGTGTTCGGGTTCACCTCGAACCCACGCCGGCGCCGAATCCCAGCAGGTTGCGCGTTGGCCGACCCTCGCCCCGGTGGCGAGCGCGCCGGCGAGCGTGAACACGGATCGAACTCCGCCTGGACAGCGTGCCGAAGAGCAACGGGCTGAAGTAGCCGAGACCGCCTTCGGCGCTCGCGAACGACTTGTTCAAGCGCAGGCCCAGGCTCGTGGTCCCGAACTTCTTGCCCCACATGAGGTCGAACGACTCGTTGGCGTTGAAGTTCGGATCCGATCCGAGCACTCCGGGAGACGGGGCTGACCGCGCCCTGACCGAGATCCGGCGTGAACTGACGGAGGTGAAGCGCCCAGGTGCCGTAGCGTCCATCCCACAGGTTGCCGATCACGAAACCGACCGACCGATCGGACGGTACCGTCGTCGCGGGGCTCGAGATCGTGGACAGGTTGCCCATCTCGCCGTACACCAGGTTTGCCGACGTTCGGCACCGAGCCGAGCCAGGTGTAGATCGCCGTGTAGTCCTTGATGTAGTCGCCCTGGATGGCCATGCCCGAAACCCGCGACGTTCGGGCGAGCGCCAGCGCCGGCAGCATCAGCATGCAGGCGGTGACGAGGACCAGGCGGACCGGAGAAACGAGAACTCATAAGGTGTTGCCTCCTTGAGTCAGAGGGTAGGTTCAAGAGCTGCGATCGCCACGATGTGAGTCAAGCCAGGTTCGTGGCCTGTGAAACCACAGCGATCTCTGCTTCCAGCCCCCACCTCCTTTCGGGATCATCTTTCTTTCAGTCTGCGCAACCGGGCGGCACCGGGAATATCCGCCCGCCGGACAGCACAAGAGGCTCCATCTCGTCCCTGTGACGGAGCACCTTAAAAAAGAGCCAGGAAAACACCCCTCCTCCTTGGAAGGATCCTGGCGAACGCCCGAGGGAAGTTAGGGAAGGGGAGAAACCCTGTCAAGCCGATTCTGGGTCCCTCACCCTCCGACGGAGGCCATTCGGAGGGGTCCGATGGGGCCTTCTGACCCCTCGCATCTGGGCCGATAGCTGGCTGTCCCACAACGGATTGTCTCGATCCATCGAGTTGATCCGGACCCGCCCACGGGAGTGGGCGAAGTAGCCTCCGCCAAGGACCAGACCGACGCTGGGCCGGGAGCCTGCCGCGGGGCCCGAAGAACACGCGAGATCCCCGGTCGGGGCGACTCGCCCGCCGGGAGCGGTCGAGCCGCGCGGAACTGCTGGAACGCGTCGCGCGGAATCGCGATTCCCTGCTCCGCCATGACCTGCTGGGTGAAGCCGGAGCAATCGAGCGCCATCGCGGTGCGACCTCCCCACAGATATGGAACGCCGAGCAGTCGGCGCACCCGCTCGACCATGCTCGGCCCGCGTCCGTTCGCGAGCGCGCGCGTCGGAATCCATCCTCCGCCCGTCGGGAAGCTCGACCGAGCGAAATCCACGGCGCTCGAGACCGACGATCACGCGGCCGTTCCAGAACAGCGGGCTCACGAGCGCCCCGCCACCGGGCTCCGTCGTCGCCTCGGCGTACGAGACGACGACGCGCGCCCGGGCCTTCCGCTTCCACGATCCCGCCCGGCGCGCGGACGCGCCGACGAGCCCCCAGCTGCGGCACCAGCCGCGATAGCCGTCCGACCGGTTCTCGACTCGCCACCAGGCGCGATCACCGGACCGGCCCAGCACGCGCACAACCTCGCCGAGCAGGAGCTGACTCCGCAGCTCGCTCTTGTGGTCCGGCCGGCGGCGCAGATCGAGGGACGCCAGGGTCACGACGGCGTGGGTGGGATTGGGGATCATTCGAACTCCGGGCTGAGCGAGCACGTAGTGTCCGAACCCATCACGATCGATGAAGACGAAGCGACGATAGGGTCGGTTGTAGTACCAGATGATCTCGGTCACCGAGACTCCGCGAGGCCGACGAGCGGCCTCGGTCTGATCCGGCGGGCCCAGCCGGATGTAGATCCGGCCCATGTCCGTACGCCAGCCGGGCCTGAGCCCCTGGAAGTGTTCCTCGGCGTAGCGGACGCGCCTCAGGAACTCGAGCATGGCCTCGTTCTGAGGGGTATCGGGATTCGGGTCGCGCTTCCTCCAGAAGTCCTTCCAGCCCTGCTCGCGGGCCGCGGGCGGCAGGTTCCTCAGGGCATCGATGTCCTTGGGATCGGCGATGTAGGCGAGCGGCTCGAGGATGCGGTCGAAGTCCCGGCCTCGCGGGGCGCCGCTCTCCTCGACGTCGAACGACCGATCCACCTTCAAGTGCGACTTGCCGTCGACGAGCTCGATCTCGAAGACGTAGCGACCGATGAACAGGTCGGTCGAGTCCGGACCGAGCACGATCGGCAAGGCCGAGCGCCGCACGGTCAGGTTGCTGAACGCCCTGGACCACCTCGGAACCCTCGTCGTCCAGGATCCGGAACCGCAGCGCGTACGTGCGCGGCCACGTGCCGGGGCGGCGGTCGAACAACCCGACACGGCCGGCCACGTGCTTGGCGTTGGTCCCGAACCGGCGGGTCATGACCGGGATGAAGACCGCGGCCGAGTCCACGACCCCGAGCTCGAGATCCGAGAAGCCGATCGTGACGCGGGAGAAGTCCGGCACCTCGATCGGCTCGTGGGCGGCCGAGGTCTCGTCGCCGTTGATGTCGCGCACCCGACCCTGAGGTCGTACTTGCCCGCCGGGATCGGGAACGAGCGCCGATCCACGATGGTCGCGATCTGGGATCCGGTGGAGCGGAAGTCCGGGACGAGGAGCCGCCGCTCCCAGATGTCCCCGAGAGGGGCGCCATGGCGTGGCTCGATCACGACCATCAGCTCGACGCCGGCGGCGTAGCCTTCGGACATCTTGATCCACTGCATCTCGGCGTAGGGAATCGAGACCGCGATCCCGAGGCTCGGGTGGCCGACCGAATCGACCGTGACGGTGGCGTCGGCGATGAAGACCGGAGCGCGTTCGGCGCGCAGGGTCGGCAGATCGAGGGCGCGGCTGGCGCGTGGAACCGCGGTCCCCACGAGCGCCGCGGATACGAGGAATGCGCGAAGCGCCACAAGCCTCAGGTGGGAACACTGCACGTTGGCGGAGGCTAGCATAGCCCGAGGCCGGGGACCAGACCGGGCACTCCATCCCCTCGACATTTACGCCGGACCGAACCGGTGGTAGATTGATTCGTGACCGGGTCTCGGACCCCACTCGCCGGCTATCCGGTCAGGAATGCAATTGCCCAACTCGATTCGCGCCGCGCTCGCGGCGGCCATCGTCCTCGCCTCGCTGAGCCTCCTGCCTTCGGCGTCCCGTGCCACCATGCCGACCGCCGACGGCACGGTGCCCGAAACGGTGTCGAACGCGTTCCGTGCCGGGATGTTCTCGCTGCCCGAGCGCCCCGAGGGCATCCACGCGGCCGCCGCGCAGACGGTGTGGAAGATCCCGATCATGCTGATCTCCTTCCTCGACGACACCCCGACTTACGGCGCCTCGACTCTCGACCGCGCGCTGTTCGACACCACGCACGCCACGCCCACCGGATCGGTGTTCGACTACTACCGCTGGGCCTCGAATGGACGCATCACGGTGATCGGCAAGGTGGTCGGCCACATCCGTCTCAACGAGACCAAGCACTACTACGGCTGGACCAGCTGGGGCCTGAGCCTCACGGCCACGCCCAACAACGACTACGGCGCGATCTCCGACGCGCTCCATCACATGCCGGACATCAGGTGGTCCGACTACGACATGGACCACGACGGATACGTCGACATGCTGTGGGTGATCCATCCCGGTGTCGGCGGCGAGGCGACCAGCAACCGCGACAACATGTGGTCGATCACCTCCCGCATGTCGACCGCCTGGCGGAACGGTTCCACCTACATCACCAACGACCCGGTCCCGGGCTCCACCACCGCCAAGATGCAGATCGATCGCTTCACGATGCTGCCCGAGCTGTCGGCGATCCATGCCGGCGCGCGCGCCGAGATCGGCACCTACTGCCACGAGTTCGGTCACGCGCTCGGCCTGCCCGATCTCTACGACACCTGGGCGGGCACTCGGCCGGCATGAATACCGGTCCGGGCAACTGGGCGCTGATGTCGAGCGGGGCCTACGGGACCAATGGCCTGACGCCGAGTATCCGTCGCATCTCGGGGCGTGGTCGCTCCAGTTCCTCGGCTGGGACCGCACCTTCCGACCGGCGCGGGACACCACGATCACGCTCGAGCCGATCGCGCGCTCGAATCTCGGTGGTCGAGTGGTGGTTCCAGGGCGAGCGCAATCCCGAGCACTTCCTGATCGAGAACCGGCAGCGCGAGGGCTTCGACCGCAATCTGCCCGCCGAGGGCCTGCTGGTCACACACATCGACGAGGCGACCATCGGGCTCAGGCTGCGCACGAACTCGATCAACGCGGGACCGACGCCGGGCCTCTCCGTCGTCGAGGCCGACGGCGACAGCGATCTGTTCATCGGGCGCAACCGCGGCGATCCCAACGATCCCTTCCCGGCGCGCTCGGGCGCACGCTGCTCGACGACTCGACCTTGCCGAGTGCGAGGAGCTTCGGCTCGGCGATCACCTATCTCGCGCTGCGCGACATCGCGCCGATCGGCGACGACGTTCGCTTCGTCACGCAGGTGCGGTCGCCCGGGTGGCTCCCGCCCGAGGAGCATTCGGGTCCGCAATTCCGCCCGCTCGAGAGCTACGGGCTGGCGCGGGTGTCGGCGGTCGACGACCGTGGCCGCGGCTACGTCGTCGGGCTCGAGACGCGCGCGGGCCGACCCCAGGTCATGCTGCGCAGCAACCCGCCCGGCTGGGAGCAGGACTTCCAGGTGAGCCAGTCGACCGCCTCGGTGCTCGATCCGTCGCTCGCCGTGATGAAGGGCGGGCGACCCCGTCGTGGTCTGGAGCGACACGCGGAGCGGGCGGCCCCAGCTCTACTACCGCGCCCGCATTCGCGGCACCTGGACGAAGGAATACCAGCTGGCGAGCATGCCCGGGGCCTGCCGCAACCCGTCGGTCGCCAGCCGACGAGCGCGGCTGCGTCCTCGTGGCCTTCCAGTACATCGAGGCCGACGTGCCGCGTATCGAGTTCATGCGCTTCAGCTACTTCGCCCCGTTCGGGCAGCCGCTCGCGATCACCGGTCCGACCGAGTACCCGGTGAGCCCCGCGATCACCGCCACCGCGGAGGGCGTCGCGTACATCCTCTGATCGACCGCGCGGTGAGCCCGCAGCGCATCTGGTTCTCGCGCTTCGACCCGTCCACCGGAGTGAGCCCGCGCACCGAGCTCACGATCGACGCGACGTATCCGCAGCTCGCGTTCAGCAGCGCCGTCGATCGGGCCGGAGCGCTGCACACCGTCTGGCAGGTGATCGGTCAGGGGTTCAACCAGATTCGCTATCAGCGCCGTCCCGCCGGCGGGGCCCCGTCCGCCGCAGGACACGCTGCGCTCGAGTTCCAGGGCAGCGTGATCCAGAACCCGATGGTCGCAGTGGACCCGATCGGCGGGCTGCATCGTCGTGTTCGAGCTGTCGCTCGGCAGCATCATGCAGGTCCGCTATCGCCACTGGGACCCCGCGCTCGGCTGGGACGTCCGCAGCACCGAGGTCACCCAGCCTGAGAACGGCGGCGCCTGCATCCGCAGGCGCTGCCGCTGTGGGCCGGCGCGGTCGGGATCGTCTACGTCGGCTTACCCGGGCGACGGACAGCCCCACCTGATGCTGAAGCGTCGCGAGCCCGCGGGCTCGGGACAGCTCGAGTGCCGCTTCCGCCGCCGAGCGCACCGAAACGGCTGCTCACCATCGGCCCCAACCCGCTGCGTCCCGGCCAGGCTCTCCACTTCGCCTGGAACGGCGACGCGCCGCCGGCCGAGACCCTGGTCGACTTCTACGACGCCGCCGGCCGTCGCCTGGCGTCGGCGGCCATGGAGGACGTGGACGGCCGCTATCGCGGCACGCTCGGCGCCGCGCGTGCGCGGCTGGCCGAGTGGTGTACTTCGCGCGCCCGCGATCGGAGCCCACCCGGGCCGCGCGCATCGTGGTCTTCCGCTGAGTGTCCCGTCTCCGAAATTGCTTTCAGTCGGCCTCCGCTGCATCCCGGCTGGCTGCGTTGTTCCTCCTCGGCGTATCGACTGGATACGCGGTCGTCGTCACGCCTTGCCATCCGGGCGCAGCGGAGGCCTTGGTGGTAAAGCTATTTCGGAGACGGGACACTAGCGTGCCGATGACCGGGGCATGAGCCCGCGCTTCCGGCCGAAGTCGTATCGATCCTCCTCGCCGCGGCGATCGCTGCTTCCGGCGATGTTCGCCGGAGTGTCCCTCGCGGTCGCGGAGACGGATCCCGCGTCGTACCCGAGGGGCGCTGCCCGGCGAGCGCCTGGGCGGCTCTGCTGCCGTTGACCGAGCGTCTGCTCGAGCGCTGGTGCTGGAGCGGCGCGTGGCTCTACCCCATCGGCGATCCCCACGCGCTCGGTCTCCCGGTCCGGACGGCGATCCCGGCTACGCGATCAATCGGGGCATGGGGCCGGCCGAGGACGGCTCGGCATCATGTACGCGGGGCGCCTGCGCGGAAGAGGGCCGCACCGTCGATGTGATCCGCAATCCGCGTCACCCGTTTACACGTCGCATCTGGTCACGAGCCTGCCTCGGATCGGCGACGTGACGCAAAGCGCGGCCTCGAAGGCGCGCCGCCCAATCTCGCCGATCCGCCCTCGGCTGCCGCTTCCATCCGCGCTGCCCGCTCGCGATCGCGACTTTGCCGCGCCGAGCCATCCGCCGATGGTCGACGTCGCGCCCGGACACCGCGTGGCTTGCTGGGTGACGGCGCCGACCCGGCAAGCGCGACCGCCCAATGAGCGCCGCTGCTGCTCGATGTCGACCATGTCGGCATGACTTACAGGGTCGGCGGACTCTTGCGCCGCCGCGCGAAATCGGGCGGTCGACGACGTGAGCCTGCGCCTCGAAGCCGGCAAGCCGGAAATCCTCGCCGTCATCGGCGAATCCGGCTCCGGCAAGACCACGCTCGCCCGCATGATCCTCAATCTGGCGACTGCCGACCGACGGCGCGATCCGCTTCCTCGGCGACGACGTGACGCGTATCCGGACGAATCGCGAGCGCATGGCGTTCATGCGGCAGGTGCAGCCGATCTTCCAGAATCCGTTCGAGGCCTTCAATCCGCTTGAAGCGGATCGACCGCTATCTCTTCGTCAGCGCCAAGCGTTTCGCAGGCGCCGCGGGCCGTCGTCGACATCGAGGCCAAGGCCGACAAGGCGCTGCATCAGGTCGGGCTGTCTGCTGGCCGAAGTCAGGGGCCGCTACCCGCATGAGCTGTCAGGCGGGCAATTGCAGCGGATCGCCATCGCGCGCGCGCTCGTCTCGTCACCCTCGCTGATCGTCGCCGACGAGCCGGTTTCGATGGTGGATGCGTCGCTGCGGATGTCGATCGTCAACCTGTTCAAGGCACTGCGCGACGAGCTCCAGGTCTCGATCGTCTATATCACGCACGATCTTGCGACCGCCTATTACATCAGCGACCGCGTGCTGATCATGCAGCGCGGAAAGGCGGTGGAGAGCGGCGACGCGCGCGCGGTGCTCGACCATCCGCAGCATCCCTATTCGATCCTGCTGAAGAGTGCCGTCCTGTCACCGGAGGACGCGGACACGCCGATGAAGCCCGTCGGCGCGGCTGGGATTTCATCCGCTACTGCGATTTCAAACGTGGAGTGAACGCCATGCGCAACGTCGAAGTCAGGCTGGACCGCGATTCCGTGATCGGCGCGACGGACCCGCGGCTGTTCGGAGCCTTCATCGAGCATCTCGGCCGCTGCGTCTATGGCGGCATCTACGAGCCGGGCCACCCGAAGGCGGACAGGAAAGGATTCCGCAAGGACGTGCTCGCGCTCGTGCGCGAGCTCGCGCCGACGATCATGCGCTATCCGGGCGGCAACTTCGTCTCGGGCTACAACTGGGAGGACGGCGTCGGCCCGGTCGAAGGACCGCCCCGCCCGGCTCGACCTCGCCTGGATGTCGACCGAGCCCAACACGTTCGGCACGAACGAATTCGTCGACTGGTGCCGCGCGGCCGATATCGAGCCGATGCTGGCGGTCAATCTCGGCACGCGCGGCGGCGATGCGGCCCGCAACCTGGTCGAATACTGCAATCACCCGAAGGGCACGGCGCTCTCCGATTTGCGCCGCAAGCACGGCTACGACAAGCCGCACGGCATCAAGTTCTGGTGCCTCGGGCAACGAGATGGACGGCTCGTGGCAGATGGAGATGAAGACCGCGACCGAATATGGCCGCATCGCCACCGAAGCCGCCAAGATGATGAAGTGGATCGATCCCTCGATCGAGCTTGCGGCCTGCGGCTCGTCGGGGCGCACCATGCCGACGCTTCGGGACGTGGGAGGACACCGTCCTCGAGCACACCTTCGATCATGTCGAATATCATTTCGCTGCATACCTATCTCAACAACTATGCCGACGACACGCCGGCGTTCCTGGCGAGCCCCGACCTCATGGACAATTTCATCGAGGAAGTGGTGGCCGTTGCGGATGCGGTCGCGGCACGCCGGCGCTCATCCAAGCGCATCATGCTGTCGTTCGACGAATGGAACGTCTGGTACCGCACGCGCCGCAACCGCAAGGAGCGCGTCAAATCGGGTTGGCCGGTCGCGCCCGAGATTCTCGAAGAGGCCTACAACATGCAGGACGCGCTCACTTTCGGCGGCGCCTGCATCTCGCTGCTCAACCACGCCGACCGCGTCAAGGTTGCCTGCCTCGCCCAGCTCGTCAACGTCATCGCGCCGATCATGACGGAAACGGGCGGGGCGGCCTGGCGGCAGACGATCTTCCATCCGTTCGCGGATTTCAGCAATCTGGGCCGTGGCAACGTGCTCCGCGCGACCGTGAATTCGCCGACCTATGTCGACCAGTTATCTCGACCCGCGCGGCGACGGTCGAGACCTATTACCCGCTGCCCGCGGTGCCCTATCTCAAGCTCTCCGCCGTGCACGACGACAAGGCCGGAACATTGACGCTTGTTCGCGCTCAACCGTCACCTGAAGGACGACATGACGGTCGATTTCACGATCAAGGGCTTCTCGAAGCTCGCCGTCGCCAAGGCGCACCAATTGCATGACAAGGATCTGAAGGCGCAGAACACTGCGAAACATCCGAACCGGATCAAACCGCTGCCGCTGCCCGACATCAAGGTCCGGAGCGACGGCCTCCGCGCAACGCTACGTCCGGCGTCGTGGAACGTCATCCGAGCTGAAGGTAGAGAAAAATGATTCGCTTCGATCTTGCTGGACGCCTCGCCATCGTCCTGGCGGCAAATGGCGGCCTCGGACTGGAAGCCATGGCGCGGCGACAGTTAGGCGCGCGCGCGCGTCGCTATTGAGGTGCGCTCATGGGCCGCTCTCGCCTTCGCGAAACCCTTCCCTGCCGGTTACCCATGAGATCATCGTTCGCGCGCTATCCCAGTTCAAGCCGATCGCGTCGTCCCTCGTCACCGGCGGCGCAAGTGGCATTGGCGCCAGCATCAAGTCGCGCATTTCGTCGTGCAAGCCGCCATGGCTCGCCTTCCTGGACGTCGACCGGGATGCGGGCGCAGGTACCTTGCGTCAACGCTGGCCGGGCACGGTCCGGACGGATCCGCTGTTTGTTGTCGTCGACCTGCGCGACATCGCCGCGCTGCAGACGGCAATCGAGCGTGTGCGGTCGCACCTAGGCCCGATCGGCGTTCTCGTCAACAACGCGGCGAACGATCATCGCCAACACCTGGGTTGGGCGCCTCCTGGTTGCGACCGATCTCATCGACCAGGCACGCCTCGAGTGGTCGACGTTGTCGAGGGCGAGCAGCAGCTTCCGGAAGCGAGATGGCCTGCGAGCGTCTCGGATCGGCGCCGTGCCGCCGCCTTGACGCCAAGCTGCCTGGCCAGCGCCTTGCGGCACAAGACGAGGATCGATACGCGCGGCGACCAACCAGCCACACGCCATCGGCAACGCGGTCGACTAAGCGGCTCGTCGCCCGATCGCCAGGCGTAAGTTCCCGCCCTCAAACCACCGCACCTGGTCAAGCGTCACCAGCCGGTTCGTCGTCACAAGCTCCTCGAGTTGCATGATCTCCTGTTCGCGACCGACGAACCTCGACAGCCGGATAGGGCAGGTTGTGCTTCGATTTTGATGGCCGCACCGCTTCACCGCTGGTTCTGGTCACGAGATGTCCAGGCGATCAAGACGAGCGCGGCCAGCAGGATCGAAGGCGCGCGGGCGCAGTGAAAACGCTGCGTTTCGTCCTTCAGCAGCTGCCGCTGTCGGGCTGCAGCCTGAAGGGTCCGGAAGCGGTAGTGCTCGGGCGGTGCGGAGAGGCCAATGTCGGGAGTGTGTCGTCAGCAATGGGTGGAAGTCTATGCCGCTAGGGCGGCGACCTCGCGCTTTTCTCTGGCGATGCCGCCGGGAGAGGCTGGGCAAATGAGATCGGTGAAATCCAAGCGGATGACCGCATTGAGCACGACGCGCTACGGCCGCTCGGTCCGAAAGCGGCATTTGACATGCCGAGACTGAACGGCCGCTGGCGCGGCGGTGCGGCCGTCGCGTCGGGCGGCCCGGGATCAGACGGATAGAGCCGCACTCCGGCGTTGGGGGAAGGCGAATCTTTCTTCGACCCTCACCTGCCTTTCGCGATATTCAGAACGACCGACCGGTGTTACCTTGCCGTAATTTTCGCCATCCACGAGGTTAGCGAGCCGGGTTAGGCAGCAAGAGACCCATGGCGAACGAGCCGCTGCAATTGGGTCAATCGCAACGACATAAGTCACAATCGTTGGTCCCAGGATGGCTGGCACCAGCATCGCCGCGGCCTGTTTCAGATCCCGATCCCGACGTGATTACAATTTCTCCACTGATGTGTCTCGCGGCAGCTCAACCTGTTGTAACACTTCTTACGGTGTGTTACGGCGACTTCGCATATTCGATTAGCTGCATCTCGAAAAAGATATTCGACACCGTGGTAACCCCCTCACACGCCGCCGCAGTTCACGTCGTTGGAGAGCACAAGCCAAATCTTGGCACCTGGTTCTGGCGGAGGCCCCGGAACTGTAGTAGTTGATTGATATGCTCCAACTGGTCGCGATGGGAAGATCACCGTATCGACACTTCCGAGGATCTGAATATCGCCATTTGAATCTCCTACGGATGTACCGAAGCACTTCAACCCAATACCAGGCCACGGATCGAAAAATGGAGTGTACGCGACACCCGTTTCGGAGTTTGCGCACGTTGAAAAGCAGAACTTAAACCTTGACCAGAACTGGTATGTCAGTTCGGTCTCACGCCCGCCGTGGGCACCGATGGTAGCTCGCATCCTTCTCAAACAAGGTAAAGATGCGCGGATAGCGAAGCTTATGCTGCCGGTGCGCTCGGGCCTTGGCCCTGCGCAATGGGAATGGCCATCAAATGGCAACCACCAACAGACCGGAGGCTTCCTCGGGTTGCGATACTCCATGCGACTGTCCCTCCTGTAGGGCAAAGAACGACCTGCCGAGATATGGTGCGCTATACACTTCTATGTAAAAAAGCGGGTGCGTTAGCTTCACCGAATGGAGTGGGGCCCGTTGGCTGGTTGAACGCTAGACCCGATAACACCATGGCGATCAAGGCGCTGTCGGAGTCTGCGCCGTCTGAAGACATGCTGAAACGATCGTGCATATCCCCGGTGAAGCAAAATGGCGCCGCGGGCCGCATGTCGAGGCTGGGGGTTTACCTCGTGCAGCCGGGCTGGCTAGCGCCCATCTTCGCCCTCGCTGGACGCTCGCATAGAAGCTCAACACCGTGTGCTGCAGCTGGAGGCATGTTTTCGGGGCTACTGAGGGACCCAAATCCCTAGAGGACTTTCCTGTACCGGCGTAGAACCCGCAGCACGGAAGCCGGCCTCGCGTGGCGCGAGCGCCTGCGTCGTCGCGATTCGCGCCCCTTCAGACGAAAGCGCGGCGCAGGCGCACGTGACGCACCCGCCGACCGGGCGGTAGCCGATCTTCGATAGATGCTGCTGGTGACTGAATTGGCGAGGTTGGCGGGGAACAGGCAGGCAGGCACAGAACCAGCATGTGCTGGCCAAGCGCCGCCACCGCCAGCGCGGTGGCGCAGCCGCGCTTGTGCCGGCGGTAGACTGCACCGATCAGCGCCTGCCGACCCTGTAGTGATTTAAACGCGGCCATGAGTCTTACCAGGGTCGCCGTCCTGCCAGAGAAAGGCGCGGCCCTGCGCCAGCATATATTCTCGACGACCACGCGTGGATCGCGCACGCCTACTTGCTCCGGTACGGTCTCGCGCTCGAAACGCGTCCAAGAACCCACAAGCAGAGAGGCATCAGCGGCGCTCGTGCGTCGCATGGCGCCAGACGTGGCAACTGCGGGTGTGACCTGACGCGCAGCCTCGAACAAACACATGTGTTGCGGACAGCTCGATCTGTATGCAGCCACGCTGAGTGGCGGCTGCGTCACCTCATCGACCACTGCACTGGGGCCGTTGATCGGAAAGGAAAGACGGCGCGCGCCGTGACGGCGTCAGCCAGCACGGCGCGATATGCCGCGGGCAGCTCGGATACGACCAGTGGAGAGGGCGGCACCTGGCCACCGCCCACAAGCCGCCCGGCACCTGACGTACGCCCACAACCGTGGCGCCGCCTCCCGACGCTGACCCTGACAGACCATTTGCAGAACGCCGAGCGGAAGGAAACAGTGCTCGGCCTCGCGTTCCGCAACAGCGGCAGCGCCTCCTCCAGCAACTGCTGCGCTCGTCTCTTCTTACCAGGTGCATGGCACCTCGGCGATGTCAGGCGTGGCAGCGCATCGCGCCTTTCGACCGGAGCACCCTAGGCGAGTTGCGAATTATCTCGTCTTTGTCAACGTTCTTGCGGTGGCCCGGCTTTACGTGAACTTTCTCAACTGTCGTTCAAGCTCACTGCGAAGATCCGGAGTGGTTCGCACGTGATCAAGCGGTGCTCGACGCCGCGACGCCGGCGTTGAGCTACCGGCGATCCGGATCAGCCCCTGATGAAACGAGCGCGCAAACTCAGCGTCGGTGAAGCGGATGCCCCCGTCTCTGCGGACCTCCATAACAACTCGCCCAAACCGGCCCCTCCATTTGGAGGCAATCCGCGTGCAGTTGCCCAGGAGTTGGTGTGATGGGCCGTGCGGCCGATGACACTCAACTCGGTGAGAAGGCGGAACGTCACATCGGCATCAAATATTTCTGCATTCGTCCTGTCATACTTGAATCGCCCGGTTTTTCTGCCCAGCTCTGGCTGGCGGAGGGCGATCCGGGTAGGTTGGTTCGCGCCCATTTGCGCAGATGTCGCACCGTCGGCGTGCATGGCGTACCGTACAGACCGAAGGGAGATGATAAGAAACAGCCGTTTTATGCCGCTGTGCCCGCTGGCGTGATGGGGCAAAAATGCAGGCAATGCGTTCAGGGCGCGCGCCGATGACAGCCACCCGCCGCCGCCACTGGTCGCCAAAGCAGCATCACACTGCCTCCCAACACTTGGGAATCATTGCCGCCGGCCTGCCCGGAGTGAGCAAGACCTTCAGCGGCGTCGCGGGCCAATCCGCATCCGGAGGTTGAGGCCAAAGTGTCCTTTAGTGCCGACCAGCCGGTTCCAAAACACTATGGAGGCAATGACCGGCCGCGCAACAGTTAGTGTGGTTACGCCGATCTGGCGATGCCGGCCGACAAACCTGCTTGGCAAGTGACAAGCTCTGCGAGCTCATTCGGTCGGCTCAAGCCCTCGGGGCAAAAGTCACTGTGGCTCAGATTACCACCTACGGCCGCAGACGGTTTCTCGAGGCTCGTCAATCTGCAGGGTCTAAATTGGCGGGAGGCGCACCCCAGCACGTTCCGTGGCAGCGCAGGCGGCAATAGCCGCGATCCGGTCTCAATCGAACTGCCACTGACATAGACAGGCGCGCAGATAGTTGAGGAGTTATTCACCGTGACGCCGAATGGTCTCAGTTCGAAGCTAACGTGGACCAGAGTTGAATCTCGCTCATAGCGCCGTCCGACGGTTTGTCAAGCGCATCGCATTTCAGCATTCGACAGCGACTGGCTAACGTCGACAGGGAACTTCCTCAGCGTCACTCGCCAACGGCCTATTCACAGCGCGATCGGCGCCTTTGCCGCGTTGCCATGGAGTTTCACACTCTGACGCGGCACGGCTGTGGTGGAAAGATACCGCTGCATCCTACGTCCCTGCACTGTTCTGGCGAGTGGCCCTCGTCCCGGCAGCGCTTCAGTTCCCAATACGGACACGTACTTGCAGACGCCACGCCCTCAATCCGATTGTGCCACCAACCGCGCCCGAGCCGTCCGGGATTGGCACTCGCGATGCCCGGTCTCGCCAGCTTAGGCGTTGTGCGGATCCGAACCATGTACTCGGCCGTGATCTTGCTGCGCAGGCCGACGCTGCGGGCCTGTTCGAGCGCTGCGCCGCGGCGCGCGTGAGCCAGCATTCTGGCGGCGGAGCAGTTGCCGACGTTCGCGGCGCCTGGAAAAGGGAACGCTGGCGGGCGTGCCCACCGCGGGGTTGCTCGCCGTGTCCGGCATGGCGCCGATCACCAGCCGCTGCATCGGCAGGGCATCTTCGAGCGGGCAGGCGTTGCGATCTGCGCCGACGCTTTTGTGTGCAATGGGTCGGTGCTGCGCGTATCTGCAGTTTCTGGTCGACCCGGCGTAAGAGATCAAGATGCCATCCCCGGATCGCCATCACTAACGTTCGTCCGCCGTCGTTGGGAGTCGCGCTTTTGGAGCCAACCAGCTCCGTCGACACAGTCGGGGCGTGAACAACCGCGTGACGGCCTTGAGGATTATTTCGCTTGCAAGGTCGCCGAGCTTATGTCTGCTCTCACTGTGGAACTTGTCGCTGGCGACGCAATCTTGTAAATGCTCCAAGGACTGAAGTTGGCCGATAGTTCCTGTCCGTGGGCGGCGACGAAACGACTGCTCCCGTTAAGGGTTGTGCGATGCCTGCCCTGACCCGCAGGCATGCGCGGACGCGCATCGACGTTACGCGGGCAGGCGTCGTACAAGCCCCGAGGGAGGAAACCGCGGCATGCCCGCTGCCGTTCGGGAGTGCTAAGCGAGCTATGGGAATTTGAAGGGCGTGGGTGGGCGCGATGGCGAGCAATACGTAACTGAACGAAGTATAC
>ERZ1370068.2838-contig-1967_pt1 | contig 112340 bp, 175 predicted proteins | sample MGYA00561227_ERZ1370068 | MGnify/ENA primary metagenome ERZ1370068 (study PRJEB38410, sample SAMEA6850437) | metagenome | study: Metagenomic assessment of the ecological functions of the soil: analysis of the soil microbiota associated with the...
GTAATACTTCGTTCAGTTACGTATTGCCTACTCGCAGTCTATTAGAACCCAATCCTCACGCTTACTTTTGGTGCGGTGGGTTTAACAAACAGATGGTCAATGCTGAAGTCCTCGCCCATTCTTATCTGGACTGTTTGGGCGGCGGTCCTTTTCCTTTCCATCTGCAAGGCTCCGGCACGCGACCTCGGTCAGTGGGAGGGCGCCGATCCGCTAACGCGCGAGTGGTTCAATGGGCTGATGCGGCCAGACGAGCCGCACTTGCGCTGCTGTGGGCTGGCGGACGCTTATTGGGCCGACAGCTATGAGGTGAATGGCGATCGATATGTCGCCATCATCACTGATGCACGCGACGACATGCCACTCGGTCGCCCTCACATCGAGAACGGAAAGCGGTTTGCCAGTTCCCAATATCAAGATTAAATGGGACCGTGGCAATCCGACCGGGCACGGCATTATCTTCATCGGCTATGGCGAGGAGGTTCTATTGTTATCTGCCACCTGGGGAGGATAGCGCGGAGCCGGTGAGGCCTTTTGATCTCGTGCGAAGTGGGTGAACATGTCCGCTATTGGCACTAAGCGGACATTGGCTTGTGCGCCGCACATGTCTGCTTTGACCCAAAGCGGACATTGATTTGCGTCTTGGCCTTTGGAAAAATGAACCACGAAAACACATGTCACAATTTGATCGCCGCCGCTTTGCGATTATGGCAGTGGGCAGCTTCGCCGCCTTTTTCCGACGGTTTCGGCCGACCGCCGCTTGACACTAAACAGCATTGTTTGTTGCGGAAGCCGCACGTATGGAGGCGGGAGGCCATCGCAAGCGGCGATCAACCGTTCGGTGCCGTGGTGGTGATGGGTGATACGATTGTCGGATACAGGCCGAGCCGCGTGATGATCGACCGCAATCAAATGCGCATGCCGAACGTGTGCGCTTTTTAGGATGCTTAACGTCGACTTCGCTCGTGATCTTACTGGCGCGGTAATCTATTCGACTTCCCGGCCGTGCTCGACTTGTGAGAGAGCGCTCGCCAGCAATATTAGTGGTTATCTGTTTTTGGGCCGGAGGCCACCGACGCCGGCAAACCGGACGCACACAGTTAGGCCAAAAACGATATATAATCCGCCGAATGTCCGCTTTCGGGGGCAAAGCGGACAGATACCAGCGCGTCGGCCTTGACCAGCTAAAGGGGAATGATCCAAAGCGGCCGCGGCTGTACTGTCGTGGCCGCGCGGCCTCGGATGGGATGGCGGCGGGATCCGGGCGAATTCGGTCCTCGATAACAACAAATCTCGGGAGAAGCGTCGCGAACTCGGAGGACGTTACCGACAGCGCTGACGGCACTGGCCGCGATGCTGGTCGTTATGACCGGCGTCGCCGCACCTCATTTGCGCGCGTGAACTCCAGCGGCTAGAAGCGGCGCCGCCGGAACCAGGTGGAGCATGTCGAGCGCCCGGCTCGAGCGCGGCCGCCGAGGCATCTCAAGAAGGAGGTGGTGACGGCAAACTACCCAGGGGCGGATTGGCGATCGTCGCTCGCAAAGGGGCAAGATCATCTATTCGGACGCGCATCGGCTTCAGGACAAGGGCGAGAATACGCCCATGACGGCGGATCCGATCTTCCGCATCTACTCGATGACCAAACCGCTCGTCTCGGTGGCGGCGATGATGCTGGTCGAAGACGGCGTCATCCAGCTCACCGATCCCATCGCCAAGTTCCTGCCGGCCTTCAAGGACATGCAGGTGAGCGTGGCCCACACCGGCGAGCGACGGCAAGGTCACCTATACCAACGTGCCGGCGGTGCAAGCCAATCACCGTGCAGGACTTGCTGCGGCATAGCGCGGGCCTCGCCTATGCGGAGATCACCAAGAACGAGCCGGTGAAGGCGGCCTATGTCGCGGCAAGTTCTCCCAGCCCGGCGTGCACGAGTACGACTCCCGCGGCATGACGTCCGGCCGAGCAGGTCGAGCGCATCGCCAAGGCGCCGCTCGCTCACCAGCCCGGCACGATGTGGGAGTACAGCATGGCCGTCGATGTTCTCGGCCGTGTCGTCGAGGCGCGCGTCGGGCAAGCGGCTCGCCGTCTTCCTGGATGAGCGCCTGTTCAAGCCGCTCAAGATGACGGACACGAGCTTTTGGCTCCCGCGGCGAAGATGCCGCGCCTCGCGCAGCCGCTGCGCGGTCGACCTCGGCTCCGGCCAGAAGATCAGCGTGCTCGATGTGACCGCCGAGCCGAGCAAACGATTCCGGCGGTGCCGGCGCGCTGTCGACCGCCACGGACTATCTGCGGTTCGGCCAGATGCTGCTCAACGGCGGCGAGCTCGACGGCGCGCGCGTGATGAGCCGCTCCACCATCAAGCTGATGACGTCGGACCACCTCGGCACGCGCATCGCGGCGCCGTTCCAGCCCGGCGAGCTGCTGCTGGGAACGCCCGGCTACACGTTCGGCCTCGGCTTCGCGGTGCGCCAGGGCGATGGCGTCGCCGGCGTGCCGGGCTCCGCGGGCGAGTTCATGTGGGCTGGTTACGCCGGCACCTATTTCTGGGTCGATCCCAAGGGAAGAGATCGTCGGCGTCTACACTGACCCAGGCGCCGAGCCCGATCCGCGCCTATTACCGCAAGATGTTCAAGACGCTGGTCTATCAGTCGCTGGTGGACTGACGCCGTTGCCTGTCCTCGCCGCGCTGCGCGCGTGCGAGGGCGAGGTAAACACTCCGCGTGATCATCCGACGCAAAGCAGACATCGATTTGTGTGGCGTCAATGTCTGCTTTGCAGGCAAAGCGAGGCATCATCACTGAAGGTTATGTCTGCTTTTGACCCAAAGCGGACATCGCGGCGATCAAGCCTCTTCCAGCGTGTTAGTGTGGGAGCGTACGATGCCTTCCCGAGCATGGGGGCACCCATGAGGCGGCGAGAATTTCTGGGTATCCTTGGTGGTGCGGCGGTCTGGCCGGTTGCGTCGAAAGCGCAGCAGGCCGAGCGCGTGCGCCGCGTTGGCATACTCAACATCCTCGGATCGGACGATCCGGAGGGCCAAGCACGGAGGGCGGTGTTCGAGCAAACTCTTCAGCAGTTAGGGTGGACGGTCGGCCGCGATTTGAAGATCGAAACCCGTCAGATTGGGGCCGATCTCGACAGCCTTCGCCGCTACGCGGCGGAGCTGGTCGCACTCGCGCCGGACGTGATCTTTAGCATAGGCAGTGTGACGGTTGCGCCGCTGCAACAGGCCACTCGTACTATCCCGATCGTGTTCGTGAACGTTCCCGATCCGGTTGGTGCTGGCTTCGTCGAAAGCATGGCCCACCCAGGCGGCAATATCACCGGCTTCTCGAATTTCGAGTACAGCATGAGCGGCAAATGGGCCGAGTTGCTCAAGCAAATCGCGCCCAACGTGACCCGAGCTTTGGTGTTTCGTGATCCCACCTCTGCGGCTGGCATCGGACAATTCGCGGCTATTCGATCGGTAGCGCAGTCCCTTGGTGTTGAGCTCACGCCGGTGAACGTGCGCGACACCGACGAAATCGAGCGTGCCGTGGCGGCATTCGCACGTTCCGGCAATGGCGGCGTGATCGTAACGACAGGCGGCACGGCGGCTCATCGCAAGCTCATCATCAGTCTCGCCGCTCGCTACAAATTGCCGTCGGTTTATCCTTATCGCTATTACGCCGTAGACGGTGGCCTGATCTCGTACGGACCTAATACGCACGATCCGGTCCGGCGTGCCGCCGGGTATGTCGATCGCATCCTCAAGGGCGAGAAGCCAGCCGACATGCCGGTGCAGGCGCCGACCAAGTATGAGCTGATTGTCAATCTCAAGACCGCAAAGGCGCTCGGCCTGACCATTCCGCAGTCGCTGCTCGCCACAGCCGACGAGGTCATCGAGTAGGCGCAATGTCCGCTATTGGCACAAAGCGGACATCGCCTAGTTGCACTGCACATGTCCGCTTTCGGGGGTAAAGCGGACATGACGATTGCGCTGCCAAATGTCCGCTTATGACCCAAGACATTGTGCCTAGGGAGGTGAATCATGCAGCGGAATATCTCTCGCCGCGACTTCGGCAAACGGCTCGCAGGCGGTGCGGCACTCCTTGCGCTGCAACCGGCATGGAACTACCTAGCCGCAGCACAGTCGCTGCGCAATGACCTAAAGGATCTCAGCGGAGAGTTGTCCTTCGATGAAGCCGTCTTGCAAGCGGCGGCCGACGACTTTGGACACGTCGTGCACAAGAAACCGATCGCCATGCTCCGGCCCGGCGATGCGCAGGACATCGCGAAGCTCGTGCAGTTCGCAAACCGCCAGGGACTCAAGGTCGCGATGCGCGGCCAGGGGCATTCGTTTTTCGGGCAGACCCAGGTCGCGGACGGCGTGGTCGTCGACTCCAGCAGCCTGAATGCCGTCCGCATCGTCAAATCCGGCGCGGGCGGGACCGCGGAGATGGGTCCCGGCTCTAAGTGGCACCCTGTCCTCATGGCCGCGAACGCCCAGAAACTCACCGTGCCAGTGATCGCCGATACCTTCCTGTCGGTCGGCGGAACGATCAGCACCGGCGGATTCTGGCGTAACCACGTACAACCTTGGTCTTCAAGTCGACCACGTGCAGGAGCTTGAGATCGTGACCGGCGACGGTCAGATTGTAACCTGCTCCGACGAGCGCAACAGCGATCTCTTCAACGCGATGCTCGGGGGTCTGGGTCAATGCGGCATCATCACGAAAGTCGTGATGCGGCTGATGGCTGCGCCCACACAATGTGTTGTTCATAAAAATGGACTACGACGACTTCCAGAGCGCGTCCGCCGATCTCGCGCTGCTCGCGAAGGATGGGCGCTTCCATCATCTCGATGGTCGCGGCGCCGCCCGGCCGACCGGTGGCGTCGGATACTACGTCGAAGGGGGCGCCTTCTATGACGCACCCAACGATCCCGACGAGGCGAAGCTGACCGCGGGGCTCAAGTTCGCGAAAAAGACCGCCACCGTGATGACCTACGAGCAATATTTCCGTCGCGAGGAAGTTTGTACGCCGTGCGCAACGCCGCTGCAGAAGCCATTCGTTTATCTCTGCCTTCCCGCGTCGCGATACGTCGAGTACACGTCAGGGATCCTGTCATCGCCTACGGAGTCCGCGTTTCTCGTCCCGCGCATGTCGGCGTGGCGCCGTGCCACCATCAAACGTCCGCTCACCCGCATGCCGGATGAAGAGATCATTTACCGGTTCCAGCTCTCGCGCGTCCTGCCGGCCGGGACCGACACCGCGTCCATGATCGCGCTCAATCGCACGCTCTATGAACGGGCGCGCGACATGGGCGGCTACCGAATGACGTCGAGCGCGGTTGAGATGTCGCAGGACGATTGGAAGCGCCACTACGGACCTGCCTGGCAGATTGTCCAGGCAGCGAAGACGAAGTTCGACCCGAAGAACGTGCTGACACCGGGTCACGGGATCTTTCCCAGTTAAGACGCTCGGGCCGATGCGACTGCTCGCCGCAGCCGACGGGCGATCGAATGGTCCGCTATGGCCTTTAGCGGACATCTCGAGTGCAGCGGCAAGAATGCATCGCTATTGGGGGTAAAAGCGGACGATTGCGCTGACCCGCTGGAATGTTGCGCCCGGCCCAAAGCTGGACATCGCCGGCCACGACAACTTCCTGTGTGCTATTTTTAATCCCCGGCTGATGCCCGGCCTCGAGATCGTCGGGGGCCAATGAAACGGCGTGAAAGTTCATCAAACTTCTTGGTGGCGCGGTGGTGGGGGATGGCCCTTGCTGCCGCATTCGCCTGGCAGGACGAAGACGAGGTCCGGCGTGTCGGTATGCTGCTCCGGCGGCAACTACGGACGATTCCGAATATCAATACTCATTTACGTCAAAGCATTTGTGCAGGGATTGCGGCAATTGGGTGTTTGGGCCACGAAGGCCGCAACATTCGGATCGACATCCGCTGGGCCGGGGGTGGCGCTGAAACAAACCGCAGATGTGCAGAGGAGTTGGTCGCGCTGGCGCCGGATGTCATTGTGGCAGCCGGTAACGCATCGGCAGGGGCCAATGCTGCAGGCCACACGGACCGTACCAGTCGTTTTTACAATCACGTTCCTGATGCCGTCGGTTTGCCGGACTCGTTGACAGTCTCGCACGACCCGGCGGCAACGCTACCGGCTTCACGAGTTTTGGATATGACATTGGCGGGAAATGGCTGGAGCTGCTCAAGGGAGATCACGCGCCCGCGTGTAACGCGAGTAGCAGTGTCTTTCACGCGATTCCGCTCTCACAGCCGGTGTTGGCCGGTGGAGTGCCATTCAAACCGCGAAGCACCGTCATTCGGCATGGAGGCGATCCCGATCAACCCTGAGAAAGGCGACGCTCGCGAGCTGGAAGCGGAGCGATCTCAAGGTTTGCGCACCCGGCGAATGGAGGACTGATTGTGACGTCAAGCGGGCTCGCAATCACCTATCGGGAGAACAATCGTCGCGCTGAAGCACGCCGAGCAAAGACTGCCAACTGTCTACTACAGTCGCGGATTTGTTTCGGCCGGGGGGCTGATCTCATACGGTTCCGATCCGGGTCGACCAGTTCCGGAGCGCGGCGGACTGCGATTGATCGCATCCTCAGGCGCACTGCCTGACCTGCCAGTCCAGTCGCCGAACAAGTACCAGTTGGTGATCAACTCTCAAAACTGCAAAAGCGCTCGGCCTTACCGTGCCGCCGCTGCGCTGCTCGCGCGTGCCGATGAGGTGATCGAATAACGAAGCCTTTTGCTGCGGTGCATGAGTCCGCTATTGGCACATAGCGGACATACCGGGTTGCATCGCCTCAGACATCGCGGAGTGTGTCCGCTAATGACCCAAAGCGGACATTGGCGCTCCCTGCGCATCAGGATCGAGCGTAAACAGTTCCTGAGGGGTGCGATACGCCGCGCAGCGCGTATCGTCCCACCGAAACGAGGCGGCGTTTAATGTCTCCGACATCGGCAAACGCCGACGACATCAGAACGGGCTGATCGACCGAACGGCACATCGCCGCAATGCGGCTTGCCTCGTTCACCGCCGGGCCAATGACGGTAAAGTCCAGCCGCTCCCGGCTTCCGACATTGCCATAGAAGACTTCGCCGACATGCAAACCGAGATACATGTCGGTTATCGGTTTGCCGTCCGCCGTACGGCGCTCTGTTCAATTCGGCGACGCCTCGGCGCGCAGCGATCGCGGCGGATAATGCCGCGTCGCATGCGTGCACGCGGTCTTCGGCGGTGAAGATGGCAAGCGTACCGTCGCCGATCAGCTTGAGTACATCACCGCCATGCTCGTGGATCGCCGAGACGATCGCATCGGAGTAGTCGTTCAGCAATGGGATTACCTGTTCCGGCGCGGTGTCGGTGATACGCGTGAACCCTCGCAAATCGCTGAACCAAACGACGGCGTCGATTCGCTCGGCAATTCCGCGCACGATCCGTCCGCTGAGCACGCGCTGGCCGGCGTCGCGGCCGAGATAGGTTTCCATCAGCGTTCCGGTCATGCGCGCGAGCGATACCGATTTGATGGCGAGCGCGAGATGACGGCACGATACGCTGAAGCGCGGCGATTTGGCCGTCGCTGAACCCGTCGGGCACCCTTGTTGCCCATGACGAGTACACGCCATCCATCTCACCGATAACGCCTTCGGCGGCAAAGCGGCTGATGATCGCGACGTAGTCGGTCATCCCCGCTGCGAGCCAGTCCGACAGCAGCGAGAACTCGTCTTTGGTTGTCGGCGTTCAGGCGGCGGCGCAGCAGCGAGTCGCCGGTTTGCAGCATGTTGTAGAAGGGGCTGCGCCGCCAGACGCTCGGCCGCCTGTACATCCAGAGATACGGAGCCGGACGCAGTCGAGCGCCGTCCGAGCTGGTGCGGCCATATTCGAGCAGTGGGCGATTCGGTGGGACCATAGCCCCAGCGGAACAGGCGGCCCTCGTGGACCGGATGCAGCGTGTCGATAAACACGTGGGCGCGACCAAGCGGGAATCCCAGCCGCGACGCAACGGTCGCAGAACCCAGAAACGATGTCAGTTTCCGGAGTGCCGGCCAAGGCCAGCCTGGGTCAGCCATGCTGACAATTCGCTGAAGAGGTTTTCATTCATGCCGCGATTATACTGAAATTTGCTGTGTGGACGTCACGTGCGTGCCCGCGACGTTGCTCGCGCTCTGGGACGAGGTGAGTCGAATGAACGGCCTGTCCATGTCCGCTATTGGCACTAAGCGGACATAGCCGAGTTGCAGGCTGCACATGTCCGCTTTTGGGGTAAAGCGGACATCGATCACCGTTGCTCACTGAAACCCATTTTAATGAGTACGCGGCCTAGCGTTTGGCAGCTAGCGCCGAGCGATCTGCCGGCGGATCATTGAGCCACCGTTGCGCCTCGGTGCGGGTGTTGGCCGCATCCCGTCTGTCACGTTTCGGCAACGTCTTGAGCTCGGCAGGATCGATGCGGTACGATCACCTTGACGAACGTCGCGGCTCCCCGCCGCCTGTACTCGGCGCGGCATTGGTTTGCTCCGGTGCCGGTGCCAATCGCATCGGCCGCACGTTAAGATGGTCGACGCGAGATCAAGCACCGCCGCCGGTCTTTGTTCCGCGCTCGGCGACCCATATGCGTGGCAGTGCGCGTAACAATGCCCCCGGCTTCGTCTGCCGGGGGCACGTGGACACCTGGATGGTGAACTTCCATGGAGAATGACATGGCGCCCAGGTTTCCAAATACCACTGAACCGCATGGCCCACATCGATCCTGTGACGGGCATCACATTATTGTCGATTATCGTGAAGACTGTGATCGTCAACACAGCCAGGAGACGAGTGCCGTCATAAGTTGCCGGCGTGAACTTCCAATTGAATGGGGAATGGCAATGTCGACTTTCACAAACCAGACCAGCCGAGCCGATATCGAAGCTCGTATCTCAGAACGCCGTCGCGCCGATAATGGGAACGAGTTGACTACGCAAGGCGATTACCACCGGCCCTTCGGCAAGGTTGAAGCCCGGGCAGAAGCTGCGAAGTGGCTCTGTCAGGTTTAAATTCGTCGTCCGAACAAAAAGCCGCGCCACCGAATTGGCGCGGCTTTTTCTTGCGGCGGTTGTAACCACATTCTTTTGCACCGTGCAAACGACTGCGGCATCATCCGGCCCATGATTGGCCTGACCGATATCCAACTCAAGATCGTGATGAACGCGGCCCGCCTGCTGCGGTCAGCGCGACGTTTTCCTGCAGCGTATTGCCGCCATGCTGGCAGTGCGCGGGCTGCCGGCGCCGCGTCACCGGCCCACCGCGACGTGGCCGATGTGGCGCAGTTGGCCTGGCGCTGTGCTGGGCTGGTGCAGCAGAGCGCCGACAGCGCTGCGTGAAGCGGACACCCCGACGCAGTCTGCGGCGAACGCACCAGCAGCCACGGCGCTGGGGCGGGGCGAACCGTCCTATTAAATTCTACGCAAAACTTACACCGGGGCATTTGGTGGGTCAGAAGTGCCTGATTTTATTGGCGCGCCCTGGGGATTCGAACCCCTGTTACCGCCGTGAAAGGGCGGTGTCCTAAACCTCTAGACGAAGGGCGCCAAGCGCCGCCGCCTTTGACGGCGGCTGCACGAGGATGGCTGGGGGTATAAAGACCTTCGCCGCCAGCGGCAAGCGAGCCTACCACTTGCCGGTATTCGGCATCGACTTCCATGGCTCCTGGGCGGGCAGGGGTGCGCCTCTCTGCAAAAGCTCGATCGATTGGTTGTCCGGCGAGCGCACGAAAGCCATGACGCCGTCGCGGGGAGGCCGGTTGATCGTGACGCCAGCCTTCATCAGTCGCTCGCAGGTGGCGTAGATGTCGTCGACCTCGTAGGCGAGATGGCCGAAATGGCGCGCCTCGCCGTAGTCTTCGGTATCCCAGTTGTAGGTGAGTTCCAACTCCGGGCCGGGGCGGCCCAGAATTCTTGCTCGTTTCAACCAGTTTTTCGTCTGCGGGGCCGGCAAGGAACACCAGGGTATATCTGTTCTTCTCATCCACCCGGCGGCGGGTCTCCTTCATGCCAAGCTTGTTGCAATAAAAATCGAGCGCCGCGTCTAGATCGCGAACACGCAACATGGTGTGTAGATATCGCATGAAGCTAAACCTCACTTACTGATAGAAGGCAGTGACTATACACAAATGATTGCCTCCGATCTTCCCACAGCGATCACGCGCCTTCGGCAGCTGATCGAGAATTCCTCGGTCATCGTTCCCTTTACCGGAGCGGGTATTTCAACCGAGTGCGGGATTCCCGATTTTCGGTCGCCGGGAGGCATATGGACAAAGAACCAGCCGATACCGTTCGACGCTTTTTATCGAGCCAGGAGATGCGGGACGAGGCCTGGCGGCGGCGTTTCGCCATGGAAGAGAGTTTCGCAAAGGCGAAGCCAGGCAGGGGACATCGCGCATTAGCGAGCCTCTATCGTTCCGGCAAGAGTCCGGCGCTAATCACCCAGAACATCGACAATCTGCACCAGATGTCGGGTATCACGGCCTCCGATATCGTGGAGTTGCACGGCAATACGACCTATGCCCCGTGTCTCGATTGCGCAAAGCGGTACGATTTGTCCTGGGTGAGAGAAAAATTCAATGTTTCGGGCGAGCGCGCGCCCGACTGCGGATGCGGTGGCCACATCAAGACCGCGACCGTGTCGTTCGGACAGCAGATGCCGGCCGAGGCGATGCAACGCGCTGAGGAATTGACCGGGAGTTGTGATCTGTTTCTCGCCGTCGGGTCTTCGCTGGTGGTGTGGCCCGCAGCAGGCTTTCCGTTGATGGCCAAGCGCAACGGTGCGGCGCTCGTCATCATCAATCGCGAGCCTACGGAATTTGACGATATCGCCGATCTGGTCGTGCGTAATGACATCGGCGATGCGCTAAGTCCTTTATCGAGCGCTGATTCGCTGCGCGCTACGCTGTGCACAGAGCTGTGTGCAAGCCCATTTTGCCCCTTTGCCGTTTAAGGGCCGGTGTTATCTTCGATTTCGCAAGATTCGTCGAAGCGCCCATCAAGAGGCGCCAGCAAGGTGGCGGCGTTTGGCGTCATGGCGTCGGACGGGTCAGATCAAAAATGTCTGGGACTAATCTCCGGCAAGGGGCAGTCAGAGAACTCGTCGACGAAACGGCGACCAATCTCATCGAATTGAGCGGCGTCATTAAGTGGTTCGATGTCTCGAAGGGGTTCGGATTTATAGTCCCTGACAACGGGATGCCCGACATACTTCTGCATGTGACCTGTCTGCGTCGCGACGGCTACCAGACGGCTTATGAAGGTGCTCGGGTTCTGTGTGAGGTGCTGCAACGCCCCAAGGGCCTGCAGGCCTTCCGTATCGTTTCGATGGACGAGTCGACGGCTGTGCATCCCGCGCAGATGCCACCAGCGCGAACCCACGTAACGGTAACGCCGACCAGCGGGCTGGAGCGGGCCCAAAGTGAAATGGTTCAACAGGCTACGGGGATTTGGCTTCCTCACCCGTGGCGACGGAACTCCTGATATTTTCGTACACATGGAAACTCTGCGCCGCTACGGCATCGCGGAACTCCGCCCGGGTCAAACCGTGCTGGTCCGATTTGGACCTGGACCAAAAGGTTTGATGGCGGCCGAGGTCAGGCCTGACGGCGGACCCTTGGGGCTCGCGTCCCACTAGACCCTCCGATTTTACGATTGCCGCTGGGAGCGAGGCCGCGTAAAGGCGTGCCATGCGCGCGCTCAAGTGGATTGCCTTTGCTCTCGTCGGCCTGTTTGTCGCAGCCAGCCTGGCTCGGCCGATCGGACAGCAGACCATTGAAATCGCCACCAAGTCCGGCGTGCACGTCTTCACGGTCGAAATTGTGGACAATGACGCCGACCGTGCAAAGGGGCTCATGTATCGCAAGGAATTACCGGAAGGGCAGGGAATGTTGTTCGACTTCCATCGCGATCAGGAAGTCAGCTTTTGGATGCAGAATACGTACATCCCCCTCGATATGATTTTCATCCGCGGGGACGGGCGTATCTCGCATATTGCCGAGAACACAGAGCCCTTATCAACGCGGCTCATCCCGTCGAACGGACCTGTCCGCGCTGTCCTGGAAGTTATTGGGGGTACAAGCAGGAAACTCGGTATTGCGGCGGGTGACCGTGTTGCTTCACCGATCTTCAATGCTCGCTGAGGCTTGCTTGCCGCACCAAACCGAAGCGTGTATCGAACCCTGGTGTCCGGCGGGGCATAGCGCAGTCTGGTAGCGCGTCTGGTTTGGGACCAGAAGGTCGCAGGTTCAAATCCTGCTGCCCCGACCAACACAACACACTCACACGCGACCATCCTGTCAGCCGCGAACTCGCTCACGTTCGCGCGCAATACCCGGCAGAAACCCCGACCGGAGGATGGAAAACCACGTATCCGTGACATAGCGTCCGCGCCTGCGTAATCGGGCGTCTCCCAGTGTGACCAACGTTGCCGACACCGACAATTGGCAGTTCCGCTTTCGCGTGCACCGCGATTTCTATCCCTGATCGCGGCGTGGCGATCTCACGAATTGCAAAGCCCCGGCGGGAAACCGCCGGGGATTTGCTTGTCTGGGATTCCGCGCAACAAAATAGCCGTCATGCCCGGGCTTGACCCGGGCATCCATGACGACGTGCCTTTGCGAAAATTCTTACGGCTACGTCGGCAGAGTGGCCTCATGGATTGCCGGTCTTCAGGCGCGAAGACAGCGCTTCGCGCCTTCGCCCAGCAATGACAGCGGAGGACTGCGCCGTAGTGGCGAAGGGCTAATGCACCGTACGATCGCAACGGTGCACAAACTCGCAAATGCGTCCGATCGTATCCGCGTCCGTGAGGAGCGGCGCGTGACCTTGGTCGGGCACTTCAAGCACGTCCATCGAAGCGCGGCGGGCGCGCATGGCTTCGACGGTTTCGGCCGTGAGAAGGTCCGAGTTGGCACCGCGGATCACCATCACCGGCTTCGCCTTGAGCGCGTCGAATTGCATCCAGAGTGGCGGGACACGACGTGCGGCGTCGACGCCGTTCATTGTGGCCGCGATCTTCACGTCATAGCTCGGCACCAACCGGCCGTTTTCTTCCTTGAACGCGCGATGGGCGCTGGCGAGCCAGTCGGCCATCTCGAGCTTCGGGAATTGTCCGCTGAACAGCCGGCGCAGGATCTCGGCGCCTTCCTCGAAACTGCGCGGCTGCGGCGGCTTGCCGACATAGCTCTTTATGCGCATCAGGCCCTGCGGCTCGATCACCGGACCGATGTCATTGAGCACGGCACCGACGATCGCGGTCGGTCGAACGGCGGCAAGCAGCATCGTGAGAATGCCGCCGCGCGATGTTCCGACAAAGATCGCGGGCGACGCGTCGAGCGCGCTCACGACGGCCAGCACATCGGCAAGCTCGACAGGCAACGCATAGTTCGCCGGATCGCGGTCGTATTGGGACAGGCCGCGGCCGCGATAGTCGAGCGCGATTACCCGGCGGGAGGGTTTTTCATTCGTAAGCACGGAAGCGAGCGCCTCGAAATCCTCCGCAGTTCGCGTGAGGCCGGGCAGGCAGATCACGGGGGCCGCCGGCGCCGTACGTGTGCCGTAGCACCGGGCATGCAGGCGCAAGCCGTCGGGCGCGGTAATAAAGGTGCTAGACACGCCGTTCTGCATCCAGTGGTTATAACATACCACCTTGGGCGTTGCTGGTTTCGCGGAGCGCAGCCCACAAGCCCTCGCGAAGAAGACCGGCGCGCGCAGTGGCCTATCTCGTCATGGCCGGGCTTGTCCCGGCCGTCCAGGTCTTTGCTTGCTGCGTGAGCCTAAGACGTGGATGCCCGCGACAGACGCGGGCATAACAGCAGAACTGTCCACGCACCGCAATCCGTCATGGCCGGGGTTGTCCCGGCCATCTACGTCTTTACCGGTGCGTGCCGCCGCGCTTGATGTCGGCCTCGATTGCCAGCCTGTTGCCGCCGCCGAAACGCGCCCGGTAGACCTGCAGGTTCTCCATGATGCGCGCGACGTAGTTTCGGGTCTCAGCGATCGGGATCCGTTCGACCCAGTCCACCGGATCGACATGAGGATCGCGCGGATCGCCATAGGCCGCGATCCACTGCCTCACGCGGCCGCGCCCGGCGTTGTAGCCGGCGAACGTTAAAATGTAGGAGCCGTTATAGCCGGTGAAGAGGTTCGACAATTCGGCCGCCCCCATCTGCACGTTGTAGACCGGATCCTTCAGCAGACGTTCGCGATTGTAGGTGACCTTGAACTTGGCGGCCGTATCGATGCCTGCCGCCGGCGTCACCTGCATCAGGCCCATGGCGTTGGCGCTCGAGACGACTTTCTGGTTGAAGTGGCTTTCCTGGCGCGCGATCGAATAGGCGACGGCGGATTCGATCGGCGGGGCAATCGGCTGATAGTCGGGCAGGCCGACTGTCGGATAAGCGTAGTAGTCGAGCGGCAGGCCGCGTGCATAAGCGTATTCGCCGAGCAGCACCATCGCGCGGCCGTCGCCGTTCTTCGCAGCGAGCTCGCCCATCATCGCCATGCCGGCTATGTCGGTCGCGCTTTCGCCGAGCTCCGCATAGATCGAGGCCAGCATGTCGCGTTCGCCGAGCGTGTAGAGAATCTCCGCCGCGCGTACGACTTCAAGATTGCTCAGTGCGGCGTGTTCCTGCTGCGTGAATACCGGCGGCCCGCGCAGGCCGAGATCCTTCAGCCCGAGACGTGCGCGCGCAAGCTGCCCGTAATAGGCCGCGGTGTATTGGGCAGCCGTTTCATAGAACTCCTTGGCCTGCGCGTTCTGGCCCATGGCTTCCGCCGCGCGGCCCTGCCAGTAGCCGGCGCGCGAGAGCGCATGCGGGTTCTGCGTGCTTTCACCGATCCGCGCGAAATGTTCCGCGGCGGATTTCGGATCCTTCAGAAAGCGCAGCGCGACCAGCCGGCAGTGAAGTGCGCATCGACGCGGTAGAAACCTTTCATCGGCGTCGCGGCATCACGCGCGACGCGATAGGCGGCATGCGCGTCGTTTTCGTCAAGCAGCTTGCGCACGAGCAGCCGACGCTCCTGCCACCATTGGTCGAGGTTGACGAGCGCTTCCGGATTCTTCGTCACGGTGAGGATCAACCGGCCGGCATCTTCCGCCTTGTTGTTCAGGCGCAGCCACTGTACGCGCGAGAAAATATAGCCGGCGTCGTTCTGCGCCGCGGCCGGCACGGCATCGAGCAATGCCTTTGCATTGCCGGCCTTGCTCAGCACCGCCGCGCGTGCCCGCGCAATGGCGATCTCGTTGCCGCCGAGGCGCTGGGCGGCACGCATGCCGGCAGCAGCATCGTCGGCGTAGAAGCGCGCGTCCATGCGCACTTTGTGGTCTGCGGCGGTGAGCATGCCGCCAAACATCTCGAGCACGCGTGTTTCGACGCCCTCGCTGGCTTCATCGTTACGCCAGGCCTGACGCACGAGCCTGGCGGCGCCCTCGCGATCACCTTGCGTGAGCAGAGTGCGCGCCAGCATGTAGCGGCCCTTGGCGGTGACCGGCTGCTGTTTCGCAAAGAAGGCACGCACGGTGCGATCGTCCACGCCGTCGTTCCACAGCGCGTTCTCGGCGCGGCGGCGGAACAACGGGGAATGCGGCCAACTCGGATTGGCTTCGACCCAGGCGGCGTAGCGTTGGAAGGAGGGGTTGGTGTTGTCGGAGCGCAAGATCAGCCATTCGGCAAGCTTGCGCGCCACGGGATCGCTGATGCTCGCCTCGGTCGCGTTGGCTTCCGCTTCGCGGCCTTTGCGCGACGCTTCGATCACGCGCTTTACTGCGGCAATGTCGGCTTCCGATGTCGATTTCGTCGGTGCGACCGCGAAAGGACCGGCCGCGGGTCGCGCTGAGCGGCGTGAAGTAGGCGCGCGTTTCGAAAAGCGCGCCGCGCAAACCGACATTGGCTTGTGCGTATGAGGACATGCCGGTGCCATTGGCGGCGGCTGCGTCAGTGTGCCTGCTGAGGGCGGAACTGGCGCCAGCTTGCCGGTATTCAGCGGCGGGCGCGGGCGCGGCAAAGGAACTTCTGTGCGGTGCCCGAATACGACTCCGCGCACAGCCCGCAGGAGGCTGCCAACGCCAAAGAATGCTCAAGCGGCTTCGGCCAGTCGCTATCATTAAACCCCGTGCGATCGGTCCCCGGCGACCCGAATCAGAGCGGGGCCGCAGGCATTTGGCCTATTAGGCCAAAATCATTGATAGATGATACCCAAAAATTCATGTGCCGGCACAGTACTTAGCGACGCAGGCAAAAACGCGGCAGACCGGTAATTTAGTGGGTGAGCAGGGACTATCATCATCCCCGCCGACCCGATATTTATGGGACCGCAACCCGGAACCCTAGTTGGAGAAGTCGTGCCATGACTGCCAAGACGAGCTTTCGGGGCTCTTTTACCGCGCTGGTCACGCCGTTCAAGAACGGCTCGCTCGACGAAAAGGCCTTCCGCGACATCGTCGAATGGCAGATCGCCGAGGGCACCAACGGGCTGGTCCCGGTCGGCACCACCGGCGAGAGCCCGACGCTGTCGCATGACGAGCACAAGCAGGTCGTCGAATGGTGCATCGATCAGGCCGACGGCCGCGTGCCGGTGATTGCCGGCGCCGGCTCGAATTCGACCGCAGAGGCGATCGAGCTGTCGCGCCACGCCGAAGAAGGCCGGCGCCGACGCGGTGCTGATCGTCACGCCCTATTACAACAAGCCGACGCAGGAAGGTTTGTACCAGCACTTCAAGGCGATCAACGACGCCATCGGGATTCCGATCATCATCTACAACATTCCGGGGCGCTCGGTCGATCGACATGTCGGTCGAAACCATGAAGCGGCTGTTCGAGCTGAAGAACATTGCCGGCGTGAAGGACGCGACCGCCAACATGGCGCGCGTGTCGCAGCAGCGCGCGGCGATGGGACCGGACTTCAACCAGCTCTCGGGCGAGGACATCACTGCGCTCGGCTTCATGGCGCATGGCGGCCACGGCTGCATCTCGGTCACATCGAACGTCGCGCCGCGCCTGTGCGCCGAATTCCAGGCGGCCTGCCTGCAAGGCGACTTCGCGGCCGCGCTCAAGCTGCAGGACAAGCTCGCAGCCGCTGCACATCGATCTGTTCGTCGAAACGAGTCCGGCGCCGATCAAGTACGCGATGTCGCTGCATCGGCAAGTGCGCCAACACGGTGCGGCTGCCGATGGTGCCGGCGACCGAGAAGCGCAGGCGGCCGTGCGTCAGGCGATGGTGCACGCCGGGCTGATCAACTAGCGGCCTGACGTTCGCTGGGTCACGACCGCGCTGCAATCGCCGTCATGGCCGGGCTCGTCCCGGCCATCTACGTCTTAGGAGTGGATGTTCGCTACAAGGCCGAACATGACGAAGGGGAGACCGTAGGCCATGCTCGAGGAATTCAAGAAATTCGCATTGCGCGGCAATGTCGTCGATCTCGCCATCGGCGTGATCATCGGCGCGGCGTTTTCATCGATCGTGAATTCGCTGGTCGGCGATGTCATCACGCCCATCATCGGTGCCATCACCGGTGGGCTCGATTTCTCCAACCATTTTATCCCGCTTTCTTCGAAAGTCACGGCGGACAGTCTGGTCGAGGCAAAAAGCAAGGCGCGGTCATCGGGTTGGGGAGCTTTCTCACCGTCACGCTTAACTTCATCATCATCGCGTTTATCCTGTTTCTCGTGATCCGCGGGATCAACAAAGTTGCGTTCAAGCAGGCAAAGGCCGAAGAAGAGAGCCGGCGCCGCTGACGAAGACCGAAGAACTCCTCACCGAAATCCGCGACCAGCTCAAGGCGCGCTGAACGAACGCAATCGCATCCGACGTCCCATGGCTGCAAAACCCGAGCGCCGCTTCAAGGTGGTCGCCGACAATCGCAAGGCGCGTTTCAATTACGCAATCGGAGAAACGTTCGAGGCCGGGATCGTCCTTACTGGCAGCGAGGTGAAATCGTTGCGCGCCGGGAAGGCGACGATTGCGGAGTCCTACGCCGACGCGCGGGCGGGCGAGCTCTGGTTGATAAATTCGAATATCCCGGAATACCTGCAGGCGAGCCGGTTCAACCACGCGCCAAAACGACCACGCAAATTGTTGCTGCAGAAGCGGGAGATCAACCGTCTGGTCGGTGCAGTCGAACGCGAAGGCATGACGATCGTACCGCTAAAGCTTTACTTTAACGAAAAGGGCGAGCCAAAGTCGAGATCGCATTGGCGCGCGGAAAGAAATTGCACGACAAGCGCGAAACGCTGAAGAAGCGTTCCTGGGAGCGCGAGCGCGGGCGCCTGATGCGAATGAAGGGCTGAGGGACGACATCTCAATCCGTCATGTCCGGACCCTGTGCCGGGCATCCACGTCTTAACTACGGGGCGGCTGGGTAGACGTGGATGGCCGGGATAAGCCCGGCCATGACGATTTTGAGAGTCTTCGTAAGACAAGCCCGCGCAGCTACTGGATCGCGCCGCAGGCGATGCGTCCGCCGGCCTCACCCGTGGGATCTGTTTTGTAGTCGTCGCTTCCGGCATGGATGACAATCGCGGAGCCGTCGGCGTCGAACACTGAATTCTGTTTACCTTTTTCCAGGGTGATGTTGACGTTGAGGATCTCGACGGTGAGGTCGCCGCTCTGCGGGATGTGCAGATTGGGCATGTCGCCCGCATGCTGACCTTCCGGTGACAGCATTCCGTGCTTCTTGTTGCCAGGATTGAAGTGCCCGCCGGCCGAGGTGAAGGGCGGCTCGCACTTGCCGACCGCGTGCACGTGGATCGCATGCTCGCCCGGCGCCAGACCTTTGACAGCGACGTTGATCAACACACCTTGCGACGTCTGGGTGAGATTTGACCGATCCAACTTCCTTGCCGTCGCTGCCTTTCATTGGCGCGCTGGCGGTCTGTGCCGCGGCGGGTAGAACTGCGCTGAGGAACAGGGTGGCCGCATAAACCAGTTTGAGAAAGGTCATAAGGTCGCTCCCATTCAAGAGGAGAAAAACAGCCTTACACATTAACAGCATTGCCGACTTGACGATCGGCGATAATAACATTGCCGTGACACTCAACGCCGGGAGGCCGATATGGTGCCAACCAAACTGGACCACTGCGTCATCCATGTGTCGGATTGGGGACGGTCCAACAGGTTTTATGCCGAAGTCATGGGTGCCGAGCTGGTGCAGCGCCCCACTGGCTGGGCCTACCGCTTCGGCGACAAACAGCTCAACGTGCATGGGCCAGGCGTACAGCCGGCCGAGGTTGCACGCCTGCCGGTGCGACCTGGCAACAGCGACCTTTGCTTTGAGTGGCAGGGCCCGATTGAGGGCGCGATCGCGCATCTGAATGCGCACGGAATTGCCGTCGAGCGCGGGCCAATGCGAACGGTTTGGTGCGAAAGGGCCGGGCACCTCGGTTTATTTCCGCGATCCTGACGGCTCGCTCATGGAATTTATGTCGCACGGTTAGTCTCGGAGCAAGCGCTCAGGAGCGGCCGAATAGAGTAGGGAGAAAACCATGACCGAAGCCCCCGGCACACATAACCCGCAATTCCTGCCGCCAAACATTCGGTGCCTATCCGCGCTGCCGGCGACCGAAGGCACACCGGTCAATCTGTCGAAGCTCCGTGGCCGGACTGTTGTTTATGTCTATCCGCGTACGGGCGTGCCCGGTGTCGATACGCCTGACGGTTGGGACCAGATCCCTGGCGCGCGAGGCTGCACGCCGCAGTCGTGCTCATTCCACGATCATTTCGGCGAGCTCACGCGCTTGGGCGTCGCGCAGCTCTATGGTCTGTCGACACAGAACACCGCCTATCAGAAGGAGGCGGCGACGCGGCTGCACCTGCCGTTTGCGATTCTTGTCGGACGAGAAGCTCACGCTCACCCGCGCCCTCAATCTCCCGACATTTTCCACCGAGCTCAAGCGCATGGCGCTTGTCATCGATGACAACACAATCACCAAGGTCTTCTACCCGGTTTTCCCGCCGGACAAGAATGCTGCGGAAGTGATCGCTTGGCTTCAGCGATCGAGATAGGCGCGGACGTTTCTGAACACGGTGCGGAACATTTCGGGCGTAAGCACCCCGGTGTTCGTGTTGTAGCGAGAGCAGTGATAGCTGCAGAAAAGCGTCAGCGACCCGAGCTGATGCCGCTCGCCGTGACAGAAAGCAGCGGCGGACAACTTGCCGCCGAGTGCGCGCACCGTGCTTTCGTGCGCGATGCGGCCGAGTACAACGACGGCACGCAGTTTTTTCATCTCCGCGATGGTCGGAGACAGAAAGTCCCGGCAGGTTCTTATTTCTTCCGGCGTCGGCTTGTTTTCCGGTGGCACGCAACGGACGGCGTTCGTGATGCGGCAATCGATCAGCTCAAGTCCGTCGTCAGGATGCGCGCCATAGTCGCCGCGCGCGAAACCATATTTACCGAGGGTCTCGTAAAGCAGTACGCCCGCATAGTCACCGGTGAATGGCCGGCCGGTGCGGTTGGCGCCCTTGGAGTCCCGGCGCGAGACCGACAATCAACACACGTGCGTTGAGGGGCCGAAGGAGGGGACCGGCGCGTTAAACCAGGCAGGCTCCTTGGCGCGCCAGGTCTTACGGAAGACAGCAAGGCGCACGCAACGCGGGCAATCGCGCCCAGGCTTTCCGTCGGCCCCAGCCATAGCCCACGATCCCGAATGAAAACGCTAGGTCACTATTCGAACGGATCTTCGTCGTCGTCAGCCCCGACGTGGGCCCCGGCGCGCTGCGGCGCAGTCGGCGGTCGCTGCAGGAACTGGGGCGTATGCGACGCCGCACGATCCTCGCGCGGCGGCCGGCCCTCGCGGGCTACGCGCTCGGATGGATCGCGGCCGATCTTGGTCTGCAATTCCACGATGTCGAGAAAGACGTCAGCTTGCCGTCGCAGCTCGTCCGCGACCATCGGCGGTTGCGTCGAAACGGTTGAAACAACGGTGACGCGCACGCCTCTACGCTGAACCGCCTCGACCAGCGAGCGGAAATCGCCGTCGCCGGAGAAAAGCACCATGTGATCGATCGTGCCCGCGATTTCCATCGCGTCGACGGCGAGCTCGATATCCATATTGCCTTTGACCTTGCGCCGGCCGGTCTGGTCGACGAATTCCTTCGTCGCCTTGGTGACGACGGAATAGCCGTTGTAGTCGAGCCAGTCGATCAACGGGCGGATCGAGGAATATTCCTGATCTTCGATGACCGCGGTGTAATAGAAGGCGCGCAGCAGATAGCCGCGCGATTGGAATTCACGCAACAGCCGCTTGTAGTCGATGTCGAAGCCGAGAGATTTTGCGGTCGCGTAAAGATTGGCACCATCAATGAATAAAGCGATTTTCTCGCCAGATACGGTCATGGGTTCGTCTCACAATCCAATACAGTTACTTCCAGATCCGGCCCGCACGACACGCGGGTTGCGCCGCGTGCGCGGTTTCAGATCGCCGTTAACTGAGCATCGCGGCCTCGCCAATCAATTGGTGCGCCGCCAGCGCAATCCCGCAGTGCCGATAAAATCCCCTGCCACCGGCTTGCCTGCGCGCGAATCGTCGAGTAACAGACGGTTGCGGCTAAACCAAGACAAAACGCTTGAAATTTCATGCGCCAGAGGGTACCTACCGGACAAAATTCAGGACAAGTTCCACCCGATGGAGTGACGAGCCGATGGCCCGTGTCACCGTAGAAGATTGTATCGATAAAGTTGAGAACCGTTTTCGATCTCGTCCTTCTCGCGAGCCACCGGGCGCGGATGATTTCATCCGGCTCGCAGATCACCGCTTGAGCGCGACAACGACAAGAATCCGGTCGTGGCGTTGCGGGAAATTGCCGAAACCACCGTATCGCCCGGCGACCTCAAGGAAGACCTTATTCATAGCCTGCAGAAGTATGTCGAGGTCGACGAGCCCGAGCCCGAAGTGCCGCTGATCGGAGCTGGTGCAGGTGCCAGCGTCGATTCCGACGATACAGAGGTAACGCGCCGACCGTATGACCGAGGAAGAGCTGTTGAAGGGCCTCGAGGGCCTGGCGCCGCCGGAAGAGCCGCCGGAAGAAGACGCTGAATAGCCAATCCAGTAAATTTTAACGTAACGGCCCGGCCAAAAGCCGGGCCGTCGCTTTCGTCAACCAGTTGGTCAAAGCCTTGCGGCTAAGCTGAAACAGCGTGATATCTTGAGGTGGTATCGTCAGGAGCGGCTAAGAGGCAGCAGATATGGCGCGCACGCGCTCCGACCTTCCGCGGATGCAAAAGCAGGCCCCGATCCGGGCGCCGCGCCCGCCAGCCGTTGCCCCTGCGCCTCAAGTCACTGAAAAGCCGGCCTCGAAAGCCGCAGATCATGCGGCAGTACGATCTGATCGAACGGGTCCGTCGCTACAACCCCAATACCAACGAGGCGCTGCTCAACCGCGCCTACGTCTACGCCATGAAGGCCCATGGCGAGCAGCGACGCGCGTCGGGCGATCCGTATTTCTCGCATCCGATCGAGGTCGCCGCGATCCTCACCGACCTGAAGCTCGACGACGCAACTATCGCCGCGGCGCTCCTGCACGACACCATCGAGGATACCGAGGCAACCCGCGCCGAGATCGACAGCCTGTTCGGCCGCGATATCGGCACGCTGGTCGAGGGCCTGACCAAGCTGAAAAAGCTCGACCTCGTCACCAAGGAGGCCAAGCAGGCGGAGAACCTCCGCAAGCTGCTGCTGGCGATCGCCGACGACGTGCGCGTGCTGCTGATCAAGCTCGCCGACCGCCTGCACAACATGCGCACGCTCGACTACATGCCGCCGAAGCGCGCCGCCGCGCCGCCGAGGAGACGCTCGAAATCTATGCGCCGCTTGCCGGCCGCATGGGCATGCACGAGATGCGCGAGGAGCTCGAGGATCTGGCGTTCCGCGAGCTCTATCCGGAAGCCTACGAGGTCGTAACCGCGCGGCTCGACGCGCTGACCGAGCGCAGCAAGTTGCTGATCTCGGAGATCGAAAAGCAGCTCACCAAAAAGCTCGCCGATCGCGGCATCGATGCGCGGGTCGTCGGACGGCGCAAGCGCGCCTATTCGATCTGGCGCAAGATGGAGCGCAAGTCGGTCGGCTTCGAACAGCTCTCCGATATTTTCGGCTTCCGCGTGCTCGTGAAGACGCTGGCCGACTGCTACCAGGCGCTCGGCATCGTGCACACGCACCTGGCCGATGGTGCCGGGGCGCTTCAAGGACTACATCTCGACGCCGAAGCAGAACGACTATCGCTCGATCCACACCACCGTGATCGGCCCGAGCAAGCAGCGCGTCGAACTGCAGATCCGCACCGTCGCGATGCACGAGATCGCCGAATACGGCATCGCGGCGCACGCGCTCTACAAGGACGCATGTCGGCTCGCCGACCGAGCTGCTGTCGCGCGAGTCGACCGCCTATGCCTGGCTGCGCCGCACCATCGAGCTACTGGCGGAAGGCTCAAATCCGGAAGAATTCCTCGAACACACCAAGCTCGAGCTGTTCCACGACCAGGTGTTCTGCTTCACGCCGAAGGGCAAGCTGATCGCGCTTGCCGCGCAAGGCGACCCCGATCGATTTCGCCTATGCGGTGCATACCGACGTCGGCAACACCGCGGTCGGCTGCAAGATCAACGGCCAGATCGCGCCGCTGACTTCCGAGCTCGTCAATGGCGACGAAGTCGAGATCGTCGACGCTCGAAAGCGCAGACCGCGCCGCCGGCCGCCTGGGAATCGATCGTCGTTACCGGCAAGGCGCGCGCGGCGATCAGACGGGCAACGCGCGCGCGCGGTGCGCCGGCAATATGCGGGCCTCGGCCGCCGCATGGTCGAGCGACTGCTTCCAGCGCGCCAAGATCGGCTATTCCGACGAAAATCTGACGGGCGCGCTGCCGCGGCTGGCGCGCGCTTCGGTCGATGACGTCATGGCGGCCGTGGGCCGCGGCGAGTTGAAGGCCTCCGACGTCGCCCGCGCGATGTATCCCGACTACAAGGAAGAGCGCGCGGCCGCCATGGCGGCGAAGCCGAAGTCGGAAAGCGGCTGGTTCGGCCTGAAGCAAGTCGACGTCGGTGAAGTTCAAGCTGCCGGACAACGCGACGCGGGCCGGCGATCCCGATCCGCGGCATCAATGGCGACCTGCCGGTGCGTTTCGCGCCGGATGGAGGCGCGGTGCCGGGCGACCGCATCGTCGGCATCCTCACGCCCGGCGAGGGCATCACCATCTATCCGATCCAGTCGCCCGCCTTGAGCGAGTTCGAGGACACGCCCGAGCGGTGGCTCGACGTGCGCTGGGACGAGGAAGAGCAGGCGCCGAGCGCTTTCCAGCGCGCATCGCCGTGCAATCGGTGAACGAGCCGGGCTCGCTTGCACAGATTGCACAGGTCATCGCCGAGCATGACGGCAATATCGACAACATCCGCATGACGCGGCGGGCGCCCGATTTCACCGACGTCACGATCGATCTCGAGGTCTACGACCTCAAGCATCTCACCGCCATCCTTGCGCAGTTGCGCGCCAAATCGGTGGTGGCCAAGGCAGAGACGCGTGAACGGCTAGGGCCGTGCGCAAGTGGTCACGCATGAAACGTCTCCGCCTTGGCGTCAACGTCGATCACGTCGCCACCATCCGCAACGCCCGCGGTGGGCGCCATCCCGATCCCGTGCGTGCGGCCGAGCTTGCGATCGCAGCGGGCTGCGACGGCATCACCGCCCATCTTCGCGAAGATCGCCGGCATATTCGGGACGATGACATCGCGCGCCTGAAGGCGCGAGATCGACAAGCCGCTCAATTTCGAAATGGCGGCAACCAGGGAAATGGTCGATATCGCGCTGAAGACGCAGACCGCATGCGGCGTGTCTCGTGCCGGAGAAACGCACGGAGCGGACGACCGAGGGCGGGCTCGATGCGGTCGGACAGCGGGCGCAGCTGGCACCTGTCGTGCGCGAGCTCAAGCACACCGGCATCCGTGTCTCGCTTGTTCATCGGGGCGGCTCCGGCCCAAATCGAGATGGCCGCCGAACTGGGCGCGCCGGTTATCGAAATCCATACGGGCTCCTGGTGCGACGCGTTGACCGAAGGTCGTGTCGCCGAGGCGAAAACGGAATGGCAGCTTATTCAGGACGGTGCGCAACTCGCCGCCAGTCTTGGGCTTGAGGTGCATGCCGGCCATGGTCTCGACTACGGGACTGCTGAAACGATCGCTTCGCTGCCGCAGGTGGTCGAACTCAACATCGGTCATTTCCTGATCGGCGAAGCGGTATTTGAGGGCCTGCCTGAGACTGTAAAATTCATGCGCGCCGCAATGGACCGCGGCCGCAAGAAGGTAAGCGAATGATTGCGAACGAGCGGGTGCGGGCATGATCATCGGTCTCGGCTCCGATATCGTCGACGTGCGAAGGATCGCCGATGTTATTGATCGGCATGGCGAGCGTTTCCTTGACCAGAATCTTCACCGCGACCGAACGCAGCAAAGCCGAGGGACGCGCGAATACGGTTGAAACCTACGCCAAGCGTTTCGCGGCCAAGGAAGCCTGCTCCAAAGCTCTCGGCACCGGCCTGCGGCGCGGCGTTTTCTGGCGTGATATGGGCGTCGTCAATCTTTCAGGGGAAGACCCACGATGAAGCTCACCGGCGGAGCGCTCACGCGGCTGCAGGCGATCACCCCACCCGGATGCGAAGCCAGGATCGACGTTTCATTGACCGACGAAGGCCCGACCGCGCAGGCCATCGTCATTATTTCCGCAGTCCCTGCGCGGGGAGAAATACGTTGAAGAAAGGTCCTTCAATGGGATCAAACGTTTGTCATGTGTCGGCCTTGTTGATTGCCTGCTCGTGTATCAGCCGCTACAAGGTCGCCGGGGTGAGTGTGCCGTAATGCGGGACGAAAGGCCGATGAGTGTGACATCAGGAACTAAGCGTAAAGAGGGCGGCGTTGCCGAAACAGTCGCGCGTGATTATTCACGCGCTGATCATCGCACTGGTGATCCGCACGTTCCTGTTTCAGCCCTTCAATATTCCCTCCGGTTCGATGAAGGCGACGCTGCTGGTCGGTGACTATCTGTTCGTCTCCAAATACAGCTACGGCTACAGCAAATTTTCGTTGCCACTGTCACCGCCGCTGTTCTCCGGGAGACTCCCGGCGATTGGCTGCCCCAGCGGGGCGACGTGGTGGTATTTCGTCTGCCGAAGGACACTTCGACCGATTACATCAAGCGCGTGATCGGATTGCCGGGCGACAAAATTCAGGTCATCGACGGCGTTCTCAACATTAACGGCGTTCCGGTCAAGCGTGAGCGCGCGCCAGATTTCATCGAGACGGAAGAGGGCACGCGGGAAGCGCCGGTTAAACGCTGGAAGGAAACACTGCCGAACGGCGTGAGCTACTACGCACTCGATCTGGTCGATAACGGATTTGCCGACAATACCCAGGTCTACACGGTGCCCGCCGATCATTATTTCATGATGGGCGACAACCGCGACAACTCAACCGACAGCCGATTCAGTCAGGTCGGAACGGTGCCGTTCGAAAATATCGTCGGCAAGGCACAGATCATCTTCTTTTCCGTCTTCGAGGGCGAGCGCGCCTGGCAATTCTGGCGCTGGCCGGTGTCCGTTCGCTGGAGCAGGCTGTTCACGATCGTCAGATGAGCCGCAAGGCCGAGAGGACAGGACGGCACTCGAGACCAGGATCGGCTACAAATTCGCCGATAAGGATTTGCTCGAACGAGCGCTCACGCACATTTCCGCACTGTCAGGAGGCAATCGCGCGGCCAGCTATCAGCGGCTGGAGTTTCTCGGCGATCACGTGCTCGGCCTTGTCATTTCCGACATGTTGTATCGCGCCTTTCCACGGGCAAACGAAGGCGAACTTTCGCGGCGGCTTGCCGATCTCGTGCGAAAGGAGACATGCGCCGAGGTGGCGCGGGCGATGGATCTTGGCCCGGCGCTCAAGTTAGGCAACTCGGAATCACATGCCGGCGGACGCCGCCGCACGACCATTCTCGCCGATGTCTGCGAGGCTCTCGTCGGCGCGGTGTTTATCGACGGCGGCTACACGGCGGCGGATGGCCTCATCGCTCGGTTCTGGAAAGAGCGGATGCTCAAGCCGCTGCGTCCGCTGCGCGATCCGGAAAACCATGCTGCAGGAATGGGCGCAGGCGCGCGGTCTGCCGACACCGGCCTATCGCGAGCTCGCGCGAACGGGCCCGCATCACGATCCCGAGTTCCGGGTCGCCGTCGTCGTTGCCGGACCGGCCGCCGGCCGAAGGGCTGGGCAATTCCAAACGCGCTGCCGAACAGGCTGCCGCCGCCGCGATGCTCACGCGCGTCGGCGTAGCCGGTGGATAAGATTGATGGCTGATCCGAACACGCAAGACGGCAAGACAAATTGCGGCTTCGTCGCCCTGATTGGCGCGCCCAATGCCGGCAAATCGACGCTGCTCAACGCGCTGGTCGGTTCGAAGGTCAGCATCATCTCGCACAAGGTGCAGACGACGCGCGCGCTGATCCGCGGGATCGCAATCCAGGAACAGTCGCAGCTGATCTTCGTCGATACGCCCGGCATTTTTCGCCGCGACGTCGGCTCGATCGCGCCATGGTGACGACGGCCTGGAGCGGCGCGCACGAGGCCGACCTCGTGGGCGTTATCATCGATGCGCGCAAGGGCCTCGACGAAGAGGCGGAGGATATTCTGCGCCGGCTCGGTGACGTCAAAGCGCCGAAGCTGCTCGTGCTCAACAAGATCGATGTCGTCGCCAAAGAGGCGCTGCTGAGCCTGCGCAAATGAGGCCAACAAGGCGGCGAAGTTCGAAGCGACTTTCATGGTCTCCGCGCTGACGGGCGACGGCGTCGCCGATCTCAAGATCTGGCTGGCGCAGCGCGTTCCGCCGGGACCCGTGGCTCTATCCGCCTGACCAGATGTCGGATGCGCCGATGCGCCAGCTCGCCGCCGAAATCACGCGCGAAAAGCTGTTCGAGCGGCTGCACCAGGAGCTGCCTTATCACTCGACGGTGGAGACCGAAGTCTGGAAGGAATTGCGCAAGGGCGACATTCGCGATCGAGCAGACGATCTATGTGGAGCGCGAAAGCCAGCGCAAGATCGTGCTCGGCAAGGGCGGCCAGACCATCAAGGCGATCGGCGAAGCTGCACGCAAGGAGATCGCCGAGATCGTCGAAGCCAAGGTGCACCTGTTCCTGTTCGTGAAGGTGCGCGAGGGCTGGGGCGACGACCCGGAGCGCTATCGCGCAATGGGGCTGGAATTCCCGAAGGATTGAGGTGCCATCGCATGGCCCCTCAACCGTCATTGCCGGCTTGACCCGGCGATCTCGCTTAGCGACGCAGTGCCACCCTCGACGAGGCGACGCAGTGCCTTCCCGAGCGAGATGGCCGGCACAAGGCCGACCAGACGGTTGTGGTTCCCGAAACGTATTAGGCCGCACTTGTGACACCGCCCTACGTCACTAATCTAGGAACAGGTGGTGATCCTGGTTGAGACCATGCAATGGACCGATGAAGGCATCGTGATCGGCGTCAAGCGCCACGGGAGGCGAATGCCATCCTCGAGCTGATGACGCGCGAACACGGCCGCCATCTGGGTCTTGTGCGCGGAGGCTTCGGCTCACGCCTCAAGCCGGTCCTGCAGCCGGGCAATACGCGTGAACGCCATCTGGCGGGCGCGGCTCGACGAGCATCTCGGCAATTACGCAGTGGAAGGCCTCGCCCTGCGCGCGGCGAGTTTCTTTTCGACGCCTCACGCAATCTATGGCGTCACGCACCTCGCCGCACTGATGCGGCTACTGCCCGAGCGCGATCCGCACGCCGCTCTCTACGAACGCCTCGAAGGAATCCTGAGCCATCTCGACGACGCAAGGCTCAGCGCACCGGTGGTTGTTCGCTTTGAACTGCAGGTTCTGTCCGAACTCGGCTTTGGTCTCGACCTCGAACGCTGCGTCGCAACGGGCAGTTCGGGCGATCTCGTCTATGTATCGCCAAAATCCGGGCGCGCGGTTTCACGTAGCGCCGGCGAACCGTGGGCCGACAGGATGCTGCGGCTTCCGGCGTTCCTGCGCGAACGCGATGAAAACCCGCCGGCAACGATATTGCCGACGGGTTTGCGCTCACCGGTTATTTCCTGACACGCCACGTGCTGGAGGCGCGTGGTATCGGGCTCGGCGACGAGCGCGCGCACTTTATCGCTGCGCTGAACCGCGCTTTGCCGAGCATTGCCTAGTTACCACCCCCAACGACGATAGCCGCCGTAGTATGGACGGTACCCGTAGCCGCCATAGTAGCCGTAGCCGCCGTAGTATGGCGCAGCGCGCCAGCATACCCGCCGCCAGCCGCAGCCATACGGCCCGCAACGCCAGACTCGGCGGCAGGCAACCTGGACGTCCTGAAGCAGATTATTGTCCTCAACGGCGGCATTGAGACCGCTCGACGCCGTGGCCATCATGGCTTCAGCGCGATTTGAGGCGAGTGAGCCAGCCGCGAGAATCGCGAGCGTGGCGGCAGTTGCGAAGTACAATCCGGCGCATTGCGTTCCTCCATCCGTGTAAAGCCTGTATCCGACAAGTCAGCGCTGGATAACACCGACCAAGTCTTCGAGTTCATTAAATCTACAGGAAAAACTTGGAAGAATAGATGGCCGGTGCGTTCATCGCTTGTTCATCGCGGCACAACCGTCTAGCTATCGGACATGGGAAAACGACTGATTCCCCCTGAAAAAGGCGCGGTCGAGGAGGTCGCCCTGCGCGAGGCGCTGGAAGAGCGCTACCTCGCCTACGCACTTTCCACGATCATGAATCGCGCGCTCCCCGATGCGCGCGATGGGCTCAAGCCGGTGCACCGCCGCATACTCTACGGCATGCGGCTGCTGCGGCTCGATCCGGGCGCCGCTTTCAAGAAGTCCGCGAAGGTCGTCGGCGACGTGATGGGCAATTTCCACCCGCATGGCGATCAGGCGATCTACGACGCGCTGGTGCGGCTCGCGCAGGATTTCGCGCAGCGTTATCCGCTGGTCGACGGGCAGGGCAATTTCGGAAACGTCGACGGCGATAATGCCGCCGCCATGCGCTACACCGAAGCGCGGCTCACCGAAGTGGCGCGGCTGCTGATCGACGGCATCGACGAAGACACCGTCGATTTCCGCGCGAACCTATGACGGCACCAATCAGGAGCCGGTGGTGCTGCCGGCGGCGTTTCCCAATCTGCTGGCCAACGGCTCGCAAGGCATCGCGGTCGGCATGGCGACGTCCATTCCGCCGCACAATGCGGCAGAGCTGTGCGACGCGGCGCTGTTTCTCATCGACAATCCGAAAGCGCGCAGCAAGACGCTGCTCAAATACGTCAAGGGTCCGGATTTCCCGACCGGCGGCATCATCGTCGATACGCCGCGAGACGATCGCGGAAGCCTACAACACCGGCCGCGGCTCGTTTCGCGTGCGCGCGCGCTGGAAGCAGGAAGATACCGGTCGCGGCACTTACGTGATCGTCATCACCGAAATTCCGTGGCTGGTGCAGAAATCGCGCCTGGTGGAGAAGCTCGCCGAGCTGATCAACGAGAAGAAGCTGCCGCTGGTCGCTGACGTTCGCGATGAATCGGCCGAAGACATCCGTCTCGTCATCGAGCCGCGCTCGCGCTCGGTCGACGCCGAGCTGATGATGGAATCGCTGTTCAAGCTCACCGAGCTTGAAAGCCGCATTCCGCTCAACATGAACGTGCTGGTGAAGGGCCGCGTCCCGCAGGTGCTCGGCCTTGCCGAAGCCTTGCGCGAATGGCTCGACCACCGGCGCGAGGTGCTGCTGCGGCGCTCAAACCATCCGGCTGGCGGAAATCGAGCATCGCCTAGAGAGTGCTGGGCGGCTATCTCGTCGCCTATCTCAACCTCGACAAGGTGATCAAGATCATTCGCAACGAGGACGAGCCGAAGCCCGTCCTGATGAAGACTTTCAAACTCACCGATGTACAGGCCGACGCCATCCTCAACATGCGGCTGCGCAACTTGCGCAAGCTCGAGGAAATGGAAATCCGCGCCGAGGACAAGGCGCTGCGCGAAGAGCGCACCAAGCTCAAGGCGTTGGTTGCATCGCCGGCCCAGCAATGGAAAACGATTCGCGGCCAGATCAAGGAGATGCGCGGAAAAATTCGGTCCGAAGACCCGACATCGGCAAGCGCCGCACGACCTTGCGGCATCGCGCCGGCGCACGATGAAGCCGCGATCGAAGAGGCGATGGTCGTGCGCGAGCCGATCACCGTCGTGGTTTCGGAGAAGGGCTGGATCCGCGCGCTGCGCGGCCATGTCACCGACCTCTCCGGCGTCAGCTTCAAGACCGACGACGCGCTGAAATTTGCTTTCCCGACCGAAACCACCGTCGAAGGTGCCTGATCTTCGGCAGCAATGGCCGTTTCTACACGCTCGATGCCTCGAAGCTGCCGGGCGGGCGCGGCCATGGCGAGCCGGTTCGGCTGTTCATCGACCTCGAGCAGGATGCCGATGTGGTCGCGTGCTCTGGCCTATCAGGGTCGGCCGCAAATTCCTGGTCGCGAGCCATCAGGGCAGCGGCTTCGTGGTGGCCGAGGACGAGTGCCTCGGCACCACCCGCAAGGGCAAGCAGGTGCTCAACCTCAAGGCGCCGGACAAGGCGCGCGCGCGATGACGACGGTCGACGGCGAACTGGCGGCGACGATCGGCGGAAACCGCAAGATGGTGATCTTCCCGCTCAACCAGGTGCCTGAGATGGGGCGCGGGCGCGGCGTGCGCCTGCAGCGCTACAAGGAAAAGGGCCTCTCAGACGTAACGACATTCACGGCCGAGGATCGGTCTGACCTGGAACGATACCGCCGGCCGCAGCTTCACGCTGCCGATGAAGGAACTCAAGCGACTGGCGCGGCAATCGCGCTGACGCGGGTCGCATCGCGCCCAAGGGGTTCCCGAAGAACAATAAATTCCGCAGCCTGCCGAGCAGCAATGGCAAGGCCGCCGAGGCCGATACGGAAGAATAGTTTGTTGCTCAATTCGGCGCGATGAGCGGTAACGATCTCGCGTATTCGTGGCGGCGGAGTTGAACGCGCCACCTTTCTACCGTCATGCTCCGCCTTGTGACGGGCATCCACGTCTTTGAGCGCCGCACGGAGGAAGACGCGGATGGCCCGGGCCAGGCCCGGCCATGACGATTGGAGAATCCGTGCTTGATTTTGTGCTGCCCGTCGTTCCGGGTTCGCGCTTTTAGCGCGTCCCGAAAGGCAGATCGATCGGGATCTTCAAGTCGCGACGAAGAGCAGCGAGCGTTTCGATTTCTCGAGCAGCGCCGACGCCGTGTCGCCGAAGAAAAGCTTGTCGCCCGGGCGGCGACCGACACCCATCACCACGAGATTATGGTTGCGCCGATCAAATTCGCCGAGAATAGCCTCGTCGGCGGCGCGCTTCGGCCACGACCGCGGTGCGGATGCTCATGTTAGCAGCCGTCGGCGATCGCCACGATATCCTTCAGGATCGCTTCCTCATGACGGCGGGTCCTGATCCCGCGGCGCGCGCCGCGTCGGGTGGCGGTACGGACCGCAACGTAGAGCACGGTGATGGGTGCCTTTGTCGCGCGGGCGAGGGTGATGGCGACCTCGGCGGCACGTCGCGAGGCTCGGTGCCGTTGACCGGAACGAGAATGCTGAGCTTGCCTTCAGGTGTTTCCTGCAAGTCGTTGCGCACGGCCGAGATGGCCAGCGGTCCGTCGAACCCTTTGGCAAGGTTGGTGACGCCGCGATCGAACTCTGCGCTCGGCTTCGAAGTTTTCTCAAGTCCGATAATGAAGATGTCGTAGCCTTTTTCCGCTTCCTCGGCGATTGCGGCCGGGCTGGGCTGTTCGTGAACGATCGTCGTCACCGCTACGGGCGCGTCGACTTTCTCTTCGTCTTTCTGCTTGCTCTTAATCTGCGCTGCCGCCTTCTGTACGGCCTCGCCAGCATCCTCCGCTTTTTCTTCCTCTTTTTCCGTTTTCTTGTCGTCTTTTTGCCGTTGCCCTGTTTGCCGTTCGGCTTCTTTCGCTCCGCTTTGTTTTCCTCGGAAGAGGGACCAATGTCGTCTTGTCGGGCTCTTCCGGCATGGCGTCTTCAATCCTGCTGGCATCCGGGATGTGCAACGACGGTCGCCGGCATCCCGTGCGTGCCGGCCAGGACCCCGGCCACGCGCGATGCGAGCTTGCCGTTCGGGCTGTCATCAACGGCAATAAGCAAGCGCTCGAGATTTGGCACGAAGCCTCTTTCCTCAAGCTCCTCGCGCTCGAGCCGTTGCTTTTCCTCCTTACGCATCGGGATGCGGCCGAGGGCCCAGCGCAGCGTCGGCGGCATGGCGGTCGTCGTGATCACCGCCATGGCGACGATCATCGTGAAGAGGTCCTGATTGAGCGCGCCCATCGACAGTCCGACGGTCGCAATAATGACCTCGGTCGAGCCGCGCGCATTCATTCCGCAGGCGAGCGCGAGACCCTCGCGTCGTGTCAGGCCTCCGAGTTCCGCGCCGATGAATGCGCCGCCAAATTTTCCGATGCTGGCGACCGAGCATCAATGCCGATCGGTGAACAGCGCGATTTTCGGATCGGCCAGGATCGTCGAGATCGGCGGTCAATCCGGCAATGCCGAAAAAGACCGGCGCGAAGAAAGCGGTGATCAGTCCGCGCAACTGTTCGTCGATGTGCGCGCGTCAGGATGGAGATCCGCCGACCAGGATGCCGGCGACGAAAGCACCGAGCACGGTATGCACGCCGATCAGATGCGTGATGAGGGCCATGACGCCCATGATGCAGAGAATGGCGGTGACCACCGCGAATTCGCTGACGAGATGATCGTTGACCCAGCGGATCGCAAAAACACAGCGCGACGGCCGATCGTCAGGCTTGCGATCATAAATGCGACGGTGCCGATGACACTCTGCGCGAGCGACATCGGTTCGACCGAGCCGTGCAAGGCAAGACTGAAGATGATTGAAACGATGATCCAGCCGATGCTGTCGTCGATGATGGCCGATGCGAGGATCACCTGGCCGACGACGCGCCGCATGAAAGTTCATCTCGCGCACAACCATCGCAACGATTTTCACCGATGCGATCGAGAGTGCTGTTCCGAGAAAGAGCGAGGTGATCAGGCGTTTGCTCGGGGTCCGGCAGCATGCTGTCGGGCAAGGCACTCACCAAGCGCGATACCGCAGACAAACGGGATGAGGATGCCCATCAGCGATGCAAACAGCGACGCGCGTCCGGTCTGGCGCACCAGCTTGAGATCGGTTTCCATCCCGGCGAGCAAAAGCAGCAGCAGGATACCGAACTGCGAGATGCCGTCGATCATCGCCTTCTGTTCGGGATTTTTCGGAAACAGCGCGTGCTGCGCATCGGGCAGCTGCAGGCCAAAAAGCGAAGGGCCAAGCAGGAGGCCGGCGATCAGCTGGCCCATAACGGAAGGCTGGCGCAGCCGCGTCATGGCTTCGCCGAGTAATCGGCCCACCAGCATGAGCACGACGATCTGGGCAATGAAGATCGCGTCGGATGCGCCCTTGCCGCCGCCTTCCGCGGCCCAAGCCGGCCCCGCCGCCAGCAAGGCCAGCGATGGACAGCCACAGCCAGTCGCGATGGATCCTGCATGGCGCGGCAGTGCTCTGGGGCGAGACACTTGCGACCGTCGCTCGTGTGCCGGGCTACAAGCGCCAGATAACTCAGGGAATTCAAAAGTTCCCGCTCGTTATGCAATTGCAAATTATTCGCAACCAGATATATTGGCATTGAAGCGATTTGGTTTTTTAGGGCGCTCACGATGCATGCACGCGTGGAGCCATCTGTGATCGCCGAACCGGCCGGTTGGCGGCGCCAGCGCGGCCGGCCGCCGCTCGCCGAGGTCTTTGGCTCGATCGCCACCCGGCCGACCGGCTCGCTCGGCGAGAAGCTCGTGGCGTTTCTCGGCCCCGGCTATCTGGTCGCGGTCGGCTACATGGATCCCGGCAACTGGGCGACGTCGCTCGCCGGCGGCTCGAAGTTCGGCTACGCGCTGCTCACGGTCGCGCTGCTGTCCAACCTGATGGCGATCCTGCTGCAGGCGCTGTGCGCGCGGCTCGGCATCGGCGCCGGGCCGCGATCTTGCGCAGGCCTGCCGCGATGCGTTTCCGCGCGCGGTGTCGTGGCCGCTCTGGGTGCTCGCCGAGATTGCGATTTGCGCCACCGATCTTGCCGAGGTGATCGGCACGGCCGATCGGCCTCAATCTTCTGTTCGGCATTCCGCTCGAGATCGGCGTGCTCATCACCGCGCTCGACGTGTTCCTGATCCTGTGGATGCAGAATCTGGGCTTCCGCTGGGTCGAGGCTTTCGTGTGTCACGCTGCTGGGCGTGATCGCGGTGTGCTTTCGCGGTGCAGATCGCGATGGCCGATCCGGACTGGGGCGCGGTGATCCGCGGCTTTGCGCCGACCACCGAGATCGTCACCAATCCGGAGATGCTCTATCTCGCGCTCGGCATCCTCGGCGCCACCGTGATGCCGCACAATCTCTATCTGCATTCCGGCGTGGTGCAGACACGCCGCTTCGGCGACAGCGTCGCCGGAGCAGCGCGAGGCGATCAAGCTGGCAACGCATCGATTCGACGATCGCGCTGATGTTCGCGCTCTTGATCAATGCCTCGATCCTCATTCTCGCGGCCGCGACCTTCAACAAGGCCGGCAAGACCGACGTCGCCGAACTCGAGCAGGTCGCACGCGTTCATCGCGCCGCTGCTCGGCTCCGGCATCGCGCCGACCTTGTTCGGCATCGCGCTGCTGTGCTGCGGAATGAACTCGACGGTGACGGCGACGCTGGCGGGTCAGATCGTGATGGAGGGCTTTCTCGACATCCGCCTGCCGCCGGCTGGGCGCGGCGGCTGATGCACGCGCGCGATCGCCATCGTGCCGGCGGCCATCGTCGACCATCTGGTACGGCGAGAAGGGCACCGCGCAGCTGCTGATCCTGCAGTCAGGTGGTCCTGAGCCTGCAGCTGCCGTTCGCCATCGTGCCGCTGGTGATGTTCACCGCCGACCGCCGCAAGATGGGCGAACTGGTCGCGCCCCGCTGGGTGACCGCTGCTTGCGCGTGATCACGGCGCGATCCATCATTGCGCTCAACATCAAGCTTCTCGATCGATGTCGCGCTGGGAAGCGGCTGAGGCGGGCTACTTTTCCACCGCGGCTCCAGCCGGCACGGCAGTCAGCCGCTCCTGCGGCAGGAAGCGGCCCTTGTAGTCCATCTTGCGCGAGCCCGCGACCCAATAGCCGAGATAGACGTAAGGCAGGCCCATGCGGCTGCGCGCGCGCGATGTGATCGAGGATCATGAAGGTGCCGAGCGAGCGGTCGCGCTTCATCCGGATCGAAGAACGAATAGACCATCGACAGGCCGTCGCTCGAGCACGTCGGTGAGCGCGACCGCCAGCAGCTCGCCGGCGCCGCGGCCGTTGATGCGCGGTGTCGGGGCCGCGCCGGCGGTATTCGACCAGGCGGGTCTCGACATGGCTGTCCTCGACCATCATGGCGTAGTCGAGCACCGTCATGTCGGCCATGCCGCCGTCGCGATGGCGGGCGTCGAGATAGGCGCGGAACACCGAATATTGCTCGGAGGTCGGCACCGCGACGCGCATCTCGCCGACGATGTCGGCATTGCGCTCGGCGATCGCGCCGCATGCTGCGCGTCGGGCGGAAATCGTCGGCGATCGACCCGCACCGAGACGCAGGCGCGGCAGGCCTCGCAGGCCGGCCGGTAGGCGATCGACTGGCTGCGGCGGAAGCCGCCATGGGTCAGCAGATCGTTGAGCTCGCCGGCGCGCTCGCCGACCAGATGCGTGAACACCTTGCGCTCCTCCTGGCCCGGCAGATAGGGGCAGGGCGACGGCGCGGTCAGGTAGAACTGCGGTGTATCGCGGGAGTGCTGGGTCACGTATCAGTCCGTCATCTGTCGATCTGCGCGTTGCCGCCTAGCATCGCGCGCCGGAGCGCTCCCGTCAAAGGCTTATCCGTCCGCGCGGGCTGCATGGACGCGCGCAGCACCGACGCACGGGCGCTGATTGTTGATGACCACGGTGCCGACCAGAATGTCGTGCAGGCAGCCGCCGGCGCTCGTTGAAGAAGGCAACCAGCAGGACGAACGGCGTGAAGAAACGAGACCGTGAACCAGAACGCCGACGGCATGCACCGCGCCGAGCACGAAATAGGCCGGCGCGCCGTACCAGGTGCGCATTTCGAGATCCATCACCCGCATGCCGATGGTGGCCGAGGCCGGGCCGCCGAGGGTGAAGCCGTAATAGAGAATCGCCCAGATCACCGTAGCCGAGGGCAGCAGCCAGTAGAGCGCAAAGCCGAGGCCGAGGGTGACGATGCCGAACGGCGAAGATGAACATCGCCGCGAGCACGACCGGGACGGACGATGATGATGAAGTCGATGATGAAGGCGACCACCCGGCGCGCCAGCACGCCCTCGAACAGTTCCGGCTGGTCGCCGGATCGTAGGCGTGCGGTTTGATGCTCGATCGACATGCGGCCGATTCTCGCTGCTGCGCGCATTATAGCGCCAGCCGGTGCTCGACCGGAGATGGAGAAAGAATCGGCCGTGCGCAAGGGGTTGCGCCGCGGCGCTGGAACCTTCGCCGGCCTTGCGGCATGGTGCGACGGTCGAGCCCGGGAGCGCACGCGTTGAGCGTCACTACTTGCCGATATCGAGGCCGCCCGCCGCGTCATCGCAGGCCATGGTGCTGCGCACGCCGATGCTGCCGGCGCCGAAGCTCTCGGCGCTCACCGGCGCCGAGGTGTACGTCAAATACGAAAATCTCCAGGTCACCAACTCGTTCAAGGAGCGCGGCGCGCTGCGTGAAGCTTGCCGTCGCTGACGCGACGCCGAGCGCAAGCGCGGCGTCATCGCCGATGTCGGCCGGCAACCACGCCCAGGCGGTGGCCTATCACGCCGCGCGCGCTCGGCATCCCGGCGACGATCGTGATGCCGGTGACAACGCCGTTCGTGAAGGTCGCGGCGACGCGAGCTCGCATGGCGCGGAGGTCGTGCTTGTACGGCGAGATCGGTGTCGGAGGCGCAGGCGCGCTGCCGAGAGATTCAGGCGCGAGCGCGGCCTCACTGCTCGGTTCACCCTTATGACGATCCGCAGGTCATCGCCGGGCAGGGCACGATCGCGCTCGAAATGCTGGAAGACGCGCCCGACCTCGACGTGCTGGTGATTCCGATCGGCGGCGGCGGGCTGATCGCCGGCAACGCGGTCGCGGCGGCGGGCGATAAATCCGACGATCGAAATCGTCGGCGCGGAAGCCGCGCTCTATCCGTCGGTCTGGAACGCGCTCCGCGGCGACAACCGGCCGCTCGGCGGGCCGACGCTCGCCGAGGGCATCGCGGTCAAGAATGTCGGCAAGCTGACGCTGCCGATCGTCCGCGATCTGGTCGCCGAGATCGTGCTGGTCGACGAGGCGCGAGCTCGAGCGCGCGGTCAACGCCTACCTGACGCTGCAGAAGACCATGGCGGAAGGCGCCGGCGCCGCCGGTCTTGCCGCCATGCTGGCGAAGCCGGAGCGTTTCAAGGGACGGAAGGTTGGCCTTGTCCTGTGCGGCGGCAATATCGATCCGCGCGATTCTCGCGCTCCATCATGGTGCGCGAGCTTGAGCGCGAGGATCGCATCGTGTCGTTCCGGCTCACCATTCCGGACCGGCCGGGCGTGCTCGGGCAGCATCGCGACGCGCATCGGCGGGCTCGGCGCCAATATTCTCGAGGTCGATCACCGCCGGCTGTTCCTCGACGTGCCGGCGAAGGGCGCGAAGCTCGACGTGACGGTCGAGACGCGCGACGCCGCGCACGCCGAGGAGATCATGGCGGCGCTCGCAGCCGACGGCTACGCGCCGTTGCGGCTCGAGGCCGGTCGCCGCGATGGAGTGAGACGATCAGGCCGCCGACTGCGCCTGCATGTCGGGTATCTGCAGCGCATCGTCAAACTATGTCTGATAACGGCACAAAAAACGCATCGGCGTAGTCGCCAGCATGGTGCCAGCCGAACGTGATCTGAAAGCCCGCGAGTGGCGGCTATCCGGGCGCAGCTATGAATCGAAATTGCCACCGCCCATGTTGTGCCACTCGTCGATCGCGTAGGGATGCCATGTCCAGAGGAGGCCGCGGCCTGACGCGGGAAGGGTGCGCACGATATGTCTATGCGCAACATGGCTCCGTGATCCCCGGTCGCGATCGGAAACGCAATCCGGCGCTCTCGCCGCGTTCGCGATCAAGGTCATGGAGCCAGCGTACCGGCCGCAGAGCGCACTTTTGCCCTTGGCCTAATTGGGCGAACAATTCTATCAATCGCCCCGGGTTTGTGAGAATTCGCATTGGAACAGCTCAGTCAATTTAGCTGAGAATAAATATATCCCAATTTCCGTGAAAGTCGGATCAGGGCGCGGACGCTCCAAGCCGTCTTGGTTACACTATACCCGTCAGCGTATGTCCGCTATGGCTGGCGGACGGGCGCCTGGTGTCGCGACTGCTGGCAGACGGTCAGACGACCTGTGCTATGTTTTTAGCCGTGCCGGGTTACATGTGCGTTTGTCATGACTCGTCGCTGTGGCGGGCGCTCGGCTTGTGCGCCACATATCTGCTTTTGAGCAAACGGATCACGCAGTGAGTGCGACGAGGCTACGTCAACGGCTCGCCCGCAGTAGTCTCATGCCGGAGCGTGGGTTGGTTGGATGGCCGCGCGACGGGATCACGCCGCAAGATATCGCAGCTGTTTCGGCGAGAGCCATGTTGATCTGGGTCAACGATTGTTGAGCCAGAAGCCACGACTATCTATGCTTCGAGGATTATCGTTATCACCTATGGAACACCCTCACTGTCGCAGCCAATGACGCGCCTTCGGTCGTCACTCTCTAGCTAGCGCTAGAATGGAAGGAGGAAGTTATGTCTGACACAACGAGGCAAGGCGGGACGAAACCCGCGGCCATGGCGATCCCCAAAGGGGGCTTCTCAAGGATAAAGTTGAGCAAGGCAGATACGGCCCGATCTTTCCCAAGACTCCGGCTTGCTACGGCTTCTCCATCATCGCGAAGATCATCCCCGGACGGGAGCCGGTTTTTTATGAGTACGCCAAGAACATCGAGAAGGCCGTCGCTGATCAACCTGACGTCCTCGCCGTGCTCAAGCTGCATTATCTCCGATGGAACCTTTTCGACATCAAGGGGGAAACCTATTTCCAATACATGGGCATTTTCGACACCGACTTCGACAAATACACCGAGGATGCGGTTGCCATCTTTGCGGCATCCGGTCTCAACACCGTTTTCGAAAATCTAGAGGGCTTTCCAAAAGATTGGAAAACGAACGCCCCGGCATTCATCAAGTTCGTCCGTGACCATCATCGCCCTAGCTTCCTTGAATATGGCGAATATCCGTTCGTGAGTGCGGACGAGATCAAGAAGGCCCTGCAACTCAAGGCGGCCTTCTCAAACATGCTCGACCAGATGCAGTGATCCGCCGCAGGATGCGCTATGCTTGAAAATGAAGACATCCAGCACATCCTGCTGACTCGGACGCCCGCGCTCACGGGACGATACGAATTTCTTTCGTTTCGCAACGCCGCGGGCGGAAGGGCCTGGTTGTCGGCAATTCGTGAAAAGGCGCAGTCGGTCGCGGAAGTCATGGCTTCGGTCGAAAAAGACAAGCGCTGGGTGACGCTGGCCTTCAGCTGGAACGGCCTGCGCGCGCTTGGCGTCGATGAGGGTTCGTTGGCCACGTTCCCCGAAGAGTTCAAGCAAGGCATGGTCGCCCGCGCCGAGATGCTCGGCGACACCGGAGAGAATCATCCTGACAACTGGGTGGGAGGCCTCGCCAGGCCGGACCTTCACGCCATCGCCATCCTGTTCGCCCGCGATGCTGCCGAGCGTGGTCGCTGCCAGATAGAGCACGACAAACTCGTTGCGCAGTGCCAAGGCGTGGAGGTGCTCTCCGCGCTGGACCTAGAGGCGACGCCGCCGTTCGACTATGCACACGACCACTTCGGCTATCGCGACCGGCTCTCGCAGCCGGTCATCGAGGGCACTGGCGAAGTGCCGACGCCCGGCACCGGCGCACCGCTCAAGCCGGGCGAATTCATCCTCGGGTACCCGGACGAAGACGGGCCGCCCGCCAATCTGCCGCAACCAGAAATTCTTTCCCGCAACGGCAGCTATATGGCCTATCGCCGACTCCAGGAGCATGTGGGCAGGTTTCGCGATTTCCTGCGCGAGCACGGCAAGACACACGAAGAACGGGAGTTGATCGCAGCGAAGCTCATGGGACGCTGGCGCAGCGGCGCACCGCTCACACTGGCGCCCGAGAAAGACGATCCCGCATTAGGCGCCGATCTCCAACGGAACAACGACTTCAACTACAAGGAGATGGATCCGCACGGCTACGCGGTGCCGCTCGGCTCGCACATGCGCCGAATGAACCCCGCGACACGGCGGCGAACATGAACCGCCGCCGCATGATCCGCCGCGGTGCCACCTACGGTTCGCATTTGCCGGAGGACGCGCCGGAGGACGGCGTGGAGCGCGGCATCGCAGCATTCGTGATCTGCGCGAGCCTCATTCGACAGTTCGAGTTCGCGCAAAATGTTTGGACGAACGACCGGAATTTTCACGAGCTCGGCAACGAACGCGACCCGATCATCGGCACTCAAGACGGCACGCTCGAATACAAAATCCCCAAACGCCCAATCCGCAAAAAATCACCGGCTTGCCGGCCTTCACCACCGTGAGAGGCGGCGCCTACTTCTTTCTCCCAGGCATCAAGGCGCTTCGATACCTCGCCACATTGGATGATGTCCGTTGAAACGGAATGGGTCTCATTCATAGTCGGGATAGCCAGACATGATCGACATCATCGTTTTTGGCGCCGGACCCGCGGGTGTACTGGCAGCCCTCCGCGCTGCGGACCTGGGCGCGCGTACAATACTGGTAACTCGTGCTGAGTTTGGCGGTATGGCAGCCAACGACGGACCAGTTCCGGTGCGGACCCTAGCCCATGCAGCCCGCCTGATCCGCGAAGCTCGACAGCTAGGTCAATACGGCATCGGCGTAAGCGAGCCGGTGCTGGATTATCCCCGGCTGCTTGCGCGTGTGCGCGAGGTCGTCAGAGAAGCGCGTGCGCATTCTTCCTTGCGCCAGCAAATCGACTCCCTGGGAGTGACCGTCCACGAGCACGCTGGCGTTGCACGCTTCGCCGACCAGCACACCATCGAAACCGAGGGCGGCCTACGGCTTCAGGCTGAAAAGATCATCATTTGCACTGGCGGCGTGAGCCGGCGGCTCCCAGTCCCCGGCTTCGAGTTGGCAAGTACCCATAGCGACGCCTGGCGTTTAACCTCCGTACCGCCGTCGATGCTGGTCGTTGGCGCTGGGGCAACGGGGGTGCAGGTCGCCTCGATTTTCAACGCGTATGGGTCACGAATCCAGCTCTTCCAGACAGGCTCACGCATCCTACCGAGCGAGGATGAAGATGTATCGGCAGTGGTTTCAGCGGCTTTCCGAGAGTCGGGGATCGTGGTGCATGAGAACTTCGGCACGATCGATTCTTTCGAGAAGACCCCGACGGGGGTGCGAATGATCTTCTCCAAGAACGGAGACCGGGACAGCGCCGAGGCGACACTTGCGGTCGTGGCGGTGGGCTGGGTGGCCGATACTGCAGGGCTGAGCCTCGCTGCGGCGGGCGTCGAGACCGATCTTCGGGGGTTCGTGAAGGTTGATGGGTATCTGCGGACCTCCACGCCCCACATCTTCGCCGCTGGAGATATTACCGGTCGCCAGATGCTGGTGCCGCAGGCGATACAGGACGGCTTCGTGGCGGCTACGAACGCCGTGCAAGGCCCGAGGATGACGATTGGAGATCCGGTGAGTCCTATCGGCAGCTTCACGGACCCGGAATATGCCCAGGTCGGCCTCACCGAAGCGAAGGCCCGTGAAACACACGATGTCGTGACCGCAGTTATACGTTTCGACTCAACCACGCGCACAATCATTGACGGGCGCAAGGTGGGTTTTTGCAAGCTGATCGCCGACCGCACGACTTGCAGGATGTTGGGCTGCCACGTTGTTGGCGAGCGGGCAGTGGAGATCACCCAAGTGGCGGCGATAGCCATCGCTGCGAAAATGCGGGTGGATGACTTGGCGCACATTCCGCTCTCGTTTCCTACCTACGCAGGAATACTGGCTCGCGTGGCGGCCAGCGCGGCACGCGAACTCAATCTGAAAGTGAGTTGGCAAGCACATCAGGCAGAAAGCACTCGTCATCAATTCTGAGAACTAGGGAACAGCCATGAGCACACTAACGCCGGCGCGCACCTACAACCAAAACCACATTCCCCGCAAATACACGTCGGGCAAACGCCGCCTGAGCATCTACTGGACGTGGAGTTACCCGTGGGAATCCCAGCGCGACCCTGCGGCGATGGAAAACCGCTTCTCAACGATGACCGAAGTCCGCAACGTCCTGTGGCCGAATTACGAGACGCCGGAGTGGAGCGCAGCACAATTTCTACAAGGGATTGCGGGTACGCTGGAGCTTTTCCACCGTTCCACACTCAGCTTCCAGCAGATTACCGGCGAGGCCACCGGTCATCCGGTCGCCGTTTTCCAGCGCATTGACCAGGCGGGTTTCAAGCTACCAATTGACGAAAGGGTTCTCGCAGATACCGACACGCTCATGGTGTTTGGACTCGACCACCTCCTTTCCGAGCAGGAAGCGGCGGCGGAGGAAGTCGCGGCCATCCGCGAGTGGCTCAAGCGCGAAGGCACCTGCCTGCTGCTCGCGCCGCACCACGATGTCGGTTTCGCCGACGACCTCAAGCAGCGCCAGATGGAATATCTCCACCACGGCGACGCACTCGTGCCGCGCCAGCAACGCTTCGGGCAATACACCCGTTCGCTAATGAAGGCTCTCGACGTCCCAGTACATAACCGGTGGGGTCTCCGGCCAGCGCTCGCCAAAGGCACGAACGAGATCGCGCCGCTTACGGCCTTTCGGGACATTGACAAGCTCGGTCTGCTCAAAAACGTCCCTACACTCAATTTCCATCCACACCTGCCACACTATGAGCTGACCACCAAGGACACCAAGTCGGTACATTTGCTGGCGCGCCAGCCCATTGATCCCGACCGTCCGCATCCCTTCACCGCAGCCGGCAACACCGGAGTTCAATTGCCTGCTCTGGATGTCGCCAAATCAGCAGCGCGCCGGCGACATCGTGCTCGTGGACTCGACGAATTTCACCACCCTGTTCGGTGGCACAGACAGTCTGGCGAACTTCTGGCGCAATCTCGCACTGATGAAATAAGCGCCGCTGGGTCATGGCCAACCGCATTGACGCGTACACGTCCATATGGGAGGGACAGCCATGCTGATGGACCTATTGAACAAAGCAGTCCCTGTGGCCATGCTTGGCTTTGTGGTTTCAAGCATGCTGGCAATGGGTTTGGGGCTCACCATCCGGCAGATCATTGAACCGCTGCGCAATGCCCGTCTGGTCTTGCTTGCGCTGTTGGCCAATTTCGTCTTGATGCCCCTTGGCGCGCTCGCCCTGGCGAAGCTGCTCTGGCTCGATAACCCCTTCGCAGTTGGACTGTTGGTGCTCGGGTGCGCCGCCGGCGCGCCTTTCTTGCCGAAGCTCGCCGAACTTGCCAAGGGCAACCTCGCATTTTCCGTTGGCGCGATGGTGCTTCTGATGGTCGTCACGGTCGGTTACCTGCCGCTCGTCATGCCCTTACTGCTCCCGGGAGTTACTGTTGACCCGTGGAATATTGCTCGCTCCCTCCTCCTGCTGATGCTGCTCCCGCTCGCCGCCGGGCTTGCCCTGAAGGCGCGTTACGAAGACTTGGCCCGTCGGGTGAAGCCCGTGTTCGACTGGATTTCCAACGTCAGCCTCATCCTGCTGGTATTGTTGATTACCGCAGCGAACATCGACAAGGTTCTACAAGTCTTCGGCACACGAGGAATCCTTGCGGGACTTCTATTTATCGCATTGGGCTTTGGGATTGGTTGGTTGCTGGGCGGACCTGAAGGCGACACGAGACGGGTCCTGGCGCTTGGTACTGGCCAGCGCAACATTGCCGCCGCACTCGTGGTCGCAAGCCAAAGTTTCAGCGACCCAAAGGTAATCGTCATGGTAATAGTCGTCGCGATTGTCGGATTGATCATCCTCATGCCGCTTTCTCGTGCGTTGGCCAATTATTGAGCCGAGTAGCGTGCCTAACGTCCCGCGCTGATCTTTGCGGAATGTCCGCCTAAAGCGGACTTTGGCGAATCGTTCCAATCCCAACCGCCGTCTCCAGTTCTTCGCGCATTTCTGCGAATGTCCGCTATTGGCACAAAGCAGACATCGGTTTGCGTGGCGTCAATGTTGGCTCTGGAGGTAAAGCGGCTATCGGCGCGGACTCGCCCTATCGGATTGCTGGTCTTACATCGGCGGTATATTGTCGCGTGTGCGTAGCATTAGAAATATTGCGAAGTGTGAGCCGGGTCACAATTTTTCCGTGTGATCGGCGCGATTATTCTGACCGGGGCATCCTAAAGGAGGCTCTCATGCGCAAAGTAACGATCGCAGCCTTGACCACCCTGTTCCTGGTCGGTCTCCTCGTTTGTACGGTCTGGCCCTAAAAACCGTGCATAAGTCGAGCACATGAAAACCTGTCCAGACTGCAATGGTGATGGTGTCGTCGAAAAAGGCACGGACGATGAACAGCAATGCCCAACGTGCGGTGGCTGTGGTTTCGTACCTGATGACGACGGTGGCCAGGAAGAAGTAATAAGAACAAGGCAACCGAGTTGAGCTTGTACGGCAGATAGCCGCGAGCCACAGCTAGGCGTCAAATTCACTCGCAAACGCCGAAGCTACAGCCGGATTAGCAAAGCACCATCGAATGTAATCGCGGCCATTCTCATCGCGCCGCCGCCCGCGATCTATGTCAAATTTTAATAGGGTTGGACCAAGGGCCACCAAAAGCGGCGGATCAAAGCGACTTCATTGGGCGTTAAAGGACTGACTAAATTCAGTCATCAGGAGGATTGCTATGTTGAAAAGCGTCTCGATCTGCGCCGCGCTGATCCTAGCGGCGGCCGTTTTTGCCGATTCCGCCGAGGCGAGGCCCGGCGGCTTTGGTGGTGGCCGCAGCATGGGTGGATTTGGTGGTGCTCGCATGGGCGGGTTTAGTGGGCTCGCATGGCGGTTCAGTGGTGCCGCATGGCCGTTGCCGGTCATGGGAGAATGGGATCGCCGGTCCGGGCAGGTTCGCTGGTCCTATGCGCATGGGTCCGGGCCGAGTTGCTTGGGCAGGTAGAGGTAATTGGTCCGGCAACAGGTGGGCTGGCAATTGGCGCGGGGGCATTGGCGCGGTGGACGTTTCTGGCCCTGGGGCGTAGGCGCTGGCGTCGCACTGGCCGCCGCGTTGCCGTACTACGGCGGTTACGGATACGGCTACAGATCTTGTGTCCAGTGGGTGCCGGATTATGGCTGGGTGAACGTCTGCAACTATCCGTCCTATGGCGGCTACGGCTACTACTGATAACAAGCTATTTGTATTTGAGGGGCCACCCAAAAGTGGCCCCTCTTGCATTGAACTCCAGCTTCAGAAGCCTCCTTCGATAACGCGCTTGAGCGAGATCCACAAAGCACAAATGCTCGTTTCATGCCGAACCACGGCAGAATAGAATTCAAAGTTCCTATGGGGAACATTTTAAAACCGAATGTTCCATCCGGAACGCATTTAGCGGTTCTTAAGTTGGTCTCACGGCAGTCCCAAAGCGCGGAGGTTAGGATGAAGCGTGAGGAAGAATATAGGCAATTAGCCAATGACACCTTGCAACGAGACTTTGAGGAGCAAAGTGCAATACTCAGAGCTCAATGGGAGATTTTGTCTGCAAGCTCCACGGAGGTTGCTGACCAATCGAAGAAGGTCGAAGAAAACGATACGCAGTATGACCCGATCCCGTGGGACCGGCTGCGGCGACGCATTGAGTTCTAACTGAACTGATCGGTAAGGTCGTCGCACCGCCCGCTCTTCAAGACATGCTCGTTTGGAGATTTGCATGTCCGATGATCCTAAACTTAATGAATGGAATTTACTGAGAGAGAAGTTTGACGCCGTGGTGGACGAAGGCGCGCGTCAGGATAATTTAGAACAGGTTCTGGATGAGCATATTCGCCGCCGCTTTGGTGAGTTGATAGCGTGGGCAGCGGGACACGAAGCTAAGGGTCATCACGGCCCCTGGCCTCCCGGCCCATATCGCGCCAATCGGTAGCAGACCTACGAACGTCTTCCGAAACATTAGTTAGAGGGCCCCGAGTACCGCGCCCCAAAATATCGCATCGCCTGTTCGCGGCTCGCTGCATAGCCGCGATTATAGACCCAGGGCGGACGGTGTGGGCGATTAACGATGCTTTTGAATGTAAGTGCATTGCACTACGTCAAATGTGATAGCACGTTCCGACTTCTCGTAGAACATATCTGGGCACCTCGCGCACGTTTGACGTGACAAACTCCGCCGAGCTATCGCGCCGACCATCAGTCCTCATCATCGAGGACGATGCCCTCGTGGCAGAAATGATTGCCGAAATGGTTAGCGAGCTCGGCTACGGCCTTGCTGGCCGGGCGCATGATACGCAATCCGCTCATCAGGCACTGCGAAGCGACCGTTATGACGTTGTCCTACTGGACATGCTGCTTCAGGGACAAAAAGGCGACGAACTTGCCGATCTGCTGCAGCGGAACAAAACACCACATGCATTTGTCACCGGCTATAGCGAGATTAAGCCACCTTACGACAAAGTTCCCTTGTTGATTAAGCCTTTCAGCGCAGAGCAACTGAGACTATTACTCCACCATTTGGTCGGCCCTCCGGCGCATGCGCGTGTCTAGGTGAAGGCTAGACCGAACGACCCGCGAGCAACACCTGAGGTACCGAAATGAATTTGTTGAGGGAACCCAGCATCAATTGTTAACGTTCCCCGGAAAATAATGTCCGTTAGTGACAGCGTGCGTTGGGGACGTGTGATGACTCTTGCAAAACAGTACAAGCAACTTGCATCACAGGCTCTTGCAAGAGCTCGCAGTGCGAAGAGCGGCGAGCAGGTCGAGTGGCAACGCTTATCTGAACTCTATATGCAGCTGGCCGAACAGGCCGAGCGCAATGCGCGTAAAGACGCAACTAACGATCCGATTTTGGGACGCTCAAGATAATCCAACGGTACACCAAGATCAGAAAGTACCCTCGATAGCCCGCGTTGCCGGTGCTTTCGGATTTTTGATTTTCAACCACCTTCGATGGCCCGGACTTGTACGGCCCCGCTGTTGGCGGGGCCGCCAGTGAGTTTAATGTTCAGCTCAATTAGCAAACATACCAGCATCGGTACGCGTTGCAGCGACGGCACGAAGGTCCGACGACCCGCGGGGCTACCGCCACGCCCGGCACTGCCACCACCACACCTGGCGCTACAGCCCCGCCATAGTGCGCGCCGCCGACACCGCCGTAGTACGCGCCGCCGTAGTAGCCGTTGCGACGGCATTCGCCATACGGGTCGCGGTGAAAGCCAAGTCCGCAGCTCACCGGCAACCGGAATTGTCAGGCTGGCCTGTGTCTGTTCAAGCGGTGCGAGCGGCATCGCCGACGTGGCTGCAACGCAGAAGAGGCTGACGCCGATGGCCGCTGCGAGGGAAAGAAGCTTGGTCACTCGTCCTCCTTAGTCCTTGTGTGCTCCGATGTACCTTCGAGCACTATTCGTTGAATAAAAGATCTATGGCGCACGAGTACCACCACGCTTGGATCAACATACTTCATGCACTCATCATGCACTCATCCCATTGCTGGGTGCTGGGAACGAAGCCGTATTGTCGGCAGGCAAAGATACCCCGGTCGGCGTCCGTATCAGGTGTCTGCTCGACTGTGTCAGGAATGCCAAGCAGTATCTTGGTCTCGCGCTCATTGGTGCAGCAAGACAAAAGCAATGCCAGACCGACAACGGCAAGGTTTCTTTCCCGCGTCCCAAAAAAGCTAGCAAAACAAGGTTTCCCACGTTTGCTGCAATTATAACACCTTCGGCAATCGCGGGCACCGCGCACCGCATGTGATCATTCATGTTGCTGCGCGATCTTCTTCGGGCATTCGGCGGTAATCTCATCAAGCCAATCAGTGAGTTTTGCATCGCGGCCACGTTTCTCGATGAGGCGGCCTAGGCCATAGCAGCCATCGCGCCCGCATTTCTCACAAGCTCACGCGCAGCATATCGAGCTTGCCGATGAGATCGCCGAATATGATTGCGCCGTCGCGGGGCATAACCTGTTGTCGCCCAAGCGGCAAACAATCAGATCGCTGTCTTCAGGTCTTTGCTGGCGCGGAAGGCAACCTTCTTGCTGGCCTTGATGTGGATTGCTTCACCCGTCGCCGGATTGCGGCCCATGCGGGCAGCACGACTCCGCACCTGCAGGATTCCGAGCCCGGCGATTTTCACCCGCTCGCCCTTCTTCAGGTGGTTGGTGATCATGCCAATGAGTTCTTCCACCATTTCCAAACTCTGCTTCTTGGCGATCTGATGTTGCTCTGCGAGCGCGTAAGCTAGATGCTTGGTGGTAATCGCCTTGGGGGCCGAAGGCTTGGCTGGCGTTGCCATGTCCATCATGGGCGTGTGCTCCTTATTTGCACCATGCACCGTGGTCCTAGCCCTATGAGATTCGTGTGCGTCCGGCAAAGTGGTGGCACATAACCGCGAGCGCATAGGACGGCCACGGCTAGGGCAATGAGGGCTGGGTTTGGTACCCCTGCGGTGCCCGGCCAGTTTTATCTGGGGGACTAAAGTTATGAATGTATTGCTAAATACGCAAAATTGTTAACCGGAGCCCCAGCCGGTCATCGCGATGGCCCATTCGATGGTGTGCACGCCGATATTGGCGCCGCTTGCCGCGCCTCGCCTCCAGCAACCGCACCGCAAGCTCAATTTCCACCGGGTCGAAATTGGCGGTGTCGACCAGCTGGTGGCCGACGGCGGCGTCGCCTACGTCGACGATGTCGGCTCCGCCGCCAATCCCACCTCCGCCGCCGGTACCACCGCCGGCGCCGATGCCGGACTGCGTCCGCTCATGCGATAGTCGAACCGGTTGATGATCATCGTGCCGTGATTGGATGCGGCGAGCACAAAGGCGAAGCTTGCGTCCGACGTTGCGCATGAAACATCTCCCGAGAGGACGAGCGGGCACGCCAACACGCGCACGGCAACCGCGCCGCGCGAACGGATCACGTGCCATAGGGTAATACCGCCGACGGCGCTGTACAGGTTGCGCGGCCAAATTGTACAGATTGCGCGGTGCGGCCGCTCAGGAACCGACCGCAACGCCGCCGCGTTTTCCAGCGGGTCCATTGCGGGAGCATTCCGATGAGCGTGAACACCATGACTGGCGACCTGATGCATGCCGATATTCGCGCTGCGGCCAGAGTGAACGATGCGATCCTGGCCATCGGCCGGATCCTGATCGCGATTATCTTCGTCAGTTCCGGCGTCGAGAAATTCATGGATCTCGGCGCGACGACCTCGGCGATTGCCTCGAAGAGCCTGCCTTATGCGAACGTTCTCGCCGTGCTGACGGCGATCGTGGAGGCGGGCGGCGGCCTTCTCATCATTTTCGGCTGGCAAACCCGGCTCGCCGCACTGGCACTCGCGATCTTCTGCGCCGTCGCGGCCTACTTCTTCCATGACTTCTGGAATCAGTTGCCGGGTCCGCAACACGTCAACAACATGATTCATTTCATGAAGAACGTGAGCATGATCGGCGGCCTGCTGATGCTGTGCGCGGTCGGCGCCGGCCGCTACTCGCTCGACGGCTCTTGCATCCGTCCGGAATATCTGAGGACGTAGTCGCTAACGCGGCTGCATCGCCCGCCAGATGCGCTCGGGCGTCGCCGGCATCTCGATATGTTTGACGCCGAATTCGGACAGCGCATCGACCAGCGCATTGGTCACGGCCGGCAATGCGCCGACGCAGCCGGCTTCGCCCGCGCCCTTGACGCCGAGCGGATTGGTCTTGGTCGGCACCGGATTGCTCTCGACTTCCATGGCAGCAGAAGTCGTGCGCATGCGGCATGGCGTAATCCATGAACGAGCGCGGTCACGAGCTGGCCTGCACTCATCGAAGTGGATGTCCTCCATCAATGACCTGGCCGGCGCCCTGCGCTATGCCGCCGTGCGATCTGCCCGTGCAGCAGCAGCGGATTGAGCACGGTGCCGACATCATCCACCACGCTGTAGCACGTGATGTCGACCTTGCCGGTTTCGCGGTCGATCTCGAGTTCGCAGATGTGGCAGCCGTTCGGATAATTGTTCACCGGCGCGACTGTAGACCGCGGTTGCGAAGAGGCCCGGCTCCATGCCTTTGGGCAGATTCGGCACGTCGTTTGCGGCGCGCAGCGATCTCTTTACCGATAGTGTGCGGTTGGTCTTGTTGGTCGAGAAGACGCCCTCATCGAATTTGAGATCGCCTTCCTCAATCTTGAGCATATGCGCGGCAATCGCGTCGCGCCTTGGTCATCACCTTTTCGGTCGCAAGATGGAAAGCCGAGCCGGCGACGTGGTCGGCGAGCGCGAGCCGCCGGTGCCCTCGCCGATAGAAAACCTGGTCGGTATCGCCCTGAATGTATTGATGTCGTCGCGCGGGTCAATGCCGAGACGGTCGCAGACGAGCTGCTTGAATACAGTCTCGTGGCCCTGGCCCTGCGTAATTCGAACCGGAAAACGAGGATCAGCGTGCCGGAACGATCGAAACCGGACTTCGGCGCCTTCGCGTGCTCGGCGCGCCGCGCGCGCTCGATGGTGTTTGAGATGCCGAAACCGCGCAGCTTTGCCGCGCTTGCGCGCCTCTGCCTTGCGCGCCTTGAAGCCCTTGCGGTCGGCACAGCTCGAGCGCGAGGTCCATGTTCTTCTCGAACTCGCCGCTGTCATAGGTGAACGTCGAGCCCGGTCTTGAACGGCATGGCGTCGAGGCCGGCACGTAGTTGCGTCGCCGCAGTTCTGCCGGATCCATGCCCAGCTCGGTCGGCCGCGAGATCGACCATGCGCTCGATGACGTAGGCGGCCTCGGGACGACCATTGCCGCGATAGGGCCGCATCGGATTGGTGTTGGTGAACACCGCGGTTATGTCGACGTGAATCGCCGGCGTGCGATAGACGCCGGCCAGCGTACCGGCATTGAGCACGAAGGCCGGCATCGAGTGCTGCAGATAGGCGCCGATGGCGGCGAAGGTCTTCACGCGCAGCGCGAGGAAATGACCGTCGCTTGTCGAGCGCGAGCTCGGCTTCGGTGACATTGTCGCGCGCCTGCGCGTCGCACAGGAAACGCTTCGGTGCGCGTGCTGATCCATTTCACGGGTCGGCCGGTGAGCTTGGAAGCGAGCAGCACCAGCGGGATCTCGTTGAAAATCGGCGTCTTCATGCCGAAGCTGCCGCCGGTGTCGCCGGTGACGATGCGAATCTTGCTCTCCGGCACCTTGAGCACCTTCGCAAGCTCGGTACGCGGTCGGGATGCGGTCGCTGCAGCTGGTGTATGGATCGTGTAGCGGCCGTCGGCAGCGTTGTAGTCGCCGACAGCGCCGCGCGGCTCCATGGTGGCGGCGGTGACGCGATTGATGACAAAGCGATGCCTGTACGATGTGGCTCGCGCGCGCGAAAGCGGCATCAGCCGCCGCCTTGTCGCCGATCAGTTCGACGAAGCAGATATTGTCGGGGCAGTCCTCCCAGACCGCGGTGCGCCCGGCTTCGGCGCTTCGGCCGTCGACGGTGATCGCAGGCAATTCTTCGTAGTCGACCTGGATGAGTTCGGCGGCGTCCTGCGCCTGCGCCAGCGTCTCGGCCACGACGAAGGCGACGTAGTCGCCGACCCAGCGCACGCGGTCTTCCGCCAGGATCGGGTAGCGTGGCTTGTACATTGGCGAGCCGTCGCGGCGCTTGAGGCCGCCCGGCACCGGCAGATCGCCATAGCCGGCTGCTTTCACAGTCCGCGCGCGGTCAGCACAGCCAGCACGCCGGGCGCCGCCTTCGCGGCCGTGATATCGATCGACTTGATCTTTGGCGTGCGCATGCGGCGATCGCAGCACGACGCCGTGCGCCATGCCGGGCAGTTTGATGTCGTCCGGTGTAGCGGCCGCCGCCCGCGGATCAGCCGCGGATCCTCGAAACGCGACACGCCCTGGCCGACGGCGAACTCACCCATGGAAACTTCTACCTATCGAATTCATGTGCCACCGGGCCGGTGGCGAGGAGGGTAGAACGCCCTTATCGCGTCAACCTGCTTTGAGCTTTTTCGCCACGCGCGGGGCGAAATAGGTCAGCACGCCGTCGCAGCCGGCGCGCTTGAAGGCGATAAGGCTTTCCATCATGGCGCGCTCGCCGTCGAGCCAGCCGTTCTGCGCGGCCGCCATGATCATCGCGTACTCGCCCGACACCTGATAGGCGAAAGTCGGCATCGCCGAACGCGTCCTTCACCCGCTGCGACGATGTCGAGGTAGGGCAGGCCCGGCTTGACCATGATCATGTCGGCGCCTTCGTCGATGTCGAGCGCCACCTCGCGCAGACGCCTCATCCGTATTGCCGGGGTCCATCTGGTAGGTGCGCTTGTCGCCGGTCAGTGTCTTGGCAGAGCCGACCGCGTCGCGGAACGGCCCGTAGAAGGCCGGAAGCATATTTCGCCGCATAGGACATGATCGAGACGTCGGTGAAATTGGCCGCATCAAGCGCCTTGCGGATCGCGCCGACGCGCCCGTCCATCATGTCGGATGGCGCGATGATGTCGCAGCCGGCTTCCGCCTGCACCAGGCGCCTGCTTGCACCAGCACCGCGACCGTCTCGTCATTGAGGATGATGCCATCGCGCAGCAGGCCGTCGTGGCCATGGCTGGTGAAGGGATCGAGCGCGACGTCGCAGAGGATGCCGACCTCCGGCACTTCCTTCTTGATCGCGCGGATGGCACGGCAGACAAGATTGTCCGGATTGAGCGCTTCGCTTCCCGTCTCATCGCGCAGGCCCGGATCGGTGTAGGGAAACAGCGCAATGCAGGGGATTGTCAGCTTGGCCGCCCGTTCGGCTTCCCGGACAACGCCGTCGATCGACAGGCGCTCGCACGCCGGGCATGGATGGAACGCGGAGTGTCGTTGCCGTCATTGATGAACAAAGGCCAGATCAGGATCGTCGGGCGTAAGCACGCGCTCACGCACCATGCGTCGCGCCCATTCGGCCCGCCGGTTGCGGCGCATGCGTATCGTCAGATCGAGCGAGCGTAGCATCGGGTGCCTCGCGTGCCTCCTGTTCGACAGGCACGAAGCCGATTTTCCGCTCCAAAGGTCGGCCGAACTTTATGGCCATAAGCACACTCCCGGCGTTCTTTTAGCGCGTCCCATCAGGCCCCGCTACCCGTTGTCCGAGGAGTGAACCAGCGCAGTTAACCGGATCTGCCCGGAGACATTCCGGCCCGCCGTTCCATCCCTACCCCGGCTTCGAGGCTCTCTTTGTCCCGATAGATTGAGGCAACGGCCAGGACGCGTCCACCCCGATTTGTAACGCACGACGCAATCGCGTTTCATCACGTCACCGCTCGATGTCGATCGTGTCCCATTTTTCGGCGTGCCCGACATAGTTGATAGGAACATTGTAGTGCTGGCTCCAGAAAAACGGCGCCGACCCGAATGGCGTTCGCAAGCCCATCATGTTGAGTGCGGCGACTTGCCCTGCCGCTCGGCGACAACCCAGTGCTCGACACGGATGCGCTCGCCCGAGATGGGATCGGGCCAACGCGCGATGTCCCCCGCTGCGTAAATACCTGGCGCGCTCGTTTCCATGAATTCGTTCACAGTGACGCCCTTGTCGATGGCAAGCCCAGCCTTCTCGGCGAGCGTGAGGCGCGGGCGCACGCCGACCCAACCACCATCAGATCGGCATCGAGCGCGCCTGCCACTCTTGAGCGGTCACGCGTTTTCCTTCGATTGCGCTGACGGAATCCTCGAGATGGAATTTCACGCCATGCTCTTCATGCAACGCGCGGATGAAATCGCCGAGCTGGGGCCCGAACACGCGTTCGAGCGGACGCTTCTCCGGCGCCACGACGTGAACTTCGATCTCGCGAGCGCGCAGAGCAGCGGCCGGCTTCGAGGCCGATGAAACTCGCGCCGATGACCACCGCGCGTTTGGCCGATTTGGCGCCAGCGCGATAATGGCGCGGCAGTCGGCAAGTGAACGCAGCGTGTGGACGTGAGGCTGATCGGCGCCGGGAAATCGGAGCTTGACCGGCTCGGCGCCGGTCGCCAGAAGCAGTTTGTCGAATTTGATTTTGCTTCCGTCGCCCAGCGTTAATTCCTTGCCTTTGGCATCGAGCGCCGCAACCTCGGTCTTGCAGTTTGAGATCGATCTTGTTCTCGGCGTACCAATCGTCGCCGCGCAAGGGCACCCAGTCTTCGGGTGCGCTGCCGGCAAGATAATCTTTCGATAGATTGGGCCGATCGACCGGTGCCGCCTCATCGTTGCTGAGCATCGATGATGCTTCCGGCGAAGCCGCGCCGGCGTAACATCTCCGCGGCAGCAAAACCGGCGGCGCCGCCACCGATGATGATAAATCGTTCGCCTGCCGCCGGTCTTGTCGGGAGCGGGTTGCGTCTTCTTGTTTTTGACGAAAATCTTGCCGTCACTTCTCTTCGACCTGCCCAGCAGGTCACCGGGGCCAGGGCCGGCGCTGCAACAGCTTCGCCGGTCTGCAGGTTGAAGTGCGCATGGTGCCAAGGGCAGCGGATCGTCTCGCCCACGAGCAGACCGTCGGCGAGGGGCCCGTGGTAGTGCGTGCAATACGCCGAAAGCGCGAAGAGCTTGCCGCCCTGGCGCACGAGCAAAACCTCATCGTCACCGACGTGGCCTGTCAGCATCGCTCCCCCGGTGAGTTCGGCGGCCGCGACGCCAGCTGATGAAGTCGGGTCCGCCCGGGCTTCTTCTCCTCGGTCGCCATAGTGTCCTCCCTGAGTGCCTGCGCCTGGCCCTGTCCTTTTAGATGCTTGAGCCGCCGGAAAATTCCAGCATATGCCATAAATGCTCGAAGGGCCGCCCGGTTGCCGCGATCCGGCCTTGCTTGCTAAGTCGCACAGGTCAGGGCCATCCATGGATTTCGAGCTTTCCGAGGAACAACGGGCATTTCAGAGCACCGCGCCGCACTTTCGCGCGCGATGAAATGATGCCGCATGCGCGCGACTGGGACGAGGACGAAATCTTTCCGGTCGAGAGTGCTGCGCAAGGCGGCGGCACTCGGCTTCGGCGGTATTTACGTGAAGGAAGATGTCGGCGGTTCGGCGCTCAGCCGCCTCGACGCCGCGTTGATCTTCGAGGAACTGGCGCAGGGCTGCACCTCGACCGCGGCCTATATCTCGATCCACAACATGGCAGCGTGGATGATCGATGCCTTCGGCAGCGCGGAGGTGCGCAGGAAATTTCTGCCCAAGCTTTGCACCATGGAGCATTTCGCAAGCTACTGCTTGACCGAGCCGGACGCCGGGCTCGGATGCGGCGAGCCTGAGCACGCGCGCGCGGCGCGACGGCGAGCACTACGTGCTCGACGGCGCAAAGGCGTTCATCTCCGGCGGCGGCGTCTCCGACATCTATGTCGTGATGGTCCGCACCGGTGAACGCGGGCCGCGCGGCATCTCGTGCATCGTGGTGGAGAAGGGCACGCCGGGCCTGTCGTTCGGCGCGCCGGAGAAAAAGCTCGGCTGGAAAACGCAGCCGACCGCCATGGTGATCTTCGAGAATTGCCGCGTACCGGCGGCGAACCGGATCGGCGCCGAAGGGCAGGGCTTCAAGATCGCGATGGCGGGGCTCGACGGCGGCCGACTGAACATCGGCGCCTGCTCGATCGGCGGCGCACAGTTCTGTCTCGATCGCACGATCGACTACATGAAGGAGCGCAAGCAGTTCGGTTCGCGGCTTGCGGATTTCCAGGCGCTGCAGTTTCGCATCGCCGACTATGCGACCGAACTCGAGGCGGCGCGGTTGCTGCTGCATCGCGCCGCGGTTGCGGTCGGCGGAGGGCGAGCCGGCGGCGACGCGGCTTGCAGCGCAGGCCAAGCGCCTTGCCACCGATGCGGGCTTCGAGGTGGTCAATGGCTGCCTGCAGTTGCATGGCGGCTATGGCTATCTGCGCGATCATCCGATCGAACGCGTCTTGCGCGACGTGCGCGTGCATCAAATACTCGAGGGCACCAACGAGATCATGCGCATGATCGTAAGCCGCGCTATGCTCGGTAATTGAAAGCGGAGAGGACACCATGGAACAGCTTCCACGCCGTTATCTCTCGCGCGAGGACATGCAGAAAGCGCGTCGCTCGCTTCAGGACCTCAAGGGCTTCGACGGCGGGCTGCCGGACAGCAAGATGCCGGGCTGCGAGCGCACATTGTTCAACGTCATCGGCTTTCAGCCGCCAAAGGGATCGGGCGGAGCGGTGACATCGCCGGTGGGTGATCACGCGGCGCAGCTCGCCGCGATCAAGATCAGCGAAGGTTTCAATCTCGGCTACTGCAAGGCGAAGCCCGGCCACGGCCCGGAGATGCACAATCACGACACCAACGAGACATTCATTCCGATGACCGGCACCTGGCGCGCGAGCTGGGAAAACGAGAAGGGCGAAGTCGAATTTGTCGATCTCGGCCCGCTCGATGTGGTGTCGTTTCCGCCCGGCATGATCCGCCGCTTCGAGAACGTCACGAAGGGCGATCCGAACGAGGAATCGATCCTGATGTTCGTGATCGGCGGCGATGGCCCCCGCGCGGAGTTCACGGATCAGGCGATGGAGCGCTCTGCAGAAGGCGGGAGCCTGGTCGCCCGAACGGGTCAGAGGTGCCGGGCATGACTGCCGCGATGTGGACTGGCGAACTGGCTCTGGCGACGGCCGCGATCTTCGCCGGCGCGGCCGTCTATGTCAGCGTCGCCGGAACAACCCGCGCGGCTGAAGCTCGACTACGAAAGCCCTGTTGACTGAATGGCAGCCGAGTTACGAGCGCGGCGCGATCATGCAGGCAAGCCTCGCGATCGTCTCCGGTGTGTTGGGGGTGATAGCCTTCTTCTTCACCTATGACTGGCGTTGGCTCTTCGGCGCCGCACTGATCCTGCGCCGTGGCCTACACGATGTTCATCATCATGCCCGACCAACAAAGTGCTGACATCCACGCCGCCCGAGCAGGCCACCGATGAGACGCGCGGTCTGGTCGTTCAGTGGGGACGGCTGCATTGGGGCCGCTCGGCGCTCGGATTGCTTGCGGTCGTCGCTTATCTGTGGGCGCTCAATTGAGCGACGGGCGAGCCGATTCTGTTCGAGCGGCGTGGTGCGGCCGGTATCGTCACGCTCAACAGACCGAAGGCGCTCAACGCCGTCACGCATGCGATGGTGCTGGCCTTGCGCGCGCAGCTCGACCGCTGGGCCGACGATTCAGCGGTGACACGCGGTGGTGATCACCGCCGCCGGCGGACGGGCCTTTTCGGCCGGCGGCGACATTCGCGCGCTCTACGATCTCGGCAAGGCCGGTCGGCACGATGAAGCGCTTGCAGTTCTGGCGCGACGAATATCCACTCAACGCGGCGATCAAGAGCTATCGCAAGCCTTACATTGCCTTGATCGACGGCATCGCGATGGGCGGCGGGTCGGCGTGTCCGTACATGGCTCGCACCGGGTTGCGGGCGACCGCTTCTCGTTCGCAATGCCCGAGGTCGGAATTGGCTTTTTCCCGGATGTCGGGGCGACGTGGTTTCTGCCGCGCATGCCGGGCGAACTCGGCACCTACTGCGCCCTGACGGGGAGCGCTTCGGGATCGGTGATGGCATTGCGGGAAATCGCCACGCACCGCGTATCGTCGGCTCGCTTTCCGGCATTGCTCGAAGGCCTCACCGGCACCGTCTCCGTCGATGCGGTGTTGTCGGCCTTCAACGAGCCGGCCTCGAGCAACCAATCGCGGCGCGTCGTGCGGTGATCGACCGGCTTTTCTGCCGGCGACATGGTTGAAAACATTCTTGCCGCCATTGATCGCGAAGCGATCTCCGGGAGCGCCGATGCGGAATGGGCACAAAAGGCCGCCGCCGTAATGCGTTCGAAATCCCCGCTCAGTCTCAAGCTGGCGCTGGCGCAGGTGCGGCGCGGGAAGGCATGGGATTTCGGAACGTGCATGCAAATGGAATTCCGCATAGTGTCCCGTGTCATTCACGGGAATGATTTCTACGAGGGCGTGCGCGCTGTGATCGTCGACAAGGACAACAACCCGCGCTGGCGGCCGGCGACACTGCCGGATGTCGACGAAACCGAAGTCGAACGTCATTTCGCGCCGCTCGGCGTCTCCGAACTGGTGCTTTCGTGAATCGTCCTACCGCTCCCGAAGATCTTCGGTCGCTCGAGCCGGTTCGCGAGCATGAGGGCGACCATTCGCTCGGCCGCTGGACGCGACGGCTTATCTTCTTTCTGCGGGCCATGGCGGCGGTCTCGATGATCAAGGGCCTCTATCATTGGGCGCAGGTATGCGGCATCGGCTTCGGAGAAGTGGTGCCGTTCGAAACTCGTTCGATTGCGTGGCAGACGGCGACCGTATTCTTCGCCGTCATTGATCTCGTGGCTGCCGTCGGTCTGTTGGCTTGCCGCGGCCTGGGGCGCAGTGATCTGGCTCACGGCCGTTGCATCGATGCTGGCGGTCGAAATATTTTTCCGCAGGTGTTTGGCGGCGGTTGGCTGACAGGCGTTCTGGAAGGCAGCTTGCTTGCGGTTTACTTGTGGCTGGCGCTGAAATCGGCGCAGGAACACCCGCAATAGCATCAGGGAGGGCATCATGGCGCGCATCGGATTTATCGGCCTCGGCAACATGGGACTGCCGATGGCGCAAAACCTGCTCAAGGCCGGCCATCAAGTTGAAGGAGTCGACGTCAGCGCGGCGGCCGTGGACAAGCTGAAGGCTGCTGGCGGCGCGGGCGTTGAAACTGCAAAGACCGCGGCAGCGCGCGCCGACGTCGTCATCACGATGTTGCCATCGGGCAAGGAAGTACGCGAGGTCTATCTCGGCTCCTCCGGCATCATCGAAGATGCAAATGCCGGGCACCTTGCTGATCGACTGCTCGACGATCGATGTCGAGACCGCACGTGCGGTCGCCAGTGAAGCCGAGAAAAGGTCTGCTGATGCTCGACGCGCCGGTGTCGGGCGGCGTCGGCGGCGCGACCGCTGCCACGCTCACGTTCATGGTCGGTGGCAGCGCCGCAGGCTTTCGCCCGCGCGGAGTCGATCTTGCAGAAGATGGGCAAGACGATTGTGCACGCGGGTGGCGCCGGTAACGGCCAGGCGGCCAAGATCTGCAACAACATGATCCTGGGCGTGTCGATGATCGCCGTGAGCGAGGCTTTCGTGCTCGCCGGAAAAACTTGGGCTCGATCACCAGAAGTTGTTCGACATCTCCTCGAAATCGTCGGGCCAGTGCTGGTCAATGACAAGCTACTGTCCTGTGCCGGGACCGGTACCGACGTCACCCGCAAATCGCGACTACCAGGCCGGATTTACCGCGGCGATGATGCTTAAGGATTTGAAACTGTCGCAGGACGCCGCAAAGGATTCAGGAACCAAGACCGAACTCGGCGCCGATGCAGCGCGCATCTATTCTCAATATGTGGCAAGCGGGGAGGCATCGCGCGATTTCTCAGGCATCATTCGCTTTATACGCGGATTGATGCGGATTTTACGAGTGAACGAAGCCTTGCGCTGCTTTCGTAAAATTCAACGATCAAGAGACCGTTCACCGTTTCAAATAAACCTAATCTTTATGGTGTTATTTAAGCCGATTTTAGATTGCCCCTTCTAAGGTGCCCGACATCCGGAGCGGGGAGAACAGGGCCTCTGCAACCGGTACATATAAAACGCAAGGGGCGTTGAACCATGAAAGCCGTCGCGAAGACGGTCGAGCCCGCCGGACGCGAGGCGCCGCTCGATCACATTCGGCCGCAATATCTCGAGGCCTTGACGCTGGTCGAGCGGCTGCATCGCCGTCTGCTCGACGTCATCAAGGACGAGTTCGATCGCCGCGGCCGCGCCGACATCAATTCGGTGCAGGCGCTGCTGCTCTACAATATCGGCGACAAGGAGCTGACCGCCGGCGAGCTGCGCACGCGCGGCTACTATCTCGGCTCGAACGTTTCCTACAACCTCAAGAAGCTGGTCGAGATGGGCTTCCTCGATCACCAGCGCTCGCGCGTCGACCGCCGTTCGGTTCGCATCAAGCTGACCGACAAGGGCCGCGACGTGCGCGACATCGTCGAGGCGCTCTACCAGAAGCACGTGCGCACCGTTGAGCAGGTCGGCGGCATCAATGCCGAGGAGTTCGCGACGCTCAACAAGTCGCTGCATCGGCTCGAGCGCTTCTGGACCGACCAGATCCTGTATCGGCTCTAACCCCATTGCGGGTGGACTGACTTGCCCCGGCCGTCTTGGCCGGGGTTTTCTTTGCCGGCGGCCGCAAGCCCCGGCCCCAAGCCACGGCCCCTAGATATTGCGCCCCAGAACGTTCCACAGCCCAATGCTTGGCGGGTCCCGGTCAATGTGCTATTGCCGGCCAATCCCGGACTTTGATCCGGGCGCCTGATCTTTCCCGAGAAGTCCGTTCCATAGTTTCGGGATCATGCGTCCGGTTACCGATCGGCGCCGACCGCTCGCGGCGCGAGGAGATGTGAATGTCGGCGACGACGAGATCCGAAAGGCTCTGGCGATATCGAGACCCTCTTTTCTGGTGCATTCCGCGATCGAGACCCCGAGATCGACAATGCCATCAAACTTGAGCTTGGCCGGCAGCGCGACGAAATCGAGCTGATCGCTTCCGAAAACATCGTCGCGCGCGCGGTGCTTGAAGCGCAGGGCTCGGTTCTCACCAACAAGTATGCCGAAGGGCCTGCCGGGCAAACGCTACTACGGCGGCTGCCAGTACGTCGATATCGTCGAGACGCTGGCGATCGAGCGCGTGACAAAACTGTTCGGCTGCAAATTTGCGAACGTGCAGCCGCACTCCGGCGCATCGGCCAATGCCGCAGTGTTTTTGGCGCTGCTGCAGCCAGGCGACACTTTCATGGGGCTCAATCTGGCCGCCGGCGGCCATCTCACTCACGGCTCGCCCGTCAACATGTCGGGCAAATGGTTCAAGCCGGTGCCCTACGGCGTGCGGCGCGACGATCATCGCATCGACATGGAAGAAGTCGCGCGGCTCGCGCGCTGCAGCACAAGCCGAAACTGATCATCGCGGGCGGCTCGGCCTATCCGCGCATCATCGACTTCCGCGCGCTTCCGCGAAATCGCCGACGAGCGTCGGCGCGCATGCTGATGGTCGACATGGCGCATTTCGCGGGCCTCGTGGCCGGCGGCGTCCATCCGTCCGCCGTTCCCGCATGCGCATGTTGTGACGACGACCACGCACAAGACGCTGCGCGGCCCGCGCGGCGGCGTCATCCTCACCGACGACGAGGAGCATCGCAAAGAAGATCAACTCGGCCGTGTTCCCCGGCATGCAGGGCGGCCCGCTGATGCACGTGATCGCCGCCAAGGCCGTCGCTTTCGGCGAGGCGCTGCGGCCAGTCGTTCAAGCTCTACGCGCAGGAACGTGCGTCGAGAACGCCAAGGCGCTGGCCGAGACGCTGAAGTCGCACGGGTCTCGATATCGTCTCCGGCGGCACCGACACCCATCTGATGCTGGTCGATCTGCGGCCCAAGCGGCTCACCGGCAAGGTGGCTGAAGCGGCGCTCGGGCCGCGCGCACATCACCTGCAACAAGAACGGCATCCCGTTCGATCCGGAAAAGCCGACGGTCACGTCGGGCATCCGGCTCGGCACGCCCGCTGGCACCACCCGCGGCTTCGGCATCGCCGAATTCCGGCAGGTCGGCGAGACTGATCGTCGGAGGTGCTCGATGTGCTCTCGCAGAAGCGCGTCGAGGAAGATTCGCTGCGTCGAAGCCGCGGTGCGCGAGCAAGGTGAAGTCGTTGCTCGGACGATTTCCGATCTATCAGGACTGAGAGGTGGCGGGGCGTCATGCGCTGTCCGAGTTGCGCGAGTCTCGATACGCAGGTGAAGGATTCTGCGGCCGACCGAGGATCTCGGCCGTGATCCGCCGCCGCCGCGTTTGCCTGACCTGCAATTTCCGCTTCACCACGTTCGAGCGCGTGCAGCTGCGCGAACTGATCGTGATCAAGCGCAACGGCCGACGCGTGCCGTTCGATCGCGACAAGCTGATGCGCTCGGTGCAGATCGCGCTGCGCAAACGTCCGGTCGAGCCGGAGCGTATCGAGCAGATGGTCTCCGAAGATCGTTCGCGAGCTGGAGAGCCAGGGCGAAAGCGAGATTTCGTCGGAGGCGATCGGCGAGATCGTGATGGAGACATCTGCGCGAGCTCGACGACGTCGCCTACGTGCGTTTCGCCTCCGTCTATCGCAATTTCCGCGAGGCCAAGGATTTCCGTGCCGCGCTCGACGAGTTGTCTGGCGATGAAGACGGACGGCCTGCGGCCAGCGCGCGAAAATGAGCCAGGAGACCACGCCCGGCCCCGAAGGCGCCTCTGACGACGAGCGCTTCATGCGCCTCGCGCTTCGCACTCGGCCGTCGCAATCTCGGTCGCACCTGGCCCAATCCGGCAGTTGGCGCGGTGATCGTGAAAGATGGAATCATTGTCGGCCGTGGCTGGACGCAGGACGGAGGCCGAGCCGCATGCCGAGGTCGAGGCGCTGCGCCGTGCCAAAAAGGCGGCGCAGGGCGCCACGATGTACGTGACCCTCGAGCCCTGTGCCCATCAGGGCAAAACACCGCCCTGCGCAGATGCTGTTATCCGCTCCGGCATCACACGTGTGGTGTCGGCGCTCGAAGATCCAAATCCGGAGGTGGCCGGGCAGGGACACGAACGCATGCGGGCGAAAGGCATCGCCGTCGAGATCGGCCTTTGTGCGCGACGAGGCGCGCCGCATCTCATGCGGGGCACATCGCGCGCATGACGCAAGGTCGGCCGCACGTGACGCTCAAGTTGGCGATTTCCGCCGACGGCAAGGCCGGACTGGCGGGGCGGAAGCAGGCTGCGATCACCGGTCGAGACGGCGCGCGATCGCGTGTTCCAGATCCGCGCAGCAAGCGACGCCATCATGGTCGGGATCGGCACCGTCCTTGCCGATGATCCGCAATTGACCTGCCGCTTGCCGGGCATGTTCGAGCGCTCGCCGGTTCGCGTGGTGCTCGATGAGCAGCTGGTTTTGCTGCCGCTCTCACATCGGTCGTTGCCACCGTTCGCGAAGCGCCGACCTGGGTATTCACGTCTCACAAGCCTTCGCCGATTGCCGAGGAAATTCTTCAGCAGAGAGGCTGCAAGGTTTTCCGCGTCGATGAGGACGGCGGCCGGCTCGACCTGCAACAGGTTCTCAAAGCTGCTGGCTGAGCAGGGCATTACGCGGCTCATGGTGGAAGGCGGACCGACGCTTGCGGCAAGCTTCGTCGAAAGTGATCTGGTCGACGAGGCGGTCCTGCTGCAGTGGAGTCAAACCCATCGGCGCTGGCGGCATCGATCCGCTGGAGGGCATGCCGATTGATGCGCTTACAGGCCGGCTGACTTCGCTGGGCACCGAGACACTCGACGTCGATACGATTGAAACTTTCGTGCGCGTTTGAATTATGTTTGCCGGCATCGTCACAAGCATAGGCGAAGTGCGTTCGGTCAAGCCGCGCGCGCGGAAATCTGCATCGCCTGACCATTTCCTGCGACTACCCGCGCGCCGAATCGTTCAAGGTGCTTCGATCGCATGCTCAGGCGTATGCCTGACGGTCGTCGAAGGGGGCGAGGAGGATGGCCGCACCTGGTTTGCGGTCGAAGCCGGGGACGAAACCCTGCGTGTCACGACGGCGAGCCGGTGGCGTGCGGGGACCAGGGTTAATCTCGAGCGGCGCACTGAAATTCGGCGACGAACTGGGCGGGCATCTGGTTGCCGGTCACGTGGATGGTATTGCCACGGTCGTCGGACGCGAGGACATGACAGAAATGGCCCGTTTCGTGCTGCGGACGCCCCGTGAGTTTGTGCGCTTTCGTAGCGACCAAAGGGTCGGTTGCGCTCGATGGCGTTTCTCTCACGGTCAATGCCGTGGAGGGGATACGTTTCTCGGTGCTCGTGATCCCCATACCTTGCACGTGACGACTTTCGGCGCACTGCATAAGGGTGACGACGTCAATCTCGAGGTCGATACGATGGCTCGTTACGCCGCGCGGTTGGCGGAGATGAAGTAAGTGTCTTGTTTGGACGGTGACCGCTTGCTACCACCGCCTTGAAACGGGAATGTGATGGCCAAAAGAAACGCACGGCGAAAAAGCGCGGCGGCCTGCATATGCTGATCGTGGAGTCGCGCTTTTACGACAGTATTTCAGACGAGCTTCTGCGCGGCGCGACGCGCGTGCTCGATGATGCGGGTGCACGCCATGACCGCGTGAGCGTACCGGGGACTCTGGAAATTCCCGCCGCCATCGGTATTGCGATGGACGCCTCGCGGCGGCGTCGCGCGCCCTATGACGGCGTTGTCGCGCTTGGATGCGTGGTCCGCGGAGAAACCCATCATTTCGAGATCGTGGCGAACGAGTCGGCGCGAGCCTTGATGGATCTTTCGGTGCGGGAGCGCCTTCCCGTCGGCAACGGCATTCTCACGGTCGAAAACGAGGCTCAGGGTCATGAGCGGGCGAAGCGCGGAAGAGGGCGACAAAGGCGGTCATGCAGCGCGCGCGGCGCTGACCATGGTCGCGCTCAAGCAGACGCTGGTGTGGCTCTGATGGGCACGCCCGCCGCACGCGACGAAAAAGACGCCCGCAAGGCGAACAAGCGTGGTGCGGCCCGGCTCGCCGCCGTGCAGGCCTTTACCAGATGGATCTTGCCGGGACCGGCCTCAACGACATTCTCGCGGAATTCGAAAGCCACTGGATCGGCCGCGAAGTTGAGGGAGCGCACTATCTGCCTGCCGAGGCGGCCTTCTTCCGCGACGTCGTCTCCGGCGTGGTGCGCGAACAGCGCGAGCTTGATCCGCTGATCGACGAAGCGCTGTCGAAAGGTTGGCCTCTCAAACGTATCGAAGCCGTGTTGCGGGCGTCGTTGCGCGCGGGGGCTTACGAGCTGATTCACCGCGACGACGTGCCCGCGCGCGTGGTCGTCGCCGAATACGCCGACGTTGCTGCCGCCTTTGTCGGTCGCGACGAGACCGGCATGGTCAACGCCGTGCTCGACCAGCTCGCGCGGCGCCTGCGCGCTGGCGAGTTCGACCGCGCCACCGGGTGAAACGATGCCGGGGCGCGACGATATGTCGGCCGAGGATCGCCTGATCGCGCGTTTCTTTCAGCCGCTCGCGACCCATCCCGGCGCGCTTGGTCTGTCGGACGACGCTGCATTTCACGCCGCCGCCGGGCTGCGATCTCGTGCTCAAGACCGATGCCATTGTCGGGGGCGTACATTTTTTCCCGAGGATGCCGCGCATTCGGTGGCCGGCAAGGCGTTGCGCGTAAACTTGTCCGATCTGGCCGCAAGGGTGCGCGGCCGCTCGGCTTTCTCCTGTCACTCGCTTTGCCCAAGGATGATTGGCGATGAGTGGCTCGAGGGTTTCGCGCAGGGTTTGCGCGGCGACGCCGTTCTGTTCTCATGCCCGTTGTTCGGCGGCGATACCGACCGCACGCCGGGACCGATTACCGTTTCCATCGCAATGTTCGGCAGCTGTTCCGGAAGGAACGATGGTGCGCCGGGCCGGGGCCAAAGCGGGTGACCGCGTGTTCGTGAGCGGTACGATCGGCGATGCCACGCTCGGCCTCATGATGCGCAAGGGCAAGGACTGGAATTTGGCCGAGGAGCAGCGGCCAACATCTTGTTTCGCGCTACTTGCTGCCACAGCCGCGCAATGCGCTGGCCGAGGCCGTGCGCACCCACGCCTCGGCGGCAATGGACATTTCCGATGGTCTTGTCGGCGATTTTGCCAAGCTCTGCCGCGCGTCTGGTGTGGCGGCCACTATCGACGTGCGCACGTATGCCTCTCTCGGATGCGGCCAAAGCGGCTGCCGCTGCCGAACCCGAGGCCATCGAATCCGTCCTTACCGGCGGCGACGATTACGAGATTGTTTGCACCGTGCCGCCGGCCAAGGCGGACAGTTTCCGCACGGCAGCCCGGGAAGTGGCGTGGCGGTTACCGAGATCGGCGAAATCAAGGCGGGCGAGGGCGCTCGGTTTCTGGCCGGCGACGGCCGCGCTCTTACGTTCAAGCGGACGTCTTTCAGTCACTTTTGAGACGGGACGGACATGCCGCGCGCGGCTATAATGAAATCAAAGAACGGGACTTCTCCATGCACGACATGACGGCGAAAAAATCGACGGTGCGCACCAGTTGGCCAGCATCCGAATTTTCAAAAACACCATAAGCATTTTCCGACCACGCGCCTGGCTGCGCCGTCGCGCGCCGCACAACGTGCCGCTGTTCGCCTTCGAATATGGCGATACCGGCGCGGGGAACGACGTCGGCATTGCCCACAACTGGTCTGCATTTGATGCCATCAAGATCACGCCGCGCTACGGGGTGATGCCGCACTCTGCCGCCAGTCGACGTCAAACTGTTCGGGCGCAGCTATTCGGCGCCGATCGGCGTTGCGCCCATGGGCGGGCCGTCGCTGGTGTGGCCGGGCGCCGATCTGCTGATGGCGAAAGCGGCGCAGCGTGCGCGCGTGCCCTACACGCTCAGCGTTGCCGGCGGCGCCACCATCGAACAGGCTGCTGAAGCTGCGCCCGATGTGTTCTGGCTGCAGCTCTATCGGTTCTGGCATGACGATCACAAGATCGGTCTCGATCTGGTTCGGCGCGCGGAGGCGGTCGATGCCAAGGTCCTCGCTCTCACGCTCGACGTGCCTGTGCGCACGACGCGCTCGCGCGAGACATACGCCGGCCTCGCGCACGAATTCAGACCCAACCCGCGCATGATCCGCGAAATGATGGTGCGTCCGAGATGGATGCTCGCGCTGCTGCGTCACGGTTACCCGCGCTTCGCCACCGATCGCGCGACTATGCGCCTGCGGGAGCCTGGCACCAACGAGATCATCGCATTTGCGCGCGCGCGCATGGGCGGCGCTTTTCGTGGGAAGAGGTCAAACGCTATCGCGACGCGTGGAAAGGCCCGATGGCGGTGAAGGGCGTCCTGCATCCGGAGGATGCGGCCAAGGCGGTGTCGCTCGGTATCGAGGGCATCTGGGTGTCGAACCATGGCGGCCGCCAGATCGAGGCGCTGATGCCGTCGATCGACGCGCTGCCCGCCATCGTCGAAGCGGTCGGCAAGAAGGCAACGATCGTGCTCGACAGCGGCGATACGCAGCGGCCAGGACGTGATGCGGGCGCTGGCGCTGGGCGCGGATGCCGCCTTTGCCGGGAAATCCTTCCTGTGGGCCGTGGCGGCGCTCGGCGATGACGGGCCGGACTATCTGATTGATCTCTACATCGACGAGTTGCGCGCTTCTCTGGGACAGATAGGGGCCCGAACAATCGCCGAGGCGAGGGAGGCGAGCATTCGCCATCCTGGCGCGGTGGAGTTCCAGGACAAGCCGCGGGCGAGTCGCGCGCCCCGCAAGCAGTAAGCCGCGCTCAAACCTGCCCTGCACAGTGGCATTGGCGATTTCGGGGATCGCCGCTAGCAAGGGGCGGCTTTCCGGGAGCTCGCCAATGTCGGCCGCGGCCGAATCCTTCCAGCACGTCAAGCCCGACGACAATCTGCGCGCGGCGCAACGCCATAGTGCCTGGCGGTCGCGCAGGCGCTTGCGGGCGGAAACAATACGGTGATTGTTTCCACTGCCAGCATCGTCGGTGCAGTCCTCGCGCCGGACAAAGGGCTCGCGACGCTTGCCGGTCACGGCCATGGTTTTTGGAATGTGGTTCGGCACGCTGCCGCTGGGCTACCTTGCGCGGCATTACGGGCGCCGCTTTGCTCTGCAATGCGGCTCCGCCTTCGGCATTTTGTCGGGACTGATTTCATACTTCGGCGGTGATGAACGGCAATTTCTCGGTGCTGCTCATCGGCACCTTCTGCGGCGGGCTCTACGCGGCGGCGCATCAGTCCTATCGCTTCGCCGCAGCCGATACGGCGAGTGACGCCTATCGTCCAAAAGTCGTGTCCTGGGTGCTTGCGGGCGGCGTATTCGCCGCCGTGCTTCGGCCCGCAGCTTGTTATTTTCACCAAGGATCTCATGCCGCCGCATCTCTTTGCGGCGAGCTATCTCGGCCAGTCGGTTTGCGCGATTGCGGCGGCCGCCGTGCTGCAATTCGTCAAGGTGCCGCCGCTCAGCCCGGCTCACTACAACGGCGCGCGGCCTCTCGGCGAGATTGTACGCAGTTCGCGATTTATTGTTGCCGTCGCTTGCGGCATGGCGAGCTATGGCATGATGAACATGGTGATGACGTCGGCGCCGCTTGCAATGGTCGGTTGCGGCCATTCAATCACCGATGCGGCGCTCGGTATTCAGTGGCATGTGCTGGCGATGTATGCACCGAGCTTCATCACAGGCTCGCTGATCGCGCGGTTTGGCGTCGAGCGCATCACCGGTATCGGTCTGGCTCTGATTGCCGCAACGGCCGTGGTCGGAATTTCGGGCATCACGGTTGCGCATTTCTGGACGGCGCTGGTTCTGCTTGGTTTCGGGTGGAATTTGTCGTTCATCGGCGCGACCACTTTGGTGACGCAATGTCACCGACCGCATGAACGCAACAAGGTGCAGGCATTCAACGACTTTCTGATTTTCGGCAGCATGGCGTTGAGTTCGTTCTCTTCCGGTCAGTTGCTCGAGAAATTCGGCTGGACGGCGATCAACGAGGTGATCTTCCCGACCATCTTCGTTACCGGCGCTCTGCTTTGTGGTGTGTCGCTCCGGCCGCGCGTTTCGACCGTGTAGGCTTTCTCATCCAAAGGCATAATGGACCACGGTCCAATCGACGCGCCGCGCTTGCTCGTCTAAGAATTGCTCCCGGAGATTGGAGCGGCCGTGAGAAAGATCGATGCCGAGGTACCGGCTTCCATGAGCGGTACCGCAACACCGACCGACCGCTTCAATTTTTCCGGATGAACTATCTCGTCGTTGCGCGTGAGAGTACGATTTTCATTAGTCTTTAAAGTAGAGGCGAAGGAGCGGACTGCGAGCAGTCGAGCTACCGGAACAAAAGCCAAGCCCCAAAGCAGATTAGCTCAAGCTGAGGGAGACGTCCGATGACAAGCGCACACATGGAATCAAGGCCACCGTTGGCCGGCTTCGCATTGCTGCGCACCATGGCAGACAACTGGTGGCTCGTATTGCTGCGCGGTCTCGCAGCCATAGCCTTTGGCATTCTGGCTTTTGCCTGGCCAGTCATCACCTTGCTGACACTCACGCTCCTATGGGGGCCTACGCGGTAGCCGACGGCCTTTTCGCCTTGGGGGCGCGGTGGCCGGCCCAGCGTGGCCAAATGGGTGCGCGCTTCTGGCTCGTCATCGTTGGCATTGCCGGCGTTATCGCAGGCCTGCTTGCTTTCGCCTGGCCGGGCGTCACCGCATTGGTGTTGCTGTTCTTCATCGCCGTCTGGGCGATCGTCATCGGGATCATGCAGATCTGGGGCGCGATTCAGTTGCGCAAGGAAATGGAAGGCGAGTGGCTGCTGATTTTGAGCGGCCTGCTTTCGGTTGCCTTCGGCATTCTCTGCTGGTGCGGCCCGGGCTTCGGCGCGCTGGCGGTGGTCTGGATGATCGGCTGGTTCGCCATCCTCGAAGGCTGCCTGCTGGTTGCGCTTTCACTTCGCTTGAGGAAGCACAAACATTCCGCGTGATCGCACGCCTCGGTAACGCGCCGATTTAGGCCGCGTCCGTCACGTACAAACGTGCGGGCCAGCACCGTCATGCCCGCGCTTGTCGCGGGCATCCACGCTTTGTTGGATGGAAGCCCCGCGCACATCAACATAGATGGGACGTCCACCAGGCTTTCCGGTAAACTGCGCTTCAGCTGAGGCTTTCCCGGGGGGCCGCGTCCATCATACGACGCAACCTGCCGGGACTTTTGCCTGCTCTCCTGATGGTCGCAGCCTCCGCAGGCTTCGCGTCGGGCCAGCAGGCTTTTGTTAGTTTTCCGACAGAAATTCGTCGTGCGTTGGTCTCGGCTGAGGATGCCTGCCGGCGCGCCCGGCGGTGCGCGCGTCACGCTCTCAGTCAATGCCGTACGGAAGGTCGATCTGACCGGCGACGGAGCGATGACTACATTGTTGATTTTCACGAAACCGAATGCGTCGGACGTGCGGCCTTCTTCTGCGGCACCGGCGGCTGCGATCTTCTGATCCTCGTGGCGCTGCGGGAGGCGCGCTACGCAAGGTATTCGACGACCGTGTGCGCGAGTATCGAAATCCTGTCGGGGCGCGGAGCCAGCGACATCCGTTTCGTGCTGCGCGGCTCATATTGCGGTGGACATGGCAATCCGTCCTGCGAAAAAACACATCGCATCACGTCCGAACCCTTCAAATTCACGCAGCCAGACCGGTGAGGACAAAGGTGCAGCCGTCTTGCTATGCTCGGCGCATAGCGGAGGCTCCAGCATGAAAGCCATTGTCACCATTCTCGGCGTCGTTCTGTTGATCGTTGCAGCTATGTATTTCCTCGTGCCGGCGGACTCGCTGCCGACATTTTTCCCGGACATGAGACAGGCCTTATGCGCATCCGCGCCAAGCACGGTATGCTGGCCGGCGGTCTCGGCGTGGTCCTGCTGGCGGCGAGTTGGTTTCTCGGTCGCAGGTGACCCGCGCAAGAGTGCGGCACCAAGGTAGTATGACGCTTCCCGACTGACGCGCGCTTAGCCGCGCGCGGTGGCTGGCTACCTTTTCGGCGCCTGTTTTGTCAGCAGCAGTCAGCCGCATGTGTAGCGCCCGGCGAAGGCTGGAGATTGCTGCAATTTGGTCACAAAATATCCGGCTATGCTTTTTTGGTAATCGTTGGCCACCGGCGTCACCCCGCCGGTGGCCTTCTTCGGGGCCGCCGTCACAAAAACGAGCGGCCCCTTTTTTCAGAACGCCCGTGGCGCTCCGAAATTTCGCTTCTCATCCGCCTAGGCTAGGACGGACGGCGATGGGCCACTGTGATGCTGGTCACACCGCGCACTTAAGCTGTGCACAACTCATCAGAATCGCCAGGAACGACGCCGCGGAAAGCCGCCAGTGACGAGTTTCACGATCACCAACAGCAACACGGCGCCGATCGTGGCGACGATGATCGCCGACAATATCCCGCTCGCCAGATGTATACCTAGGCGCGGCATCAACCAGCTGCCGATAAGGGCTCCGACGATGCCGACGGCCATGTCGCCAATCAGGCCGAAACCGCTGCCCTCGACAATTTTGCCGGCCAGCCAGCCGGCAATGAGCCCAACTATTAGAATGACTAGAAGACTTTCGCCTGTGATGTGCATTGTGAACCCTTTCGCTGCCTCGTACGACCGACACATCGAGGGAATTTCTCGCCTCCGACAATTGGCCCGGTGAGCGAAGGTTCCCGTCTGGCGTCATTTTGATGTGTTCGCGCGTGCGAAAAGGTGTCCCGCCTCAGTCGTACCAGTGAGGCCAATGGTGATGCGCGCGGTAATGCGCCCGCCGTTGATAGGCATAAGCCCTGCGATATGCGCTGAAATGCAAGGGACGCGCCCCGCTATAGGGCTTTGCCATAGCTGTCCGCCTGCGCGGGCGCGTTGGGTCCGTAATTGGGCAGGCTTTGCGCAAACGAAAAGGTTGTCGCGCTCAAGAACACGGCAACGGCCGAAACGAATGTGTTTCACGGGTCGATCTCCATTTTCTGGAAAACCCGTCGAAAACAGATCTGTTCCTGCGCGTGCGGTTCCCATGCCATCAGCAAAAGCGCAGGTTGATGCCTTCTAGCGCGATGTATTTGAGTTTCGTCGCCCAGGCCTGACCGGCTTTCACGGGCAGGGCGCGCGTCAATGTACCGGTCGCGACGATCTCGCCGGCGGCGAGTGGCGGATTGTCAGGATCGTGCGCGAGCAGCCCGACGAGGTGGCGCACCACCGAAAGCGGCCCTTCGAGCACATTCGAGCCTCGTCCGCGCTCCATCAGCGTCCCGTCGCAATAAAGCTCGACCTCGAATTCCGGTAGCGCACGCAGCCATTCCGCCCCGCGCGTCCCGATATCGTGACGCGGCCCGATCAGCAGCGCTGCGTGCATGGCGTTGGCGGCGACGCTATCGGCCGGGGTGAATTTCCAGTTCGGGAAAACCGACTGGACGATTTCAAAGCCATGCGCAACCCAGCCGATGCACGATAACAGCGCGGCGTCATCCATCTCAGATGAGGGCGGGGCGGAAAGACCGAAGATGATTTCCGGCTCGATCTTCGGCAAGGCATAGGGCGCAAGGGATAACGGCGTACCAAGATCGTGCAGCGTGCGGTCGTAGACATAGCCCCAGTTCGGTGCATAGACGCCGTACTCGTCCCATATTGCGCGATTGGTGAAACCGGCCTTGCGCCCGACAGGCCTGTATCCTTCGGCGACGCGGATTTTGTGTGCAAGCGCGGTTACGTGGTAAGCCTCGCCCAGACCGAATGCTGGATGACGCGCCGAGAAAGATGATAGCTCACGCCCCCGCTGTTGAACCGCGGCAGCCGCCTCCTCCGCGATTTCGTGCATAGTGTCAGTTGCAACCGGCTTCATTGGCGATGGCCTCCGACGGGCGCGCGCCGACAATACCATTTGCCTTGCCTCTGAGGGACAGCGGCCGCTGCGTCTTGCTGCTTAACGCAGCATCTTGGCCGTCACGCGGGTGAAATCGTGAGCCAGCAGGAAATCGAAGCGGTCCGCAAATTACTGACAGCCAAACCACGCCCGGTGGGGTGGAGCTGAGCGGCGGCAACGGATCGACGAAATCGGCTCGACCTGGCCGGTCGCCGATGACGTGCGGCTCGAAGCGGTCGATCTCGGTGGCGTGCAGGGTGAATGGTCGATCATGCCAGGCAGCAATTCCTCGCACGTGCTGATGTTCTTTCACGGCGGCGGATATTGTTCGGGCTCGATCGTCAGCCATCGCCGGATGGTGACCGAGGCGGGCCGCGCGGCGCGCATGCGCACCCTGCTGTCAACTACCGGCTTGCGCCCGAGCATCCTTATCCGGCGGCGCATGAGGATGCGATGACGGCGTGGCGTTTCCTGCGTAAGCAGGGGATTTCCGCGCGCAACATCGCCGTTGGCGGTGATAGCGCTGGCGGCAATCTCACGATCTCGCTGATCAACCGGCTGCGCGCGGCGGGCGAGGAGCAGCCGTGCTGCGCGTGGCTTGCTTCGCCCTGGACCGACCTGACGATGTCGGGCGCTTCGCTTGAGGCCAAGGCAACTGTCGATCCCCTCATCCACAAAGCCTATCTCGAGGAGCTTGGCGAACGCCTACGCGCCCGCACCGATCGATCGCAAGGATCCGCTGATATCGCCGCTGTTCTCGGATCTGCAGCGGCTTTCCGCCGACAATCATTCAGGTGGGCTCGTCCGAGACGCTGATCGACGACGCCGTCCGGTTCGGCCGGGCGTTAGGTCTGGCCGACGTCATCGTCACGCTGCAGGTCTGGCCACACATGATCCATGCCTGGCCGATGTGGAACGCGCGGCTCACAGAGGGACGGCAGGCGCTGGAGCAGGTGGGAGAATTCATCCGGCGCTGGATCAAGCCCGGTTAGGTGGTGGTATCCGCACAATTTGATCCAATTTCGCCACCGGACTGAAACGGCTGATGATGTATGGCAGCCGGCATGATCCGCATTCTGGTTTCGGTATTTGTGCTGATGTTGTGTGGCGGCGCGCAGGCCGCGGCGCCGGAATTCGATACCGAGCACTTCTGCGCGGATTTCGCGGAAGGCCATGCAAGCGGCAGCATGGGCGATATGGCCAAAGCAGTCTGTCTGCTGAGCGAGCGGTCGACCAGGACCATCGTCGACAAGGCTTGGGACCGCGTCTCGACCGATAACAAAGAAAGCTGCCTGAAGACCTCGCGGGAATCTTACGTCTACCTCGCCAAGTGCCTGAGTTCGGCGCCGGGGCGGTAGGTTTCGAGACAAGGCGTGGCTACGGTAAGAACTTACTCCGCCGCCTCGATCCGTTTCCTTCGCTTCACCGCGGCGCGCCCGAGTACAGGCGCCAGGAATTGCCCGGTGTAGCTCCGCTTCGCCTTCACAATGTCTTCCGGCGTGCCCGCGGCGACGATCTCGCCGCCGCCGTCGCCGCCTTCCGGGCCGAGATCGATCACCCAGTCGGCGGTCTTGATGACCTCGAGATTGTGCTCGATGACGACGACCGTGTTGCCGCCTTCAACCAGCTCGTGAAGCACTTCAAGCAGTTTGGCAACGTCGTGGAAGTGCAGGCCGGTGGTCGGCTCGTCCAGAATATAAAGAGTGCGGCCGGTCGCGCGCTTCGACAGTTCCTTGGCGAGCTTGACGCGCTGCGCCTCGCCGCCGGAGAGCGTCGTCGCCTGCTGGCCGACATGGATGTAGTCGAGGCCGACGCGATGCAGCAGCGCCAGCACGTCGCGCACGCGCGGCACCGCCTTGAAGAATTCCAGCGCCTCTTCGACCGTCATGTCGAGAACGTCGGCGATCGACTTGCCCTTGAACAGCACCTCCAGCGTCTCGCGGTTGTAGCGCTTGCCCTTGCAGACATCGCAGGTGACGTAGACGTCCGGCAGGAAGTGCATCTCGATCTTGATGACGCCGTCGCCCTGGCAGGCCTCGCAGCGGCCGCCCTTGACGTTGAACGAGAAGCGGCCGGGCTCGTAGCCGCGCGCCTTGCCTCGGGCAGGCCCGCGAACCACTCGCGGATCGGCGTGAACGCGCCGGTATAGGTCGCCGGGTTTGAGCGCGGCGTGCGGCCGATCGGCGACTGGTCGATGTCGATGATCTTGTCGAGGTGCTCGAGCCCTTCGATGCGGTCGTGCGGGGCGGGTGCGAGCGCAGGCGCCGTTGAGCTTGCGCGCCACCGACTGCGTAGAGCGTATCGACCAGCAGCGTCGACTTGCCGCCGCCGGACACGCCGGTGACGCAGGTGAAGAGGCCGAGCGGAATGTCGGCGTTGATGTTCTTAAGGTTATTGCCGCGCGCGTTGACGACCTTGAGCGTGCGGCGCGGATTGCGCGGCCGCCGCTCGGGATCGGCACCGACGAGCTCGCCGGAGAGGTATTTGCCGGTCCATGATTTTGGCGCGTCGATGAGGTCCTCGACCTCGCCTTCGGCGACGATCTCGCCGCCATGGATGCCGGCGCCGGGGCCGATATCGAGCACGTGGTCGGCGGTGCGGATGGCGTCCTCGTCGTGCTCGACGACAATCACGGTGTTGCCGAGATCGCGCAGGCGCTTAAGAGTTTCGAGCAGCCGCGCGTTGTCGCGCTGGTGCAGGCCGATCGACGGCTCGTCCAGCACGTAAAGCACGCCGGTGAGGCCGGAGCCGATCTGCGAGGCGAGCCGGATGCGCTGGCTCTCGCCGCCGGACAGCGTGCCCGACGCACGCGCGAGCGTGAGATAATCGAGCCCGACATCGACCAGGAACTTCAGCCGCTCGCGGATCTCCTTGAGCACGCGCACGCCGATCTCGTTCTGCTTGGCGTTGAGCTGCGCTGGGCAGGTCGGTGAACCACTCGCCGGCGCGCTTCACGCGACATGTCGGCGATCTCGCCGATGTTCGTGTCGGCGATCTTCACGCACAGCGCTTCGGGCTTGAGCCGCGCGCCGTGACAGGCCTCGCACGGCACGTCGGTGAAGTATTTCTGCAGGTCTCCTCGCGCGCCCACTCGCTTTCGGTCTCCTTGAAGCGGCGCTCGAGATTGGTGATCACGCCCTCGAACGGCTTCTTGGTCGTGGTAGCCGCGCAGGCCATCGTCATAGGCGAACTTGATGTCGTCCTCGCCGGAGCCGTAGAGGATCGCGTCCTGCGTCTTCTTCGCCAGGTCCTTCCATTTGGTGTCGAGCGTGAAGCGTGTAATGCTTGGCGAGCGCATCGAGCGTCTGGATGTAATACGGCGAGGACGATTTGGCCCAGGGCGCGATCGCGCCCTTGCGCAGGGTCGCGTCCTTGTCGGGGATGACCAGATCGGCGTCGATATGCTGCTCGACGCCGAGGCCGCCGCATTCCGGGCAGGCGCCGAACGGATTGTTGAACGAGAACAGCCGCGGCTCGATCTCGGAAATGGTGAAGCCGGAGACCGGGCAGGCGAATTTCTCGGAGAAAATGAGCCGCTCGGCGTTCGCATTGCGTCCGCGTGTTGGCCTGGCGCGCACCGGTTGCCTTCGTGTCGGCAAGCTCGACCACGGCCAGGCCGTCCGCGAGTTTCAGGCATTGCTCGAGCGAGATCCGCAAGCCGCGTTCCGATATCGCCGCGAACGACCAGCCGGTCGACCACCACATCGATGTCGTGGGTGAATTTCTTGTCGAGCGGCTTTACCTCGCCGATCTCGTAGAAGGCGCCGTCGACCTTCACGCGCTGGTAGCCCTTGCGCAGAAATTCGGCGAGCTCCTTCCTGTATTCGCCTTTGCGGCCGCGCACGACCGGCGCCAGCACGTAGATGCGCGTGCCTTCCGGCAGCGCCAGCACGCGGTCGACCATCTGCGATACGGTCTGGCTCTCGATCGGCAGGCCGGTCGCCGGCGAGTAGGGCACGCCGATGCGCGCCCACAGACAGCCGCATGTAGTCGTAGATCTCGGTGACGGTGCCGACGGTCGAGCGCGGGTTCTTCGAGGTGGTCTTCTGCTCGATCGAGATCGCGGGCGACAGGCCGTCGATCTGGTCGACGTCCGGCTTCTGCATCATCTCGAGGAATTGCCGCGCATAGGCGGAGAGGGACTCCACATAGCGGCGCTGGCCCTCGGCATAGATGGTGTCGAAGGCGAGCGAGGATTTGCCCGAGCCGGACAGGCCGGTGAACACCACAAGCCGGTCGCGCGGGATCGCGACGTCGACATTCCTGAGATTGTGTTCGCGGGCGCCGCGGATCGTTATCTGGCGGGCGTCACGGGTGGGATTGCTGGAGCGTTCAGCCATAGGATCCGCAGCACACTGTGGAACGGGACGTATAAGGACAAACGCACCCCACCGGCCCGGCAAAGATGCAGGGCCGCTCGGGCTTGCTGGAGGACACGTAGAGAACGACTACCCTTGCGCCAGCCCGGGTTCGGAATCGCAGTTGAAAACCTGTGCGGAAGGGACTAGAACATAACAGGAACGGAACCGCAAGGCACCGCTTCGGGGCGCTCACCGGCGCGTCCAAACCCCTGTGGATTAGGGGCAGCGCGCTTGCCGCCCCCTTTGTGAGGCTAGTTTGACGAGGACTAGGGTGAGTTTCGGTATTTCACAGGGCCCGTGCGGCACGTGGCCCTGCAAACGGCGAGCGCCCAGCGGCTTCGGTCGAAGCGGCACGCGACCAATCGCCACACGGAGAGCGTCATGGCAGGCAGCGTCAATAAGGTCATTCTCGTCGGCAATCTGGGCGCCGATCCGGAAGTTCGCCGCACCCAGGACGGGCGCCCGATCGTCAATCTGCGGGTGGCGACCTCGCGATACCTGGCGCGACAAGAACACCGGCGAGCGGCGCGAGAAAACCGAATGGCACCGCGTCGTGATCTTCAGCGAAGGCCTTGCCAAGATCGCCGAGCAATATCTGAAGAAGGGCTCGAAGGTTTATCTCGAAGGCGCTCTGCAGACACGCAAATGGCAGGATAAAGACGGGCAGGACCGCTATTCGACCGAGGTGGTGCTGCAGGGCTTCAATTCGGCGCTGACGATGCTCGATCGCGCCGGTGGCGGCGCAGGGTCCGACAATGGCGATTTCGGCTCGGCCGGCCCGACGGCACTCGCGCGAGCGCAAGCCGGCAATGGCTGGCGCCGGCGGCAAGCACGACGACATGGACGACGAGATCCCGTTCTAAAGCGCAAGTTTCGGGAAGTGCGGAGACTCGCGCTCTCGCCGATCATTCGCATGACGGTAGCCCGCAAAGCGGGTTCAATAGGGCGCGGGCGTGCCCAACTCTCGCCGCGACTTCTCGATCGACAGCGCCTTTGCTCGCAACGCTATATGCAACGCCCTCCACGGTCGCCGCCGGCGCGCGATGGGTAACGTGATTGGCGGTCCAATCCATTGCGAGTGCGGCCACCATTGCTAATCCACCAGGAATTCTAACATGCGTGTCCGCGCTGCAAGCGATGCGAGCCATCTGGTCGAGCAACGACCGCATTGAAATATTTTCACCGCCAACAATGTAGCGCTGGCCGGGTTGCCCACGCTCTAAGGCGAGTATCAGGCCGGCCGCGACATCCCGGACGTCGACAAGGTTCAAGACGAAATCGAGATAAAATCTAACGCGGCGCCTCAAGAAATATTTCAGCATTGCTGTTGGAGGCGTGCAATTGGGATCAACCCCGATGGGCACTGTTGGAATGCCGATAACCACGGGCAACCCGGATGCGGCGGCCCGTAACGCGAGGTGTTCAGCCTTCCATTTCGAGCGTGTATAAACACCCGGCATTTCGCTGGACGTTGGTCTCGCGTCTTCGGAAATCACCGCTTTAGAATTCCGTCGCCCGAAAAGTACGGCCTCGGTGGAGCAATGGAGGAAGCGGAGGTGCCGTGCTTGCGTGCGGCCGCAAGCATGATTTCGGTGCCTTGTGAATTGACGAGGAAGTCCTCCTCCCTTTGCAAAGCCCACATACCGGGAAGCGCCGCGAGATGATACACCACGTCGATTTCATTCAATGCGGCATCGGCAACAGCCGGATCGAGCACTGTGCCTCTGATGAATTGCACGCCAGCCGAGACAATATTCGGGGGGCGAAGATCGAGAATGCGCACCCAGTTGCCATTCGCGACGAGTGCCGACACAAGGTGCTGCCCGATAAAGCCGCTGCCTCCTGTAACGAGCGCCCGTGTCACGGTCGGGGAAAAGCGTCGCGGGGACGTGATTGCATGGCCGGCGCCAAATCATCTCTGGAAACCGAGGGCAACGAACAACTTTGCCATTATGAACATCGGCCCGATCAGCATGTGCATTGGGTTGTCCAATAGCGCCGGCTTGCGGCGTTCGAAACTTGCAATGGCCGATTATCTGCAAAGCCCAACCGGCAATGAACAAGCCAGCTGCGATGAACCAGACGGCAGGGCCACTCGACTTGGGCTCGCGATTACTGTTGCAGCCAAAAGAAGCAGGACCGACAGCAACCGATATCGCGAGGCCGATCGCAAAGTCGAGCGCCAGCCAGACAATAAGCGCCCCGGTACGACGAGCGCCATCCCTAAGTTGGCAGGAATGCCGAACAAGGTAATTGGCCACAGACTCAATGGCAAAACGACCGCGAGAAAAATAATCGGAATCCGAATATATGCGTGACGCAGTTGCGTTCGTCGCGGTGGTAACCTGCGTATATTTCCAACTGGCGCTGGAAAACCCGTTCATTGCACTCATTCGGGGGCTTAGGACATGAATGTGGCGGCAAGTTTGCGCATGATCTTGGCCTTCATTTCGTCGCGAATAATCTTGCCCATGTCGTTTCGCGGAATTTCATCGAGCACAAATAGTCGATCCGGAGCCGCTCCACCGAGCTTTTGCCGGCACATATCCAGGATTTCATTTTGCCTTTAACTGGCCTTTGCAAACCACAGCTGCCCGAGTCGGTATTTGGCACTGCGAAAACGGCGGCATCGCCGATCTCCGGAACCTGGCGCAGCACTTCTTCGATCATTTCAGGCGCACTTTTTGAGCCGCCGCGATTGATCATCTCATCGCGTCAGCAATATTCCCGTGTTGAAAGCGCCATGCGGGTGTCCACATTTTGTCTGCAGTTGCCGAAATACCACAGGAAAGTTCCAAAACAGGCCGGATAACCACTACTCCTGCGTGTGGTTGCTGTGCGCACATATCAACCACGTCGCGTGGTCACCCAAAGCGAAAAGTGAGCGCCGCTCGGAACAGGCGCCCGCGCCGTCAGCACCAGTGCAAAAATTGTAGAAACTTCACGGCCGCTATCCTTCGTTGAGCGCGGACGTGCGGCTCGACGATTGGCGCGGCCGATCGTTCCGCGATTACGCCTCTCAAGTCCACCTTGTTGGCTGTATCAAAGGTCGACGTGACCTGAATATCGATACTGACGGTGTCGGCATCGCTGTTGGGGTCACTGGCATCCGTGCTGCTCTGGCTTCGTGATATGCCACCGTGGTGGTGACGATGATGGCCACGCGCCTGCTGTTGCTGCTGCAACGAGGAGAGGGCTTGTTGCGCACCGTCGAGATCTTTCGATTGCAAATCTTACCGATTTGCGCAAGCGCCTGCGCAAAAGGCCCAGTCCCCTGGGCTGCAGGTGATGACGCCAACGTGTCGTAGGCGTTTTGTGCGGCACTCAGGTTGCCCGACTGCAGCGCGTTGGCGAGTTGGCTGAAAGCCTGTCGAAAGTCTGGGACGCACTGAACGATGAAATAGCAGAGATAGTCATGACTCTCGCTCCCGAACGGGAAGTGCATCCCGTGAATGAGAGTCGCCCCGCAGCCTGTTTAACGATCTGCGCTTACCGAGCTTGTAAATGCAAGTGGTTTGCAGGCGGCTCGAGGCGCAAATGTTATGCGCTTTTATTTGAGAGGACATCATCCCGCCAGATGCGGTGCGCACGCCGTCGATCGACGTACTGCACGGCGAGCGCCGCAAGCAGCACGCCGAGCAGGCGTGAGGCGACGATATTGGCGGTAACGCCGAGCCATTTGGCGATACGTGCGGCAAGCGCAAAGACGACAAAGCAGAGCGCGAGCAACGATCACGATCACCGCGAGCAGGATACGCGAGCCGCATGGGATCGCGATCGCTGCGGGCGCGCCAGCAGGATCGTGGCGGTGATCGCACCGGGACCCGCCATCAATGGAATGGCGAGCGGGAAAGCAGCGATGTTGCGCACATGCTCTTCGATGGCCTGCTCGGCCTGTTGCGACTGACGCTCGATCCGCACGCCGAACACCATTTCGGATGCGATCGAGAACAGCAGCAAGCCGCCGGCAATCCGGAACGCCGGCAAACCGATCGAGAGCGTATGCAACAGCCAGCCGCCGATCAGCGCGCTGCCGGCCAGAATGCGCGGCCGCGATCAGCGCCGCACGGAGCGCGACGCTGCGCCGCGCGCGCTGGGGCAAGCCGTGGGTGATCGCGAGATACGACGGCACGAGGCCGATCGGATCGACAACGACGACCAGAGTGACCAGCGCCGAGATGAGAAATTCCACCGGCATGCGTGGCGTCGAAGGTACTCTTTTGCGGCGATTTTGGCGCGCGAAAACGGCCGGGCTACGGAACCCGCCTGCTGATCTGTAACCTGATTGAATTAAATACGGATATTAGCCTGTATTGGTCCTTGTTTCGGTTGGCAAAGCGGCCACTGAATCAGTTAGAAATTCGCAACTAAAACTCCACGCAGGACGTTGTCTTGGCCGATACCGAACCTCCGAAATCGGGGGACGCACCGCCTTCCGATGTGCGCCCGATTTCGATCACCGAGGAAATGAAGCGCAGCTATCTCGATTACGCCATGAGCGTGATCGTGTCGCGTGCGCTGCCGGATGCGCGCGACGGCCTCAAGCCGGTGCATCGGCGCATTCTCTCATTCGATGCACGAGCAGGGCCACACGCCCGACAAGAAATACGTGAAATCGGCGCGCGTGGTCGGCGACGTGATGGGCAAATATCACCCGCACGGCGACCAGGCGATCTACGACGCGCTGGTGCGCATGGCGCAGGATTTCTCCATGCGCCTGCTGCTGATCGACGGGCAGGGCAATTTCGGCTCGGTCGACGGCGATCCGCCGGCGGCGCATGCGCTACACCGAATGCCGGCTGGCGCAGTCCGGCGATGGCGCTGCTCGACGACATCGACAAGGACACCGTCGATTTCCAGGACAACTACGACGGCAACGAGAAAGAGCCGGTGGTGCTGCCGGCGCGCTTTCCCGAATCTGCTGGTCAACGGCGCCGGCGGCATCGCGGTCGGCATGGCGACCAACATCCCGCCGCACAATCTCGGCGAGGTGATCGATGCCTGCGATTGCGCTGATCGACAATCCGGCGCTCACCATCGACGACCTGATCAAGCATCGTGCCTGGGCCGGATTTCCCGACCGGCGGCATCATCCTCGGCCGCGACGGCATCCGCTCGGCCTATCATGGACGGCCGCGGCTCGATCGTCATGCGCGGCAAGGTCGAGATCGAGACGCGTCCGCAAGGAGCGCGAAGCCTTCATCATCACGGAAATCCCGTACCAGGTGAACAAGGCGACGATGGTGGAGCGCATCGCCGAGCTGGTGCGCGAGAAGAAGATCGACGGCGTTGCCGACCTGCGCGACGAGAGCGACCGCGCACGGCTACCGCGTCGTGGTCGAGCTCAAGCGCGAGGCGGTGCCGGACGTCGTGCTCAACCAGCTCTACCGCTTCACGCCGCTGCAATCGTCGTTCAGCGCCAACATGGTGGCGCTCGACGGCGGCCGTCCGCTGGTGATGACGCTGAAGGACCTGCTCAGCGCCTTCATCGCCTTCCGCGAAGAGGTCGTCTCGCGGCGCACCAAGTATCTGCTCGGCAAGGCGCGCGACCGCGCCCATGTCCTGGTCGGCCTCGCCATCGCGGTTGCCAATATCGACGAGGTCATCAAGCTGATCCGCGCCGCCAAGGACCCGAACGAGGCGCGCGAGGCCCTGATGAAGCGCGACTGGCCGGCCAGGGACGTGGCCTCGATGGTGACGCTGATCGACGATCCGCGCCACAAGGTCACGGCCAAGGGCACCGCGCAGGCTTTCCGCCGAGCAGGCGAAGGCGATCCTCGATCTGCGCCTGCAGCGGCTGACCGCGCTCGGCCGCGACGAGATCAAGGAAGAGCTCGACAAGCTTGCCGCCGAAATCGCCGATTATCTCGACATCCTGCGCTCGCGCTCGCGCATCCAGACGATCATCAAGAACGAGCTGGCGGACGGTGAAGAAGCAGTTCGCCACGCCGCGCCGCACCGTGATCGCGGAAGCGACAGGGCAGGTCGAGGAAGAAGACCTGATCACGCGCGAGGACATGGTCGTCACCGTCTCGCACCAGGGCTACATCAAGCGCGTGCCGCTTTCGACCTATCGCGCGCAGCGGCGCGGCGGCAAGGGCCGCGGCGGCATGCAGGTGCGCGAGGAGGATTTCGTCTCGCGGCTGTTCGTTGCCTCAACGCACGCGCCGGTCCTGTATTTCTCGTCGCGCGGCAAGGTCTACAAGGAGAAGGTCTGGCGGCTGCCGATTGCGGCGCCGCAGGCGCGCGGCAAGGCGCTGATCAACATCCTGCCGCTGCAGCAGGGCGAGACCATCACCACCATCATGCCGCTGCCGGAGGACGAGGCGACCTGGGCCGCAGCTCGACGTGATGTTCGCCACCACCAGCGGCACCGATCCGGCGCAACAAGTTGTCGGATTTCGTCGACGTGCGGCCGTCCGGCATCATCGCCATGAAGCTCGAGGACGGCGAGGCGATCGTCGACGTGCAGATCTGCACCGAGAAGGACGACGTGCTGCTGACCGCCAATGGCGGCCAATGCATCCGCTTCGCGGTACCGGAGGTGCGCGTGTTCCAGGGTCGCACCTCGCGCGGCGTGCGCGGCATCACGCTCGCCGACAAGCGATCAGCGTGATCTCGCTGTCGATCCTGCTCCATATCGACGTCGACGGCGGAAGAGCGCGCCGCCTATCTCAAGCGCGCCAGCGCAGTGCGGCGCGGCGGCGAGGCCGAGGAGGAGGCGGGCAGCCGGACGCCGAGGAGGCGGTCGGCGCGATCGAGCTCGGCGAGAAGCGCTACGTCGAGCTGTCGGCGGCCGAGCAGTTCGTGCTCACGGTGTCGGAGCGCGGCTTCGGCAAGCGCTCGTCATCTTACGAGTACCGGACCACCGGCCGCGGCGGCAAAGGCATCGTGGCGATGACGCTGACCAAGAAAGACCGGCAGCATTGTCGGGTCGTTCCCGGTGGAAGAGGCCGACCAGGTGATGCTGGTGACCGATGCCGGCAAGCTCATCCGCACGCCGGTGTCGCGGCATCCGCATCGCCGGACGCTCGACGCAGGGCGTGATCGTGCTCAACACCGCCGAGGACGAGCGCGTTGTGTCGCTCGAGCGCCTGAGCGAGGAAGAGGGAAGCGACAACGGCGACGAGTAGGCGAATGACCGGGCTTACCCCTGGCCATCTCGGTTTCATGGGCAGCGCCGTGCCAGCTAGCGCGGGATCGCTGGGACAAACTCAGCGATCGGCAGGTCAGATCCCTCGCCATGAACTACAGCCTCTTCTCCGCATTTCTGCTCATCAACGGAATTTGCACGATGTTGTCGCGGTATCTTTCCAAAAACGGATTTCGAACGGCCGTAGCAAGTTCGGGATCCGGTATGATGCCTCGACTGGAGCAGGACACTTACGATCTGATCTTGCTTTGATTTGAATCTCGGCGTCGAAGACGGACTCGATCTGTTGCGTGAGCTGCATGCACGCGGCAGAAGCCGCATCATCGTGATCAGCGGACGAAAGAATCCGGTCGACAGACTAGTCGGTCTCGAATTGGTAGCCGACGATTATGTGTGCAAGCCATTTCATCTGCGAGAAGTGCTGGCGCGCGCGAGAAAGGCGCTGCGTTCTTTCCACGCTCCGGCACGCGAGAATAGCGGCTGCGCCCAAGCTTGCGAGACTTTCGCTTTCGAAGGGTGGAAAGCCATTGTCGAACATGTGGCTCGGAAATCCCGCTAACCGGCGGCGAATTCAAGCTTCTGTCGGCCTTCCTGAAGAATCCCGGCCGCGTTCTCAGTCGCCAGCAGTTGATGGACGTGACTCACGGGACCGGATGGCACGCCTACGAGCGGACGGTCGACGCGCAGATTTCAAGTTGCGGAAGAAGCTCGAGGCCGATCCGAAAAAACCGAAATTGCTGAAGTCAGTGCACGGTGACGGTTACGTGTTTACCGCGAGTGTGTCGCGGCAAGGCGCGACCGAAAACTGACGATCGGTTTCCCGATTTCACAGTGCGGGTCAGCGCGCGCCAGCGCCTTCGAGAATTTTTGTCATCTCGCTGTAGCCACGTTTCTTGGCGAGCGTGAGCGGCATATCGCCGGAGCGATCGGCGATATTGACATTGGCACCTGCATCGACGAGCGCCTTGAGGGTGACGGTGTGACGCTTGCCGCCGTCACCGAGGACGATTGATCTCGATCAGTGCAGTCCATCCAAGATTGTTGACGTGATCGAGCGGCGCCTTGGCGGCGATCAGAATGCGCACGACCTCGTCGTGACCGAGATGCGCCGCGGCGATCAGTGCGGTCCCTTGATAAGGGCTGGTGACGTTGGTGGCTTTGCATCCGCCCTCGAGCGCGACTTTCAGCATCGGCACATCGTTTGCGACGGCGGCGATCGTAACGATGTCGTATTGTTGCGCCTCCAAGGCGTTGGGATCGGCACCAAGTCGCATCAAAGCGCGCGCGGCGTCAGGTCTGCGCATGTAGGTGGCAACATGCAGTGGCGTGCGCGCGCGGCTGTCGCGCGCATCGATCGGAGATCCTGCTTTGACCAGACGCGCAATCTCGGTCGTGTCGCCTTTAGCTGCGGCGGCGTGCAAGCCGCGATAGGCCGCCACCTCCGACGAACTCGGCGCAACTTGCGCGACCGCAATCCGCGAGACGAACAGAACTCCTAATAAAATCGAGACAAGAAGTGTGCGCGTTGCGTTCATTTTTTCACGCTCAATCCACCTTCAGGTTTAGCGTGGCCACGATCGGTTTCCATTTGGCAATCTCGCGCTGGATGTGATCGGCCAAGTCTTGTGGCGTGCCCCTCGTGGCTCGGCGCCAAGTTTGGCCAGAGCGGTTTTCATCGGATCGCCGCCGAGCGCCGCGTTGGTTGCCGCATTGAGTCTTGCGATGACCGCAGGCGGGTATCGCGCGGGGCCATAAGGGCGGTCCAGGCGCCGCTGGTGACCGCCGGGAACCCGACTTCGGGCATGGCCGGACGTCGGGCAGTTCGGGCGCGCGTTTTGGGCCCACTATTGCGAGGGGACGCAGTTTGCCGTCTTGGATCAACTGAAGCGGAGGTACTAACCGTATCGAAGGTCATCTGGACTTCCCCGGCTACGACGGCCATCAGGGAAGGGCCACCACCTTTGTATGGGACATGCAGGATATTTGTGCTGCTGACCGACTTGAACAGCTCGGCATTCAGGTGCGGCAATGTGCCGATCCCGCCGGTCGAGTAGTTAAGTTTGCCCGGATTATCCTTGGCGTAGGCAACGAGCTCGGCGACGGATTTGAGCGGACAGTTGGGGATTGATTACCAGCACTTGCGGGGTTTCAGCCACCAGGACGACCGGCGCAAAGCTCGATGCGTCGTAGCCTGCGTTCTTGACGATCATCGGGCTCATGACCAGGCCGCTCGCGGCCGACACCATCAGCGTATAGCCATCGGGGTCGGCAACGGCCGCCTGCCGGGAGCCTATCGTGTTACCGGCACCGGGCTTGTTTTCGACGAATACGTTCTGTCCAAGCACCGGGGGTAGGGCATTGGCCAGAACCCGCGCCATGACGTCGACCGGGCCGCCGGCTGGGGTCGGCACGATGATGCGGATCGGGCGGTTCGGGTAATCCTGCGGAAAGCGCAGGTCGCCCACATCAGCAGCGTTGCAGCGGCGAGGACGGCCCGGCGCATTGCTCCCTCGGGGTACAGCCAATGGGAGCCTAACGCCGAAGTGAAAGATGGGTAAGCGCTACCGGGTGTGGCGGTCGATCGCGATCAGCCGGAAATTTCGATTGCCGAAATCCGTCCCAGTGCAGTTGAGGTAGGGCCAGGGTTGCTGCCTGCACGCCGGCGTGACGTCGGCAGTGGCCTGGGGAAGCGGGCTCGCGGCGACATCGGCCGGGCCCGAGAGCACGGTGAAGAGGCCAGCGATGGTCGCAGCGGTTGCGATCGCGACGAACGGTTTCAACATGCAGGTCCCCCTGATGGCGGAAATGGCCTTATGAGCTTTGGTCGCCGCAACCGGGGAAAAGGTTCAAAGCGCCAATGGCGTGACCTTGCAGGGCATGAAGGGGCGGGCTAGACCCCGGTTTATGCCGAGAACCGCCCTCTACGCGGGATCATTCGACCCGGTCACCAACGGCCATCTCGACGCAGTACGCCAGGCGGTTCGACTGGCCGACCGGTTGGTCATCGCCGTCGGTGTGCATCCCGGCAAGGCACCGCTGTTTTCCGCCGAAGAGCGCCTTGCGATGTTGCAGGAAACCTGCGGCCCGGTGGCGCGCGAAGCCAAATGCGAACTGTCTTGTATCACCTTCTCGGATCTGGTGGTTCAGACGGCGCGCAAGGCCGGCGCAACCCTGCTGATCCGCGGCCTGCGCGACGGCACCGATCTCGACTATGAAATGCAGATGGCGGGCATGAACGGGACGATGGCGCCTGACATACAGACGGTTTTTCTGCCCGCATCGCCGATGGTGCGCCCGATCACCGCCACATTGGTCCGGCAAATCGCCGGCATGGGTGGCGACATTTCGGCCTTCGTGCCGGGCCCTGTTGGCGCGCGTCTTAAGAAAAGTTCGCGCGCTGACGCACCGTATTTCAATGGGGAAATTGATGACCAGTCGATGGATTTGTACGCTCGCCGCCGTCCTTGCTCTCTTCGCAGTGCCTGCCGCGGCACAATCGCCACTTTCCAACCCGGGCGCGCTGCGCGAGCAGGCGCCAGCGACATTTAAAGTGCGGTTCGATACGAGCAAAGGCCCATTCGTCGTCGAGGTAACGCGGGCATGGGCGCCGAAGGGTGCCGACCGCTTCTACAACCTGGTGAAAAATGGTTTCTACGATAACGTTCGCTTCTTCCGCGTGATTTCCGGCTTCATGGTGCAGTTCGGCATCAGCGGCGATCCGGGAGTCATGGCGAACTGGCGCACGGCGCAGATCCCTGACGACCCTGTGACCCAGAGCAACACGCGCGGCATGATCACCTTTGCGATGGCCGGTCCGAACACCCGCACAAGCCAGGTTTTCATCAATTTTGCCGACAACTCGCGGCTCGACCAATCTGGTTTCGCGCCGTTCGGCAAGGTCGTGTCAGGAATGAACGCTCGTGGATGCACTCAATGCCGAATACGGCGAGGGTGCGCCGCGCGGTCGCGGCCCCGATCAGAGCCGCCTTCAGAGCGAAGGCAACGCCTATCTGGCGAAGGATCTTCCGCGCATGGACTACATAAAGAAGGCGACGATCGAGCGCTGAGGCGCATCGGGCGCCCTGTATTGTCAGTTGTGAGAGGATTGTGAGATGGCCAAGCCTGAAGACACGCTGACGCTGGACACGACGAAGGGCAAAGTTGTGATCGAGATGCGCCCCGATCTCGCGCCCGGCCACGTCGCGCGCATCAAGGAACTGGTGAAGGACGGCTTTTACGATGGTATCGTATTTCATCGCGTCATCGACGGCTTCATGGCACAAACCGGCTGTCCGCAAGGGACCGGTACCGGCGGGTCGGGCAAGAAGCTCAAGGCCGAGTTCAACGCCGAGCCGCACGTGCGCGGCACCGTATCGATGGCGCGCGCCGCAACCCGGATTCCGGCGACAGCCAGTTTTTCATCTGCTTCGATGATGCGCGCTTCCTCGACAAGCAATACACGGTCTGGGGCAAGGTGATCGAAGGCATGGAGAACGTCGACAAGATCAAGCGCGGCGAGCCGGTCAATGATCCCGACAAGATCGTCAAGGCGACGATGGGGGCGTAAATTTCGCTCAGGCTGAACGACCAAACCGTGATGGCCGGGCTTGTCCCGGCCGTTCCCGTTTTTGAAACTGCCAAAGACTTGCCTGCCCGGTACAAAGCCGGGCATGACGCGGGAAGGCATGAAGACCGATCTCTTTGATTTCGAATTGCCGGCCGACCGTATCGCGTTGCGACCGGCGGTGCCCCGCGATGCGCGCGCGGCTTCTGGTCGTGAAGCCGGGAGGTACTCCGGAGCTGACCGACCGCACGGTCGGAGATTTGCCGGAGCTGCTGCAGCCGGGCGATTGCCTGGTGGTCAATGACAGCCGGGTCATCGCGGCGCGCCTGTCGGGCCGTCGTATTGGGCGCGGGCGTACGGAGCCCACGATCGAGGCGACGCTGCACAAGCGCCTCGACGGTTCGCGCTGGCGGGCTTTCGTGAAGCCGGCCAAGAAGCTCGCCGTCGGGGATGTTCTGCGCTTCGGGACGGAGGGAAAGGTTTGCTTTCTGGGCCAACTCGATGCTGAAGTTTCAGAGAAAGATGAAGGAGGGAGATAACTCTTTCATTCTCCTTCCATGGACCGGTTCTCGACCAGGCGATCGCCGAACGCGGCGATATGCCGTTACCGCCTTATATCGCCTCCCGACGGAAGCCAGACGAGAAGGACCGGGCCGACTACCAGACGCTATTCGCCCATGCGGAAGGCTCCGTGGCTGCGCCGACCGCCGGACTGCATTTCACGGAGGGCTCTGGCAAGGCGGCTCAGGGATCGCGGCATCGGCCTGCGGGAGGTTACGCTGCATGTGGGCGCCGGCACATTCCTGCCGGTGAAGGCGGACGATACCTCGGGCCACAAGATGCACGCAGAATTCGGGACGGTGTCTCCTGAAACCGCCGCTAAGTTGAACGAGGTGCGGTCCAAGGGCGGACGGATTGTGGCGGTCGGTTCGACGGCCCTACGGCTCCTTGAGAGCGCCGTCGGCAAGGACGGCCGCCTCGGCAGCCTTTCCGGGGTAGACCTCGATCTTCATCACGCCCGGCTACCAATTCCGCGCGGTCGACCTGATGCTGACCAATTTCCACCTGCCGCGCTCGACCCTGTTTATGCTGGTTGCAGCCTTCAGTGGGCTCGACGTCCATGAAGCGGGCCTACGCACACGCAATCCGGTCAGGTTATCGCTTCTACTCATACGGCGATGCGTGTCTCCTGAACCCTCACGCGTGAACCGTCATGTCCGGACCCTTTTCCTTCAGTTTGATGGCGACAGATTGCGCGGCTCGCCGCGGCGAATTTGTCACGCCGCACGGCAGGGTACAGACGCCGGCTTTCATGCCGGTCGGCACGCAAGGCACGGTGAAGGGACTTGCGCCGGACGATGTGCGTGGTACGGGCGCCGAGATCGTGCTCGGCAACACGTACCACCTGATGTTGCGGCCTGGCGCCGAGCGCATCGCCGCGCTCGGCGGACTCCACAAATTCATGAACTGGTCGCTGCCGATCCTCACCGACTCCGGCGGATTTCAGGTGATGTCGCTGTCCGAGCTTCGCAAGGTCGACGAGCGTGCGGTGACGTTTCGCTCGCATCTTGACGGGACCATGATCGAGCTTACCCCTGAAGCGCGCCATCGAGATTCAGGTGCTGCTCGGCGCCGACATCGCCATGCAGCTCGATGAATGCCTCAGACTGCCGGCGTCTCGTCAGGAGATCGACCGCGCGATGCAGCTGTCGCTGCGCTGGGCCGAGCGCAGCAAGCGGGCCTTCGAAATCAAGGCGCGCAAAGGTCACGCCCTGTTCGGCATCGTGCAGGGCGGCGACGACCCCACATTGCGATCGCAGAGTGCTCGTGCGCTGACCGACATGGATTTTCAGGGATACGCCATCGGTGGCCTTGCGGTGGGCGAGCCGCAAGAGGTCATGTTGCGGATCGTCGCTGAAACGACACCGATGCTTCCGGCGGAGCGGCCGCGATACCTGATGGGGGTAGGCACTCCACATGACCTCATCGAAGCGGTCGCGCGCGGGATCGACATGTTCGATTGCGTTCTGCCAACGCGCAACGGTCGCCACGGCATGGCCTTTACGCGGTACGGCGCTATCAATCTCGCCAATGCGCGCCATGCCAACGATCCGCGGCCCCTCGATGCGGAGAGCCCGCACCCGACGGCACGTACATACTCGCGGGCCTATCTACATCACCTGATCAAGGCCAACGAGATTCTGGCGCGGTGCTGCTGTCCACGATCAATCTCGCCTATTACCAGACCCTCATGGCCGGGATGCGCACCGCAATTGTCGCTCGCCGATTTGCGCGCCTTCCGCGAATACATCATGGAGGGATGGGAGCTGGGCGACCTGCCAGCGCTTTGACGGGTTGTATGAGGTCTGCCGCTTCGCTAAAGCCACCCCATGAATATCAAGCCTGACGTTCTAACCCACCGTCGTAAACCGCGCTTCAGGCTGCCGCCCGGCAGTTGCGACGCGCATTGTCATGTGTTCGGGCCGGCGGCCAAGTTCCCTTATGCGCCGAACCGCCGTTACACGCCCACTGATGCTCCGAAGGAGATGCTGGCGGCGCTGCACGCGCATCTCGGAATAGATCGCGCGGTGATTGTGCAGGCGAGTTGCCATGGCACCGACAATGCCGCGATGCTCGATTGCATCGCCTCCGACCCGCGCCGCTACCGTGGCGTCGCGATCGTCGACGATGGCTTCACCGACAAGGACTTCGACGTCCTCGATCGTGGCGGTGTCCGCGGCGTGCGATTTAATTTCGTCAAACATCTAGGCGGCGCACCCGACATGGCGGTTTTCGATCGCGTTATCGATCGCATCAAAGGGCGCGGCTGGCACGTCGTTTTGCACGTGGGCGCACCTGATATCGTTCCGCTGTCCGACATGATGCGTGGGCTTCCACTGCCCTTCATCGTCGACCACATGGGCCGCGTCCCGTCAGCGGCCGGTGTCGATCAGCCTCCGTTGCGCGCCTTGATCGAGCTTTCGCGCCTCGAAAATTGCTGGATCAAGGTCTGTGGATCCGAGCGCATCTCGATGCCGCCTTACGCGGCGGCGGTGCCAATCGCGCACGCGCTGGTCCAGGCCTGCGCCGGATCGGGTGCTGTGGGGCACCGATTTTCCGCACCCGAACGCGACGCATGAAGCAGATGAGGCGGATCTGGTCGACCTGGTCCCGCAATTCGCGCCCGAGCCGCTGGTGCAGAACCGCCTGCTGGTGGACAATCCAGCGCGCCTTTATGGTTTTGGTTGAACAATAATAAAACAACTACGGTATGGAGGAGACGCACTATGGCGAAGGGACTTGTTGAAATGACTGTGCGCGGGACCGCATGGCTTGGGCTTGCGGCGATGCTCGTGGCGCTGGCGCCGCAGGCAAAGGCGGCCTGGCCGGAAAAGCCGATCAAGTTCGTTCTGCCGTTCGGCGCCGGAGGCGTTGCCGATGTCACGGCACGGATTCTGGCCGACAAGCTCAGCCAGAAGCTCAATCAGCGTGTCGTGGTCGAGAACATGCCTGGGCCCGGCGGCATCGCCGCCGCACGCGCCGTGATCACTGCGCCCGCCGATGGCTACACGATGGCCTGGTTACCAACGGCGCCGCCATCAGCGTCGCGACGTTCCAGAGTCTTCCCTTCGACCCTGTCAGGATTTTGCGATGGTTTCGATGGCGGGCACCTTCGATCTGGTCTTCGTGGTAAACGATCAATCGGAGTACAAGACGCTTGCCGATGTCATCAAGGCGGCGAAAGACAATCCTGGAAAAATGAATATCGGGACAATTGCCGTTGGCAGCACACAGAACCTGGAGCCGAACTGTTCAAATCGCTGACCGGCCTCAACATCCAGATCGTTCCCTACAAGAATTCGCCGGATATCGTCGTGGCGCTGCTGCGCAACGACGTTCAGTTGATGATCGACTTCCTCCGGCGGTTGCCGGACAGGTTGCGGACAAAAAGTTGCGCATCCTCGCGAGTTCGAGTCCGCAACCGTCGCCGCTTCTTCCCGGAGTGCCGACTGCCGACCAGGCAGGCGTCAAAGGTTACGAGGTGATCTCCTGGAACGGGGTCGGAGTGCCCAAGGACACACCGAAAGAAGTCATCGATACGATGAATAAGGCGATGCGAGAGGTCCTGGCCATGTCCGAGGTGCAGGAGCAACTTGGCAAAGTCGGGGTCATCGCAAAAGCAAGCACGCCGGAGGAGGCGCTGGCGCGCCTGACCGCGGATATCAAGAAATGGAACGACGTTGTCGATAAGGCGGGGATCCCGCGCAAGTAACGTGGGCAAATACCCGTGAAGGCGGGCCCGGATTGTGCAGTCCGGGCTCGTTGCACGAAATGTGGTCGACGCCGATTGATCTTTATTGCGAGCGGGTGACGCCTTCATTCTGGGCGGAGCCGGTGAACGCACTGAGCAATATGGCCTTTCTAATCGCAGCCTATGCGGCCTTCGATCTGTGGCGGCGTGAAGGGAAGGATGATCCCGCCATCCTCGCGCTGATTGTGGTCGTGGCAGTTGTCGGCCTGGGGTCATTCGCGTTTCACACACTGGCGACGCGCGGCGCAATGTTGCTCGATGTCACGCCGATCGGCTTCTTCATCTATGGATATTTCCTGTTGGCGCTGCGCCGGTTCCTGCTGCTGTCATGGCGTGTCGCACTGGCGCTGTTGGTTGGCTTCATCACGCTGTCGCTCGCCCTCGCATCATATGTGCCGCGTGAGGTGCTCAACGGCTCGTCCGGATATCTTCCCGCGCTCGCCGCCCTGATTGTTCTGGGCTGGCTTCTACGCAGCCACGGTGCCGGGCAGGCGCTGCTCGTTGCCGCGGGCCTGTTCATCATTTCGCTGATTTTCCGCATTGCCGACCTCGAGGTATGCCCTCGTTGGCCGCTCGGCACGCATTTCCTTTGGCATGTCTTTAATGCCGCCGTACTTTATACCGTTCTGCGCGGCGCAATCGCGGAGCGCCAACATCCGCTGAGTCAGGAACGAAAATGAGCAACAAGAAACCTTCAGTCGCAGTCGTGGGTGCCGGCATGGGCGGTCTGGCTGTCGCGGCAACACTACTGCGGGTCGGGTTCGACGTTCAGGTTTACGAACAAGCGGCGCGCTTTGGCCGGATCGGTGCCGGCATCCAGATGATGCCGAATTCCATGAAGGTCCTGCGCGGCATCGGGATCGAGCAGCGACTGCGCCAGACATCGTTTGCGCCTTATTCGCACCTCAACCGCGTGACGGCTACAGCGGCGAGGTTACGCGCGAATTGCCGATGCCGGAGAGTCTCTACGATGCACCATATCTCTGCATGCATCGGGCCGACCTACATGATGCGCTTGCCTCGGCAGTTCCGCAGGACATCGTGCATCTGGAGAAGAAGCTCAACGGCCTCGATCAGGCGCGCGGCCAAGTCACCCTGCACTTCGAAGATGGGACGCGGGCGACCGCGGATGCGGTGGTCGGCGCGGATGGCGTACATTCGGTCGTGCGCGACCTCGTGGTCGGGCCTGACGAACCGATCCACAAAGGCCGCATCGCGTATCGCGCGGTATTTCCGTCGAGCCTGATGGGCGGCTTCGATATCGGCGTCTCGCGCACAAAATGGTGGGGGACCGATCGTCACATCGTCATCTACTACACGACCAAGGCGAAGAGCGAAGTATATTTCGTCACCAGCGTTCCGGAACCCGCGGAATGGCTGACTCGCGAGTCATGGTCAGCCAAAGGCGACGTGGAAGGAATTGCGGACCAGCGTATGACGGTTTCCATCAAGATGTACGCAACGTACTGCACGCCTGCCCGGATTGCCACAAATGGGCGATCCTCGAGCGCGAGCCCTTGCCCGCTGGAGCGACGGCCACGTCGTGCTGCTCGGCGATGCAGCGCATCCAATGACGCCTTATATGGCGCAGGGCGCCGCGACATCGATCGAAGACGCGGCCATCCTCGCGCGTTGTCTCGACGCCGTGAAGGGCGAAGACATCGAGGGCGCCATCAGGCGCTACGAAGCTCACCGCAAACCGCGCACCTCGGTGGTGCAGGCTATTTCCAGCGCCAATACATGGATGCGCGAAGGCGACGGCGATACCAGCTGGCTCTATGGTTACGACGCCTGGAATGCAAATCTCGACCAGCCGGCCGCCCATCCGCGCGCGCGGCGGCATAGTTGGAGGCGACATGCGGCTCGCGCAATGTTCCAACTATCACGACTTCAGAGAGCTGGCGCGGCGTCGCTTGCCCGGACCGATCTTCAACTACATCGACGGCGCTGCCGATGATGAAACGACCTACCGGCGAAACACGCAGGCGTTCGAAGATTGCGATCTCGTCCCAAACGTGTTGACCGGCGTGGCGCAAGTCGATCTTTCGGTGACCGTCATGGGCCAAAAGCTGGCGATGCCCTTTTATTGCTCGCCGACGGCCTTGCAGCGCTTGTTTCACTACGAGGTGAGCGCGCTGTTGCGCGCGCGGTCAACAAGTTCGGCACAATGTTCGGCGTCTCGTCGCTGGGAACGGTAAGCCTTGAGGAGATTGCCTCGAGCTTCTCGTTTCCGCAGGTTTATCAGTTCTATTTCCACAAGGACCGCGGGCTAAACAAGGCAATGATGGACCGCGCGAAGACGGCTGGCGTCAAGATCATGATGCTGACGGTCGACTCAATCACGGGCGGAAATCGCGAGCGCGATCTGCGCACGGGCTTTTCGATTCCGTTGCGGCTGACGCTTGCAGGTATGCTGCAATTTGCCGTCAAGCCAAGATGGGCACTCAACTATTTCACGCACCGAAAGGTTTCGGCTGCCGCAGCTGGAAGAACATGTCGATATGGGAGGCGGGGCGACCTCCATCGGCGACTACTTCACCAACATGCTGGACCCTCGATGAGCTGGGCCGATGTGGCGGACATGGTCAATGCAGATGGAACGGCAAGTTTTGTCTGAAAGGCATCAGCTGAGTGTCGATGACGCCAAAAAGGCGGCCGATATCGGCTGCGCGGGCATCGTTGTTTCCAATCACGGTGGCCGCCAGCTTGACGGGTCACGGAGCGGCTTTGACCAGTTGGCGGAAATCGTCGACGCCGTCGGCGACAGGATCGACGTGCTCGGTCGACGGCGGCGTCCGTCGCGGCTCGCACGTGCTCAAAGCTTTATCGGTCGGCGCGAAAGCGGTCGGGGCGGGGCGCTATTACCTTTCGCACTTGCTGCGGCAGGCGAAGCCGGCGTCGAGCGTGCATTGCAACTGATGCGCCTTGAACTGGAGCGCTGACATGCGATTGATGGGTTGCACGTCGGTCAGTCAGTTATCGAGACGCAATCTCAGATTCCGCAGTTCCGTACGCTGACTGAGAGTTCGCTTAAGGGCCACCGTAGAGCCAAGCGATGCTGTCGTAGGTTTCTTCGGCCGTCCGCGGAGAAAGAGCCATCTCGCGTAGTTCAGCTGCAACCCCGCGCGCGTGATAGAACTCCGCCATAGACCCGCGCCATGATCTGCGTACGGCCGGTGCGCAGATAGCGCTCTTGCTGATAGGCCTCGAACGCTTTCGCCGGGTCGTCGGGAGGCCGCAACCTTGTCCGCCAGGACGACCGCGTCCTCGGTCGCCATGCAGGCGCCTTGCGCGAGATACTGCAGCATCGGATGCGCCGCATCGCCCAGCAGCGTGATCGCGACCGGATGTCCAGTTCTTCACCGGCTCGCGGTCGCACAGGACCCACATGCGCCAGGTCTCGATGCGCTCGAGCATGCGCAGGACTTGCGGGCCTGCATCTTGAAGTGCTGCCACACGAGCATCCTTGCTGCCTTCCGCGTTCCAGCCTTCGACGTAGTGATCGGAATGGAAGACAGCGACGAGATTGTAGAGCTCGCCGCGGCGCAACGGATAATGCACGAAATGGGTGCGCGGCCCGGCCCACAGCACGACGTCGGGGCGCCAGAGATCCTTCGGGACATCCTCGCGCTTGAGGACCGCGCGATAGGCGATGTGACCCGGATACCCGCGGCTTGCCGTCGCCGACGATGCTTTCGCGGATCTTCGACCACATGCCGTCGCAGCCGATCAACGCCCGGCCTTCGACGGTCTCGCCGTTATTGAGCGAGACCGAGACGTGATCGCCATGGTCCTTGAAAGAGATCCACACGGCGGCTGGTTTCCAGCGTGATGAGATTGCTGCCCTGACAGGCCTTGAGGAACGTGGCGTGAATGTCGGCGCGGTGCGTTACTCCGTAAGGCTGCCCGAACTTCTTCATGAACGCATCGCCAAGAGGGACATTGGTAATCAGCTTGCCCGTCAGAGCGTCGCGCATTTCCTGGGCGGGCGGACGATGGGCATCGGCAAGGACCGCGTCCTTCAGCCCAATCTTCTCCAGAACCCGAAAAATATTCGGCCCAAGTTGGATGCCGGCCCGACTTCGCGGAATTCCGGCGCCTGCTCGAAGACCCGTACTGGAAAGCCCTGGTGGGCGAGCGCATAGGCCGTGATGAGCCCGCCGATGCCTCCGCCGGAAATGAGAAAGGGGGCGGTGCCGCCATTCGTACGAGCCATGGAGATAACCTCACGTCACTTGGACCGATCAGATTGGCAGGACCATAAAACCTGAAAAGGCCCGACGCAAAGCGTGCGTCCGCATAGAAAAATCCGCCGGTGGAACAGGGGTGGGTTTCGTTTTACGGGTGACACACACCGGCGCATTCTAGTCGAAAGCCTTCGATATTGCTTACCAAGTCGCGCTTACATCTTGCTATCGCTTGGCAACATCTGGCAACACTGAAACACACCTTTTCTGTTGCCAAGCCGTTGTGCCAAGAGTAGGCGGGCGTGGCAAAGAAGAACCTTACTGACCGAACGTTGAAAGCGTTGATATTTCGCTGGAGGAGGCGGCTGATGGAATCCAGACAGTTTAAAGGCCATGTGCAGCTGGCATCGTTATGTACCCCCGGACGAGGAGGACGACGGGCCGCGCCCGTGAATTATCAACCTGCCGCGGACGGCGGCAAAGCATACGGAGCGAATGCAATGGCAAATGAGAAAGCAGACGGGGGCCGGATCAAACGCATCACGTTCGCCGTGCCACCTGAAATGATTTTCGCAACTGAAGCGCTCGCAGCAGCGGAATACTGCAACGTGAGCGCGATATGCCGCCGCGCGCTGGCCGATGCGCTGATGTCGCGGGGCTACCTGCAGGCTGAAGAAGTCGCATAACGAAAACGGCGACCTCTCTGGCAGGGCCGCCGCTCTTAAACTTTAACCGGGGTTAGGGCCCCAGCAACTCAGGAATGCTGTCGCAGAAATGTCTATATCTTCAAGCGCAGGTCAAGGCAAGCGTCTTGATCCCGCGGCCGAACGTGTGATTTTGAGTCACGCTTTGCGGATGTGCGGGGACTTATCAGTGCTTCGACTTTTTCAAACTGACACAGGATCTAACTTTCTCATGAGCAAACCACCCGAGTGTACGCTGATGCCGGTTCATGGTCAGGCAGGTTGCGCTGGTCATCTTCGGCGCACCGCGCACCAATGACGGCGTGACGGCATTGCTGGCGCTGGCAACTAACGGAGATAAAAACGAATGAGCGAATGGCTTCATCGTAGTGACGCAGTCGGCCCCGAAGTTATTTGTGCACGTTACCGAACTCAATGGCCAACGTGTGAAGCGCGGTGATCGTGTCACCTTCAGACGGCTGCCCAAATCCCGGACAGGCCGGGCCGCCGCACGGGCAATATTTTCAGGCTTTTGTGATTCCCAACACAACCGACCGTACTCGACCGCCCTAGATTGGGGTTGTGGCACCGCGCAAGAAATCGTTGAAAGAACTCAAAAGCGACGCGTTCGCCGAACTTGAACGCCGTGGTTACGACGTTCGCGGAAAGACAACGACGCAAATCAGAGAAATGCTTAGAGCCAGAAAAAGAAATGTAAAATCAGTAGGTGCCCGCGCACAAAGCAAAGCCGACGAAGAAAGACATCAATAAAGCACTCTATGGGTTTGTATCCACTATCAAAGTCGCATTGAGGCTGCAAATCGTGGGCATTGCTTGAAACACATTCGTTGCCGTAGCGTTAATGGCTGGGGAGTACAAACGGGAGGACTTGTGCATGGAGCACCTGATCCGGGAGTTTGGTGCATGGCTTAAACAGGGATTTGGCTGGCTCGTCGACGTGATTGTGTTCGGATGCCTCTGGGGCATCAGCCAGGTCTCGCGGCTTCTTGGTACGAACTTGGGCGGCGCTCCGATCCTGAAGATTGTAGTGCTTGTTCTAGTGCTCCTGCTCCTCCTATATGCGTTCTATTGGGTGTTCGGCCGCTTCATCGGAGTAATACGATGGGCACTCGATAGGATCGCGTATGCGTTAGGAGTGATTCTGTTTAGCGCGGCCGTAGTATCGGGGTGTTCGCCAGTGCAGGACTCGTTGCGGTTGTGGTAATCTGGGTGATGAGCAACATCAACTTGGCCTCGCGGTGAGTTACCGCGAGGGCGTTATACGCCCTAGCCGAGTGGGTTTAGTTGGATGGCCCCAAGTACCGCGCCTTAAAATATCGCATCGCCTGTTAGCGGCTCGCTGCGTAACCGCCTAAGTAGTTCGCCCAAATGCGCCGCCGTCCTCCGAGGCGGGTAGCTGAAAAGGGCCTTGAGGGCCCTTGTGCATAAGGTGGGAGGATTCAGGCCGCCGTCTAAGCCTTATGGGAGGAAAACGGCGACTGCGCACGTCCCAACTGAAACGACCTGGCGGACTTGTCACAAGTAAATTGGCTGTAAATTTCATTGTTGTTTCCGGTCAACAAAATGCCGTTGTGTCGCCCCACGAGCGACCATTCAGGCTGCTTTTACAGATCAGTCAGAGTTCGGATAATAGCTGTCGGGAACTAACGGGGAAAACAGCTATGAGCCTAAAATCCTACCTCTGTACCCTGGCGATATTCTGCGGAGGGTATGTCTTCAATACGCTACTCGATAGCGCCGTAGAAGCGGCCCAGGCTTACTTTCATCTCCACACATCAACCTACAAAACGGATTCCAGTGGCTACATCATTTGCAGCAGAGAGAAACCAAATGACAATCTAATGCCGCTGACACTGAACGCCTGGGGCGAATAGAACCCCGAGAACCGTTAATAGCAACGACAGTGGAGTTGCTTTAATGGATGCACTGACTCCTGATTTGGAGTTGCGCTTGTGTACAAATTGGCCGAACGCCATTGTTGCGCTTCGCGATGTGCAATGTCGCGCTGCGAGGCCATGGACGCCCGCGCATTACCGCATTGTCGCGTTGTCGCGGCAGCCGTCGATCCTAAAGACCAACGTCGTATGTGTGCTTTAATCCAACAGCCCTCGAGGATTATCCTGACTAGCAGGCGCAAGGCCTGCGCAATTCCAACATGGCAATGCCGCCAGATATCATTGCGAATGCCATGACGTAATACCTCCATGGCGCCGGCCTATTTTCCCAGAACTACACGGAAAAGGCCCCACATTCCGCCAATGGCCATTACGAGGCCCAAGAAGAAAATTACATATGCGAGGATAATAGTGCGCATAGCTCCTTCCCAAATTTCAAATCGCAAAAAGCATAAGAGGAAGCGGGCGTTGTCCGTCAAGGGCCAGCGAGGCGCACCTAATCAAAGCCGAGGGTAACGTCGACCCGGAAATAAATTCAGATCACGCCAAGCGAAAGTCACAATTCGCTGTAGGAATAGCGGCCCCGATCCGGGGACTTTGGGGACGGAGATGATCGGGGCCGCTTTGCTCTAGGGGACCAGAGCGGCCTCGATCTTTATACTCAGTCATCGGTCTGAACAAATTAACAATTCTTCACGATCTTGCGATTAACGCGCTGACGCGAAAACTAATTCCGATCCACCATTCTTCTTTGAAATATTCTTTTTAACGTCTTAAAACGTCCCATCAATTGCCCGAGTTGCGGCAGCCGCCTTCGGATTTTTGAGGTTTCAGCAACGCCTTTGATGGCCCCTGACTTATACGGCGAGTCGAACGCTGAACTTGCTGCGGTAGCAGTGCGGGAGCGCGGCGTTTCCAGGTCTGCCTTTGCTTCGCGGACAGGGGTTTACCATGTATGTCTTTTAAATGGCGGTTTCGTAATTCGCTGATAACGAAGATACAAAGGGACCTCGCAGCGTAATGCGGCGCAAAATGAATCTAAAAAAGTAGTGTGAGAAGTGTCTGGACCTTCGCAATGCGATGGCAATCGCGAAAACTCAACAAGAATACACGCTGGCGCAAGCGCGGTGACGTACATTGGCGTGCAATTCTCATCGAGAATGTGCGCGTCGATGGCAAACCTACACAACGGCACATCGCCTATCTTGGCGGCATCACTGAAAGAAACATTGCACACGAAAAGCCCGCGCATCGCATCTACTTTTGGAACGGTGTGGAGCAGAAACTTGCCGTTCTCAATTTCTCGGCAAAAGAACGCACCACCATTATGCAGGTGATTGCCAAAAAGTGCCGCGCGTGACCAGCAGGCAATACCAACAACATGCCCGGGTATCAGCAAAGCCAACGGTAAGCATCGGGGGCAAGCCGCCTGATCGGTGCGAAATAATCTTGTGAGCAGCCAGGGCCGGCCGTAGCGTTTGAAATTCCCGCTAGGCAAAATGATGCGGCAATGGCTCAGCCCATCGCCATCCGACGCGCCAGCATCTACCGCCAACGCGCGCGACAGCTTGCCGAGGCCGCCACACGCGAACCGCGTGAGATAGAGCGCCGGCACCTGCTCGGTCTCGCGGCGATGTACCAGCGCATTGCCGACGATCTGGCGTCCGAAAAGCCGGATGAAATTCAGTCGGCCGAGGCGGTGCGATTAAAGGCATGATGCCAGCCCGGCCCAGTGGGGTTCCACCCAGCTACGCGGTTGTTAGGGCTGGGGTCGGTTGCGGTGACATCTGGCCTTTCTTTTGGCCCAGCACCGAATCACGGTACGATCTACGAGAACCGCCTTTACTCGAAGGGGGCACCATGAAATCGCAAGTCATCAAACGCTCCGTCATGATCGATGGCCACAAGACCAGCATCTCTCTCGAAGATGCGTTCTGGAGCAGCCTGAAGGAGATCGCTCATGCCGAACGAGCGACAGTGTCTGCAGTTGGTCGCAAAGATCGACAAGACACGCAAGCAGGGCAATTTGTCCTCCGCGGTCCGTCTATTTGTACTCGACCGCGTCCGCAATGGACAAATGGGTAAGCAGGTCTAGGGCACAGCGGGCGGACGCGGCCTGAGGAAATGGGCCGCCCTGAAAACGACATGTGACCCGGTATTTTTGCACTAGCTATCGGCTCTAACGCTCTCCAGTGTTTTGAGGCGGTAGCGGGGGCCGCCGTTCTCACCATCTCGGCGGCCCTTGTTAAAGTGAGCAGGTGACTTCTTGGGTTGCTTCGATGCTCGCAGATCTGGCCTATAACAAAGCAAAGAAGCGAGGATCGCGTGAACGATCCTCGCCTCCCTGTCAGATCAGGACCTTGATATTGCCGCGATGCCCGGAGGCGCGCGGCAATATTTTTAATCTTGACCTTACATAGACTCGAAAGTTCTTTCGAACTCTCGGGCCACGCGGCGCGACCCTCACGGATCACGTCTGCGCACCATCAAACGGTTTTCGAGCCGCCGTTTATGACAGCATCGGCCCCGCCATTGCCGTTCATGATCGTCAATAGCGGTACCCGTTGGCTCCCGAACCTGAAACCTTCGGCTCAAAGTCGGGGCGGGTGTGCCGCCCAAAGGCGCAGACTGGCCAACAGCCGCAATCCTTCGGTCGGCGTCCTATAGTGTGCGCGCCATTTAGAAGAGTCGAGTTGTTCTCAATTAGATTCCGTTTTTCTTCACGTGAGTGTTGCGTGACCGACACAACCCAAAGCGAGAACCGGAACGGAGCAACTCAGCAAACGTTATTTTCAGGACCGCGTCTCCTGTGGTTCCCCCCGATACGCGGTTGTTAGGGCTGGGCTATCACCGTCGCCTGGCCCTTTCTTTTGGCCCGGCGCTCGATCAAGATGCCGCCGTTCCGCTTCCCCTGATTGAGAAGGAAACGAGAGATGGCTAATCCGCTGACAGTGATTACAAGCTTAGGGGGTGGGAAAAGCCGATTGAGTGATAAAGGTGTCGTAAAACGGGATTGGGTCCCAACTGGGCGCATCGATTTCGCCACCAAACTCAATGGCAATGACGACTCAAGCCAACCAAGTGAATTCAAGCTACTCGTAGAAGAACGCAGAATTGTCGAAAGCATCGCCGGCAATGAAAATCTGGAGATTCAATGGCGGCTCGCGACGCTGAAAGAAGCGAAAGCCGTTGTCACGCAGTACCATAAATATCTGAAAGAAAACTCGCTCATCAGATCTGTATCCGACCCCGAAATTCTTCCTCCGGAACCTAAAGACAAGAGCGCCTAGTTACGCGGTGGCCCCCTTTAGTGCTCGCGGCCAATCCAATCAACCGCGTACGCCGCAAGGGTACCATGGGGCGTCTTGACCTGGACCTGCCCCTTGCCCTGTGATCCCGTCACAAATCGAAACGAGCCCTTTGTCGCCTGGATCGCAACTGTACTGCTGATTTATTCGGGTCGTACGTGAACTTATCGAGCCGGACGCTCGATTTTGGTCCAACAGTGAGGTTGCTGCTGTCGTGAAATTTCAGGTCCGCCTGACCGGGATCCAGTGCGAACCGTTTCCTTCGAATAAACGTTTGAACCACCTGGCGGTCCTGCGTGGCTACCTTCCGCCTGAGGTCTGACCGAAGTGGCTTTCCCGATGGCTTCTGTGCGTTTGAGGCTGTCGTCTGAAGCGCGAACAGGATCGCAACGGTAGCACCTGAATCTTCTAAGCGATTTTAGGCGCCCACATATGAGCTCCTATGAGCTCCTCAGCTCAGTTCGCATTTTGGCTTTATTCATTTCAAAGCTTGTGTGAACTGCGTCACAGAAACTTTGAAATTTTCCGGGGCTTCGCGAAATCTGCTCATTGTTGCCAAAGGCGTTGCCAAACGAGATTTTGGCTTGAATGTTTTCGGCGAGATAATAGACATAAACTATTGATATAATTTAAATAAATAACTAAAGTCATAAAGCTAATCCGCCGGTGGAACACCGGCGGATTACGTTGACTGCATTTTTGCTCGGTGGTTACTTGGTCACCTGGCCCCGGACTTCGCCGCCTTTATTGGCTGCGGTGTGGACGTTGACATACCACTTGCCGGCCAGAAGCTCATCCGCCTGGGCATCGGTTAGGGTTGCCGAACCTTCAAACAGAGCCCTTGTCAGCGCCCGCAATCGGCACCACCACGCCGCCATTCTTTCCCCGGTTCGGCGGCGTGGAAATGCGCCGCGGTCGCCGGACCCGAGAGACCTGAAACGTCGCCCTTCCAGGACAATTTCTTGCTGGCCGTGTCAAAGGTCGCGGTCACCGAGCCGGTACCCTTGCTGTCTGTCGGTGGGACCTCGCTCGCGGCCTTCAAATCGGCCTTGAGGTTGACGTTCGCGGCCATAGAGGGGCCGGCGATCGCAAGGGCGTGCGATGTAGGTGAGGGCGGCCAGAGAGCGGAACGCTAGAGATCGTCGTTTTCATGCGAACTCCTCCCGTGGAGTGCTGAGGTGTATACCCATGCGGGGCAAACACCGCACCCTAACGCCTATTCAATAATGCTGCCTAGTGGAAGGCACCAGGGATGGGCTGTCAGCTGGAGAGCTCGCCGCAGGAATCGCACTCCCAATGATGGCGGATTTCACCACCCTCGACAAATTCAGAAGAGACCGGCGCCACCATCAGGTCGTCGCAGTGAGGACAGCGCGTGGGGGCGGTAAAGGCGCGCGGAAGAATTCCGCCCTGCAGTGATGAAGATACATGTCACGGCTTCCTTTTTTTCCCTGTCCGTGCCGGTGGGGTAGCTGCGCATCGTGGCAACGGCGAGACGGTTTAATGAAACTGTGGTGGCCGGAACGCTAAGCTTTGCGACACCTCAGCACCCTTTCGTCAATAATTTTACGTCCGAAATGTGATGATTTGAATCAAGCGCTGCTATCAGCGTGTTCCGCTGCACTGCGGTCGACAATTTTTTGACGATTTTGCGCACGCAAACGAATGTGCATAAACACGACATTAACATCACGTCTTCGCGAGCACCGTTAACGGCCGACGATCAGACACCAGTAACGGTTCACCGCCACTCGCTGACGCAAGGCCGTAACTTTTGACGTCGGTCAGCAGCATATTGGCGCGATGCCCTCAAGAATTTTCCCACATGCGCATCGCGCAGCTTTCGCCCGCGCAGCCGCAGGTCACGTTTTCCAGCCCGGGCGCATTCCGGAGAGGAATTCAGAGTGTCGGCGAGTGTTGGCGAGCAGCACGCCACAAGTGCAATGAGCCCAATCAAGAGGCAGCGACCGCACATGGACATCCTCCAAAAATTAAAGGGACCGCCGTTGCCAGTTACGGCGGTCCCTACGGGTTTGCCGATACAGGGGACACCGAGTTGGGAATTGTTCGGCATTCCGCGACCTATATCATCCCCGGAAATTCAACTTCGGTCTGTGAACTAAGTCACAGTCGCCGTCTAAATTTCCACAAGCCAGGTTGACGATAGATGGCTGAATGGTCCGTGAAAGGGACACGTGGCCTGCGGTTGCGGGTGTTCATCTCATTCGTCTTGCGGGAAGGCTTCAACCAGTTTTGCTTCCCGCGGCAGCCAGAAATGTTGAGTTTTGCAATAAGGACAACGCGTTTGCGTGAATTCTTGCGGCACACGCGCCAGTGTTTCTGCGTCGACGTGAATACCGGTGGAAAAATCGCGGCCAGTCTTTGGGCATCTTATGAGTAACAGTCCCATGACAAATTCCACCACGCACTAGAGTTTTTGTGCCCTCGGTCCGTGCGGTCTCCAGCAGCCAGCAAAACTGCGTTGCGGTGAATAGGAGCGCCAGCAGGTTCAAGGCAACGATTTCAAAGCCAGACATGTTCATCTCCTGTACGCCAGCAAGTCTTTCGATTCTCACGGTAGTAGGCGTCACAAGCGAACAACTGTGTTCGCGATCACAAAATGCGGATTTGCCGGCACGAATTACGCGCATCGGACGCCGAGCCCGACAAAATCGTGAACTCCTAAAGGGAAAATCAAGAGTTACTCAAGGACTGGCCGCGCGCCAGCCACTATAGCCCGTCCTACATGCGAGCAACCCGTAACGCTACAATTTGGGAAATCGACAATGTCCACACAATCGCACCACCCCGAAACGATGCTTCTTCACGCCGGCTGGCGGGCCGATCCGGCGACCGGCGCTGTCGCGGTGCCGATCTATCAAACAACGTCCTACCAGTTCCGCGACACCGAACACGCCGCAGATCTCTTTGCCCTTAAAGAGCTGGGCAACATTTATTCGCGCATCATGAATCCCACCAATGATGTGCTGGAAAAGCGGGTTGCGGCGCTCGAGGGGTGGCGTCGCCGCGCTAGCGTCTTGCGTCAGGCCAAGCGGCCTCGGCATTTGCGATCAGAATCTTGCTCGTGCGGGCGACAATGTCGTGAGCTCGACCGACCTTTACGGAGGGACATGGAGATTTGTTCGCCAACACGCTCAAGGATCAGGGTATCGAGAGTTCGTTTCGTCGATCCGATCGATCCGGAAAATTTCCGGCGGGCCACCGATGAAAGGACCAGGGCCTACTATGCCGAGACCCTGCCAAATCCGAAGCTGATGGTGTTTCCGATTTCCGAGGTTGCGGCTATCGGCCGTCCGCTCGGTATCCCGCTGATCGTTGACAATACTGCGGCGCCGTTCCTGGCGAGGCCGCTCGATGACGGTGCCGCTATTGTTGTGTACTCGACGACGAAATATCTCGGCGGGCATGGCAACTCGATCGGCGGTATGATTGTCGACGGCGGCAGTTTTGACTGGGCCGCGCACCCGCAGCGCCAGCCGGCTCTGAACACGCCCGATCCCAGCTATCATGGGGCGGTGTGGACCGAAGCAGTGAAGCCAATTGGCCCTGTCGCTTATGCGATAAAGGTGCGCTGCACCCTACTGCGCGACATCGGTGCTGCGCTTTCGCCATTCAACGCCTTCCTCATCATCCAAGGTCTCGAGACCCTCGCCTTGCGGATGAGGGAGCATTGCAAAATGCACAGGCGGTGGTCGATTTTTTGCGCACCCGCAAGGACGTGAAGCGGATCATTCATCCATCGCAACAGCAGGGGATCCATCGCGAGCGCGCGGACCGCTATCTGAGTGGCCAATATGGCGGCCTTGTCGGCTTCGAGCTTGCCGGTGGCAAAGAGGCAGGCCGAAAGTTCATTGATGCCCTGCAGCTTCACTACCACGTGGCGAATATCGGCGACGCCCGGAGTCTCGCAATTCATCCGGCGACGACGACGCATTCCCAGCTGACTGCTGAAGAGCAACTGGCGACGGGCGTTTCCGACGGTTATGTGCGGCTGTCCGTTGGCATCGAGCACATCAACGACATCGTCTCCGACCTCAAGCACGGACTCGAAGCGGCTTCACGAGTGTCCATTCGGGCCGCCTGATGAACCCCGGGAGCAGGATATGAGCATCGCCAGCATCGACGTCGGGGGCATCAGTTGTCAGTACTCCGCCGTCGGCGCTGGGGAGCCGATCGTGCTTCTGCATTGCACCGGTCACTCTGGCCGACAGTGGGCGGAGCTCGCCGCAGCGTTTCGTACGGACTTCGAAGTGATGGCGCCCGACCTCTGCGGGTACGGCGGCACCGCACATTGGCCGGGGTCAGGCACATTCAACCTGGGCGTGGAAGCCGATCTCATCAGTGCCGTTGTCGAGAAGCTCAACCGGCCTGTGCATCTGGTAGGCCATTCATTTGGCGGTGCGGTGGCGCTCCAGTTGGCGCTACGGCACCCCGAACACCTCAGAAGCCTCACCCTTATCGAGCCGGCGGCGTTTCATCTCTTGTGCGATGGTGACGACGAGGACGAGCGCGCATTACGACAGATATCCGAAATCGCTACGACGATTGCGAGCGCGGTCAATTGCGGTGACTACGTCGGAGCGATGCGCCGCTTTGTCGACTATTGGACAGGCAATGGAACCTGGGATGCTCTGCCAAATCCGCAGCGGATCTCGCTCGCAAACAGGTATCAACAAGGTCACGCTCGATTTCTGGGCGACTCTCAATGATCCGACGCGTCTTGCCGATGTGGCGGATCTGGCAGTGCCGAGCGTAGTCATATCGGGAGGTCATTCACCGTTTCCGACACGCCGGATCTGTTATCACCTTGCGCGCACGTTGCCCGACGTGAAGCTGCGCATGTTCGACAACGCGGGCCACATGCTTCCTATGACTCACTTCAGGAAATACATCCGCTCATCAAGGCGCATTGCGACGCGCAGCTTCATCGCGACCGAAAAACGGAACACGATCTGAAAGCGCGTGCATACGCGTGACGAGGTCGCCTGCCGTATGAATTTACCACGGCTGGAATCGCCTTTTTGCTCGATCGAATGTGACTGGCGTCACATTCAGGATTGACCCTCGGTCTCTATATTCGCACTGAGAAGAAATATCAGTTGGGAGGCAGTCATGACCACCCGATCGATTTGCATCTCTGCGGCGGTTCTGCTTCTTGCGATGATGTTGACGTGGCCCGCGTTCCCGGATCAAAGCAACACGAAGCCTGTTGGCAGCCAAAGCTCAGGAGCGGGCGCCGGAAAAATCAACTTCAATCCGTTTTCGGTGGCAAGGAAAATAGGTAAGTCCTCGCCCGTTTTTATGCACCAGAGCGGCGACGAAAAGTTTCGCCACGCTGACGTAAAGCCGGCGGACGGCCGACTGTAGAGGTGTCCGCTCTATCGAGAGCGAATACTCAGGGCGAGAAATGTCCAGCTAGGCCACGGTGACGTCGGCCGCCTGCTCGGGCACAAGGCTGACCCGCTCGACGCAGACGCACGGCTGCGCCTTTCTGGTCGGCAAGGGAATTCTGCGCCCGTTAGGCAATTCAACAAACCGGCGGACAAATTGTCCGCGCTCTCGACGACGTATTTGGTACCTTCAGGCAACCGTTTTGGCAGGCGGTACGCGTTACGCACGTTTGGTTCCCACTTCAGTTTAGCTGGGTACCACCAACCGATACTCTTTGTCGGGATCGTGACGGAATTGTAGCTATCCCCAGCCGGACCCGGCCCGACCCACTATATGCCGTTGGGGCGGCGCCATTTAACGACGGCCACGCCGTGTTTCTGGTCAAGCGGGTGGGGCGGTCCACCTTCGAGCCCGTGCCGGGTTAGCACGTCCTCCGGGGATCGCTCTGGCACCCCCGGGAAAACCGCCCGTCCGCCGGGCAGCCGTACACCGGGTGCTCGCGTGAGATAAAAAACTCATAACGATCGAGAAACATTCCGAAGACCTCGGTGCCACCGATCACGCCGATGCTGGCGTCCGGAACACCGAGCACCGCCAAGGCCTGCTCGAGCGAAGCGCCAGCGGGATTCAGAAGAGCGCGTTGTTGTTGGCTGGGTCGCTCGCCACGGCCAAAACTCGCCGGGTCAGGATCAGGCGTTTGCGCAAATCGGAGCGGCGTTGCTTCTCATGCGAATGACGTCCGTGCACGACCACATCGACGCCGTCCAGACCACGTTCAAAAAAATCTGATCTGCTTCGAATTTAGTGAATCCGGCATCACGCCAGCCGCGTTCGCCAGCATGCCGTCCTCGGAGACGATGGCATATCCTTCGATCCGACGAGGAGCTTTCACGGCAGACAGATCTCAATTTAGGGTCGGAAAGTGACCGACTATATCTTTCTTTCGAACTAGTCGATTTTATTTTTCGGCCAAAAAGCCTTCATGGCGGCGCGGATCGACGCGAGTAATAGAGAGTTCGCATGGGCGGCTGGGACGATCACCTTGCCGATCGGCCAAAGCGCTATTCCGGCAAGTTTGAGATGCGCCCAGGCGAACGGAATGCCGATGATAGTGATGGCAAGAAGGATCGCCGTGAGCACGTGGCCGAGCGCGAGCCGCCATCCGGCGAGCACGAGCCAGATCAGATTGCCGATAAAGCCGAGTAGTCCCGTGCCCGTGTCTTCGACGCCGGAATACTCGCGCGCGCGGCACGGCCTTCTGGCCGAACGGAAGGAGCGTGTAGATACCAATGTTGATCGCCGCCCGGGCCCAGGGCAGGCCGATGATCGTGATCGTCCATGATTACGGCTGCGACAATCCAGGCGATCGACATCCAGAGTCCGCCGAACGCGATCCAGAGGATGTTCAACAAAAGCGACATAAAGGACATCGGGTTCTCCCCTCACAGAACTTCCACGCCAGCGATCCATTTAGGTATTTCCACGTGGCTTTGCTAGTCGGGCCAGCGGCGGCTCGCTCGTATTTGCGGAGGTTCTCCGGTTGTTAGAACCTGGAGCGCTAGTATGCAGATCCTCTGGCTCATCATTATCGGATTTGTTGCCGGAATTATTGCCAAGTTCCTCGACCCAGGATCCTCGAACGAGCCGTCGTGATTCATCCTGACCACGCTGCTGGGCATCGCTGGATCGTTCGTTGCCACCTATCTGGGTCAAGCGCTTGGCTGGTATCAGGCCGGTGAAGGCGCTGGCCTCATCGGAGACTGTCGTGGGCGCCATCGTTGTCTTGGTCATCTGGGGACTTTTGCCCCGCGGCAGCCGACAACAACAATATGACCTTGCGAGAATACCAATGACGTCGACCTTTCTTCACGAGGACAAGAACGTTCCGCCGGACGAGGCTGAAGAGCGCGAGGCACCAAAGTGCCCTGTTTGCGGGCACTAGATGTGGATGACCCGCCTCGACACCCAGCTCCCGGACGGCGGAACGCAATTCAGGCGCGAATATGAGTGTAGCCAGTGCGGCGCGAAGCGAGTCCTTGAAACCAGATCTAACCGAGATTACACCGTTGGCTTCGGTGGCCGTCGACACCGACGTCTAGTGGCGCCAGCGGTTCAGGAGGTCGAACAGACAAAATTGAAGCCGCCCGGTGAGGGCGGCTTCAGCTATCCATAGCCGTCCACAGCCGTTTCAAAAAGCCACTGTGGCCTGGAAGTACTTTGTGTATCCAAGCCCATAGCTATTTTTTTGCGCCTAGCCGTTTATGGAGGCTCATGGCACGGCGGTTACGGGATCCTACACATCAGCTCGGCGCGGGCGCAACTCAACCGCGCGGCGAACCGTACCACTGGTCGGTCGGAGAAAGGCGTTCACCTTTGCTATCGCCGCCGCAGTGGATCGGCTGGCGTGGTTGGTTCGCCGTCAACGGCACCGCCTACCGCGCTGACGGACTTGGTATCGCCGACGATCTGTCCGATGCGGATGGGGGTCACGGTGCTCGATTACTGGCAGGCTATCGATGCTGTCCGCAATCGACTGGCGGGAACAGGGCCGCACGGCAAACCGCCAGTGTGAAACGATTGACCGTGGCCGATGCTAAGTGGATCGCTACATTGGTCGGCTTGAAACCGAAAGCAATACGTAACTGAACGAAGTACAT